>MDTG01435105.1_pt1 | contig 73708 bp, 70 predicted proteins | sample 811421 | NCBI WGS metagenome assembly MDTG01 (sample SAMN05326645, study PRJNA326480) | marine metagenome | isolation source: seawater | place: Pacific Ocean: South East | collected 2011
CAATTCCTGTGTGCGGGGGCTGGCCCCCGCAATTCCTGCGTGCGGGGGCTGGCCCCCGCCATTCCTGCGTGCGGGGGCTGCCTTCAGATCGATGCGCCCCGCCACACCGTACCGTCAGCGGAACGCTGGCCCGGCAGGAATTTCAGAAGTGACTGGCGAACGCCTTCAGCACCCGCTCGTAGACATCGCGCTTGAACGGCACGATCTGATCGACGACCGAATCCGGCGCAAGCCAGCGCCACGTCGAGAACTCGGGGTGCTCGGTGCGGATGTTCACCTGTGCGTCCGTGCCGTGGAAGCGCAGCAGGAACCACTTCTGCTCCTGCCCCTTGTAGCGGCCCTTCCAGATGCGCGGCACGATGTGGTGCGGCAGCTCGTAGGGATACCACTCCGGGCTCTCGGCCTCGACCGAGACAAGGTCCGAGGTCACACCGGTCTCTTCCCAAAGCTCGCGCAGCGCCGCGTCGCGGGGTGCCTCGCCCTCGTCAACGCCGCCCTGCGGCATCTGCCAGGCAGGCTGCTCGCTGTCGATGCGCTGGCCCACGAAGACCTCGTTCGCGGGGTTCACGAGCATCACGCCGACGCAGGGCCGGTAGGGCAGTTTCTCGATCTCTTCGGGGGTCATGGTCCTGGTCTTCATGCGGGCTCCGGTGGCCCGCATCGGCGCGGACCGTCTCGGCGGAAAGAAAACGGGCGGGAAGATCCCGCCCGGTCCGTCCGTCAGTCCTGCTGTTCCTTCTCGAGCACGGTCAGGCCCTTGAGGATGTCGATGGCATAGGCCAGCTGGTAGTCTTCCTCGCGCAGGGCCGCGGCGGCTTCCGCCTTGGCGCGGTCTTCCTCGATCTGGCGGATTTCCTCTTCCGAGAGGCTGTCGTTGTCGAGACGGCCCCGGAGATCGGCTTCCGACCGCGAGAAGGGGCTGCGGCCCTGCTCTTCCTCGTCATCCTCGGCACGCGGGCTGGGCTGCTCCACGACGATGTCGGGCGACACGCCAAGCGCCTGGATCGAGCGACCGGATGGCGTGTAGTAGCGCGCCGTGGTCAGTCGCATCGCGCCATCGCCGCGCACCGGCATCACCGTCTGCACCGACCCCTTGCCGAAGGACTTGGTGCCCACGACCACCGCGCGGCGATGATCCTGCAGCGCGCCCGCGACGATTTCCGAGGCCGAGGCCGAGCCACCGTTGATCAGAACGACCATCGGCTTGCCGTCGGTCAGATCGCCCTCGGTCGCGTTGTAGCGATCGCCATCCTGCGGATCCCGGCCGCGGGTCGAGACGATCTCGCCCTTGTCGAGGAACGCGTCCGACACCTTGATCGCCTGCGTCAGCAGGCCGCCGGGGTTGTTGCGCAGGTCGAGCACCACGCCGTTGACCGCGTCCGGGCCACCGGCTTCCTCGATCCGCTCCGCGAGCCCCTCGGAGAGGTTCGGGAAGGTCTGGTCGTTGAAGGTGGTGACGCGCAGCACCACGGTATCGCCCTCGAGACGGGTCCGCACCGCGGTGAGCGTGATCGTGTCGCGCACGATGGTCACGTCGAAGGGCTCTTCCTCGCCCTCGCGCACCACGGTGACGACGATCTCGGAGCCGACCGGGCCGCGCATCAGGTCGACCGCGTCGTCGAGCGTCAGACCCAGCACGGATTCACCGTCGACATGGGTGATGAAATCTCCGGCCTCGATGCCGGCCTCGTCGGCGGGCGTGCCGTCGATGGGCGAGACCACCTTCACGAAGCCGTCTTCCTGCGTCACCTCGATGCCGAGACCGCCGAACTCGCCGCGCGTCTGCACGCGCATGTCCTCGGCATCATCGGGGGCGAGGTAGCTCGAATGCGGGTCGAGCGACGTGAGCATGCCGTTGATCGCGGCCTCGATCAGGTCGCCCTCGTCGACTTCTTCCACATACTGCGCGCGGATGCGCTCGAAGATGTCGCCGAACAGGTCGAGCTGCTCGTAGACGCTGGCGGATCTGTCGGTTTCCTGGGCCAGCAGCGGGCCGACGAATTGCGTGGTCGCCAGAACACCGGCGACCGTGCCGCCCACCGCGGCCATCAGAAACTTGTTCATGCCCATATCATCCCTTGTCGCTTGTGAACCACGTGAGCGGGTCCACGGGTCTGTCGCCCTGTCTGACCTCTATATAGAGCGTTTCCGTGCGTCCAGCGCCACCCCCATCAACAGATGGTGACGGATTGTCCCCCTCGAAACTGCCGCCCATCATCCCGACCGGGCTGCCTTCGGGCAGAACCTGCCCGGCCCGGCCGTAGGCGGCGTCGAGCCCCGCGAGAACGAACAGCAGGTCGGGCTCGGGCTCGAGAATCGTCACCAGCCCGTAGTCGAGCAGCGGCCCGCTGTAGCGCACCGTCGCGGCCACCGGCGTGGTGACCAGCGCCTCGGGCTGGGTCGCCACGAGGATGCCGGGCCGGGTCACGCCCGCCGCGTCGGCCTCTCCGGCGCGGCGCAGGACCTGTCCCTGCACCGGCAGCGGCAGCGCGCCCTTGCGGTCCGCGATCGGCGGCAGCCCCGCGGGCCGTTCGTTGTCGGCGATCTGAGACAGGCCGCTGGCAAAGCCGTCGAGCGTTTCCGTCGAGGAGATCAGGATCGCGGTCTTGATCGGATCCTCGGTGAAGCGTGTCGGCAGGTCGGTGCGGTCGGCCACCGCCTGGCTGAGCGCGGTGCGCGCCTGCTGCACCCCGGCCAGCCCCTCCTTCAGGGTTTCGGCGGCGCTTTCCTGCAGGCTGCGCAGGGCGGTGACCTCTTCGAGATCGGCCCGGACGCGCTGCGCCTCGGCGGCGAGCCCCGGTGTCACCGAGGCCAGCATCATGCCGGAGCGCGCGGCGCCCACCGGCCCCTGCGGGTGCAGCATGGCGACCGGAGCGGCGCGCTCTCCCATCCGAGACATGCCCGACAGCACCCCCAGGAGCTGCGCGATCTCGCCCTCCTGCCGGGAAAGGCGGCGGCTGAGCTCGGTCTCGCGGATGGCGGCCTCGCGCAGGCCCTCGCGCATGGCGGCGAGGCCCGACTCGTAGGCCTGCACCGTGCCGGTCAGGGCCCGCACCCGGTCACGGGCGCTCTCGGCCTCGTCGAGCCGCACCGAGGCCTGCTCGAGCGCCCGGGCCGCCGCGCGGGCGGCCTCTGCCGGGTCCTGCGCGAGCGCCGGCGCCGCCAGCAGCGAGAGGATCAGCGCCAGCCGTCTCACGCGTCGATCAGGCTCTTCCCGGTCATTTCCTCGGGCTGCGGCAGGTTCATCAGCTGCAGCAGCGTCGGCGCCACGTCGGCGAGCCGGCCGTCGTGCACCGTCGCCCCCTCGGGGCCGCCGAACAGGATCACCGGCACGAGGTTCGTGGTATGCGCCGTGTGCGGGCCGTCGGTCGCGTCGTCCCACATGGTCTCGCAGTTGCCGTGGTCGGCGATCACCACCATCGCGCCACCGGCCTTCTCGAGCGCGTCGACCACCTTGCCGAGACCCTCGTCCACCGCCTCGCAGGCCTTGATGGCCGCATCGAGGTCGCCGGTGTGGCCGACCATGTCGGGGTTCGCGAAATTGGTGACGATCAGGTCGTACTTGCCGCTCTCGATGGCCGCGACGAAGCGGTCGGCCACCTCCGGCTCGGACATCTCGGGCTGCAGGTCGTAGGTCGCCACGGCGGGCGATTTCGGCATGAAGCGGTCCTCGCCGTCCTCGGGCACTTCCTTGCCGCCGTTCAGGAAGAAGGTGACATGCGGGTATTTCTCGGTCTCGGCGAGGCGGAATTGCTTCAGCCCCTGCTTCGCGACCCATTCGCCCAGCGTGTTGACGATCACCCGCTTGGGGTAGGCGGTGGTCATGTAGGCGTTGTGGTCGTCGGAATACTCGACCATGCCCAGCAGCGCACTCAGCTCGGGCTTGTCACGCTCGAAGCCGTCGAAGTCCGGCGCGCCGACCGCCTTCAGGATCTCGCGCGCCCGGTCGGCGCGGAAGTTCATGCAGAAGAAACCGTCGTCCGCGGACAGCCCCTCGTAGCCGTCGATCAAGGTGGCCGGGATGAACTCGTCGGTCTTGTCGTTGGCGTAGCTCTGGCTGACGGCGCTCACCGGGTCGGGCGCGCGCTCGCCCGTGCCGAGGATCATCGCGTTGTAGGCCTGCTCCACCCGCTCCCAGCGGTTGTCGCGGTCCATGGCGTAGTAGCGGCCGATCACCGTGCCGATCGAGGCGCCCTCGGGCAGGCTTTCGGCAAGGTCCTTCACGAAGGCCTCGCCCGACTTGGGCGCCACGTCGCGGCCGTCGGTGATGGCGTGAATGACGACCTTGCAGCCAAGGTCGGTGATCATCTTCACCGCCGCCTTGATGTGCGCGATGTGGCCATGCACCCCGCCGTCCGAGACCACGCCCATGATGTGCGCCGTGCCGCCGGCCGCCTTCACCTTCGCGGCGAAGTCCTTGATGGCGTCGTTCTCGAAGAACGAGCCGTCCTCGATCGCAAGGTCGATCTGCCCGAGGTCCATCGCCACCACCCGGCCTGCGCCGATGTTGGTGTGGCCGACCTCCGAGTTGCCCATCTGCCCGCTCGGCAGTCCGACATCGGGACCGAAGGTCACCAGCGTCGCTTGCGGGCAGGTCGCGTTGAGCTTGTCCATCGTGGGCGTATTGGCGAGCTTCGGCGCGTTGTAGGCGCTCTCTTCGCGAAGGCCCCAGCCGTCGAGAATGGTCAGGACAACGGGTTTCGGCGTGGTCATGTGAGGAGCCCTCCTGCTGCGGTCACGCGAGGCTTAGCAGGCTTGCGGGGGGATGTGGAAGGGGATGCGCTGTCGCGCGCCGCCGGTCGGCGGCGATTGCCGCACGACAGGGCAGGCGCTGGCGGCGAAGGGGGGGGTTCAACCCACCACTCCCAGCGGTCGAGCCGCGCAGGCGCCGGACCGCGGGGGCGAGGTGACCGGGAACCCCTCAAGAGGGTGAACGCGGTTCGCTTGCACGAACCGCGTCCAGAAGTGCCTCAGCCCTGCAGCGACTTGACCACCAGTTCCCCTTCCTCGCGGGACTTCATCGCCATCACCGCGGCGTGGGCGCCGGCGGCGGTGGTGAAGTAGGGGATCTTGTCGTAGAGCGCGACGGAGCGGATCTCGCGGGAGTCCTCCACGGCGGCCGAGCCCTCGGTGGTGTTCAGCACCAGCTGGATGCCGCCGTCCTTCATCAGGTCGACCACGTTCGGACGGCCCTCGTAGACCTTCTTGACCCGCTCGCAGGAGATGCCGGCCGCTTCGAGGAAGCCCGCCGTGCCGCCGGTGGCGATGATGCGGAAGCCGAGGTCGTTGAGAACCCGCGCTGCCTCGAGCATGTCGTCGCCCTTGTCCGCGTCCTTGATCGAGAAGAACACCGCGCCCTCGGTGGGCAGGTTGTTGCCCGCGCCCATCTGCGCCTTGAGGAAGGCGCGCGGGAAGCTGCGGTCCCAGCCCATGACCTCGCCGGTCGAGCGCATCTCGGGGCCGAGGATGGTGTCGACGCCCGGGAAACGGGCGAAGGGCAGAACCGCCTCCTTCACCGAGTACCAGGGCATGTCCGGATCGGCGAGGGTCATCGGGTCGGCCATCGGCACGTCGGTGTCGTAGTCGGTGTCCGCGGCGTGACCTTCGCGCAGCGGGAAGGCCGAGAGCTTCTCGCCGGCCATGATCCGCGCGGCGATCGAGGCGATGGCCGAGTCGGTCGCCTTGGCGACGAAGGGCACCGTGCGCGAGGCGCGCGGGTTCACCTCGATCAGGTAGATCTCGCCGCCCTTGACCGCGAACTGCACGTTCATCAGGCCGACCACGTGCAGCGCCTTGGCCAGCGCCTCGGTCTGCGTCTTGATCTCGTCGATGACATCCGCCGAGAGCGAGTAGGGTGGCAGCGAGCAGGCGCTGTCGCCGGAATGCACACCGGCTTCCTCGATGTGCTGCATGATGCCCGCAACGTGCACGGATTCGCCGTCGCAGAGCGCATCCACGTCAAGCTCGACCGCGCCGTCGAGGTAGTTGTCGAGCAGCACCGGGCTGTCGCCAGACACCACCACGGCTTCCTTGATGTAGCGTTCGAGGTGGCCCATGTCGCGCACGATCTCCATCGCGCGGCCGCCCAGCACGTAGGACGGGCGGATCACCAGCGGGAAGCCGATTTCCTCGGCGATGGCCAGCGCCTGCGCGTCGGTCGAGGCGATGCCGTTCTTCGGCTGCTTCAGGCCAAGCTGGTTGACCAGCGCCTGGAAGCGCTCGCGGTCCTCGGCGAGGTCGATGGCATCGGGGGTGGTGCCGAGGATCGGGATGCCCTCGGCCTCGAGCGCGTTGGCGAGCTTCAGCGGGGTCTGGCCGCCGAACTGGACGATGACGCCGTGCAGCGTGCCGTTCGACTGCTCGACACGCAGGATCTCCATGACGTGCTCGAAGGTCAGCGGCTCGAAATACAGCCGGTCCGAGGTGTCATAGTCGGTCGACACGGTCTCGGGGTTGCAGTTGACCATGATGGTCTCGTAGCCGGCATCGGTCAGCGCGAAGCAGGCGTGGCAGCAGCAGTAGTCGAACTCGATCCCCTGCCCGATCCGGTTCGGACCGCCGCCGAGGATGACCACCTTCTTGCGGTCGCTCGGGCGGGATTCGCACTCGACCTCGCCCATCATGGGCTCTTCGTAGGTCGAATACATGTAGGGCGTCTGGGCCTCGAACTCGGCGGCGCAGGTGTCGATGCGCTTGAACACGGCAGTCACGCCAAGACCCGTGCGGCGCTTGCGCACGTCCTTTTCCGAGAAGCCGGTGAGCTTGGCGAGCCGGGCGTCGGTGAAGCCCATCATCTTGAGCGCGCGCATGCCGTCGGCGTCCTGCGGCAGACCGCCGGCGCGGATCTCTTCCTCGGCCTCGACGATCTCGCGGATGCGGGCAAGGAACCACGGGTCGAACATCGTCACGCCGTGGATCTCGTCATCCGACAGGCCGTGGCGCATCGCCTGCGCGACGGTGCGCAGCCGGTCCGGGGTCTGGGCGCTGATCGCCTTGATGACGGCGGATTTCTCCGGCGCGCCCTCGATCTCGATCTCGTCGAAGCCGGTCAGGCCGGATTCCATCGACGTGAGCGCCTTCTGCAGCGACTCGTGGATGGTGCGGCCGATGGACATGGCCTCGCCCACCGACTTCATCGCGGTGGTGAGATAGGGTTCGGAGCCGGGGAACTTCTCGAAGGCGAACTTCGGGATCTTGGTGACGACGTAGTCGATGGTCGGCTCGAAGCTCGCCGGGGTCACCTTGGTGATGTCGTTGTCGAGCTCGTCGAGCGTGTAACCGACGGCGAGCTTGGCGGCGATCTTGGCGATCGGGAAGCCGGTCGCCTTCGACGCCAGCGCCGAGGAACGCGACACGCGCGGGTTCATCTCGATCACGACCATGCGGCCATTCTCGGGGTTCACCGCCCACTGCACGTTCGAGCCGCCGGTCTCGACGCCGATCTCGCGCAGAACGGCGATCGAGCCGTTGCGCATGATCTGGTATTCCTTGTCGGTCAGCGTCAGCGCCGGGGCCACGGTGATCGAGTCTCCGGTGTGCACGCCCATCGGGTCGACGTTCTCGATGGCGCAGACGATGATCGCGTTGTCCGCCTTGTCGCGGACGACCTCCATCTCGTATTCCTTCCAGCCCAGCAGGCTTTCGTCCACGAGGATCTGGTTCACCGGCGAGGCATCCATGCCCGACCGGCAGTAGTACATGTAGTCTTCGCGGTTGTAGGCCACGCCGCCGCCGGTGCCGCCGAGCGTGTAGGCGGGGCGGATGATCGCCGGCAGGCCGATGTGCTCGAGCGCCTCGAGCGCGGTCTGCACACCGGCGTCGAGATCGACCTTGCCCTTTTCGTCCTTGGGCGCGGTCACGATGGTCGCGGCCGGGTTCTCGAGGCCGATGCGGTCCATCGCCTCGCGGAAGAGCGCGCGGTCCTCGGCCATCTCGATGGCCTCGCGCTTGGCGCCGATCATCTCGACGCCGAACTTCTCGAGCACGCCCATTTCCTCGAGCTTGAGCGAGGTGTTGAGGCCGGTCTGCCCGCCCATCGTCGGCAGCAGCGCGTCGGGGCGCTCCTTCTCGATGATCTTGGCGACGACCTCGGGGGTGATCGGCTCGATGTAGGTGGCATCGGCGAGACCGGGGTCGGTCATGATCGTCGCCGGGTTCGAGTTCACGAGGATGACCCGGTAGCCCTCTTCGCGCAGCGCCTTGCAGGCCTGTGCGCCGGAGTAGTCGAATTCGCAGGCCTGGCCGATGATGATGGGCCCTGCGCCGATGATCATGATGGACTTGATATCGGTTCTCTTGGGCATGGTTCGACCTCTGGTTTGTCGCGCGTTCGTGCAGGCAGGGGGCAGCGTGCGGGGGAGTCGCCACTGCCCGCAAATTGTCGTGCGTTATAGACAAGCGCGAAGGCCGTGCAACCCCATTCCGGCGAAGGAATGCACACGGAGAGGCCCGGGACTCTTCCTTCGAAAAATCCCGGGACCGAGGCATTGGCGCGCGGTCAGAATGATCGAACGCGGAGTCCGTCGGCCCCGACCGTGGGCGGACCGTTACTGCGCCGCGTGCAGCATCCGGTCGCGCTCGCCGGGCTGGTAGAGGTAATCCCGCGTGGTCGGCACCGCGTACTGCTTGTGCGCGAGCTGAAGGTGGAACACCCCCTGGAACATCTCCTCGAAGGCCGCTTCACAGGCCACGAGGTAGAACCGCCACATCCGCACGAAGGTCTCGTCATACATCTCGCGGACCTTCGGCAGCGCGGCCTCGAAACGGTCGCGCCAGTGGTGCAGGGTCGGGCCGTAGTGACCGCGCAGGACCTCGACGTCGGCGGCCCACATCCTGGTCTTCTCCACCGCCGCCGACACCTCGGACAGCGACGGGATGTAGCCGCCGGGGAATATGTACTTGTCGATCCAGGTCGAGGTGGGCGAAGGCACGTCGACGTGGCCGATGGTGTGGATCAGCGCGATCCCGTCATCGGTGAGCAGCTCGTCGACCTTGCGGAAGTATTCCTCGAGGTGCGGGTAGCCCACGTGTTCGAGCATTCCCACGCTGACGATGCGGTCGAACTGCTCGTCGACCTTGCGGTAGTCGAGCAGCCGGAAGTCGATCCGGTCGGCGACGCCGGCCTCCTCGGCGCGCTTCTTCGCCGTGGCAAGCTGGTTGTCCGACAGCGTCACGCCGGTGACCCGCGCGCCGTAGTCCTTAGCCAGTGTCAGCGCCATGCCACCCCAGCCGCAGCCGATGTCGAGCACGCGCATGCCCGGCTCGATCCGGAGCTTGCGGGCGATGTGGTCCTTCTTCGCCTGCTGAGCCTCGTCGAGGGTCATGTCCGGCCGCGCGAAATAGGCGCAGGAATACTGCATGTCCGCGTCGAGGAAGAGCCGGTAGAGCTCGTCGGAGATGTCGTAGTGGTGCTGCACGTTCTTCTGCGACCGCAGCGGGTTGTTGCGCTGCTCGATGCCGCGGGTCCAGCCCCGGAGCGCCTGCACCGCGTCGAACCATCTTGGCATCTCGCCGTGTTGCTGGCAGCGGATCAGCAGCGCGACGAACGGGTAGAGCTGATCGGGCTCCACGGCGATCCGCCCGTCCATGTAGCCTTCCCCAAGCGCCAGCACCGGTCGCTGGCCGAGTTCGCGGACGATACTGTCCTCGGTGAGCGTGACATCCGCTTCCAGCTCGCCGCCAGGTCCGTATGAGCCTGCCGTTCCGTCCGGCCATGTGATGTTGAGGCGGCCTGTGACCACCAGTTTCGACAGCATCTTGTCGAGCACGGTCTTCCACATTTCGAGACCCCTTTGTGCAGTGAATTCAATAAAGGCCCTAGGCGGCAAACGGCGCACGGGTCATTAAACAGGTTAATACATGACTCAAATTCGGCAAGTTCACCCCCCCATTCCCTTGACTTCCGCGCCCCCGCGCGGTGTATCGGCGCCTAACTTTCCAGCAGCTTCCAAAGGGCTCCCGACATGCACGCCTACCGCACGCACACCTGCGCCGCGTTGACCAAGGACAACGTGGGCGAGACCGTCCGCCTCTCCGGCTGGGTCCATCGCATCCGCGACCACGGCGGCATCCTGTTCATCGACCTGCGCGATCACTACGGCGTCACGCAGGTGCTCTGCGACCCCGACAGCCCGGCCTTTGCCGAGGTCGAGAAGGTCCGCTCCGAGTGGTGCATCCGCATCGACGGCACCGTGAAGGCGCGCGACGAAAGCCTCGTGAATTCCAAGCTGCCGACCGGCGAGATCGAGGTATTCGTGCGCGACATCGAGGTACTCGGCGCCGCCAAGGAGCTGCCGCTCATCGTCTTCGGCGATCAGGAATATCCCGAGGAAACCCGCCTCCGCTACCGCTACCTCGACCTGCGCCGCGAGGAGATGCAGCGCGCGATGACCCTGCGCTCCGACGTGGTGGCCTCGATGCGCAAGCGCATGTGGGACCTGAACTTCCGCGAGTACCAGACGCCGATCATCACCGCGTCGAGCCCCGAGGGCGCGCGCGACTTCCTCGTGCCGTCGCGCCTGCACCCGGGCAAGTTCTACGCGCTGCCGCAGGCGCCGCAGCTGTTCAAGCAGCTGATCATGGTGTCGGGTTACGACAAGTATTTCCAGATCGCGCCCTGCTTCCGCGACGAGGATCCGCGCGCCGACCGGTCGCCCACCGACTTCTACCAGCTCGACATGGAGATGTCGTTTGCCACCCAGCAGGACGTGTTCGACACGATCTCGCCGGTGATCGCGGGGGTCTTCGAGGAATTCGGCGAGGGGGCCAAGGTCGACGACCCGGCATCGTGGCCGCAGATCCCCTACAAGGAAGCCGCGCTGAAATACGGCACCGACAAGCCGGACCTGCGCAACCCGATCGAGATGCAGGACGTCTCCGAGCACTTCCGCGGCTCGGGATTCGCGATCTTCGCCAAGCTGCTCGAGCAGGAGGGCACCGAGATCCGCGCCATCCCCGCGCCCACCGGCGGCTCGCGCAAGTTCTGCGACCGGATGAATGCCTTCGCCCAGAAAGAGGGTCTGCCCGGCATGGGCTACATCTTCTGGCGCGACAAGGACGGCGAAGTCGAGGCGGCGGGCCCGCTCGCCAAGAACATCGGCCCCGAGCGCACCGAGGCGATCCGCCAGCAGCTGGGTCTCGGCGTCGGCGACGCGGCGTTCTTCCTCGGCGGCAAGCCGGCGAGCTTCCAGCGCGTCGCGGGCAAGGCGCGTGACGTGATCGGCGAAGAACTGAAGCTGACCGACGAGAACCGGTTCGCCTTTGCCTGGATCGTCGACTTCCCGATCTACGAGAAGGACGAGGAAACCGGCGCAATCGACTTCGAGCACAACCCGTTCTCGATGCCGCAGGGCGGAATCGAGGCGCTCGAGAGCGACCCTCTCGCCGTGAAGGGCTTCCAGTACGACCTTGCCTGCAACGGCTACGAGCTGGTGTCCGGCGCGATCCGGAACCACAAGCCCGAGCTGATGCTCAAGGCCTTCGAGATCGCGGGCTACGGCGAGGACGAGGTGAAGAAGCGCTTCTCGGGCCTCTACAACGCGTTCCAGTACGGCGCCCCGCCGCACGGTGGCTGCGCTGCCGGCATCGACCGCATCGTCATGCTGCTCGCCGGCACCTCGAACATCCGCGAGGTCATCATGTTCCCGATGAACCAGCGCGCCGAGGACCTGATGATGGGCGCCCCGAACGAGCCCAGCTCGGACCAGCTCATGGAGCTGTCGCTGCGGGTCATTCCGCAGGAGTGAGGCCGACCATCGGTTCGGACATGAAAAAGGGCGCCCCGCGGGGCGCCCTTTCTGCTTGAGAGCGATGTTGTGGATCGGGGAGGCCCGATCCCTTCCGAACACCCGGGGACGCAGGCCACGCCGTAGGGTGGGTTTTCAACCCACCCCCCGCTTACTCTTCCTCGGCCAGCCCCATGAGGATCGGGCAATCGGGCCGGTTGTCGCCGTGGCAGGCCTCGACGAGCCGGGCGAGCGTGTCGTGCATCTCGCGGAGCTGGGCGATCTTCTCCTCGATCTGATGCAGGTGCTCGGTCGCCAGCGCCTTCACGTCGGCACTCTCGCGCTCTTCGTCCTCGTAGAGACCGAGCAGGGTCCGGCAGTCCTCGATGGTGAACCCCAGCGCCCGGGCGCGGGCGAGAAAGGCCAGCTTGTGCAGGTCCTGCTCGCTGAAGTCCCGGTAGCCATTGGCGCTGCGCGCCGGCGTCACGAGGCCGATGTCCTCGTAGTAGCGGATGGTCTTGGCCGGCAGACCCGCGCGGTCGGCGACATCTCCGATGTTCATGCGTGGCTCTCCTTCTCGTACGGGGCCGCCGCGCCGGCGGCCGTCTCCGTTTCGGTCCCGAGCACCGGTGCCAACCGCCGCAGGCGCAGCGCGTTCGACAGCACGAAGACCGACGACAGCGCCATCGCCCCCGCCGCCAGCATCGGCGACAGCAGCAGCCCGAAGGCCGGATACAGCACACCGGCCGCGACCGGGATCAGCGCGACGTTGTAGCCGAATGCCCAGAACAGGTTCTGGCGGATGTTGCGCAGCACGGCACCGCTGACGTGCACCGCCTCGACCACGCCCGAGACCGCGCCCGAGACCAGCACCACGTCGGCGCTCTCGATGGCGACATCGGTGCCGGTGCCGATGCCGATGCCCACCTCGGCCTCGGCCAGCGCGGGGGCGTCGTTGATACCGTCGCCGACGAAGGCCACGGCCCCGAAACGCTCGCGCAGCGTCTTCACGGCGGCAAGCTTGCCTTCGGGCAAGACCTCTGCCTCGACGTGGTCGATGCCCAGCTCCGCCGCGATGGCCTGCGCCGTGGCGGTGGTGTCACCGGTGATCATCGCCACCTTCACGCCGCGCGCGTGCAGCGCGTCGATCGCCGCGCGGGCGCCCGGCTTCACCCGATCCGCCACCGCGAAGACCCCGGCGATCTCGCCGTCGACAGCCACCAGAACCGGCGTCTGTCCGGCCGAGGCGATCTCGTCATGTGCCGTCTCGAGCGCCCCCAGCGCGATGCCCTCGCGGTCCATCAGCCGCTTCGCGCCGACCAGCAGCGCATGATCCTCGACCGTGGCGCGCAGGCCGTGGCCGGCGATGGCCGCACTGTCAACGGGCTGGCTCAGCACGCCCTCGGCCGCCTGCTCGAGCGCCCGGGCGATGGGATGCTCCGAGCCCTGCTCGGCGCTCGCCGCGAGGCGCAGCACCTCGGCGGCCTCCCGGCCCGGCGCGGCCTCCGAGCGCACCAGCGCGGGCTTGCCCTCGGTCAGCGTGCCGGTCTTGTCGAAGGCAACGACCTCGCAGCCGTCGAGTGCCTGCAGCGCATCGCCCTTGCGGAACAGCACCCCAAGCTCGGCGGCCCGCCCCGTGCCAACCATGATCGAGGTCGGCGTGGCGAGCCCCATGGCGCAGGGGCAGGCAATGATGAGCACCGAAACAGTGGCCACAAGCGCGTAGGTCAGCGCGGGCGACGGGCCGAACACCATCCATGCGACGAAGGTCAGCGCCGCCGCTGCCATCACCGCGGGCACGAACCAGATCACCACCCGGTCGGCCAGCGCCTGGATCGGCAGCCGGGCGCCCTGCGCCTCTTCCACCATCGAGATGATCCGGGCGAGCATCGTGTCCTTGCCCACCGCCGTGGCGCGGAAGCTCAGCGCCCCCTGCCCGTTCACGGTGCCGCCGACGACGGTGTCGCCGGGGCCCTTGCCCACGGGAACCGGCTCGCCGGTGATCATGCTCTCGTCGATGTAGCTCTGGCCGGTCAGCAATTCGCCGTCCACTGCGATGCGCTCACCGGGGCGCACGTGCAGCACGTCGCCAAGCTGCACCTCCTCGATGGCAAGCTCGATGATCTCGCCGTCACGCTCGACCCGCGCAGTGGCCGGGCGCAGCCCCACCAACCGCCGGATCGCGGCGCCGGTGCGCCCCTTGGCGCGGGCCTCGAGGAAGCGGCCGAGCAGGATCAGCGTGACGATGACACCCGCTGCCTCGAAATAGACGGCGCGGGTGCCCTCGGGCAGAAGCCCGGGGAGGAACAGCGCCACGGTGGAATAGGCCCAGGCCGCGAGGGTGCCGAGCGCCACGAGCGCGTTCATGTCCGGTGCGCCCTTGAACAGCAGCGGCACGCCGACCTCGTAGAAGCGACGGCCGGGGAAGACCAGCACGGCGGTGACGAGGACGAACTGCAACAGCCACGAGGCGGACTGGCCGATGCTGCCCATGATCATCTCGTGGAAGCCGGGGATCAGGTGCCCGCCCATCTCGATGATGAACACCGGCAGGGTGAGCGCCGCGGCGAGAATCAGGTCGCGCTTCAGCGCCTTGTGCTCCTCGGCCTTGCGGGCATCCCGCTCGGCACTGTCGTCGCCCGCGAGATGGGCCTTGTAGCCCGCCTCGGACACCGCCCGTGCGAGATCGGCACCATCCGCGCTGCCGGCCAGAAGCCGCACCTCGGCGGTTTCGCTGGCAAGGTTCACATGCGCCGAGATCACCCCGTGCACCGCAAGCAGCGCCTTTTCCACGCGGTTCACGCAGGAGGCGCAGCTCATGCCCTCGATGGTGAGCTTGATCGTCTCCTCGCCGGCCGGGTAGCCCGCGCTGGCAAGGGCGTCGCGGAGGGCCTGAACGCCCGCCGAGCCCTCGACCTGCGCCATGCGGTTGGCGAAGTTGACACTGGCCTCGTCGACTCCGGGCACCCCTGCAAGGGCCCGCTGCGCGCGGCCCGCGCAGCCGCCGCAGTTCAGCTTGGTCACTTCGAAGCGAATGGTGTCGTCGGCCATGTCGGACCTCCAGATTCTGAGTGCCCGACGGATATAGGGCCTCCAGCTACTGGAAGGTCAAGGGGCAGCGCAGACGCTTTCTGCAATCCTCGCAAAGCAGTGGCAGACCCATGCGTTCTCCGGCCGAGACCAGTGGCACGATGGCCTGCGGCGTCACCATCATCATGGCTTCGGCCATCGCCTCGTCGCGCTGCTGCTCGGCGCAAAGCAGGATGAACCGCGCGAGGCTGCGCTCGTCTTCGCTGACGCTGGTCGCGCCCGGACGCAGGAAAAGAGGCATGTGCCAGCTGTGCCGGCGCAGCAGGATCAGCAACTCGGTCATGCCGCCGATGCAGTATCCCGTGCGCGCACTGCCGAGGATCGGCAGCAGGTCGGCGCGCAGCCCGTCGGGATCATGCGATTTACGCAGCAGCTTCACCGCGCGCCATTCCGGCGCGCGCAGACCCGGTTCAGCCGGGGCGAATTTTTCGTGTTTCAAGAGGCCCTCCGTCCGCCGCACCCGTAAACGCCGGGCTCGCCCGAAAGTTCCGGGCTCGCTGGACAAATTTATCCTGACTTAAATAGTCGGATAAATCAAGCGGGGCTGCCCTGCGCCGTTTCCGCCGCGATCTGGGCGCGGGATTTCCGGGCCCGCTCGGTGGCGGATTTCAACTGACCGCAGGCAGCCATGATGTCCTCGCCGCGCGGCGTGCGGATCGGCGAGGCGTAGCCCGCCTTGTGGACGATGTCGGCGAACCGCTCGATCCGATCCCAGTCCGAACGCTCGTAAGGCGCACCGGGCCACTCGTTGAACGGGATGAGGTTGATCTTGGCCGGGATGCCCTTGATCAGGTTCACGAGACGGCGCGCGTCGGCGTCGCTGTCGTTCACGTCCTTGAGCATGACGTACTCGAAGGTGATCCGCTCGGAGTTCGACAGCCGCGGGTATTCGCGCAGGGCGTTCAGCAGCGTCTCGATGTTCCAGCGCTTGTTGATCGGCACCAGCTTGTTGCGCACCTCGTCGGTGGTGGCGTGGAAGCTCACCGCCATCAGGCAGCCGATCTCCTCGGCGCACTTGGCGATCTCGGGCACGACACCGCTTGTCGACAGCGTGATGCGGCGGCGCGACAGGGCGATGCCCTCACCGTCCATCACGATCTTCATGGCATCACGCACGTTGTCGAAGTTGTAGAGCGGCTCGCCCATGCCCATCAGGACGATGTTCGACAGCAGGCGCGGCCCGTTGTCGCCGGTGCCGGTGCCCGGCGCGGGCCATTCGTCGAGATCGTCACGCGCCAGCATCACCTGCCCGACGATCTCGCCGGGGGTGAGGTTGCGCACCAGCTTCTGGGTGCCGGTGTGGCAGAACGTGCAGGTCAGCGTGCATCCCACCTGGCTCGAGATGCAGAGCGTGCCACGGCCCTCCTCGGGGATGTAGACCGTCTCGACCTCGTGGCCGCCGGCGATCCGCACCAGATACTTGCGTGTGCCATCCGCCGAGACCGTCTTGCTGACGATCTCGGGCAGCGAGATCACGAAGTTCGCGTCAAGCTTCGCCCGGTAGTCCTTGGCGAGGTTGGTCATCGACGCGAAGTCGCGCACGCCCCAGTGATACAGCCACTGCCAGATCTGGTTGACCCGCATCTTGGCCTGCTTCTCGGGCGTGCCGATCTCGATCAGCGCGTCGCGCAGGGCGTCGCGGGTGAGACCGATCAGGTTCACCTTGCCGCCCTCGGGCAGCTTGCGGGGAATGGTCACCAGGTCCTGGGTGATGGGCGCGTCTGCGGCCATGGCGTCGATCCTTTGGCTGAGGAAGCCGTTCCCATACAGGATTCGGGCGCGAAAACAAAGGGGGCTGTCACGCGGATGTCAATGGCAGGGCTCAGAGATGCCGTTCGAAGAAGTGGTCCGGGTAGGGGTCGTCGTTGAAGCGGTCGATCTCGGTCCAGCCCAGACGGCGATACATGGCGATGGCCTCGGGCAGCGCACTGTTGCTGTCGAGCCGCAGCAGCCCGATCCCGAGCGCCCGGGCGCGGGCCTCGAGCCGCTCCATCAGCCGTTTCGCCAGCCCCATGCCGCGCGCCGAGGGCGCGGTCCACAGCCGCTTCACCTCGGCGTAGCCCTTGTCGGTGCCCTTGAGTCCGACGCAGCCGATGGGCATGCCATCGCTGACCGCCACCAGAAAGGCGCCGCGCGGGGCCATCATGTCGCCGGCCTCGGGGTCCGCCGAAAGCGACACGTCGAAGCCGGTCTTCAGGCGCCGGCCCAGCTCGGCGTAATAGGCCTGCAGGCAGGCGACCGCCCGGGGATCGGTCGGCGCGGTCTCGACGATCTCGGTCCGGTCGAAACCGAGCGCGGTGGCGACCACGTCCATCGCCGCGAGCAGCGTTTCCGGGCGCGGATAGCGCGACAGGATGGCCTCGGCCTGCGCATCGGAGAGCGCCTCGTAGGCGGCGAATTCCTCGGCCCCCTTTTCGGTCAGCGTCGCAAGGCGGCGGCGGGCGTCGCCCGCGTCGCGGGTGACTATGACAAGGCCCTCGTCCTCGAGCTGCCGCAGGAGGCGGCTCATCAGCCCGGAATCGAGCCGCAGGTAGGCGCGGATCTCGGCCACGTCGCTGCGGCCGTGACCGATGGCATTGAGCACCCGCGCCGGTCCCAGCGGTCGGCCCCGCCCAAGGAAGGAGGCGTCGAGCGCCCCGGTCTCGGTTGTCACGGCGCGGTGAAACCGGCGGGTCCGTGCGACGGGATCGGCAAGCAGGTCATCGGGACGGTCTGAGGGCATCGAAAACACTCCGGCAAAACTGCCTGACTTTTGTCAGACAGTTTTGCCGAACGCAACCTCAGAACCGTTCGAGCAGCCGCTCGAGGTATTCGAGCTCTTCATCCGGGCGCTCGCCCTCGCCGCTGCGGCGGCGGATCTCGTCGAGCAGCTCACGGGCGCGGCGGTAGACATCCTCGTCCTGCACCATGTTCTCGTCGGTGCCGATGTTGCCATTGGCGCCCGAGTTGCGGCCCAGCGGGTCGCGTTGCTGGCCGGGGTTGCCGCCCTGCGCCTGCCCCTGCTGGCCCTGGTTCTGCTGTTGCTGCTGCGCCATCGCCTCGCCCAGGTTGCGCATTCCCTCGCGGAGCGCCTCCATCGCCTGGCTCTGTTCGTCGATCGCGCCGGCAAGGTCGTCATTGCGCAGCGCTTCCTCGGCACCGTCCATCGCCTCCTCGGCCCGGCGGAGCGCATCACGGGCGGCCTCGCCCGGCTCGGTGCCGGCGCCGGGCAGGTTCTGGCTCTGCCGGTTCAGCTCGTCGCGCAGCTGGCGCTGGCGCTCGGCAAGACTGTCCTCGAGCGACTGCTGGCCGCCCTGTCCCTGCTGACCCTGCTGGTCACCCTGGCCCTGCCCCTGTTGCTGACCTTGGCCGTCGCGCCCCTGCTGACCGTCGCGGCCCTGACCCGACTGGCCCTGCTGCTGGCCTTGCTGACCCTGTTGGCCCTGCTGGCCTTGAGGCCCCTGCTGCCCGGGATTGAACTGGTCCTGCAACTCACGGAACGCCTCGTCCGACAGGCCCTGCTGCTCGCGCAGCGTCTCGCCGAGGCCTTCCATCGCCTGCTCGCCGGGCGACTGGCCCTGCTGGCCCTCGGTGACCTGCATGTTCTCCATGAGCTGCTGAAGCTGTTCGAGCGCTTCCTGCGCCTCGGCCATGCGGCCCTCTTCCATGAGCTCCTGAATGCGGTCCATCATCCGCTGCAGGTCGTTCTGGCTCATCTCCATCGTTTCCTGAGACTGCGCCATGTCCGGGTTCTGCTCGGCGTTCTGCTGCGCCTGGCGCGACAGCTGCCGCAGGTAGTCGTCGGTGGCCTCGCGCAGCTCCTGCATCAGTTCGGCGATCTCCTGGTCCGAGGCGCCGTTCTTCATCGCCTCCGACAGGCGCTCCTGCGCCCGCTGAAGCCGTTCCATGGCCGAGGCAAGGTCGCCCTCTTCCAGCGTGATCGCGAGATCCCACATCGCCTTTGCCACCTCGGCCTGCCGGTCGTCGCTCATGCCGGTGCCGACACCCTCGATGTCGCGCAGGATCTGACGCAGGCGCAGGTAGGGCACCGCCGAGCGGAACAGGTCGTCGGGCCGGTGACTGATCGCGCGCAGCAGCTGGCCGATCTCGGGGACGTTGTCGCGGGTCCAGAGCAGCGCACGACGTTCTTCGATCACGGCCGCGGCCAGCGGGTCGAAGAAGCGGCGCCCCGGCAGGGTGATGACCTCGGGGTCGCTGGTGCCGGTCTGGCCGGCCTCGTCCTGCACCGAGATGGTCAGCGTGACCGGCAGGTTCGCCCAGGGGTGCTGCGAAAAGTTCTCGACCAGCGTTTCGGTGAAGTCCGAGCGATCACCGGCAATGGGCATCGGCAGCGGCACCTCGATGGGGTCGCGCGGCTCGGGGTCGGCGGCAAGAAGGTAGCGCCGGTCGACGGCATCCAGCGCAAGCTCGATCCGCGCGGTCCCGGCGACGACGCCATAGTCGTCGCTGGCGGAGAACGGAATCTGCGCGTCGCCCTCGTAGCTCGATTCGATCTCGCCACCGCGGGTCACCGTGGGCGCCGCGTCGGGCTTCATGCTCACGTCCCATGCGCGGCCGCCCGGCCCCTCGATGGCCAGCGTGCCCGAGCGCACCACCGCGAAATCCTGCGCGGTGTCCTGCGCCTGCTCCGGCACCGGTGCGCGATCCGAGATGCTTTCGTCGACGCTGAGCTGCCCGACCTCGCCATACATGCGCAGGGTGATCTGCGCGCCCTCCGGCACCTCGATGCCCGGCGCGGTGATGTCGTTGAGATAGACCGAGGGCAGGCGCGTGTAGCCCGGCGGCTCCATCCAGCCTTCCCACGCGGGCCCGGCGGCAAGGTCGACGCCGGTGGGCCCCATCGCGGTGACCGAGGACACCCGCAGGAACGAACCGAAGACCAGCGCCGCCGCGAAGGCGAGCAGCGCCACGTAGCGCAGCGCGAAGGGGTCGGCCTTGGCGACCCGCAGGTCGGGCTCGACCGCCTTTGCCCGCGCCAGCCGCTCGCGCATGCGCTGCTGGTGCGCCTGCCAGATCGCCTGCGAGCCCACGTCCGCCGCCCCGATCGCCTGGTCGTCGAGCGCCGCCTGAATGGGATTGCCGCGAAGGGTGGAATCGAGGCGGGCCACCGCCTCGGCACGACGCGGCAGCCGCAGCATCCGCGCGCCGCGCCACAGCGCCCAGAGCAGCGCCGCCGCGAAACCCGCGCCGGCGGCCCAGACCCATTCGACCGCGACCATGTCCTGCACCCCGAGCATCAACAGCGCGAGCGCGGTGATGACCAGCGACCACAGGGGCCAGAAGGCACGCGTGATCCGTTCCGCCGTCATGCCCCAGAGGGTCAGGCGGAGCGGCCACTTGATCGGTTTCAGAATGTCCGTCGGCGGTGTTCCCGTCTCGGGCATCGGGGTCTCCTGCAGCCTGGGCCGCAGGACAGATGCCCTACAGCCACTCGGGAAGGCTATCGCGGTTTATGATGTCGTCAAAGCTTGGTCTCGGGCGAATGACGGCGAATTGATCGTCTTTCACCAGAACCTCGGGGATCAGTGCCCGCGTATTGTACTCGCTCGCCATCACCGCGCCGTAGGCGCCGGCGGACCGGAAGGCGACGAGATCGTCCGGCGCGAGCGGCGCGAGATCGCGCGCCCTGGCGAAGGTGTCGCCGCTTTCGCAGACCGGCCCGACCACGTCGAAGGGCTGCTGCTCGACGCCGGGCGCGGCCTCGGACACCGGCACGATGTCGTGGTGCGCCTCGTACATCGCCGGGCGGATGAGGTCGTTCATCGCCGCGTCGAGGATGAGGAAATTGCGGCCCTCGCCCTCTTTCAGGTAGATCACCCGGCTGACGAGGATGCCCGCGTTGCCGGCGATGAGCCGCCCCGGCTCGATCTCGATCTCGCAGCCGAGATGGCCCAGCTCGCGCTCGATCATCGCGCCGTATTCCAGCGGCAGCGGCGGCGCCTCGTTGCTGCGGGTGTAGGGGATGCCGAGGCCGCCGCCGAGGTCGAGCCGCGAGATCTCGTGGCCGTCGCCGCGCAAGGTCTCGGTCAGCTCCGCCACCTTGCGGTAGGCCATGGCAAAGGGCTCGAGGTCGGTGAGTTGCGAACCGATGTGCACGTCGATGCCGATCACCTTGAGACCCGGCAGCCGGGCCGCCTCGGCGTAGACCTCGCGGGCGCGGGCGATCGGGATGCCGAACTTGTTCTCGCTCTTGCCGGTGGCAATCTTGGCGTGGGTCTTCGCGTCGACGTCAGGGTTCACCCGGACGGTCACCGGAGCGATGACGCCCATCGACGCGGCGACCTCGGAGATCACCCGCATCTCGGGCTCGCTCTCGATGTTGAACTGGCGGATGCCGCCCTCGAGCGCGGTGCGGATCTCCTCGCGGGTCTTGCCGACGCCGGAGAAAACGATCCTTTCACCGGGCACGCCCGCCGCCTTCGCACGCGCGTATTCGCCGCCCGAAACCACGTCCATGCCGGCGCCGGCCTCGGCCAGCGTCTTGAGGATCGCCTGGTTCGAGGCGGCCTTCATCGCGTAGCAGACCAGATGCGGCCCCCAGCTCAGCGCCTCGTCGAAGAGCCGGTAGTGCCGCAGGAGCGTCGCGGTGGAATAGATGTAGACCGGCGTGCCGACGGCGGCGGCGATCTCGGCCACCGGCACGTCCTCGGCAAAGAGCTGCCCGTCACGATAGAGAAAATGGTCCAAAACGGCCTCCAGCACTGCTCGCGCCGCCATAGCGCAAGGCGGGCGTCCGCGCCAGCCCCCGGCGGCGGTCGGGGTGGTCGGCGTCGCGGGGGCTCTGCCCCCTCTGCGGCTGCGCCGCATTCACCCCCGAGGGTATTTGGAAAGAGAAGAAGCGGCGGGCGTGGCGCTGTGGGGCTTCCGCCTTGCGGAGGTCGCCGGGGAGCGGCTTTCGGTCAGACCGGGCGGGAGCGGAACCAGAGGTAGAGCGGCAGGCCGCAGCTTACGCCGATCAACAGGGTGGCAGGGATGGCCAGCAGGGCCGCCCAGTTGCGGCGCACCGCGACCTCGGCGAGGACCCAGAGGGTGAGGACGGTGGCGGCGATCGCCAGGTCCCAGGTGAGACCGGTGGTGGCGGCGTTGGCGTGCCACGCCGCGACCATGCCGGGCAGCGACCAGCCATTGCCCGACAGCCATGTCACGAAATGCACCATCGGGTGCAGCGCGCCCCAGAGCGCCAGCGCCAGCCAGAGGTGCCGGAGGCGCAGGCGCCTCACCGGCTCGCGATCCCCATCTCGGCGCTGCCGGTGATCGTCAGGCCCGGCTCGGGCGCGGGGTCGGGCTTGGGCGGGACCGGGTCGCCGTCGGCGCCGCAGGCGGCGACGAGGGCGAAGAAGGCGAAGGCGGCGAGGCGGCGTGTCATCCGAGGATCTCCTTCCAGCGGGCCACCTGCTCGCGGACGCGCTCGGGGGCCGTGCCGCCGTAGCTCAGGCGGCTTGCCACGGAATTATGCACACCGAGCACGTCATAGATACCCTCGGTGATCGCGCCGCTGACCGACCGCATGTCCTGGAGTGACAGGTCCGGCAGGTCGCAGCCCTGTTTCTCGGCCATGGCGACGAGGCTGCCGGTCACGTGGTGCGCCTCGCGGAACGGCAGGCCGGTCTCGCGCACCAGCCAGTCGGCGAGGTCGGTGGCGGTCGAGAAGCCGGCCGAGGCGGCGGCCTCGAGCGCGTCGCGGTTGCCCTGCATGTCGCGGACCATGCCCTCCATCGCTGCAAGCGCCAGCATCAGGTTGTCGGCGGCGTCGAAGACCTGCTCCTTGTCCTCCTGCATGTCCTTGGAATAGGCCAGCGGCAGCCCCTTCATCACCGTCATCAGCGCCACGTTCGCCCCGAAGATGCGGCCGATCTTGGCGCGGATCAGCTCGGCGGCGTCGGGGTTCTTCTTCTGCGGCATGATCGAGGAGCCGGTCGAGAAGCGGTCGGACAGCGCCACGAAGCGGAACTGCGCCGACGACCAGATCACCAGCTCTTCGGCGAAGCGCGACAGGTGCATGGCGCAGATGCTCGCGGTGCCGAGGAACTCCAGCGCGAAGTCGCGGTCGGACACCGCGTCGAGCGAGTTCGCCGCCGGCCGGTCGAAGCCGAGCGTCTCGGCGGTCATGTGGCGGTCGATGGCGAAGCCGGTGCCGGCGAGCGCCGCCGCGCCGAGCGGGCATTCGTTCATGCGCTTGCGACCGTCGCGGACCCGGGAGAGATCGCGGGCGAACATCTCGACGTAGGCGAGCATGTGATGGCCCCAGGTCACCGGCTGCGCGGTCTGCAGGTGGGTGAAGCCCGGCATCACCCAGTCGGCGCCGGTCTCGGCCTGCGTCACGAGCGCGCGGATCAGCGCCAGCAGGCCGCTCTCGAAGGCGTCGAACTGGTCGCGCACCCAGAGTTTGAAGTCGGTCGCGACCTGGTCGTTGCGCGAGCGGGCCGTGTGCAGGCGGCCGGCGGGCTCGCCGACGATCTGCTTCAGGCGCGCCTCGACGTTCATGTGGATGTCTTCCAGCGCGGTGGAGAATTCGAAGGTGCCGCCCTCGATCTCTGACAGAACCGTGAGCAGACCTTCCCGAATGACCTCGGCGTCGCTATCACTGATGATGCCTTGTGCCGCCAGCATGGCGGCATGGGCCCTCGAGCCGGCGATATCCTGCGCCGCAAGCCGCTTGTCGAACCCGATCGAGGCGTTGATCGCCTCCATGATCGCATCCGGCCCTGCGGCGAAGCGGCCGCCCCACATCTGGTTCGAGGTTTTGTCCGACATGTTCGACACTCCGGGAGGGACAATGAGAAAACTGGCGCTCGCGCTCCTCTATACCGCCACCACGGCGCTTGCAAATCCGGCGATGGCCGATGTGCAGGCGGCCGAGGCGCTTCGCGACGGCGACATGAAGAAGCTGAACTTCCACTCCGAGCCGCAGGACGCCGGCACGGCGGAGTTCATCACCTTCGACGGCGACCCGCTGTCGCTGTCCGACTGGAACGGCAAATGGGTGCTGGTCAACTTCTGGGCCACCTGGTGCGCCCCCTGCCGCGAGGAGATGCCGGCGCTCGCCGAGTTGCAGAAGACGCTGGGCGGCGACCGCTTCGAGGTCGTGACCATCGCCACCGGACGCAATCCGCCGCCGGCGATGAAGGAGTTCTTCTCGGAGATCGGCGTCGACAACCTGCCGCTGCACCGCGACCCGGGCTCGAAGCTCGCCCGCGAGATGGGCGTGCTCGGGCTTCCGATCACGGTGATCCTGAACCCCGAGGGGCAGGAGGTGGCGCGACTGCAGGGCGATGCGGCATGGGATTCCGAGCCGGCGAAGGCAGTGATCTCGGCACTGCTCGGGGCCGAAGGCTGACAGGGCAGTTACAGGAACAGGCGGGGCAGGCCTCCCTGCCCCGCGCACTCGTTACCATGCGAACCCCATCGAGGGCGCAGCGCGCCTGCGAGGCGGCAGCATGAGCCGCCGCGAGCGGTTATCCCCGCCGCTCCGGCAATGTCCCTGCCGCTTGACAAGCGACACTCATGACACGTCCACCAAGGCCGCGTGTCCATTCATGCCGGGCCCGCTGCGATCGGTCGGCGAACCATGTCGCCGACCCCTGGCATCACAGGCCATCTGGCCGGGCATCCCTTCTGGCCTCGCTGCGGCGTCGATGCGACCCGGTCCGGACCGCGTGGGTTCAGTCGGGCAGGACGGCACCCGAGGGGCGTGGCGTCTCAGCCGTCTCGGCCGGCAGGATCGGGTAGACCACCTCCGGCACCTCGCCGGTCAGCGCACCGAGAAAGGCCACGATGTCGGTCACCTCGCCTTCGGAGAGCTCCGCCCCCAGCTGAGAGCTGGCCATGATTTCGACGGCAGTGGTCAGATCCCAGACCTTGCCCGAGTGGAAATAGGGCGCGGTCACCGCGATGTTGCGCAGCGGCGCGGCCCGGAACACGTACTCGTCGTCCACCGTGTCGGTCACCGCGAAGCGGCCCTTGTCACCCGCCGGCAGCACGTCGGCGCCCGGCTTCTCGATGAGGCCGAAGGGATAATAGCCGTTGCCACCAAGATTGATCCCGTTGTGGCAGGAGGCGCATCCGGCATCCATGAAGGTCTGAAGCCCGGCAACCTGCTGGCCGGTCATGGCGTCGTCGTTGCCGTTGAGCCAGGCATCGAACGGCGAGGGCGTCAGCAGGGTCGCTTCGTAGGCCTCGATCGCCTTGGCGAAGTTGTCGAAGGTGACGGGCTCTGTCTGCTCGGGGAAGGACGCGCCGAACCAGTCGACGTATTGCGGCATCGAGGTCAGCGTGGCGATGACGTTGTCCGGCGTATTGGCCATCTCGACCCCGGCCTGCACCGGTCCCTTGGCCTGTTCGGCGAGGTCGGCGGCACGCCCGTCCCAGAACTGGGCGTCGTTGAAGACCGCGTTCAGGACCGTCGGCGCATTGCGCGGCCCTTTCTGCCAGCCGTGGCCGATCGAGGTCTCGAGGTTGTCATCCCCGCCGGTGGCGAGGTTGTGGCAGGAGTTGCAGGAAAAGACCCCCGACGCGGACATGCGGGGATCGAAGAACAGCGCCTTTCCGAGCGCGATCTTCTCGGGGGTGATCGGGTTGTCGTGGACTGCCGGGGTGGTCGAGGGCAGCGCCGAGAAGTAGTCGAGCGCATCAGCGCGCAAATCCTGCGCGGTGGCGCCCTGGGCGGTCAGGCCGAGGGCGAGAGCTGTGAGTGTCGGGGCGTATATGCGTTGCATGCCAGTCTCCGTAAGGGCCGGGTGAGTGCCGCGCGTCTCCGCTTAGAACGGTTATAAGTTCTGACAGGCCAGTCCTTGATCCATGACAAATCCGCTCGCCTGACCTGCGGTCGGATCTCGAAAAGTCTCCATCAACGCCTTGTAAAGAATAGTCTTTGTTTAACCTTTCCGCCAGCGCGCCCGGCGCGCGCCCTCGGATTCAGTCGACCACCTCGTGGACCTCGACGATGTTGCCGTCGGGATCGTAGAAGAAGATCTGCCGCCAGCCCTTCACCGCCGCGTGGGCCCAGTCGGAATAGGGCACGCCCTGCGCGTCGAGATGGGCCTTGAAGGCATCGAGGTCGTCGGTGCGATAGGCGATGTGGCCGCGCACCAGCGGGTTGACGATCTGGCCGGTCTTGAAGCCTGCCATCACGTCCTTTTCGGCAAGGTGGACCTGCACCGCGCCATCCCAGACGAAGCCCACCTCGCCGGAATAGCCCTTGTCCTTTTCCAGCACCGGGATGTCTTCCTCGGTGTCCTGCAGGCACAGGACGCGGCGATAGAAGTCGGTCATCTCGCCGACCTTCTCGGTCGACAGGTTGATGTGGTGCAACGTGAGCTTCATGAACGGTTCCTCCCGCGCGACAGGGTGCGGCGGCGCGCGGCGCAAGGCAAGCGCGCTCAGCGGCAGTAGGAGCCGCTACGGTAGCGCGCCGTGTCGAAATGCAGGTGATCGCGGTGATACCCGTCCGACCCGGGGCCGAGCACCGTGCCGAACGGACCGCAGGCGGTGCTGTGCATCTGGCGCAGCGCGCGCCCCTTGCGACCGCCGCCCCAGTCGCGCAGCACGCTGATCTCGCTGCCGTCGCGCAGGACGACCCCCGAGATGTCGATGGCCCGGCCCTTGCCGTGCTCGCTGACCTTGCCACCCGGCTGGTTGTTGCGCGTCCGGCAGGCGTAATGCGCTGCCACCCGCAGCCCGGACACGCCGCCGCCCTGGCCGCCCACGGCAGGCTTGAGGCCGCGCTCGACCCAGTGCTTCAGCGTCTTCGCGGTGGTGCAATCCATCAGCGCGGACTGGCTGAGGGCAACGCCGGAGACCGCGCGCAGTTCGACCGCGTCGCGGATACCGCAGGCCGAGATGCGACCCGGCACGAAGCCGACGCTTTCACCCTGCAGGTCGATGTCGCCGCAGACGGCCCCCCTCGCCCGCATCCGGCGCTTGGCCATGACCCGCTCGACCATCGCCTTCGGGCGCAGAAGCGGACGCAGCGACAGCGCGATGGCCTGCGGCGAGCGGGCGGCGAAGGCCTGCGCCCGCGCGATACCCAGCGCCGCTGCCTCGGGAACGAAGCCCGGCACACCGGCTGCCTCGAGTTCACGCGCAAGGCTGTCGTGGAACAGCGCCGCCAGTCCAGCCGGGCGCGACTGCGGTCGGATCTGCGCGGTCACGGGATCGGCTTCGAGGGATACGGCGCGCGCAGCGGCCGGAAGGACGGCGACCACGGCGCCACGGGGTAGCGGATCGGCCGTCATCGGCGGACGCGGCGAGGTTTCGGGCGGAGCGGCGAGAGCCTGTGTCGCGAGGACTGCCAGCACTGCCGAAACCCGAAACATCCGCATCGTCACTCTTTCCTGATCCGCCCGAAGTCCGGGGCCTCGGTGTCCTGCCCCGCCTGGAGGATACCACGACGGATCTCGCGTGTATGGGTGAAATAGTCGAAAAGCGTGTCGCCATCGCCGGTCCGGATCGCCCGCTGCAACGCGAAGAGCTCTTCGGTGAAGCGCCCGAGGATCTCGAGGGTCGCCTCCTTGTTGGTCAGGAAGACGTCGCGCCACATGGTCGGGTCGCTCGCCGCGATCCGGGTGAAATCGCGGAAGCCCGCCGCCGAGAACTTGATGACCTCCTGATCCGAGACGCGCCGCAGGTCATCGGCCACGCCGACCATCGTGTAGGCGATCAGGTGCGGGATGTGGCTCACCACCGCGCAGACGAGATCGTGATGCTGCACGTCCATGCGCTCGGTGTTGGCGCCGAGTGCATGCCAGAAGTCCTCGAGCGCCGCGGTGGCCGCGTCCGGGGCACCGTCGGGCACGATCAGGCACCAGCGGTTGTCGAAGAGCGAGGCAAAGCCCGAATCGGGGCCGGAATGCTCGGTCCCGGCCATTGGGTGGGCCGGCACGAAGTGCACGCCCTCGGGGATGTGCGGACGCACCGCCTCGATCACCGCGCGCTTGACCGAGCCCACGTCGGTCACCGTGGCGCCAGGCTTGAGGTGAGGCGCGATGGTCTCGGCGATGCCGCCCATGGCGCCCACCGGCACCGCCAGCACCACGAGGTCGGCGTCCTTCACGACCTCTTCGAGGCTGTCGCAGACCACGTCGCAGAGGCCGAGCCGGCGGGCGGTCTCGCGCGTCTTCTCGCTGCGCGCGTAGCCCGAGACATGGGTCTCCATCCCGGCCCGCTTCATCGCCCAGTACATCGACGAGGCGATCAGCCCGAGACCGATCAGGGCAACCTTGCGGTAGGTCATCGCTCGCCCGCCTTGAACAGGCCGATGCAATGCGCGACCCGGCGGCACGACGCCTCGTCGCCCACGGTGATGCGCAGCGCGGCGGGCAGCTTGTAGCCGGTGACACGGCGGACGAGGATGCCCTGCGTCTGGAGGTAGGCATCGCAGGCCGCGGCCTCGTCGGCGTCGGCGAAACGCGCCAGCACGAAATTCGCGGTCGAGGAATCCGAGGGCACGCCATGCTCCGCCAGCGCCTCGGCAAGCCAGGCGCGCAGGCGGGTGTTCTCCTCGCGGCTCTTCTCGACGTAGGAGGTGTCGCGGATCGCCGCCTCGGCGGCGGCGATGGCCACGGTCGAGAGGTTGAACGGCTGCCGGATGCGGTTCAGCACGTCGATGATCGCCTGCGGCGCGTAGCCCCAGCCGACCCTCATGCCGCCCAGCCCGTAGAGCTTCGAGAAGGTCCGCGTCATTACCACGTTGTCGCGCGCCTCGACCAGGCGGGCGCCGCCGTCGTAGCCCTCGACGTATTCGGCATAGGCCCCGTCGAGCACCAGGATCGCCTGCGGCGGCAGGTTGTCGGCCAGCCGCTCGATCTCGGCCAGCCCGATCATCGTGCCCGTGGGGTTGTTCGGGTTGGCGATGAACACGAGCTTCGTGCGGTCGTTGCAGGCCGCGAGGATGTTGTCGACGCAGACCACGCGCTCGCGCTCGGCCACCTCGACCGGGGTGGCGCCGACCGCATGCGCGAGGATGCGATACATCGCGAAGCCGTGCTCGGTGTGGATCACCTCGTCGCCTTCGCCGGCATAGCCGTGGCAGAGGAACTGCAGCACCTCGTCCGAGCCCACGCCGCAGATGATCCGTGCGGCGTCCAGCCCGTGCGCCTCGGCGATGGCGCCGCGCAGCGAGGCGTGGTCGGTCGACGGGTAGCGATGCATCTCGTGCACCACGCGGCGCACCGCTTCCTGCGCGGCCGGCGACGGTCCGAAGGGGTTCTCGTTGGAGCTGAGCTTGACGACGTTGGACACGCCCTCGACGCTCGACTTGCCGCCCTGGTAGAGCGCGATCTCCATGATGCCGGGCTGCGGTTCGATGCCAGCCATTGTGCGTCCTCAGAGTTGATGCCGCGCCCTTCTAGCCCGCGTGCCCGGACAAGACCACCCTCGACCACGCCGCCCCCTGCCGGAAAAAAGTTCGTCCGAACTTTTTTGCGCCATCCCCCAAGTGTCGAAGATTTTTCGGACGAAAAATCTTTGCCCCGTCTCAGCGGCAGCGCGGCGGCTTGATCAGACCACGACCTCGCGGCGCTCCTGCTTGCCGACGTGGAACACCCGCTTGTAGCGCGCGATCTCATCGGCCGGGCCCATCGCCTTGTTCGGATTGTCCGAGAGCTTGACCGTCGGGCGGCCGTTGGCGCTGACTGCCTTGCAGACAAGGCTGAACGGGGCGAGCGCATCGTCGGGCGCGAGCCCGCGGAAATCGTTGGTGAGCAGCGTCCCCCAGCCGAAGGAGACCCGGACACGGCGATGGAACATCTCGTAGAGCTCGAGGATCTTGTCCTCGTCGAGCCCGTCGGAAAAGATCACCAGCTTCTGCATCGGGTCCTCGCCACGCGCCTTCCACCAGGCGATGGCATTCTCGGCACCGCGCACCGGATCACCGCTGTCGATGCGGATGCCGGTCCAGCCGGCCAGCCAGTCCGGCGCATGCTCGAGGAAGCCCTCGGTGCCGTAGGTGTCGGGCAGGATGATCCTCAGGTTGCCCTCGTGCTCCTCGTGCCAGTCCGCCAGCACGTCGTAGGGGGCCCGCGCGAGCGTCTCGTCGTCCTCGGCGAGCGCGGCATAGACCATGGGCAGCTCGTGCGCGTTGGTCCCGATCGCCTCGAGGTCGCGGTTCTTGGCGATCAGGCAGTTCGACGTGCCGGTGAACCCCGCACCCAGCCCCTCGACCATCGCCTGAACGCACCAGTCCTGCCACAGGAAGCTGTGCCGGCGGCGGGTGCCGAAATCGGCGATGCGCAGGCCCGGGACCTCGCGCAGGCGTTCGACCTTTTCCCAGAGTTTCGTGGCCGCGCGGGCATAGAGAACCTGCAGCTCGAAGCGCTTCATGTCGTCGAGCACGGCGCGGCTGCGCAGCTCCATCAGCACCGCGAGCGCCGGGATCTCCCAGAGCATGACCTCGGGCCAGGAGCCTTCGAAGGTCAGCTCGTACTGGTCGCCGACGCGCTCGAGGAAATAGGGTGGCAGCTGCAGGTTCTCGAACCACTCCATGAAGTCGGGGCGGAACATCTGGCGCTTGCCGTAGAAGGTGTTGCCGCGCAGCCAGGTGCTTTCCCCCCGGGTCAGCGACAGCGAGCGGATGTGGTCGAGCTGCTCGCGCAGTTCTCCCTCGTCGATGAGCCGCGCGAGCGGCACCTGCGACGAGCGGTTGATGAGGCTGAAGGTCACCTTCACGTCGGGCCGGTTGTGGAACACCGACTGGCACATGAGGAGCTTGTAGAAATCGGTGTCGATCAGCGAGCGGACGATCGGGTCGATCTTCCACTTGTGGTTCCAGACTCTTGTCGCGATTTCCAAGTCGGGGCCTCATCCGATGACGTCGGGGGCCCTGATACGCCATCCGGCGCCGAAGAGCCAAGTGCTTTCTCCCCCTCGCCTTGGCGCGGAATATGCGCAAGTGCCGTCAGAAGCGCGGTTTTTCGAAGCGGCTTGGCGAGGAAGTCGTCCATTCCGGCGGCAAGGCAGGCTTCCCGGTCGCTGTCGAAGGCGTTCGCCGTAAGCGCGATGATCCACGGCCGCGGCCCCCCGGCCGCGCGGATCCGCCGGGTCGCCTCGAGCCCGTCGAGCACCGGCATCGACATGTCCATCAGGATGACGTCGGGCGCGAGGCGCTGCGCGAGGTCGACCGCCACCCCGCCGTCCTCGGCCTCGGTCACCTCGATCCCCTCGCCCTCGAGATAGCGCTGCACGAGCAACCGGTTGGTGGCATTGTCCTCGACCAGAAGCAGGCGCATCGGCCCGACGCTCTCGGCCTCCTGCACCGACGGCTCGGGTGCCTCTTCGGCCCCGACATCGACGCGCGCAAGCCGCAGCGTCAGCTCGAAGGCGGCGCCGGGCCCGTCGGGCGGCAGAAGACGCAGGTCTCCACCCATCCGCCGGGCAAGCTGGCGCGAGATCGCCAGCCCCAGCCCGGTGCCGCCATGTTCGCGGGTGGTTTCGGCATCCGCCTGTTCGAAGCGCTCGAAAATCCGGCCGGCCCCTTCCGGAGCCACCCCGATGCCGGTGTCCGCGACCTTAACCGCGATATCGACGAACGCGTCTCCCGGTGTCACGCGGCTGGTCACCGTCACCCCGCCCGAGGACGTGAACTTGATGGCATTGGCCAGCAGGTTGATCAGGATCTGCCGCAACCGCCCGCTGTCGCCGATGACCAGCGCCGGCAAAGGCGTTTCGTGGCAGATATCGAGAAAAAGCCCCTTTTCCCGGGCCTGCGGTTTCAGGATGCCAGCCGCGTCGCGGATGCAGTCGGCCAGCGAAAACGGCTCGGCGACGATCGGCAGCTTGTCGGCCTCGAGCTTCGAGTAGTCGAGGATGTCGTTGATGATCTTCAACAGCGCTTCGGCCGAGTTGCGCATGGTGCGGGCATAGAGCTTCTGCTGGTCGCTCAGCGGCTCCTCCGCCAGCAGGTCGGACATGCCGATGATCCCGTTCATGGGGGTCCGGATCTCGTGGCTCATCGTGGCGAGAAATGCCGCCTTGGCTCGCGCCCCCGCCTCGGCGCGGTCTCTCGCTTCGGCCAGTTCCTGCGCTCGGAGCTTGGCTTCAGTGATGTCCCGCTCGATGACGATCACCTTCTCGACCCCGCCGTCCGGCGTGAGGATCGGCGCAAAGGCGGCCTCGACCCAGATTTCGCGCCCGTCCTTGGTCCGGTTCAGGATCTCGTAGCGGACAGACTGTCCCGCGATGGTCGTGCGGGCGACATCCTCCAGCTGGCCCCGGTCGCTTCCGGGCGCAGCCAGGACCTCGGTCGGTGTCTGGCCCAGAACCTCTTCCGGTGTGTAGCCCTTCATCCGCGTGAACCCTTCGTTCACCCAGAGAATGCGATGATCCGAGTCCAGCAGCATGACCGCGTCATTGGCGTGACGCGCGACAAGCGCGAGCTGCCGCGCCTCCGCCTGCGACACGCGCAGCTCCTCGATGGCCCTCTCGAGCGCTTCCTGCCCGACCAGAAGGTTGCGGCTATCCTCGAACCTGCGGCGGTCGGCTCCGTCGACGAAACGCAGGAAGACGTAGGCGATGAACGCGAGCATCGCCAGCCCGAAGGCATTGTAGACAAGCCCCTCGCCGCTTTCCCCGTTCAGCATCTCGACCCCGAATCCGGCGATGGCGGTCAGGCCGTAGATCGTGTTGCGGATGTTGGTGGCAAGCGGGTGATACCGCTGGACGACGCCTGCGTTCAGCACCGCCGCCGCGAGAAAGGCGAAACTGAACAGGGACGCCTCGCCGGTCAGAGCCGTCCACTGTGCAATCAGGACCGTCGCGGCGATGGTGATGGCCTGAAACCCGGCGGTCAGCGCGCTCAACAGGTAGAGGCGCCGCATCGGCACCTTCCGGTCGAGCAGCGCCGGCACGCGGTAGAGGACCGCGCAATCGATGAACTCGCCAAGCAGTGCAAGGCCGGCGGCCAGAAAGGCCACGTCCAGGGAAACCAGCAGGGCGAGCGCCAGCGACCCCGCAACCGTTGCGATCTGACGGGGCACGAAATGGCGCACACGCCCCCGCGCATAGCGCCGCAGAAGACCCTCCGGGCTGTTCTCGGCCTCGAACCGGGCGAGGGACTGTCGTTCCGTCATCGTCATTTCGTCATGTCAGGAGCTGCAGATCCTCTTTGTCACAGACGCCGAGCGGCACAAGGCAAAAAGCTGCACACGTGTCAGGCCAGGACGACACCGGCCGCCGCCATGCTGTCGCGCGCCGCCGCGAGCGAGCCATCGAGATCGATCCCACGGCAGGCGCCTTCGGCGACGGTGACCTCGAACCCGAGCCGCGCGGCGTCGATGGCGGAGAAGGCCACGCAGAAATCGGTCGCGAGGCCCACGAGGGTGAGGCGCTCGATGCCGCGCGTACGCAGGTAGCCTTCCAACCCGGTCGGCGTGACGTGATCGTTCTCGAAAAACGCCGAATAGCTGTCGATGGCGGGGCGGAACCCCTTGCGGATGATGAGCTCGGCCCGGTCGGTCTCGAGCTCCGGATGAAAGGCCGCGCCCGCTCCGCCCTGCACGCAATGCTCGGGCCAGAGCACCTGCGTGCCGTAGTCCATCTCGACCGTGTCGAACGGGGCCTTGCCGGGGTGACCGGTCGCGAAAGAGGAATGCCCGGCAGGGTGCCAGTCCTGTGTCAGGACGACGGCGTCGAACTCGGCCATCATTGCGTTGATGGGCGCGATGATCTCGTCTCCGCCGGTGACGGCCAGCGCGCCGCCCGGGCAGAAGTCATTCTGGACATCGATCACGACAAGCGCATGCATGGGCGATCCTTTCGCTGTGGCAACACGTTATGGATGCGGCGATCCTCACGCTTGCCCCGCGACGATGCAAGGCGTATCTCGTCGCGCATGTTCACGGTCTGCGCCCTTTACCATTTCACCCGGTTCGACGACCCCGCTGCCCTGCGGGAGCCGCTTCTGGCCCTTTGCCGCGCCGAAGAAGTCACCGGAACGCTGCTGCTCGCCCACGAAGGTCTCAACGGAACCGTCGCGGGGCCACGTGCCGGGATCGACGCGGTGCTGGCGCATCTGCGGGCGCTGCCGGGCTGCGAGGGGCTCGAGTGGAAGCTCTCGACCGCCAGCGAACGGCCCTTTGCCCGCATGAAGGTGCGGCTGAAGCGCGAGATCGTCACCATGGGCCAGCCCGACGTGGACCCCCGCGCCCGCGTCGGCCATTACGTCGAGCCCTCCGAGTGGAACGAGCTGATCCGCTCGCCGGACGTGGCGGTGATCGACACGCGCAACGACTACGAGGTCGCCATTGGCACCTTCGAGGGGGCCGTCGACCCGCAGACCGAAAGCTTTCGCGACTTCCCGCAGTGGTGGGAAGAGAACAAGGCGCGCTTCCACAACAAGCGCATCGCCATGTTCTGCACCGGCGGCATCCGGTGCGAGAAATCCACGAACTGGCTGCTCGGCCAGGGCGTCGAGGAGGTCTACCATCTCAAGGGCGGCATCCTGAAATACCTCGAGGAAGTGCCGGAGGACCGGAGCGCCTGGCAGGGCAGCTGCTTCGTTTTCGACGGCCGCGTCTCGGTCGAGCACGGGCTTCGCGAGGGGCCGCATCTGCTCTGCCATGCCTGCCGCCGCCCGATCCTGCCCGAAGACCGCGACCGCCCCGAGTACGAGCATGGCGTGTCCTGCCACCAGTGCATCGACGAGACCTCGGAGGAGGACAAGGCCCGGTTCCGCGAGCGCCAGAAGCAGATCGCGCTGGCCCGCGCCCGGGGTGAACGTCACCTCCATGCCGACGTTCCCGACGACCTGGGCCCTGACCGGGGCTGACATCTTGCCCCCCGTGGACATGGCTGCTCAGAAGTAGCTGCGGACCAGCGCGCCCGCGAGCAGCGACCAGCCGTCGGCGACCACGAAGAACGCCAGCTTGAACGGTAGCGACACGATCGCCGGCGGCACCATCATCATGCCCATCGACATCAGCACCGCCGCGACCACGAGGTCGATGATCAGGAACGGCAGGAAGATGAGAAAACCGACCTGGAAGGCACGGGCGATCTCGGACAGCATGAAGCTGGGGATGAGCACCGAGAGCGGGGCTTCGGGCGCGAGCGCCATCCCCGATGCGTCCGGTCTCAGCTCGGCCATCGCAGCGAATGTGTCGGGATCGACGCGCGCGGCCATGAAGCCGCGAAACGGGGCAAGGGTCCGATCGAAGGCCTCGTCGATCTCGATCTGCTCGTCGACGAGCGGTTGCAGGCCGTCGGTCCAGGCCGCGGTAAAGGTCGGCTCCATCACGAAATAGGTGAGGAAGAGCGCGAGGCTCACGATGAGCATGTTCGGCGGCGACTGCTGCAGCCCGATCGCCTGCCGCAGGATCGCGAGCACCGTGACCAGGAACGGAAAGCAGGTCACCATGATGGCGATGCCGGGCGCGAGGCTCAGGAGCGTGATCAGCGCGATCAGCTGAATGCTGGCTGCCGTCACCGAGCCGCCCTCGCCCAGGTCGAGGGATATGCCCTGCGCCGCGGCCGGACCCGGCCAGGCGAGCGACACGGCGAGCAGGATCGGCAGCACCGCACGCATCGGTCAGGAGGGGCTCTTGAGATCGACGACTTCGGTCAGACGCACCGCGAGCTGGCCGTTGTCGCCCCCCTCGACGACCTCGAGTGCACCGATCCCGATCAGGCGATCCCCGACGTAAAGCTCGACCGGATCCTCGAGACGCTTGTCGAGCGTTAGTACCGACCCTTCCCCGAGCTTCAGCAGGTCGCGCACCAGCGGCCGGGCTCGCCCCACCGAGACGGTGATCTCGATGGGCACGCTGGTAAAGGGGGTCGCGCCCTCGGCGCGCGCGGTCTCGGCCTGGTCATCCATGGGCGATGCTCCTGCGATTGTCGTGCATGAACCCGCGCACCGCCTGTGCGACGTCGTTCACGAGGCTGGAAAGGTCGATCTGCTTTTCGGTCCCCGCGAAGCGGATGTCGGCCTGCCCCTCGGCGAGCGTCTCGTCCTCGACCAGACGAAGGGGAAAGCCGACGTCGGCCTCGAGCAGCGGGGCGACCGCCTCGGTGCAACCGGGGGCCACCGCGATCTCGACCTCGAGCGCACCGATCTCGCGGGCCATCCGCGAGAGCTGTTCGGCCACATGCAGCCCGAGCGTTTCGCGCAGCATGGCGGGCAACAGCTTGCCGACCACCTCCTCGAGCAGGGGCGAGATACCGTTGAGCACCTGCGCGCAGGCTTCGTGGTAGGTGAAGGAGAGATCCTGCAGGTTCTGTGCGAAATCGCTGGAGATTCGCGTTTGGTCCTCCGACTGCGCCTTCAGCGCATCGTCCCAACCGGCGCGGTAGCCGGTGTCGAAGCTCTCGAGCCGGGCAGCCTCTAACTCGTCCTCGTCCCGCGGCGCAGGCGGCGGTTCCGCGTAGGTCGAGGGAACGCCGAAATCCTCGAGCACGTCGCCCAGCCGGGTCATTGCACTTCTTCCTTTTCATCCAGCCAGCTGCGCAGAATCTCGACGGTTTCGTCCTTGCGTGCCTCGATGAGGGTGCGCAGCCGGTCGACCGGGTCCTCTTCCACAGGCGCATCGAAATCCACCATTCCCATGCCCCCGAAGCCCTCGCCACCTGCCAGCGGCGCGAGCGGGGCAAAGTCGGCGTCGCCATCGAGCTCCCCGTCAAGCGCGGGCGAGGCGCCGTTCTCATAGGGCGGAAGGGCGAGCGCACCGCCAGCTGCATCAGATGCGTCCAGACGCGCCGGGCCCGAAAGGATCGGGCGCACCACGAAGAGCCCCAGCACCAGCGCCACCACCGCCAGGATCGCCATCTGGATGAGCAGCATCGGATCGAGGGGCATCGAGAACCAGCCCGGCTCGATGGGGCCCGTCCCGAGCCCCTCGGGGCGCTCGAACGGCAGCGAGCGGATCGTGATCTCGTCACCTCGTTCCTCGTCGAAGCCGACCGCCGAGGCCACGAGATCACGCAGCGCCGCGAGCTGCGGCTCGGGCAGCGGCACGAAGGTCTGCGTGCCGTCCGCGGCCGCGTCGTAGCTGCCGTTGACCAGGACGGCGACCGTCAGCCGCTTGATCGCGCCCGGCACGCGCGTGACCTCGCGCATCGTCTCGGAGACCTCGTAGTTCACCCGCTCACGGGTTTCGCTGCTCTGGCTCGAGGAGCTGTCGCCGCCACCTCCGGCCTGCCCGGCCGGCAGGTTCGAGGCCACCGTCACGTCGCCACCACCGCTGTCCTGCGAGGTGCTTGTATCCTCGGACGTATCGGTCGAGATCACCACCCGGCCTTCCGGATCGAACTGCCGCTGCCGGATCGTCTCGCTCTCGGTAACGGTGTCGAGACTGAGCTCGACGACCGCATTGCCCTGGCCGACCCGCGCCTCGACCAGGCGCTGCACCCGGTCGCGCATCTGCGCGGCCTTGTCCTCGGTGGTCGGACCACTGCCCCGCTCGTCCTCGGCCCCGATGAGCCCGCCCTTGCCGTCGATCACCGCGACATTCTCGGGCACGAGACCGGGCACCGCCGAGGCGACAAGATACTTCAGGGCCCGCGCCTGCGCCGCGGACAGCACCTCGCCCGCACTCGTCACCGACACCGAGGCGGTCGGCGTGACATCGCGCTGGAAAGGATTCGCACTGGAATTCGCGATGTGCACCCGCGCGGTGGCGATGTAGGGGCTCGCCACGATGGTGCGCGCAAGCTCGCCCTCCTTGGCGCGCCAGTAGGCGGCATCGAACATCTGCGAGGTGGTTCCGAAGCCCGACAGGCCGTCGAGCAGCTCATACCCTTTCGTCGAATTCGCCGGCAGCCCCTCGCTCGCCAACGTCATTCGCAGGGCATCCCGCTGCAGTTCGGGCACGAAGATCGCCCCGCCGCGCACCTCGTAGGGCACCCCGCGCTGTTCCAGCGCCTCGACGACCTCGCCCGCGGCGCCATTCTCAAGCCCGGCGTAGAGCAGGGCAAGCGTAGGCGAGCCGGTCATCCGTGCCATAGCCAGCACCGAGATCATCATGGCCGCCGTGGCTACCATGACGATCACCCTGCGGCGCGCGCCGAGACGCTCCCAGATTTGCGCGAGTTGTTGCAAGACCAACCTCCGTTCCGACCGTTCTGCCCGGTGCCGCATCTTTGGAGCATCAGACTTAACAATCGGTTAGTTCCTGCGTGGCTATAACGCCGACGTCGGAAACAAGAGGTCTGCCCATGTCGGATGCCACCGCAGACGCTCCGGTCGATGAGACCGCGGAGCCGAAGAAAGCGTCGAAACTGCCGCTGCTGATCGGGCTCGTTCTCGCGCTCGCAGGGGGCGGCGGTGGCTTCTACGCGGCATGGTCCGGGCTGCTTCCATTCGGCGGCTCCGCCGCCAGCAAAGAGGCCGACCATGGTGCGCCGGCCGAAGCGGACGGAGGTTCGCATGCCAACGCGCATGACAGCGACGCACCAATGCCGGACGCCCGTGTCGCATTCGTCGAACTGCCGCAGCTTATCATCTCGATGGGGCGCACATCCGACATGCATCATCTGCGGTTTCAGGCCAGCCTCGAGGTCGCGCCGGACCATGCCGGTGAGGTCGAAACCCTGAAACCGAGGGTCATCGACGTGCTCAACAGCTACCTCCGCGCGCTGCGGCCTGCAGACATAGAGGCACCGGGCGCCCTGATCCGGATTCGCGGGCAGATGCTCCGCCGCATCCAGCTCGTCGCGGGCGAGGACCGGGTGCGCGATCTCCTGGTCATGGAATTCGTGCTGAACTGAGGGAGAAAAATATGGAAGTCATTGCCGATATCCTGCTTGTGGCCGGCGCCCTCGGGGCGGGCTTCTACTGCTTCGTGCTGTCGCGCCGCCTGTCGAAGTTCACTGACCTCGAGAAAGGGGTCGGCGGCGCCGTCGCTGTCCTGTCCGCCCAGGTCGACGATCTCACACGCACCCTCGACACGGCACGAACCGCAGCGGGCGCCTCGTCATCGTCGCTTGAAGAGCTGACGGAACGATCGGAAGAGGTGGCCAAGCGGCTCGAGCTTCTGCTCGCCTCCATGCACGATCTTCCCGAATCCGGCGCGACGCCATCCACCGCGGAAGAGCCGGAACCGATGTTCTTCCGTCACCCCAAGCGCGGAGCATCGTGATGAGATCGCTTTTCCGGAAACCGCCCGCGCCCTCTCGACGCCCCAAGCGACGCGGGCGCAGCGTGCTCGCGGTCATCGGCGCACTGATGATCAGCTCGGCGGTGGCGCGGGTCGCCGTGCAGGCCGGCGCGGCGCTCGCAGTGGAGCCCGACACACCGCCCGCACCGGTGCCTGTCGTCGCAGAGGCAGAGCATTCCCCGGCGGACACCTCCGCACTGCCGACCTGCGCGACCGAGGAGGACATTGCCCCCATCCTCGACGCCCTGCGCGGCCGCGAGGAGCGCGTCGCGAAGCGCGAGTCAGCCCTTCAGAAACGGTTGCAGGCGCTCTCGATCGCCGAGCAGGAGATCGAACGGCGCATGACGGCGATGCAGGAGACCGAAGAGAAACTGCGCGCCACCCTCGCGATGGCCGAGACCGCTGCCGAAGACGATGTCTCGCGACTCACCCAGGTCTACGCCACCATGAAGCCGAAACAGGCGGCCGCGCTCTTTCAGGAGATGGACGCCGAGTTCGCGGCCGGTTTCCTTGGCCGGATGCGGCCCGATGCAGCGGCGGCCATCATGGCCGGGCTCGACCCGCAGACGGCCTATACCATCAGCGTTATGCTCGCCGGCCGCAACGCCGCCGCACCGAAGCAATGATAAATGGAGCCGCCGCTCAGACCGTCTGTCCGGCGAACGCCTCGATCTGCGCTGCCGGGAGGGCCCCCGACTGGCGGCCCGTTTCCCGCCCGCCGCGGAAGGCAATCATGGTGGGAATACCGCGGATGCCGAACCGGCGCGCGGCATCCGGGTGCGCTTCGGTGTTCAGCTTCACCAGGCGCGCACGCCCCTTGAGGCTTGCGGCAGCCTTCGAGAACTCGGGAGCCATCATGCGACAGGGGCCACACCAGGGCGCCCAGAAGTCGACCACGAGCGGCAGATCATCGGTGCGAATTGCCTTCGAGAGGGTGTCCGGATCGATGTCGCGGGCCTTTCCCTCCAGCAGCCGCGCGCCGCAGGTGCCGCACTTCGGCCCGGCCGCCAGACGCTCTTCGGGAACGCGGTTTGCCTGACCGCATTCGAAACATATCAATTTTGCCATAATCCCGCCTCCAGGTTACATTCCACTATAAAAATGTGTGTCGTGCACGCCATCGTTACAACGGGGTTGGGAAACTCTGCATTGATTTCGCGTTATGTCCGATCAGAATGATTGAAACGTCACAGGGGAAATCGAGTCTTGTCCATGATCACCCGCCGCAAATTCGTCTCCACCGCTGCCGCCGGGGCCACGCTTGCCGCCACGGCTCCGGCCTATGCTTTCGAGGTCGAGCCGAGGTATCGGCCGCAAGAGGTACGGATCAAGAGCGAGCTTCAGCCCCAGCAGATCCTGATCCTGCCGCGTGCGCATTTTCTCTATTACATCACGGCCCCGGGCCGCGCGATCCGTTACGGTGTCGGCGTCGGCCGCGCCGGGCTCGAATTCACCGGCGACGCCATCATCCAGGTCAAGAAGGAATGGCCGACCTGGCGGCCGACGCAGGAGATGATCGAGCGCGATCCCGGCGCCTACGGCAAGTTCAAGGATACGGACTACGTTCAGCCGGGCGGTCCGACGAACCCGCTCGGAGCACGTGCGCTGTATCTTTTCCAGAACGGCCGTGACACCTTCTACCGGATCCATGGCACTACCGCCCCGGAATCCATCGGTCGATCCGTTTCGAACGGTTGTATCCGGATGCTGAACGAGCATGTCATCGATCTGTACAATCGCGTGCCGATCGGCACCCCGGTGACGGTACTCTGAGGCAAGCAGGACCATGGCGCGCGGCATGCACGCCGCGCGCGGTCTGTTAACCACGGCTCCCCTTTCAGGCTCAGTGCCGCCGGGTCGTCGCGCAATTGCCGAAATCGAGCCCCAATCTTCCGCGATTAATAATTCAGTAAGACACGCGACCTAGAAGACTACTGGATTGGAGACTCGCATGGCACTGATTGGCTTTCTCTTCGGCAGCATCCTCGGCCTGTTCACCGCGACAACGGTCTGGGCCTTATTCGGACTGTCGCTGGCCACTGCCATCAGTCTTTACTTCATCATCGCTTTCGCAACTTTCGCGCTGCCGTATTTCGCCTGCGGGGTGCGGACTTACCTACTGCCCCTGACCCTGACGGCACGGGCCGTGCGCTGACGCTTCCTCTGGCACACGCGTCATTCTTCGTCCGCGCCGACGCGCGCGATAAGCTCTTCGACCGCCGGTCCCATTGCCTCAACGATCCGCGACACGCCTTCGGCATTCGGATGGATGCCATCGGCCTGCATCAGCCCAGCAGCGCTGGCAGGCGCCTCACCCTCACTCACGATTCCCTCGAAGAAGCTTGGGTAGTAGAGCGTCCCATACGCTTCGGACAGCTCGGGATACATCGCGTCGAAAGTCGCCTTGAAGTCGGGTCCATAGTTCCCAGGCGCGCGCATCCCGACAAGCAGTACCTCGACCTCCTGCGCCTCGGCCACCTCGAGAATCCCCTCGAGGTTGGCGCGGCTGCTTTCGGGCGGCAGACCGCGCAGCAGGTCGTTGCCGCCAAGCGCCACGATCATGCCGTCGATCTCCGGCGTCAGCGACCACTCGACCCGCGAGAGCCCGCCCGCCGTCGTGTCGCCCGAGACACCGGCGTTCACGATCCTGACATCATGCCCGTGATCTGCCAGCCAGCTGCGAAGCTGCGGCACGAATCCATCCTGCTCGATCAGCCCGTATCCCTGTGTCAGGCTGTCCCCCAGCGCCAGAAGATGCACCGTTTCGGCCTTCAGCGGCGCCGCCACACCGCAGAGCAGGAACCCCGCCAGCGTGACCTTGCTGCGCAGGCCCATGGCCCCATATGTAAGCGAACGCATCATTTCCGGACGCTCCTTCATGCCTGATCCCGTGATCGCCCTCAAAGATGTCACGCTCAGCCTTCGCGGCAATGCCGGAATGGTGGAAATCCTGCATGGCATCTCTCTCGACGTGGCGAAAGGGGAAACGCTCGGGCTGATCGGGCCGTCCGGAAGCGGCAAGTCCTCGCTGCTGATGATCATGGGCGGGCTCGAACGGGCGACAAGCGGCCGGGTCGATGCGCTAGGGCACGATCTCACCGCCCTGGACGAGGACCAGCTCGCGCGGTTTCGCCGCGACCACATGGGCGTGGTCTTCCAGAGCTTCAACCTGATCCCCACCATGACCGCGCTCGAGAACGTGGCCACCCCGCTCGAACTGGCAGGCGCATCCGACGCCTTCGAGCGCGCGCAGGCCGAGCTCGAGGCGGTTGGTCTCGCCCACCGGGCCGATCACTACCCCGCGCAGATGTCGGGCGGCGAACAGCAGCGGGTGGCGCTGGCACGGGCCGCGGCGCCACGGCCGGACATCCTTCTGGCCGACGAGCCCACGGGCAATCTCGACGGCAAGAACGGCGACGCGATCATGGAGATGCTGTTCGGCCTGCGCGACCGCCACGGCGCGACGCTGGTGCTGGTCACCCACGCGCATGCGCTCGCACAGCGCTGTGACCGGGTCGTGCGGCTCACCGACGGGCGCGTCGACGATGCCCGGATGAGGGCCGCGGAATGAGCCTTGGCACGGCGGCGCGCTTTGCCCGGCGCGAGTTGCGCGGCGGCCTGCGCGGCTTCCGCATCTTCCTCGCCTGCCTTGCGCTCGGGGTCGCCGCCATCGCCGGGGTCGGCTCGGTGCGCTCGGCCATTCAGGCGGGGCTGACCGACCAGGGGGCAATCCTGCTTGGAGGCGACGCGCAGGCGGAATTCACCTATCGCTTCGCCTCGGACGAAGAGCGCGCCTGGCTCGAGAGCGTCTCGACAGCGCTCTCCGAGATCACCGACTTCCGCTCGATGGCCGTGGTCGACGGACCGGACGGCCCCGAACGCGGCCTGACACAGGTGAAATCGGTCGACGACGCCTACCCGCTGCTGGGCGAGATGCGGCTCGACCCGCCGATGCCGCTGGCGCAGGCGCTCGACGGCGATACGCAGCCGGGCGCAGTGATGGCGCCGGTGCTTGCCGACCGGCTGGGCCTGTCTCCCGGCGACAGCTTCCGGCTGGGCACCCAGAGCTTCACGCTTTCCGCGATCATCGAGACCGAACCCGACGACGCCGGCGACGGCTTCGGGCTGGGTCCGCGGACGCTGGTGCGGACCTCCGACCTCGCCTCCTCCGGCCTGCTGGCGCCCGGCTCGCTCTACGAGAGCGAATACCGCTTGCTGGTGCCTGACGGCACCGACATGGACGCGCTGCGCGCCGAGGCCGAGGCGCGCTTCCAGGACACCGGCATCCGCTGGCGCGACGCCCGCAACGGCGCCCCCGGCATCGCCCGCTTCGTCGACCGGCTCGCAAGCTTCCTCGTGCTGGTCGGGCTCTCGGGGCTCGCCGTCGGCGGCATCGGCGTCTCGGCGGCGGTGCGCGCCTACCTCGCGCGCAAGACCGGCGTCATCGCGACACTGCGGACCCTGGGCGCCAGTCGGCGTGTCATCTTCCTGACCTACTTCCTCCAGATAGGGGCCCTCGGCCTGCTCGGCATCGCCATCGGGCTGGTGCTGGGCGCGGTGATCCCGCTGCTGTTCGCCCCGATCATCGCGGCGTCGCTGCCGATCCCGGTGATGTTCACCCTCTATCCCGGCCCGCTGGCCGAGGCGGCGGTCTACGGCGTGCTGACCGCGCTGCTCTTCACCCTGTGGCCGCTCGCCCGTACCGAGGAAGTGCGCGCCGCCGCGCTCTTCCGTGACGCGCTCGACAGCGCCCGCGCCCTGCCCGCCCGGCGCTACGTGGTGGCGACGGCGGCGCTGCTGGCGCTGCTCGTGGGCGTGGCGATGGTGTTCTCGGGCGATCCGCGCATCACGCTCTGGACGGCCGGCGGCATCCTCGGCGCGCTGGTCATCCTTGCCGTGGCGGCGACGGGCATCCGCGCGCTCGCGCACCGTGCCACGCCTGCGATGCGGGGGCGCCCCGTGTGGCGGTGGGCGCTCGGCGCCATCGGCGGCCCGCGCGAGACCGCCGCCTCGGTGGTGCTGTCGCTCGGGCTCGGGCTGTCGGTGCTCGCGGCCATCGGACAGATCGACGGAAACCTGCGCAACGCCATCCAGCGCGACCTGCCGGACGTGGCGCCGTCGTATTTCTTCGTCGACATCCAGCCCAACCAGATCGATGGCTACCTCGAGCGGCTCGAAAGCGACCCGGCGGTCGGCCGCGTCGACACCGCGCCGATGCTGCGGGGCGTGATCACCCGGATCAACGGACAGAATGCGCAGGAGGTCGCCGGCGATCACTGGGTGGTGCGCGGCGACCGGGGCATCACCTATGCCGCGCAACCCGACAGCCGCACCACCGTCACCGCCGGGGAGTGGTGGCCCGAGGATTACGACGGCCCGCCCCAGATCAGCTTCGCCGCCGAAGAGGCCGAGGAGATCGGCCTGAACCTCGGTGACGAGATCACCTTCAACGTGCTCGGTCGCGACATCACCGCGACGATCACCAGCTTCCGCGACGTGGATTTCTCGACCGCCGGCATCGGCTTCGTGATGACGCTGAACCCGACGGCCCTTCAGGGTGCGCCGCATACCTTCATCTCGACCGTCTACGCCGAGCCCGAGGCCGAGGCACAGATCCTGCGCGATCTCGCCGACGCCTATCCGAACATCACAGCGATCCGGGTGCGTGACGCCATCGACCGGGTGGCCGAGCTGCTCGAGGGCATCGGCGCGGCGATCCGCTGGGGGGCTGCCGCGACCCTGCTCACCGGCTTTCTCGTGCTGATCGGCGCGGCGGCGGCGGGTGAAGGCGCCCGAACCTACGAGGCGGCGGTGCTGAAAACCCTCGGCGCATCGCGCGCCCGCATCCTGCAAAGCTTCGCCCTGCGCTCGGCGCTGCTGGGCGCGGCGGCAGGCGTGGTGGCGCTGGGGGCCGGCATCCTCGGGGGCTGGGCCGTGAGCCACTACATCATGGAGACGGATTTCACCGTCGTCTGGTCCTCGGCCATCGGCATCATCGCCGGGGGCGTGCTGGCGACACTGCTCGCCGGGATCGGCTTCGCGTGGCGGCCACTTGCCGCGCGTCCCGCGCAGGTCCTGCGCGCCCGCGAATAGGAGCCTTGAACCCTCGGGGACCGACTGGCAAAGCCTGTAGGCGACCGCAGGCTGACAAGGACGACCCTCCCATGAGCGATTCCCTTCCCATGCCGATCTCGACGCTGACCCGGGCGCAGCGCAGTTCGATCATGAACCTCGTGCGCCGTGCCGCGCGCACCGAGATCATGCCCCGCTTCCGCAGGCTCGACGCCAGCGACATCGCCCAGAAGACCAGCAGGCAGGATCTCGTGACCGAGGCCGACCACGCCTCGGAGGCGATGATCGCGCGCGGGCTCGTGGGGCTCTTCCCGAACGCGCTGATCGTCGGCGAAGAGGATGTCGCGAAGAACCCCGAGGTCCGTGACCGGATCGCCGACGCCGAGCTTGCCTTTACCATCGACCCGGTCGACGGCACCTGGAACTACGCGCACGGGCTGTCGACCTTCGGGGTGATCATCTCGGCGCTGCGCTTCGGCGTACCGATCTTCGGGCTGATCTACGACCCGGTGATGGACGATTTCGTCATCGGCGACAGCGGCGGCGCGGCCGAGATGGTGGTGCCCAAGCGCCGTAGCACAAGGGCGCTGTCGGTCTCGGCGGGTGGAGCACTCGCGGACCTGCAGGGCTACCTGCCGCTCTACATGCTGCCCAAGGACAAGCAGGGCGAGATGGCCGCGCTGCTGCCGCGCTTCGAGCGGGTGCTCTCGCTGCGCTGCTCGGCGCACGAGATGCGGATGCTGGCACAGGGTCACGTGGATTTCGTGCTGTCCGCCGGGCTGACGCCCTGGGACCACGCGGCCGGTGCGCTGCTCTGCCAGTGCGCGGGCGGCCATGTCGCGATGCTCGACGGCTCCGACTACAACGCCGCCAAGCGCGAGGGCTACCTGCTCTGCGCCGCCAACCTCGAGACGTGGGAGCGCATCCGGGACGCGATGTCCTTCCTGCTCGACACGCCCGCCGCGACCGCCGTGACGGACGATGAGCCTGACGAGGGCCCCTCGGAGGCACCCGAGAGCGGCGAAGGCTGAGCGGTCCGGCACGGGTGGGCTCTCGCCCACCCTACCGGGCTCATTCGGCGGGTTCGATCACCGGCTTGCCGGGCTGGCCGCGATAGACCAGGGCCGCGTCCTCGGCGGCGGCGTGGGCCTCGGCCCGCGCCTGCAGGTCGACGTGATGCGGAGACTTCACGCAGACCGGGTCGGTCGCGGCAGGGTCGCCCGCCAGCGCCATCGCCTGACAGCGGCACCCGCCGAAATCGACGGTCTTGCGCTCGCAGCTGGCGCATGGCTCGGGCATCCAGTCGGTGCCGCGATAGGCATTGAAGGCGGCGCCGTCGTACCAGATCTCGGACAGCGCCCTGTCCCGCACATTGTCGAAGGTCAGATGCGGGATCGTCTGCGCCGCATGACACGGCAGCACCTGCCCGTCGGGCGCGACGTTGAGCCCGGTCGAACCCCAGCCGCCCATGCAGCGCTTGGGGTAGTCCGAGTGGTAGTCCGCCGGCACGTAGTCGATCACCAGCGTGCCCTTCAGCCGCAGCCGCGCCTCCTGCACGATGCGCGTGGCCTCGTCGGCCTGCGCCTTCGTCGGCATCAGCGCGTCGCGGTTCTTGAGCGCCCAGCCGTGGAACTGCACAGTGGCCACCTCGATGCGCCGCGCCCCCATCTCGACGGCCATCTCCAGAGCACGCGGCAGCTGGTGCAGGTTGCGCCGGTGCAGCACGGCGTTGAGCGTCAGCGGGAACCCGATGGCGCCGATCCACTCGGCAACCTGCATCTTGCGCTTGAAACCGCCCCGGTAGCCGCCGATCTCGTCGGCCATCTCGGGCGTCGTGCCCTGCAGGCTGAGCTGCACGTGGTCTAGCCCTGCCGCGTCGAGCGCCCGAAGCCGCTTCTCGGTCAGTCCGATACCCGAGGTGATGAGGTTGGTATAAAGCCCCGCGTCGCGCGCCGCCTGCACCAGCTCCTCGAGGTCGCGGCGCGTGGCCGGCTCGCCGCCCGACAGGTGCAGCTGCAGCACGCCGAGATCGGCGGCCTGCGCGAAGACGTCCTTCCACTGGTCAGTCGACAGCTCGCGATCCTGCCGCGCCATTTCGATGGGGTTCGAGCAGTAGGGACAGGACAGCGGGCAGCGGTGCGTGAGTTCGGCCAGCATGGCGATGGGCGGGCGCGCGGTGGTCATGTCGGAAGCTCCCCGCGCCGGGGACGGGCGCGTCGTTCGATCCTTGTCAGCCAGGCCGGAAGCCGGGTCAGGCCCGCCCCTCCCCAAGGGCGGGCGTCTGGCGGCCGTCCCGAGACGGGCGCCGGTAATTGAAAGGCGATTGCCTCGTGTTGTCCTTGCGCGACAGGCGCCCGACCGGAGGCGGCCCTGCCAATCGCGACGAGGCCGCGCACCCTCATGCCACCTCGAGGAAGCGCCGCTCGCGCAGTGCGCCGAGGAAACCGGCGCTGTCCTTGGCGATCTGCTCCTGCGGGGCATCGTATTTGGCCGCCAGATCGGCGGTGATCTCGCCGAAACTGCGCAGTCCGTCCACCTCGGAGAGGATGGCGTGGCCGACCTGGTCGAGGGTGATGGCGCGTTCGGGCGCCAGCAGCACCCATGTGTCGCGCACGCGGTCGCGGTGCAGCCGCACACCGCGCGGCAGGACGGGGATCTCTTCCGGGGCCATCAGGCCGCCCGCGCGTCGGCCAGCCCCTCGCCCGGCACCCAGGCGCCCGGCGGAACGAGGCCGGGTTCGACGTAGGCCGCCCAGAGCGCATCGAGCTGCGACCACAGGACATCCGTCTTGAAGATCAGAGCGTTGGCCGCCATGTCCTGCTTTTCCTGCGTGTCGGCGTGGTCGAGCACCCACTTCAGTCCGAAAGCCACGTCCTTGGGCGCCTCTGTCAGCCGGTTGCGGAAGTAGGACAGCGACGAGTCGTCGGCGAAGTCGTAGTTCTTCAGCAGCCCCTCGATCCGGTTGGCGTGGATTGCCGGCGCGAAGAGCTCGGTGAGCGATGCAGCCACCGCCTCGAGCAGGGACTTGTCGCGCACGAAGCGGACATAGGCGTCGACGGCGAATTTCGTGGCCGGCATCACCCCCTCGCGCGAGGCGACGTAGTCGGGATCGAGCCCCACCGCCTCGGCCAGGCGCAGCCAGCGGCGGATGCCGCCCTCCTTCGTGTCGGTGCCGTCGTGATCCTCGATCCGCGAGCGCCAGGCACGGCGCAGGTCGGGATCTTCGACGCGCGACATGAAGGCCGCGTCCTTCATCGGGATCGAATGCTGGTAGTAGTAGCGGTTGATGACCCACGCCCGCACCTGGTCGGGCGTGCAGTCGCCGCCATGCAGCCGGTGATGGAACGGGTGCCGGTCATGGTAGCGCTCGGCGCCGATCTGGCGCAGCCGGGCCTCGAAGGCCTCGCGTGTCTGGGTCATGCCGATACCTCCATTCCGTCCTGACCGATGGTCCATCCCGCCTTCTCCGCTGCCCGGCGCTCTTCCGAGTCGGGCCGCAGAACGGGGTTCGTGTTGTTCATGTGGACAAAGACCTTGCGGCCGATGTCCATCTCGCCGAATGCGGCGATCGAGCCGTCATCGCCGCTCATCGACATGTGGCCCATGCGCTTGCCGGTCTTGTTGCCGAGCCCCGCCTGCACCATCTCGTCATCACGCCAGAGCGTGCCATCGAAGAACAGCAGCGACGCACCGGCGAGGCGCGCGCGCAGGGCATCGTTCAGAAGCGCGCAGCCGGGGATGTAATAGGCCGTCTGGCCCCCCGCCTTCAGTTCGACACCGACAGTCTGCTCGCCGACGAGATCGGTCTCGACTGTCTCGCCCTCCATGTAGAGCGGCACCTTGCCCGGCACGGGGAACAGCGTGGCCGTAAGACCGGGCGCGATTTCGGCGGGTTTTTCCAGAGCCACCGTCTCGCGGGTCACCACCGACGGGTTCAGTGCTGAAAAAATCGGGTTTTCGGCCAGCACGTCATGGATGCCGGCGGTCGCGTAAAGCGTGAAGGGCTGCATCTCGCGTAGCGTCAGCAGCCCCGCGACGTGGTCGATGTCGCCGTTGGTCAACAGCACCGAGCGCAGCGGCATGTCCCGCAGCCCGGTCGGATGCAACTCGGGTGTGCGGGCCAGTTGGTCGCGGATGTCGGGCGAAGCATTCAGGATGGCCCAGTCGGTGCCGTTCGCCGATACGGCGAGAGAGCTCTGCGTCTGGGCCGGGATGGTGCCGGCCCGTGCGAGCCGGCAGTTCTCGCAGCCGCAGTTCCACTGGGGCAGTCCGCCCCCGGCAGCGGCTCCGAGAATGCGCGCGCGGAATGTCATTGGTCGTCTCCCGCGCGCGTCAGATCAGAACAGGACGCCGTCGTCGTGCTCGGGTCCGTACATGTTGATTTCCATACCGCACTCGATCTCGCGGATCACGGGTTTGTTCCAGGCCATGATGGCTCCTCCTTTGAAAGCGGGTTCCTCTTCCCAACAACAGCATGCCGCATCGGTTCCAACCCGTGCGAGTCTTAATTTCTGAGAGCGGCCTAGACCTTGGTCTCAGTCGGCTCAGGTATGCGGCCCTTCGGCGGCCTTCTTCTGCTCTTCCTGGAACTCGAGGCGCAGGCGTTTGCGTATGCCTGCAGCGCGATTGCGCTTTGCTTCGACCTCGGTGAGGATCTTCAGCTCGGGCACCTCGGCGGGTTTTCCGTCGTCGTTCACCGCCACCATGGTGAAGTAACACGAATTCGTGTGCCGACGGGTGCCCTTGCGGATATCCTCGGCCTCGACCCGGATGCCGATCTCCATCGAGGTGCGCCCGGCGTGGTTCACCGCCGCGCGAAATGTGACCAACTCGCCCACGTTGATCGGCTGCTTGAAGGTCACCTGATCCACCGACAGCGTCACCGCGTAGCGCCCCGAGAAGCGCGAGGCGCAGGAGAAGGCCACGCGGTCGAGCAGGTTCAGCAGCGCGCCACCGTGCACCTTGCCGCTGAAATTGGCCATGTCGGGGGTCATCAGAACGGTCATTTCCAGCTGGCGGGGGTCCATCGCTTGCTCCTGTGTCGTGCGCGGGGTCGGCCCAAGATGTCGCAACGGTGCTTGGGTGCAAGCGCCTTCGCGCCGCTCGCCCTCATCGGATCGGAGGTGTGCCTTCGAGACAGAAGCCGCGATGCCGGACCGTGCTGATCTCGAAGCCGAAGTCCGAGGCCGGTTTCAGTTTCTTGCGCAGGTAGCCGATGTAGACGTCGACCACATTCTCGGTGCTCGACTCGCCCGACCAGAGCGTCTCGAGGATCTCGCTGCGCGGCATCGGCGTGCCGGCGTGGTCGGCGAGCAGCGACAGCAGCGCGTATTCCCGGTCGGTGAGCTGCACCTCGCGCGCCTCGGTCCGCAGGGTGTGCGCGTTGTCCGACAGCCGCGCCGGGGCGGGTCGCAGGCTGGCGACGCGCCGTTCCTGAACCTTCAGCCGTGCGACCAGCTCGTCGAACGAGAACGGCTTGACCACGTAGTCGTCGGCCCCCGCCTCGAGGCCGGCGGTGCGGTGCTCGACCTCGGACAGCGCCGAGAGCATGACGATGGGCAGTTGCGCCCCGGCGTCACGGGCCGCCCGCACCAGCGCAAGGCCGCTGTCGGCGCCGAGCATCACGTCGACCACGGCGCCGGCGAAGCCGGGATCGCGAAGCTGCGCCAGCGCCGCGTCGGCCCGGTTCTGGGTCTCGACCGCATAGCCGTGCAGCGACAACCCGCGCGCAAGGGCAGAGCAGATCTCGGGGTCGTCATCGACGACCAGAAGACGGGGCGGAGTTTCCATGCGGCGAGGTTAGCCCCTGTGCCGGGGCAAGCGAACCGAGATTTTCGTTCCGGGCGCCTCGCCCAAGGCCTCGGTGCGCGGAAGTGGGCTGAGAATGGCAATGGTGCCACCCTGCGCCTCGATCACCCAACGCGCGAGCGCGAGGCCAAGCCCGAAGCCCTGCGCGTTCTCGCCCCCGCCCTGCGTGAAGCGGTCGAAGAGCCGCGACTGGTCCTCGGGCGGGATACCGGGGCCGTTGTCGGTCACGATGATCTCGGCTTCACCCTCCCGCTCCCGCGCCGCAAGCTGCAGGGCACCGCCCGCGCGCGCATGGCGGATGGCGTTGCGGACCAGCCCGACGATCACCTGCCGAAGCCAGTTGCGATCGGCGCTCACCGAGAGCCCGTCGGGCACGTCGAGCGTCAGCTCCATGCCGGCATTGGACAGCTCGGCAGCGGTTTCACCCTGCACCTCGGACAGCAGCTCGGCGAGATCGACCCCTTCCGTGTCCAGCGCAAGCTGCCCGGTCTCCGACCTTGCGATGCGCAGCAGGTCGTCGATCCGCCGGTTGAGCCGCGCCGCCCGGGCCTCGATGGTGGCAAAGGCACCCTCGGCGTCGGGCGCCCCCTGCCGGCCGAGCTGCGCCTCCATCAGGATGACCGTCAGCGGGGTGCGCAGCTCGTGGCTGATGTCGGCGAAGAAGCGGCGGCGGTCCTCGTCGGTGCGCTCGAGCCGCGCGTTGGCGGCGCGCAGGGCCTCGGTCCGCTCGTGGATGATCTCGCCAAGCCGCGCGCGGTCCTGCGCGACCGTCTCGGCACGGGCCGAGAGCGCCTGCGCCATGCGTTCGGTCTCGGTGAAAAGCTGGCCGATCTCGTCGCGGCGCGGGCCCGGCAGGGCGATGGCGAAATCCTCGGCCCCGATGCGCCGTGCCGCCCGGCGCAGCGCGTCGAGCCGGTGGAACTGGGGGCGCACCAGCCCGAGGTAGAACCCCGCGACCAGCGCCACCACCACCGCGCCGATGCCCAGCGCCGCCCATGTCACGCGCCGCCGCAGGTCGTCGATGCCGGCGAGGATCTCGTTGCGCAGGCGCTTTTCCTCGTTCACCGCCTCGGCCAGCAGCGGCTCGAAACCCGAGGCGAAGGTGTCGAGATATGCCCGCAGCCGGTCGCGGTCGTCGGTGTCCGAGACCAGCCCGGCGTGGGCCGAGCGAAACAGCGCCTCCATTCGGGCGATGACCAGCGACTGCGTCGCACGGCGCGTGCGGGCATCAAGCCCGCGGGCCTCGGAAACCTCTGCCTCAAGGCCACGGCGCAGTGACGCGAAAGTCCGGTCGAGCGTGGCGGCAAGGGTCTCGGTGCGTTCGGCCCGTGTCCCGGCGGGCACGCCGCGCTGGATGAGCTCGGCCGCGACGACGATGAAGGTCGAGACCTGCGTCGAAAGCGCCGCGTAATGCTCGAGCCGGGTCTCGGCGGCCAGCGCCGCGTCGAGCCTGTCGGACACGCGCGCCATGCCGATGACAAGCATCGCGGCGGTCAGCAGGGCCGCAAGGCCGATGAGCCCGGCGCCGAGCCCGAGACGGGCCTTTAGAGAAACTCCGCGCCTCATTGGTCAGCAGCGCTCACGTATATTTTCTGCACATCTTTTGATACCCTACCTCCATTAACTGCAAGAATTTTGCCGGAATGCTGCAATGCAGCATGATTGACACAACTCGATTCACCCCCAGCTGGTGACCTGTCTGAGACAGTGGCAGGGCATCACGTTCACATAGTCGAGGCAATTATGATTGAACTCCTGTTCGTAACCTGTCTGGCCACGGCCCCCGACCAGTGCCAGGAACGCAGTCTTCTCTATACCGACATCTCTCCCATGACGTGCATGATAGGTGCGCAACCCGAACTGGCGAAATGGACCGCGGCGCACCCCGCCTTCGAAATCGCGGGCTGGAGATGTCGGACGCTAAAACCGGGTGAGCTCGACATCTGAGCAGGTCGCAAAAGACCCTGCCGGGCAATCGCCCGCAAATCCTGCGAGATGACCGCACGGTCCGTCTCCTGCACAGGGCGCCGCGTCGAGGCGTGACCAAGACACGGGCACGCTTTCCTCCCTTCGGATGAGTTGACCTTTCCCCGCGGATGGCGGCAGCATCGCCAGCGGAGGAAGGGAGGATCCCGTGCAGGGAAACCAAACGGCAGATCGCTGGCGCGAGGGGCCCGCCGAGGCGCGCGCGCCCGGGCGTCTGGGCGTCACGCTGGTGTCGCTCGCGGCGCTGGGCGTGCTGTGGATCGTCGCGGCGACGCTCACCGCCGATGCCGACGTGCTGCCCCAGCCATGGGATCTTGTCGCGCCCTTCCTGCAGGCGCTGCGTTCCGGCGAGCTGCTGTTTCACCTTGGCTGGACCCTGTCCCGCGTGGCCTGGGCCTTCGTTCTCGCGATGGGGCTCGGCATCGCGCTGGGGCTCGTCATGGGGCGCTTTCCACGTGTCGACCGCTGGCTCGATCCGTGGCTGGTGATCTTCCTGAACCTGCCGGCGCTGGTGCTGATCGTTCTGTGCTATCTCTGGATCGGCCTGACCGAGACCGCCGCCATCGCCGCCGTCACCCTCAACAAGATCCCGAACGTCGCCACCGTCATCCGCGAAGGCGCGCGCGCGCTCGACCCCGGGCTCGACGCCATGGCCGGGGTCTACCGGATGCCGCGCATGGCACGCCTGCGCCATGTCGTGCTGCCGCAGCTCGCGCCCTTCATCACCGCCGCCGCGCGCTCGGGCGTGGCGGTGATCTGGAAGATCGTGCTGGTGGTCGAGTTCCTCGGGCGCTCGAACGGCGTGGGCTTCCAGATCCATCTCTATTTCCAGCTGTTCGACGTGGCCATGGTGCTGGTCTACGCCTTTTCCTTCATCGCGGTGATGCTGGCGGTGGAATGGCTGGTGCTGCAACCATGGGAGCGCCGCGTGCGCCGGTGGCGCGGATGACCGGCCGCCCTTCCCTACAGACCACAGGACACCTCTGCCCGCCATGACCGCACTCGACGTCTCCGATCTCGGCTACAGCTACGGCGCGAAACGCGCGCTCGACGGGGTGAGCTTCACGCTCGCACCGGGCCGGTTCACCGCGCTGCTCGGGCCGAACGGCGCCGGCAAGACGACGCTCTTCTCGCTGCTCACCCGGCTCTTCGTCACCCGCGAGGGCCGCATCACCGTGGCCGGTCACGACATTGCCCGCGAACCGCGCGCCGCGCTGTCGAAGATCGGCGTGGTGTTCCAGCAGCCGACGCTCGACCTCGACATGAGCGTGGCGATGAACATGCGCTACTTCGCGGCGCTGCACGGAATCTCGGGCCGTGAGGCGCGTGACCGCTCCGAGCGCGCGCTGGCACAGCTCGGCATGGCGGAACGCGCGAAGGAACGGGTGCGCGACCTCAACGGCGGCCACCGCCGGCGCATGGAGATCGCCCGCGCGCTGATCCACGACCCCGAGGTGCTGCTGCTCGACGAGCCGACCGTGGGGCTCGACTTCAAGAGCCGGCAGGCGATCGTCGACCACGTGCACGGGCTTGCCGAGGCGGGCCTCACCGTGCTCTGGGCGACGCATCTCGTGGACGAGATCCGCGACGAGGACGACGTGGTCGTGCTGCACCGGGGCCGGGTGCTGGCGCATGACCGCGCCGCCAGGCTGCACGCCGGGCGGCCGCTCGCGGACGTGTTCATCGAGATGACCGGCGGTGCCGAGGTGGCCGCGTGAAGATCTACCTCGTCGCCATGATCGCCATCATCCGCCGCGAGTCGCTGCGGTTCATCCATCAGCGGTCGCGGTTCCTTGCGGCGCTGGTGCGGCCGCTGGTCTGGCTGGTGGTCTTCGCCGCCGGCTTCCGCGCCGCGCTGGGGCTGTCGATCATCCCGCCCTACCAGACCTACATCACCTACGAGGTCTACATCGTCCCCGGGCTCTGCGGCATGATCCAGCTTTTCAACGGGATGCAGTCCTCGCTCAGCCTTGTCTACGATCAGGAGATGGGCTCCATGCGGCTGCTGCTGACCTCGCCGCTGCCGCGCTGGTGGCTGCTGCTGTCGAAGCTGCTGGCCGGCGTCGCGGTGTCGATCCTGCAGGTCTACGTCTTCCTCGCCATCGCCGCCGGTTTCGGGATCACCTTGCCGCCGCTCGGCTATGTCTACGTGCTGCCGGCGCTGCTGCTCTCGGGGCTGATGCTCGGGGCGCTGGGGTTGCTGATCTCCTCGACGATCAAGCAGCTCGAGAACTTCGCGGGCGTGATGAACTTCGTGATCTTCCCGATGTTCTTCCTGTCCACGGCGCTCTACCCGCTGTGGAAGATGGCCGAGAGCTCCGCCGTGCTGCGCGACATCTGCGCGTGGAACCCCTTCACCCATGCGGTCGAGCTGATCCGTTTCGCGCTTTACGAAAGCCTCAACGGCTGGGCGCTACTCTGGGTCTGCCTTGCCTTCGCAGTGTTCTTCGGGCTGGCGCTGGTGGGCTACGATCCGGCGCACGGGATGACCCGCCGTCGCAAGGGCGGATAGGGCTCCAGGCTCCCTTGTCCCAAGGTCGGTGCGGCACCCCGCGCGGAGTCAAGCCGCAGGCGCCGCGCATCGCCGGTCCGCCCCCCGGGCCGGCGATCGGTCGACGCCAGCATTCCGTGTCGAGGTCCTCCGACAGTTCGCAGGATAAATCGAGAGGATCGTGCGTGGGCTCGCCACCCTGCGGACCGGCGACGCGCGGCTTCCGCTTCACATGACCGGCGGCCCTCCCCCGCGACCTTTCCCTCCTGCCAGCGCAAACACCCCGCCGGGCCGCCGATAGGCGCTTTAAGCCGCGCCCGCCTGATGCTAAGCCGTTGCCCGTAATCCGCTGCCGGGACCGTGCCGGCGTTTTCCCATGACCTTGGAGGGGCTCTGACCAACATGGCTGACCAAAACACTCCCGATATTGTGTATACAAAGGTAGACGAAGCGCCCGAGCTGGCCTCGGCCTCGCTTCTTCCGATCATCCGGAGCTTCGCCTCGGCGGCGGGAATCACCGTCGGCACCAAGGACATCTCGCTTGCCGGCCGCATCATCGCGACCTTCCCCGAGGTGCTGACCGACGCGCAGAAACAGTCCGACGACCTTGCGTGGCTCGGCGAGTGGGTGAAGAAGCCCGAGGCCAACGTCATCAAGCTGCCGAACATCTCGGCCTCCGAGCCGCAGCTCGTGGCCGCCGTGAAGGAGCTTCAGGCGCAGGGCTACGCGCTGCCCGACTACCCCTACTCTCCGTCCACCGACGAGGAGAAGGCCGCGCGCGCCAAGTATGACACCATCAAGGGCTCGGCCGTGAACCCGGTCCTGCGCGAGGGCAACTCCGACCGCCGCGCCGCCGCCGCGGTCAAGAAGTTCGCGCAGAACAACCCGCACCGCATGGGCGAGTGGACCGCCGAGAGCAAGACCCGCGTGGCCTCGATGTCGGGCGGCGACTTCTTCTCGAACGAGGTCTCCGCCACCCTGCCCAAGGCCGCGACCGCCAAGATCGTGCTCGAGACCGCCGACGGCGAGACCGTGCTCAAGGACGGCGTGAGCTACCCCGAGGGCACCGTGGTCGATGCGACCTACATGTCGGCCAGCGCGCTCGACGCGTTCCTCGCCGACGAGATCGAGAAGACCAAGGCCGAGGGCACGCTGTTCTCGCTGCACATGAAGGCGACGATGATGAAGGTCTCGGACCCGATCATCTTCGGCCACGCGGTCAAGGCATGGCTCGCCCCGGTCTTCGAGAAATACGGCGACCGGATGGAAGAGCTGGGCGTGAACCCCAACGGCGGCCTCGGCGCGCTGCTCGAGCGCGTCAAGGACGAGCCCGAGATCCTCAAGGCCATCGAAGACGTCCGCTCCGAGCGGCCACCGATGTACATGGTGAACTCGGACAAGGGCATCACCAACCTGCACGTGCCGTCTGACGTCATCATCGACGCCTCGATGCCGGCGCTGATCCGCGACGGCGGCAAGGGCTGGGGCCCGGACAATGCGCAGCACGACACCAACTGCGTGATCCCCGACAGCTCCTACGCACCGGTCTACGACGCGACGATCGAGTACTTCAAAGCCAACGGCAAGCTCGACCCGGCGACTGCCGGCACCGTGCAGAACATCGGCCTGATGGCGCAGAAGGCCGAGGAATACGGTAGCCACCCGACCACCTTCGAGATCCCCTCGGCGGGCACCGTCAAGATGATCCTCGACGACGGCACCGTGCTGCACTCGCACAAGGTCGACGCCGGCGACATCTGGCGCTCGGCCTCGGCCCGCAAGGCGCCGATCGAGGACTGGGTGAACCTGGCGATCGACCGCCAGAAGGCCACCGGCTACCGGGCGATCTTCTGGCTCGACGAGAACCGCGCCCATGACGCGGAGCTCATCAAGTTCGTGAAGCCGATCCTCGAGGCCAAGGGCGTTGCCGACAAGTTCGAGATCATGGCCCCGCGCGAGGCGACCGTTGCCTCGCTCGAGACCATCACGAAGGGCGAGAACACCATCGCGATCACCGGCAACGTGCTGCGCGACTACCTCACCGACCTGTTCCCGATCCTCGAGCTGGCCACCTCGGCCAAGATGCTGTCGATCGTGAAGCTGATGAACGGCGGCGGCCTGTTCGAGACCGGTGCCGGCGGCTCGGCACCGAAGCACGTGCAGCAGCTGATGGAGCAGAACCACCTGCGCTGGGACAGCCTTGGCGAGTTCTGCGCGCTTGGGGAAAGCCTCACCTTCTTCGCCGACCAGACCGGCAACGAGAAGGCGCGGGTGCTGGGTGAAGCGGTCGACGCCGCGACGCAGGGCATTCTCGACCACGGCCGCAGCCCGTCGCGCAAGGTCGGCGAGCCCGACAACCGCGACAGCCACTACTGGTTCGCCCGCTACTGGGCCGAGGCACTGGCCGCGCAGTCCAAGGACGCCGACATGGCGGCGCATTTCGCGCCCGTCGCCAAGGCGCTGGCCGAGGGCGAGGACGCCATCACCGGCGAGCTTGCGGCAGCACAGGGCAAGGCCGTCGACCTCGGGGGCTACTACCACGGCGACGCCGACAAGACCGCCTCGGTGATGCGCCCCTCGGCCACGCTGAACGACATCATCGGCTGATACCGGCGGCGCGGCGGCTCCGGCCCCGCGCCCGTTCGAGACCACGAAGACGCCCCCGTCCGGACCTCCGGACGGGGGCGTTTTTCATGCAGCGCCCCGTGCTCCGGGGCCGTCGCGCCACCGGTTCGCAGGGGCGTCGACATGAAAACTCAAAAAAATTTCGATATGTCTATATTTCCGCTGCGCGTCCGCGCCGGCGACCGCCAAACCCTGCGTGCGCAGGAAAAAATCCTCCTTCTTCTACCGTGGGTTGCGGTCATTTCCGGGCCATCGCCGGCGACGCCGCCGTGGACCTTAAGGCTGCCTTAAGCTGCCGGGCGTGGAGGGCCTCAACCCTCGCCGCGCGGCCAGCCCCGGCTTGTCGCCCCGGCGGGGCGCAATAGTTGCGATTTTCAGAATTTGTTCCCCAATGACCGCCCGGAGGTATCTTCGTGTCATTCACCATTGGCTCACTGGTCCTTGTCAGCTTCCTCGTGTCGATCGTCGCGCTCGGGGTGCTGATCTGGGCGATCTCCCATTCGCAGGTCAGTTTCGACCAGGCGGATGCGCGCACGATCTTCGATGCGGACGGCGCGCGCGAGACCGGGCCCGATGATCCCAGCGTCACCCCCGAACGCGCCAGCGAGACGCTGACGCCCTCGGGGCATCCCTCGGTGCCGCCCGGCACGCGGCGGCTGCTCCTGACCATCTTCGCCATCGCCACGCTGTTCATGGTCGTGGGCTCCGGCTTCGGCCTGATCGCCTCGCACAAGCTGCACATGCCCGACTGGCTCACCGGCTCGGCGCCGCTGACCTTCGGCCGGATGCGCGCGATGCACCTCAACGCGGTCGTCTACGGCTGGCTCTCGCTCGGCGGTGTCGGTATGGCGCTGTGGATGATCCCGGCGATCTTCGGCACGCACCTGCGGTTGCCCGGCCTCGCGGCGCTCGGTGCGGCGCTCTGGACCGTCGGCGCGGCCGCCGGGGTCTGGGCCATCGGCATCGGCTGGACCGACGGGCTCGAGTGGCTCGAGATCCCGTGGCAGATCGACATCCTGCTGGCCGCCGGCGGCGCCTGCCTTGCGCTGCCGCTGGTGGTGACCGCCACCAAGCGCGAGGTGCACCACATCTACGTGACCGGCTGGTATTACCTCGGCGCGCTGATCTGGTTCCCGGTGCTGTTCCTCGTCGCCAACATCCCGGGACTTCACGTGGGCGCGCAGCAGGCCACGGTGAACTGGTGGTTCGCGCACAACGTGCTGGGCCTCTGGCTCACGCCGCTCGGCGTCGGCGCGGCCTATTACTTCATCCCGCGGATCATCGGCAAGCCGATCTACTCCTATCGCCTGTCGCTGGTGGGCTTCTGGGCGCTGGCCCTGTTCTACAGCCAGGTCGGCATCCACCACCTGATCGGCGGCCCGGTGCCCACGTGGGTCGTGACCCTGTCGGTCGTGCAGTCGGTGATGATGTTCGTGCCGGTGATCGCGGTGGCGATCAACCAGCACACGCTGACCTTCGGCAACTGGGCGGTGGTCAAGGCGTCGATTCCGCTGCGCTTCGTGGCGCTCGGGGCGCTGCTCTACACCGCCGCGTCCTTCCAGGGCTCGCTCGAGGCGCTGCGCAGCGTCAACACCGTCACCCACTTCACCCATTACACCGTCGCCCACGCCCACCTCGGCGCCTATGGCTTCGTGACCTTCGTGCTGTTCGGCGGCCTCTACTACATGATCCCGCGCCTCGTGCAGCGGGTCTGGCCGAGCGCCGCGCTGATGCGCTGGCACTTCTGGCTCGTGGCGGGCGGCTTCGCGGTCTACTTCGTGTCGCTGACCATCGGCGGCTGGCTGCAGGGGCTCGCCATGCTCGATGCCTCGCGCGATTTCCTCGAAAGCATGGAGGTCACCATCCCCTACCTCACCGGCCGCTCGGTCGGCGGCGCGCTGATGACGCTCGGCCACCTGCTGTTCGCCGTGAACCTCGCGCTGATGCTGGCCGGCAAGGGCCGCAAGCGCGAGATGCCGCGCGACGCGCAACTGCAACCCGGGGAATGAGGAGACCGTCATGAACCGCCTGACACCCCTGATCCTGATCGCCGCGGGCATCCTTGCCTTTGCGACGGTGTTCCTCGTGATCCTGCCCGCGGACGAGATCCGCACCGCCGACGCACCCGAGGGGCTCGCGCCCTACACCGAGGCCGAGCTGCGCGGCCGCGCGCATTACATCGACCTTGGCTGCGTCTACTGCCACTCGCAGCAGCCGCGCAGCCCCGACCAGGCGCCGGACGGCGCGCGCGGCTGGGGCCGCCCCTCGACCGCCTCGGACTACGTCTACGACAGCCCGCACCTGCTGGGCACGATGCGCACCGGGCCCGACCTGCTGAACGTGGGCGCGCGCCTGCCGAGCCAGGCATGGCACCTGACCCATCTCTACCAGCCGCGCGCGATCTTCCCGACCTCGATCATGCCCGCCTTCCCCTTCCTCTTCGAGGAAAAGGCACAGGCGGAGGCCGGCGACGTGGTCGTCGACCTGCCGCCCGGGCAGCGTCCCGCAGACGGGGTCGTGGTGGCGAAACAGGGCGCGCTCGATCTGGTGGACTACCTGCTGTCGCTCGACCGGACCTACCCGGCGGCCAACCCCGAGCTGCGCGACAACGGCTTCGCGGATGACGACGTGGAGGTGAACGGATGAGCCATCTGCCAAAGGATTTCAGCGAACGCGCGGACGACCGCGACCCTGGCTTCGAACCCTACGAGAGCGGCAACCCGATCCCCTGGCCGCTGCTGGCCGTGGTGCTTGCCCTCGTCGTCTGGGGCGGGTTGACCATCTGGCGCGACGCGACCCTTACGCCCAAGGGCGAGAGCGCGCAGGTCGACACGAACGTCAGCGCCTCGGAAGCGCCGGGCAGCGAGGCCGCAGGGCAGCGCAACGATCCGGCGCTGGCGGAACGGGTCTCGGCGGCGCAGGCCGACGGCGGCACGCTCTTCGGCGAATACTGCGCGACCTGCCACCAGTCCAACGGCTCGGGCGTGCGAGCGGCGATCCCGCCGCTGCAGGATACGCGCTACGTGCTGGCCGACGCCGCGGTGCCGGCCACAATCCTGCTGCGCGGGATCTCCGGTCCGATCGAGGTGCAGGGCGCGGTCTACAATGGCCGGATGCCCACCTTCGGCCCCACGCTGTCGGACGGGCAGATCGCCCGCATCCTGACCTACGTGCGCGGCGCATGGGGCAACGACGCGGCGGCGATCACCCCCGACGCGGTGGCCTCGCTGCGCGCGGAGCTGCCGCAGGATGGACTTGTGCCACTCTCGGGCGGGGCCGAGCTCGAGGCGCTCTTCGGCATCCCGGTGACCGCCCCGGCGAACGCCCCGTCGACCACCGCCGCCGACAGACCAGACGACGACCAGACGAGCGGAGACACGCGATGACCAGACCCAACGCACGCCCTGCCCTGCTGGCGCTCGCGCTCGGCGCGGCCGCAGCGGGCCCCGTCGCGGCGCAGGAGGCCCCGGGTGCCGCACAGGCCGCCGAGCATTATGCCGGCATCGCCGCGGACGCCGACGTCTCGCTTGCGGAGCCGCTGGTGCAGGGCACCTCAGAGTCCGGCGACAATCCATGGGCTTGCGCCTCGTGCCACGGCGCACAAGGAGAAGGCGCGGAGACCGTGCCACGGCTCGCCGGCCTGCCGGCTGGCTACATCGTCAAGCAGCTGCACGACTACGCCAGCGGCGCCCGCAAGAACGAGAACATGCAATACGTCGTCGCCCGGCTGGACGATAACGAGATGGCCGCGCTCGGCGCCTACTACAGCGAGCTTGTGGCCCCGGCCTCGGCGGCGCCTTCGCTTGGCGGCGACATGGCGCTCGGTCGCAAGCTGGCGCTCGAAGGCGCCTGGGGCGTCGACATGCCCTCGTGCTTCTCGTGCCACGGCCCGGCGGGCTGGGGCGTCGAGCAGGCGTTCCCGCCGATCGCGGGACAGCACGCCGCCTATATCAACACCCAGCTCGCCAACTGGAAATCCGGGCGGCGGGCCAATGCGCCGGTCAGGCTGATGCACGCCGTGGCGGCCGTCATGTCCTCGGACGACATGGCGGCCGTATCCGACTATCTCGCCTCGCTGCCGCCGGTGCAGCCCGCGGGCGAGCAGGCCATTCCCGTGAGCGCGAGGGAGACGGAAGATGAGTGAAGACCAGACCCACATGCCATTCGTGAAACGCGCCCTCCTGGGCGTGCTCGGCGCCATCGTGCTGGTGCTGGCGGGCAGCTACCTGTTCCGGGTCGAGGCCATCGCCCGGCTGGTCGGCACCGCCGAGGAGCCCGGCCAGCGCGCCGCCGTGGAGCAAACCGCGCAGGATTCGCGCGAAAGCTTCCGGTCCGAGGTCGCCGCGCTGTCGGCCAGCGACGGCGCGCCGCATGCCCCGCAGGTCCCGCTGGATGCAAATGGCTACTTCCAGCCGCCCGAGCCCGACGAGATCCCCGACGGTCCCTTCGGCGAGTCGATCCGGCGCGGGCGCGAGATCTTCCTCAACCCGGCGGCCAACGCGACCGATTACGTCGGCAACTCCATGGCCTGCGCGAACTGTCACCTCGATGCCGGCCGCCGCGCCAACGCCGCACCGATGTGGGCGGCCTCGGTCCGCTACCCGACCTACCGGGGCAAGAACGAGATGATCAACACCATGGAGGACCGGGTGAAGGGCTGCTTCACCTACTCCATGAACGCCCCGGCCTCGCCCGCCGGCGGGCCGCCGCCCTCCGGTGACCAGATCTACAAGGATCTCGAAAGCTACTTCTACTGGCTGGCCAAGGGCGCGCCGCAGGGCGTGACGCTGCCCGGGCAGGGCTACCCCGTCCCGGACGAACCCGCACAGGGCTACGACCGCGCGCGCGGCCTGAAGGTCTTCGAGGAGAACTGCGCGGTCTGCCACGGCGACGATGGCCACGGCCGGCAGGACGTGAACGGGCGCTACGTCTTCCCGCCGCTCTGGGGGCCCGACGCATACAACTGGGGCGCGGGCATGCACCGCGTGAACACCGCTGCGGGGTTCATCTACGCCAACATGCCGCTCGGCAAACCCTACTCGCTGAGCCCGCAGGAGGCCTGGGACGTGGCCGCCTACATCAACAGCCACCCGCGGCCCTCCGACCCGCGCCAGCCCGGGCAGATGTCGGTGCAGGAGGCCCATGACGCCTTCCACGGCAAGCACAAGGGCTACTACAACGAAGAGGTCGACGGTCGCGTGATCGGCGAAGGCGTCGAGGCCGAGCCCACCGGCACGCCGGCGGCCACCGGCACGGTCACCCCGGAGCCCGCGGCGCTTCGATGACCGGAACCGCCGCCTTTCCCCCCGAGGACTACGCCGGCACCGACCGCGCGGTGTTCTCCATCCAAGGGCTCTACTGCCCGAGCTGCGCGGCGGCGGTCGAACGCTCGCTGCGGGGCGCCCCGGGGGTGGAGGCGGCACAGGTGTCTTACGCCAGCGCGTCGGCGGCGGTGCGCTGGCAGCCGGGCACCGACCTCGGCACGCTGGCCGCGCGGGTCGGCAGGCTTGGCTTCGAGATGCGCCCGCTGATGCAGAACGCCGAGAGCGACCGCCGTATCGGCAAGGAGATGCGCCGCTTCGCGATCCGCCTCGCGGTGGCGACGGTCTTCGGCATCTGGACCATGATGATCGCCGTGGCGGTCTACCTCGGCCCGCCCGAGATGGGCGACCCGGCGCTTGCCCGGGCGTTGGCCTATGCGTCGGGGGCGACGGCGCTGCCGGTGATCGGCTACGCCGGGCTTCCCCTTTACCTGTCCGGCTGGCGCACGCTGCGCGCCGGGGCGCCCGGCATGGACACGCTGGTGTCGCTCGGCGTGCTCGGCGCCACGGCGGGCTCGCTGCTGTCGCTGGCACTCGGCCGGGGCGAGGTGTGGTTCGACACCGCCGTCATGCTGGTGACGCTGCTGCTGGTGGCGCGGCTGGTCGAGATGGCGACGCTGCGCCGCTCGGCACGGGCCCTCGCCTCGGTCGAGGCCGCCCTGCCCGACCGCGCGCTCGTCCTGCGCGAGGGCAAGCGGCGCGAGGTGCTCGCGGGCGAGGTCGCCGCCGGAGAGCAGGTGCTGGTCGCGCCCGGCATGGCGGTGACGCTCGACGGCGTGATCGCCGAGGGCGAAAGCGCCTTCGATCCCTCGAGCCTCACCGGAGAGAGCCTGCCGCGCACCAAGCGCGCCGGCGACCGGATCGAGGCCGGCTGGATCAACCTCGACGCCCCCGTGACGCTGGCGGTCGAGGCCCCAGTGGGCGCACGCCGCATCGACCGGCTTGGCGCCGATGTCGAGGTGATGCTGCACGACCGTCCCGAGATTCACGCCCTTGCCGACCGCATCGCCGGGATGATCGTGCCCGTGGCACTGAGCCTCGTGGCGCTCACCGCGCTGGTCTGGGGGCTGGCAGGCCTGCCCGCCGAGGACGTGGCGCTGCGGGCGCTCTCGGTGCTGGTCATTGCCTGCCCCTGCGCGATCTCGCTGGCCGCGCCGGTGTCGCATCTCGCGGCGGTCTCGCGGGCCTCGGGCGACGGGCTGCTGCTGCGTCGGCAGTCGGCCACCGAAACGCTCGGGGCGCTGCGCACGCTGGTGGTCGACAAGACCGGCACGCTGACCGAAGGCCGCCCGCGCGTGACCGACGTGGCGCTTGCCCCCGGCGAAACCCGCGCCGGGGTGCTGGCGCTCGCGGCGGCGGCCGAGGGTGCCCTGCCCCACCCGCTTGCCACGGCGATCCGAGACGCGGCCCCCGACACGTTGCCCGAGGCGCAGGCGCAGTACCGCGAGGCCGACGGCGTGTCGGCCACGGTCGGCGGCGAACAGGTGCGCGTGGGCTCGGCGGGCCACCTGCGCCGCGCGGGCATCGCGCCGCTGGAGACCGGCATGAGCGGCACAGTCGTGCATGTCGCACGCGACGGGCGCGCCATCGCCGCACTGCGGATCGCCGACCGGCTGCGGCCTGACGCCGCCGCCACCATGGCGACGCTGCGCGAGACGGGTATCCGCATCGTCATGGCGACCGGCGATGACCGTGGCGCCGCGCTGGACGTGGCCCGCGCGCTCGGGTTGCCCGAGCGCGACGTGCACGCGGGCCTCGCGCCCGAGGACAAGGTCGCGCTGCTGCGCGACCTGCCCCGCCCGCTGGGGTTCCTCGGGGACGGGCTCAACGACACCGGCGCGCTGGTCGCGGCGGACGTGGGGATCGCGGTGAGCGAGGCCAACAGCGCCAGCGTCGCCGTGGCCGACGTGGTGCTGACGCGCGGCGGTCTCACCGGGGTGCTGCGGGCCTGCACGCTCTCGCGACGGGCGCGCGCGGTGCTGCGTCAGAACCTCGGGTTCGCGCTGGTCTACAATCTTGCGGCGCTGGTGCTGGCCTTCGAGGGCGCGGTGCCGCCCGCCGCCGCCGCGCTGGCGATGACGGCAAGCTCGCTGACGGTGCTCGCCAATGCCTCGCGGCTGGCGCGCAACGGCTCCCGCCCCAAGCCCGCGCCCACGGCAAGAACCACCGCCTGACCCGCGCGACCGCGTCCTACTGGATCGTGATATCGACTCGCTGGCTCTCGCCGGTGGAGCCGGGGATCTTCAGGTAATACTGTCCCGGCTTGATCGCGAGGAACTCGATCTCCATGGTGCCTTCCTCGTCGAACTCGACGCTTTCCACGCCGTAGGGCCGGATCTCGAGCCCGTTCACCACGACCTCGTTGACCCAGATCGCCCGGAAGAAGCCCGGCCCCTCCAGCCCCAGTTCGCCCGAGCCGTCTGCCTCGATCTCGAGCTCGTAGAGCATCCCCGATTTCAGCGTGATCGGCCCGTCGGCAAGCGGCTTGCCGACCGAGAGGGTGATCTCGGGCATCTCGCCCGTGTTGGTGTTCGACAGGACGCCGGCGAAGCCGAAGTCATGCGCGGCGACGGGACAGGCGGCAATCACGAGGGCCGCGGCAAGGGCGAAAGGTTTCATGTGGAACATTCCTTCAGATCAGGTGGGGACAAAGCGTGGCAGGCGTGCCGCGCAACTCGAGAACCCGGCTGGCAAGGCGGTCCGCCTCGGCTCTGGCATGGGTGACGAAGATCGTCGCCGGGCAGGCCTCGGCGATCAGGGTTTCGGTCAGGGCAAGCATCGCCTCGGCAAGCTCGGGATCGAGCGAGACGAAGGGCTCGTCCATGATCAGCATCTCGGGCTTGCCGGCAAAGGCCCGCGCCAGCGCCAGCCGCCGCTGCTGGCCAAGCGACAGGCTGCGCGGAAAGGCATCCTCGCGATCCTTGAGACCGACGCGGGCAAGAGCCGCGCGGGCGGCGCGCTCGGTCAGATCGGGGTGCACCAGCGTGAGGTTCTGCAGCGCAGTGCGCCACGGCAGCAGCGTCGGCTCCTGGAACACCATCGCGATGCGTCGGGGGCGCTGCACCTCGCCGTCGAAGTCGGGATCTAGCCCGGCGACGATGCGCAACACGGTCGACTTGCCGATCCCCGATGGCCCGAGCAGCGCCACCGTTTCGCCGCGCGCGACCGAGAAATGCACATCGCGCAGCACCTCGGTCGGGCCGAACCGCTTCGAGTGGATGGCGACGCGGATCGCGGCGGCCTCGGGCGGCGTGGGATGCAGCGGCACGATGCGCCGGTCCTCGGGTCCGCTCCGCGGGATCATTGCACCTCGGCGAAAAGCCCGTCGGGCAGGCTGTCCGCCTTGCCGACAAGCTCTTCCCCTCCGAGTTCCGCCATCAGCGAGAGCAGCTTCCCCGCGGCCTCCGCATCGACCGGTCCACGCGCCGGAACGCCCCCCAGCCAGTCGTCGCGAAGCTGCTCGAACTCCGCGTCGCTTTTCGCGTTCATCTGCGGGCGCAGCGTCTCCCATGCGGCCATGTCGTCGGCGAGCATCGCCTTGGCCTCGCGGCTGGCCTCGTAGAACGCTTGAGCGAGCCCCTCGTGCGCGTCGAGGAAATCGCCCTTGAAGTAGTAACTGAGCAGCGGCACGTCCGGATCGAGCCCAAGCCCCTCGGCCGCCGCCTCGACCGAGATCAGCTCGCGCATGCCGCCGGCCTTCATCTTCGCAAGGAAGTGCCAGAAGTTGATCGCCCCGGCGTAGTCGCCCGAAAGCCCCGACTTGAAGATCAGCGGCGGCGCACCGAAGACCTGCTCGGTCCCGGCCTTGAGGTCCATTTCGTATTCCTGCTGCGCGTAGGCCCGCAGGATCAGCCAGGACTTGTCGAGCGGACCGCCCGCGATGCCGATCTTGCCGCCGGCGAGATCCCGGAGGCTCTCGGCCTCCGACTCCCCGGGCACCACGACACCGCCCACGGCGCGCGAATAGGGCACGGCGACGTAGTCCTTGCCGTCCGCCCGCTGGCGGGCGATCCAGATCCAGTCGGCCACCGCCATGTCGGCCTCGCCGCCCTCGACGGCGATGCGGGTGGCCCCGTTGTCGGCATAGGGCATGACCTCGAGCCGAAAGCCGTGCTTCTCGTCGAGCCCGTTCTCGCTGATGGTGCTCAGCTCCCAGTTCACGGTGCCGATCTTGAGCACCGCCGCGCGGATCACCGGCAGATCCTGCGCCATGGCGCTACCGGCAAGGCAGAACGCGGCAAGGGTCGTGGCGATACGTGTCAGCATGTTGTCTCCTCCCCCGGGGCCGAACGGGCCCGTCTCCGGTTGTGGCGCCGCCGGCCGCGCGCTGTCCACACGACCAAAGGCGCAGGCGCGCGGCCTCAGTCGGGCGTGATCGCCACGCCCCAGGGCTGCTGGCCCACCTGCACCGACTTGATGGCCTTCTCGGCCGCCACGTCGATCACTGTGATGTCGTTGGAATTGCCGTTGGTCGTGACGAGGTATTCCTCGCCCGGCGTGAAGGCCATCTGCCAGACGCGCTGCCCGACCATGATGTAGTCGAGCACCTCGAGCGAGGCGCCGTCGATCACCGCCACGCGGTTCGCCGGCCCCAGCGCGACGAAGATGCGGCTTCCGTCCTGCGTTGCCTTGACGCCCACGGGCTGCAACCACTCGGGCAGCACGCCCGGCACCTCGAAGCCGATCTTCTGCGACAGTGTCGGCGTACCGTCCTCGGCGATGTCGATGACGCTCACGGTGCCGCCGATCTCGGCGCTGACGAAGAGCCGCGAGCCGTCCGAGAGATACTCGGCGTAGCGCGGCCGCTGGTCGACCAGCACGTTGTGCTTGATCTCATAGTCCTCCGTCGAGATGAAATGCGCCATGTTGGTGGTCTCGGAAGTGTTCACCACCCACTTCTCGTCGGGGGAAATGGCCATCCCCTCGGGCTCGACGCCCACCGGCACCTCGGCAAGGATCTTCCGGCTCTCGGTGTCGGTCACGGTGACGAGGTTGTCGTCCTCGTTGGCGATGTAGAGCGGCGAGCCTTCCGGATCGAGCACGAAGAGCTCGGGATCGGGGCCGGACGGCAGGGTGTAAAGCTCCTGATAGGTGTCGGTGTCGAAGACCCGCACGGTGTCGTCGTCCGACGCGCAGACGTAGAGCAGCTTGCCGTCCGGCGAGAGCGTGATGCCGCGCGGGCGGTTGCCTCCGTCGAACTCGGTCAGCACCTCCCAGCTGTCGGTATCGACCACGGTGATGGTGTTGCCACGTTCGTTCGAGACAAAGGCCTTGCCGGCGAAGGCGCCGGAAGCGGCGAGACAGAGCGCGGCGGTGAGCAGGGGTCGGATCATCGGCATCCTCATTCGAAGGCGGAACATTGCGACTCGGGCTCGTCGAGCCCCAGCGTGTCGAGCGGCGAGCGCTGGTGCAGGAAACCTTCCTGCGGGCTCACGCTCACGGTGATGCGGTCGTCGTAGAGCAGGATCGGCTGGCGCAGCTGGCCGTTCCAGCCGCGAAACGTCACCTTCTGGCCCTTGAAGGCCGCCAGTTCGAAGGCGTCGGAGAGGATGTAGTCCTCGATCGTCTCCGGGTCGGTTGAAGAGGTGCGGGTCACCGCCTCGCCCAGCACCCGCAGCGCGAGCCAAGTGTTGTAGTCCTCTTCCCGGATATGGCGTCGGGTCAACTCCTCGAAGCGGTTCTGGAACTGCGTCGCACCCCAGGCCTCGTGGGCGCCGTGCATGGTGACCGGACGCAGGCCGGCGCTGCCCATCACCGGCCGCGGGGTCCAGAGGTGATACGGCAGGTAGGCGGCGAAATAGTCGGTGGCATCGGCGGCGATCACCACGTCGTGCGGTTCGGTCCGCTGCATGAAGGTCGGCAGCTGGCGCTGCACGAGCACGTGGCCGCTGTCGGTGCGACGGCTGCCGCCGGTATCCTCGAACTCGCGCTCCTCGACGATTTGCGCCCCGAACTTGCGCGCGGCCCGGCGGTAGGCCTCGGCCAGCGCGCGATCCTCGGGGTTCGAGCCCGTCACCAGCACCCAGCGCTTCCACTGCTTCCATATGGCGAACTGCGCCACCGCATCGGCCTTCATCGCGTAGGACGGCGCGATCTGCAGGAGGTTCGGCCGGCAGTCCTCGCTGCGCAGCGAGATCGCCTCGGCGCGGCTGCTGAAGACCAGCGCGCCTGCCTCGGCCGCCTGTTCGGTCAGCGCCAGGAGCTCGGGCGCCTTCGCATCGACGACGATGTAACGGATGCCGTCCCCGAGAAAGCCCTCAAGCGCCTCGGCGGCGTCCTCCGGCGAGGCGCTCGCGGTGACCGTCTCGTAGGTGTGGCCCATGAAGCGGCCGGTGGTGCCATTGTCCTCGTCGGCAAGCTGCGCCCCGGCAAAGGCGAGGTCGTCGGGCCGCAGGTCGTAGCGCGAGATCGGCAGCAGCGTCGGGTAGTCCACCCGCAGCACCGCGGCGCGCACATCGAGCGCCTGCGCGGCGACCGCGGAGACGGCCAGACAGGCCGCCGCCAGCAGCGGCAGAAGCGGTTTCGGCAATCTATCCTCCCATTCCGCCCGGTCCGGGCGGCTCCTCCGGGTCTCACTCTGCCTTTTGGGGGCGGATGCGAGAAACCGATACTTTTGGTGCGGTTGCGGGATCGAGGGTAGCGGGAGCAGCATGGAGCGCGACTCTTAATTTCTAAGAAGGCAGCGATGCTGACACGCGCGATCATCCTGGCGCTCATGTTTTGCGGCACGGCGCAAGCCGGCGAGACCGTGGCCTTTTTCGGGATCACCTTCCTCGACTCCTCGCTGCAGACGGCCGAGCTCGGGCAGGACCCGGACGAGATCGCTCGGATTGCCATGCTGGAAGAGATGGTGCGCGACCGGTTCACCGAGGAGGGCTACGAGCTGCTGGACCTTGCCCCCGTGGCCGAGGATCTAGACCGCATCGTGAACCCCGCGAAATGCTACGGCTGCGACACCCGCATGGCGACCAGGCTGGGCGCGGATTACGCGCTGGTGGGCGAGGTGCAGAAGACCTCGAACCTGATCCTGTCGATGAACCTGCAGATGCGCGACGCCGCGAGCGGCGACATGGTCAAGGGCCGCGTCGTCGACATCCGCTCGAACACCGACGAAAGCTGGCAGCGCGGCATGCGCTACATCTTGAAAACCACGTTCTTCAGGGAGGAGGAAGAATGAATAGACGCAGGTTCGTCATGGCCGCCACGGCGCTCGCGCTGATGCCCGCCATGGCGCTGGCCCATGGCCCGACACGCCAGAAGGTGACCGTCACCACCGAGGTCGCCGCAGAGCCGGCCGAGGTCTGGGAGGCCATCGGCGATTTCCAGGATCTCACGTGGCACCCGGCGGTGGTTTCGCAGAGCGGCGAGGGCGGCAACGAGATCGACGCCACGCGCGAGCTCTACCTCAGCGACCAGGGCGCCGACGGGCCGATGATCTCGGAAGTGCTCTACAAGTACTCCGACGAGAAGATGTCCTACAGCTACCGCATCACGGATGTGGCGGTCGAGGTGCTGCCGGTCACCAACTACTCGTCGCACCTCACGGTGATGCCGCGCGACGGCGGCGGCTCCGTCGTGGAATGGCGGGGCGCCTTCTACCGGGGCTATCCCAACAACGACCCGCCCCCCGAGCTGAACGACGAGGCCGCCATCGCGGCAGTAACCGCCGTCTACGAGGCGGGGCTCGAGGCGCTGGTCGAGCGGTTCGGTGCGCCCTCTTCGTAACCCGGCCCTCGGGCTGGCCATGATCCTTGCCCTCGCCGCGCTGCCCGCGGCGGGGGACGTCGCCTTTGTCACCTGCCAGAACGGTGACGCAGTAAGCGTTCTCGACTTGTCCACCGGCGAAGAGACCGCCCGCTGGTCCGTTCCGGGGAAGCCGGCGGGGGTCGCGGTGGGCACGGGCGGCACGGCGGTGTTCACCGTGTCGCCCGACAGCAAGACGGTACGGCGCCTCTCGCTCGACGGCGCGGTGCGGGCCGAGGTCACGCTCGACGGCGGCCCCGTCGGCGTGGCGCATGACGGCCGCCACAGGCGGCTCTTCGTGTCCGACTGGTACAATGCGAGGCTCTGGGTGCTCGACGCCGAGACCCTCGTGCCGCAGGCCGAGCTGAGCGCTGGCGCAGCCCCTGCGGGGCTGGCCATCTCGCCCGACGGGCGCATCCTCGCCGCCGCCGTGCGCGATGCCGACCAGGTAACGCTCTACGATACGGAAACGCTGGCGCCCCTGCATGAGGTGAGCGTCGGAACCCGCCCCTTCGGTCTTGGCTTCGCCCCCGACGGGCGGCTCTTCGCAGGCAATGTCGGCAGCAACGACGTGACGGTGATCGATCCGGCCTCGGGCGAGGTGCTGGCGACGGTCCCGGTTGGCAAACGCCCCTACGGCGTGGCCTTCGCGGCGGGGCGGGCGTTCGTGACGAACCAGTATGCGAACACCGTCAGCGTTCTGTCGCTCGACGACCTCTCGACCGTCGCCACGGTCGAGGTCGGCGAATACCCCGAGGGCGTCGCCGCGACCTCGGACGGCCGCATCGCGGTGGCCAACTGGTTCGACAACACTCTGAGCCTGATCGACGCCGAGACGCTCGAGGTCACCGCCTCGCTCGATACCGCCGACGGGCCGCGCGCCTTCGGTGCCTTCATCCTCACGGGGGATCTGCCATGACACGCCTGCCCGTCCTGTTCGCGCTTGCGCTCTTTGCCCTGCCCGCGTGGGCCGGCGAGTCCTGGGAGACCGTCCGCGCCCAGCTCTACGGCGAACGACCGATGCTCGAGGGCACGGACGTGATCGCGGTCGACGCGCCCTACCGCACCGACAACGACGCCCGCACCCGCATCTCCGCGCAGGTGGCGGCGCCACCGGGCGGCGAGATCGCCGAGGTGTCGGTGATCCTCGACGAGAACCCGATGCCGGTCTCCGCCGTCTTCGCGCTGAAGCAACCCCAGCCGCGCTTCTTCTTCGAGACCACGCTGCGGATCAACGGCCCGACGCCGCTGCACGTGGTGGCCGAGATGACCGACGGGCGGCTGTTCGTCACCGAAGGCTTCGTCAAGACCTCTGGACAGGGCGCCTGCGCCGCGCCGCCGGGCACCGACCCGGAGGAGGCGCTGGCCACGCTGGGCGAGATGGTGCTGTCGGTCGCGGACGAGGTGCCGGGCGACGCGGCCCGGCGGCTGGCCGAACTTGCCGCCCGGCTGAAGCGGCTCGACGTGGATATCTCGCACCCGTCGCACTCGGGGATGCAGATGGACCAGATCACCCTGCTCTTCATCCCCATGCGCTACGTCGAACAGGTCGAGATCGACACCGACGGCGGCGGCTACGTCGAGATGACGGGAAGCATCTCGCTGTCGGAGAACCCGCAGGTGAGCCTCTCGGTGCCCGGCACCACGCGCCGCGTGGGCGTGACGATGACCGACACCGACGGCACGGTGACCACAGCCGAGAAGGACCTCGCGGGGTTCTGAGCCCCGGCTCAGCCTTCCTTTTCGGCCGCCGCCACGTGGCGCTTCACCGCAAGGAAGCTGTCGGGCGTGACCGAGATGCTGTCGATCCCCGCCCGCACGAGGAAGCGCGCGAAATCGGGGTGGTTGCTGGGCGCCTGTCCGCAGAGCCCGATCTTGCGGCCCGCCTTGCGCGCCTTGGCGATGACCGTCTCGATCATCCACATCACCGCCGGATCGCGCTCGGAGAAGAGCTCTGCCAGCGCCTCGGAATCGCGGTCGATGCCGAGCGTGAGCTGGGTCAGGTCGTTCGAGCCGATCGAGAAGCCGTCGAACCGCTGGGCAAAGGCCTCGGCCTCGATGACGTTCGAGGGGATCTCGCACATCACGTAGACCTCGAGCCCGTTCTCGCCGCGCCGCAGGCCGTTGTCGGCCATGACGTCGAGTACCCGGTCGGCCTCGATCACGCTGCGGCAGAAGGGGATCATCACCACCACGTTGTCGAATCCCATGGTCTCGCGCAGGTGGCGGATCGCACGGCATTCCAGTGCGAAACCGTCGCGGTAGGCGTCGGAATAGTAGCGCGAGGCCCCCCGGAAGCCGATCATCGGGTTCTCTTCGGCGGGCTCGAAGGCACGGCCACCGAGCAGGTCGGCGTATTCGTTGGTCTTGAAGTCGCTCATGCGGATGATCGCCGGGTTCGGATACCATGTCGCCGCGATGCGCGAGAGCCCTCGGGCCAGCGTCTCGACGAAATACGCCTCGCGGCTGTCGAAGCCACGGGTCAACGCGTCGATGGCGTCGCGCTCGGGGCCAGGCTCGAGCTGGTCGTAGCGGGTAAGCGCCAGCGGATGCACCCTTACCTCGTTGCTGATGACGAACTCCATCCGCGCCAGCCCCACGCCGTCCGCCGGAAGCTGCCACCAGCGCATGGCGGCGGCCGGGTTGGCCATGTTGAGCATTACCTCGGTGCGCGTCTCGGGCACCTCGTCGAGGCGGGTCTCGTCGACGCTGAAGGCGGCCTTGCCGGCGTAGATCACCCCCTCGTCGCCGCCGGCGCAGGAGACG
>MDTG01290684.1_pt1 | contig 73555 bp, 59 predicted proteins | sample 811421 | NCBI WGS metagenome assembly MDTG01 (sample SAMN05326645, study PRJNA326480) | marine metagenome | isolation source: seawater | place: Pacific Ocean: South East | collected 2011
CATCAGTAGCCGTCCAGGTACGAGTTAAGGTATAGTCATTATCACAAGTACCAGCGGTAGTAGTTTCTTCAAAAGTTACCGTAGCCGTACCACAGTTATCATCAGCAGTTAAAGTCTCAGCCGTAGGCACCGCATCACATTCTACAGTTGTATCCGCAGGCAATGCTTCATTGAACGTTGGTGTCACAGTATCCTGAACCGTGATCACCTGAGTATGCACTGTTTCATTACCACAAGCATCAGTAGCCGTCCAGGTACGCGTTAAGGTATAGTCATTATCACAAGTACCATCTGTTCTGACCTCATTATAATCTACAGTCACAGTTCCACAGCTAGTTGCTGCCGTTAATGTAGGAGCATCTGGAATATCGTCACATTCAACGGAGACATCAGAGGGTAGTGTTTCATTAAATGTTGGTCCATCAGGATCGGCAATTGTAATTACTTGAACGTATTGAGGACTTGTTCTTCCACATGCATCTGTAAATGTCCAAGTATTTGTATAGGTTCCAGTACTAGGACAATTTGGATCAGCCACAAAGCTGCCAGATGTTTTGTTAAGAGTAAAATTACATTTATCTGTTGCAGGTTCTAACAATTGGGCAGCATTCAACCCATCAGAGTCATCACAGTTTATAGTTCTGTCAAGATCATTTGCGGGATTAACCCAAACAGCAGCATCAGGTTGATTTACAATAATACTAGTAGGGTCTTGTAATCCGACCTGACAATTGTCTAAGGTAGCAGAACTCAATGTATTTTGGGTATTGGGATTTAAAATACCATTATATGTAGCTTCGAATTGTAAATCGAAAGATAAATCGCAGCTATCTTCAAGAAAATAGCATTCATCTTTGACTATGATGTCAAAATCAATATTTAATTCGGGACTTAAAACATTTACCAATCCATCGGCTACAAAAAAGGTAAGTTCACCTGTAGTAGCATTATATGTATAAGTAACTCCAAGAGGTAAATTATCTGCTCCATTAAATTGAACCTGAGGTGGTAAGATAGTTGAAACTTGAAGATTAACAGCGTTATCATTACCATTATTCATGATATCAAAACTAAATCCAAGATTATCACCTGGATTTGCAGGATTCATACCAGAATTAAGTGTCATTTCAATTGGATTTAAATCTGGAGCCCATACATCTACTGACAAACCTAAAAGATATAATCCATATGTTTCTTGGTTAGATGTTAAACGTAAAGTTGCAGATGTTTGATTATTACCAATAATTGTATTGAAAACCCCACCATTGTTTAAGTCAAATACAGCAGCATCGAAACCTAATGTATTTAAACTTGCTGGTGTTCTGTTTGTAAAGTCAGTGTTACCAATAGTAATTCTACTATTAAAAAAGTTTGTTGAAGCTCTTTGAGGAGCCGATATATCTACAAAATTTCCTACTACATTTTGGATTTGTAAACGATCTCCACTTAAATCACGATCTCCTTCTAAAGATCCAATCATGATTTTTGTATTTACAGGTCCAATTGGGATAGTTTGAAACCCATTAAAATTAATATCAAAATCATTTACGGAACTTGTTACGTGTGCATACCCATCGAATAAGCTTATGTTTTTAGATGGCAATAATGGACTTTCGTATACAAATACTATTTGCCAACCACCAGAAGTACCTGTATTACCATTAGGATGCGAAGTAAGACTGCCTGTTTTTGCTTCAACATTCGCAACCTGATATGTGCCATATGGATTACTTAAGTTTGTAACTTGAGATGTTATGTCTTTTACACATATATAAGGATCATTACTAAAATGCGTATCTCTACCTCTAAAAATAACTTCATCTGCAGTATATGTGTTGTAATTTGTTTCACCTGGGAGCATTAATTTAACATCGTTATAATTCCAGTTAGGTTGATTATCAGAATTTAAGTTATTGCTATTAGGTTCTTTATCGGCTGCAGCCCAATACAAATATGCTTTTCTTATGGATAGACAAGATAGCGTAGGCTCTGGATTATCGAAAGTAGCATTACTCGAATTAAATGTTGTAGATCCAATTCCTGTATTACCATCGATATCAACATATACATTATCAGTAAAATTGTGGTTACCACTACTACCATTATAATTTGATGTAGCACTACGTGACAACATATTGTTTGCAATCATAGTAAAATCACCTTTTACCGTTTGATTAAAACGAGGTGAGAATGGCTGTTGTACTTGAGCAATTGCATAGTTACCCAACAAAAAGGTGAGTGATAATATTAAATTGCGAAAGCGAATTTCTTTAAGTAAAGTTTTCATAAACCCAAATTGAATTGATGATTTAGCAAGTAAGCTCTAGTTATTATCTTTAGGATCTGGAATTAAAGAAGTAATTATAACAGAATTACTTATTGTATTTCCGTTTTCATCTACTGCTTTTACTTCTGTACAGTTCCATTTATTTATAGTTGTGTTAGCTGGTCTAGATATTTTCAAATAAAACTCAAAAGATTCATTTGGTTTCAATATGTGTTCAGAAAACTGTGATTTTGAAGCTTTATTGAGATTCTTTTGAATAAGCTCAACTTGGTTTTCTTCTTTGAGATTTTGACACTTAGTATTTTTAGAATCTACAAAAAACCTCGTTGATTTTTTTGAAGAGTTTGTTATCTCTAATAAATAAGAGTGCTCTTTTTCATAATTAGGTTTATCTGAACCCTCCTTTATTTTTAAAACTAAAGGTGATTGTCCGTAAATAGCTATTGATACAAACAGACATAAGATAACTGTGGTTAATAGTTTCATATCTAAATTTTTTAATTCAATTTTATTTCTCGCCTAGCGATATACTTTTTGTCAAAACTTAAAAACAACAAAATATAGACACATTAGTGACTACATATTTCATTAGTATTTATAGAGGGAAGTTTTACTAATGTAAATGAAATCTTGAATGGATTAATATTTTTGATTTGGGGTCATTTACATTAATTTTACAAAAGCAAAAGAACTTATATCTAATATTTTATACAAACATTAGAGTTAAAGCGCCAAAATAGTCGTTAAAACGGAAATATGCAACATTTTATCGAAAAAAAATGCATTTAATCGAAATATAATGAAATCAATTACACTCGTAAGACATGGAAAATCCTCATGGGAATTTGATGTTTCAGACTTCTTAAGACCTTTAAAAAATAGAGGGGTAGATGATGCTAAATTAGTTGCTAATCAGTATGTTAGCTTAGGTTTATTACCCAATGTTATATACTCAAGTCCAGCAGTTAGGGCCTTCTCAACATGTAAGATATTTTTAGGGGCATTTAACTTGTCAGAAGATTCTGTTACAATTAAAGATGATTTATACGATTTTGGAGGTGAAAGTGTCATAAACTTTATTAAAAGATTACCCAATGATTACAATTCGGTTATGTTATTTGGTCACAACCATGCTTTTACGTCAATTGCTAATATATTTGGTGATAAGTTTATAGATAATCTTCCAACAAGTGGACTAATTAAGATTAATTTTGATATTTCTGATTGGAAAGATTTAAAACAAGGAACTACAGAATTATTAATAATTCCTAAGGAATTAAGAGCATGACAAAACATAAGAACACTTATATAAATAGAGAGTTAAGTTGGTTACAATTTAATGCACGTGTATTGCAGGAAGCTGCTGATGAAACAGTACCATTAATCGAAAGATTACGGTTTTTAGGTATTTTTTCTAATAATTTAGATGAGTTTTTTAAAGTAAGATATGCCACTGTTAAGCGAATTTATGATGCAGGCAAAGGTGGTAAGAGTGAGCTTGGTGGTATTAAAGCTGGTGAGTTATTAGAGGAAATTACAGAAGTAGTTATTGATCAACAAAGAGAAAGTGTTGAAATTTTAAATAAAATAGAACAAGAACTTGAAAGTGAAAATATTTTCATTATTAATGAAACTGAAATTGAAGCCGATCATCATGAATTTATAAAAAACTATTTCTATCAAGAAATTAGCCCTGCATTGGTTGTAATAATATTGGATGAAGATATAGCTCTTCCAGAACTAAAGGATAGTGCAGGTTATTTAACCATTACGATGTCTAATTCAGGAGGAAAAGATCAATATGCGCTTATTGAGATTTCTAAAAGTATGGAGCGTTTTATTGTTTTGCCAAATAGAGGAGAAGCAAACTATATTATAATGGTAGATGATGTTATTAGATATTGTTTAGATGAAATCTTCAATATTTTTAAATACGATTCTATCTCGTCTCATATGATAAAAATAACCCGAGACGGAGAATTAGATTTTGATAGTGATTTAAGTAAAAGTTTTGTAGATAAATTATCTCGAAGTGTAAAAGACAGACAAAGTGGTGATCCTGTAAGGTTTGTTCACGATAAAAATATAGAACCAGATACATTAAATTTCTTATTAGAGCGAATGGAGATAGACTCTAAGGATAGTATTATTCCAGGTGGTCGTTATCATAACCGTAGAGATTATATGGATTTTCCTAGCTTAGGGAGAACAGATTTGCTTTATGACAGAATTAAACCATTACCTGTTAAGGGGTTGAGTTTACAAGAAAGCATTTTCACTACAGTAGCAAAAAAGGATTATTTAGTTTACACGCCATATCATACATTTTCTTATGTTGTTAAATTTTTGCGAGAAGCAGCATTAGATCCTAAAGTAAGAGCTATAAAGATTACTATTTATAGGTTAGCTCAGATTTCTCATGTGGCAAGTTCACTTATAAATGCAGCCAAAAACGGTAAATATGTAACGGTTTCTATAGAGCTGAGAGCACGTTTTGATGAAGAGGCTAATATTAATTATGCAGAGCAGATGCAAGATGCTGGTGTTAATATGTTGTTTGGAGTGCCAGGATTAAAAGTGCACAGTAAAATGTGTGTCATAGAGAGAGAAGAAGACCATAAACTAAAGCGTTACGGATTTATAAGTACAGGTAATTTTAATGAATCAACGGCAAAGTTCTACACAGATTTTACGCTGCTTACATCTAACCCAAAGATTCTTAAAGACATTAATAAAGTATTTAATTTTTTAGAGGTCAACTATATTGTTAATAGATATAAGCACATTATAGCTTCACCGCACTATACCAAAACCAAATTGTTTTCTCTTATTGATAAAGAGATTGAAAATGCCAAAAACGGTAAAACTGCTTACATAAAGCTAAAGATGAATAGTATAAGCAGCTATAAAATGGTCGATAAACTCTATGAAGCAAGTAGAGCAGGTGTTAAAATACAGATGATTGTTAGAGGTTTGTGTTGTTTAGTACCTGGAGTTGAAGGTATGAGTGAAAATATTGAAATTATCAGTATAGTTGATAAGTTTTTAGAACATACGCGTCTATATGTATTTTCTAATAATGACGATCCATTGGTATATATTTCGTCAGCAGATTGGATGACCAGAAATATAGAGCATAGAGTAGAGGTGAGTTGTCCAATTTACGATGAAGATTTAAAGCAAGAACTACAAGATTTATTTGAGATATGCTGGAACGACAATGTAAAAGCTCGTCATATCAATGAAACACAAGATAATACGTATCGAAGAAATGATAAGCCAAAAGTTAGAGCTCAGTTCGATACATATAATTATTACTTAAAAAAGTTAGAAGGATAATATGCTGAAGATTCAAAAATATGCCGCCATAGATATTGGTTCTAATGCGGTAAGATTATTAATTTCAAACATTATAGAACAAAAGGGTAAACCAACTGTATTTAAGAAAAATTCATTAGTACGTGTTCCTATAAGACTAGGTGCAGATGTATTTATTAATGGTGAAGTTTCTGAATACAACCAAGAACGCATGATAGATACCATGATAGCATTTAGCCTACTTATGAAATCCCATGGAGTAGTTCGTTACAAAGCTTGTGCTACATCTGCTATGAGAGAGGCTAATAATAGTGAGGCTCTCACCAAGAAGATTATTGACAGTTGCGGAATTAGTATAGATATTATTGATGGTGAAGAAGAGGCAGCCATCATTGCTGCTACTGATTTAAGCACATATATCGATGAAAACAAGACTTATCTTTATGTAGATGTAGGTGGTGGTAGTACAGAGTTCTCAATTATCCATAACGGTAATAAGGTAAAGTCTAAATCTTTTAAAGTAGGGACTGTTAGACTTCTAAATGATATTGTTACCAGAGAAACATGGAGTGAGCTAGAGCAATGGATTAAGGAAAGTACTTCACCTTATGAAAAAATAGATTTAATTGGTTCTGGTGGTAACATTAATAAAATATTTAAAATTTCAGGAAAGCAACTTGGCAAACCTTTAACCTATTTCTACTTAAGCAATTATTACCAAACCTTACAGCAATACTCATACGAAGAACGTATTACCGAACTAAATTTAAATCAAGATAGGGCGGATGTTATTATTCCGGCAACAAGAATCTACTTATCTGCTATGAAATGGAGTGGAGCTAAGGATATTTATGTTCCAAAAATTGGACTGTCAGATGGTATTATAAAAAGTGTTTATTTTGAAACTGTTTCTAGTGTTTCTGTTGAATAAATTAGGTTGAAATTTACCGTTTAACCACTTTTTTACTACTAAAATCTATACATTTATTCCTGTATTAGAATTTAAATTATATTCGCTGTCTCAAATTAATATTATGAAAAAATTTTTACTTGCCTCTTTATTGATATGCTTAACAACGATTTGCATGGCTCAAGAAGTTCGTTATGGAGTAAGAGGTGCACTTAATGTATCTAATCTAGATTTTGATCCAGATGCAAATTTTGACAATCAACATAGAAATGGTTTTGCATTTGCTGGATTTGTTGATTACGGCTTTTCTGAAGATTTGTCTTTACATACAGAATTACAATGGTCTGCAGAAGGCGGTAAGGATGAAGGTCTTAGAGCTGATTACATACAAATGCCAATTTTATTAAAATTATCAACTTCAGATAGATTGTCTTTTATGGCAGGACCTCAGGTAGCATTAAAAACATGGAAAAATAATGATGGCTTTTCAACATTTGCATTTTCTGGTGTTGTTGGTGCAGAGTATATGATAAATGATGAGTTGTTTGTTGATGCAAGATTTTCTTACGGAGTAACAAACATCTTAGATGAAGATGACATACCAAATCTAGAAGCTAAAAACCACGTTATGCAATTTGGTTTTGGAATAAAGATTTAAGAAAAATCAACTTTTAATTATAAAAAAATAGCTTCAATATTACTTGAAGCTTTTTTTATTACCCATGTACAGTTTCCTTTTTACCTAAATCTTTCATGATGCCTGCTTCATATTCAAGAAGTTGTTGCCATTTTTGGTCTACTTCTTTTCTGTCTCCATATTGCCTTGCAAAATTTAAAAACATAGTGTAGTGGTTGGCTTCGCTAATCATTAATTTTCTGTAGAATTTAGCCAATTTTTTGTCTTCCAATTCTTCGGAGAGTAATCTAAAACGTTCGCAGCTACGTGCTTCAATTAATGCTGCATACAATAGTCTGTGCACCAACTGTGTGGTTCTGCTACCACCTTTTGGGAAAAACTTTAATAGTGCAAGTACATACTCATCTTTACGATCTCTACCAAGCGTCCAGCCACGTTCTAAAATTAGGTCGTGTACCATTTTAAAGTGACTCATTTCTTCTTCAACTAAATCAATCATTTCTTGTACAAGTTCTGTGTATTCTGGGAAACCAACAATCAAAGAAATGGCAGTACTCGCTGCCTTTTGCTCACAGTAAGCATGGTCGGTAAGTATTTCTTCAATATTCTTTTCTACAATGTTTACCCACCTTGGGTCTGTTGGAAGTTTAAGACCTAACATAGTTTTAATGTTTTTTGGTTTGAATGAAATTTGCTTTTCCTTTATCGTTAATCAGTATTTTATGATGAGATACCTTATCTGTTTCAGGTATAGCATACATAACATCTATAGCCACTGTATTGGTATAGCTTGGGTCGTCATCTAATTGTATTGCGTTTAAAATCGCAAGTTTATCAAAGTTATAAAGCTCAGACCCTTTTAATAAATTAGAATTAAAGTTAAATGCTTTATTAGCTTTTTGTTTATCAAAGCTTTTGTTGTAGATAACCTTGTTGTTCTTTTCAACTAAAATATCGAACTTAAAATTACGATAATACGTTTGATAATTAATGGTGTCTTTTATTTTAGTGAATAACACACTGTTGTCCATATCAGTGTAGGTCTTTATCTTTACTCTAAAGCCATTGTTTAATGTGGTGTCAACTTGGCGTTCCGTATAATTTTCAGGTTTATAAACATCTATTTGTACAGATACGGTTTTGTTAAATTCTTCAATATCTTTTGCTAAAGCTTGATTTTTGGTAATGCGACCTTCACAACTTGTAAAACCAAGAACTATAATTAAGAGTAAACCAAGTATATTTCTCATATGCTTATATATCTAATCCGAAAGTTTTCTTCAGTAATTCTATATTAGGATTCTTTTCTTTTAGCTTTTCATACTTTTCTCTCGGTGTAAAAGCGTATTTTTTTGCAACTTCTTCATTCACGGTAATCTCTAAATGAATGTCATAATTTTTTAAGGCTTTACGCAAATAGGCAAGAAGCGGAAATTGAGCACGCTCTAGCTCAATCTTATTGGTATTGTTCGAATAGGTAAGATGAATGGCAGTGTCCTTTAGTTTTGGCTTATCCATCTGTAATATAGAAGCTAATATCTTTTCACCTTTTTTAGATACTGAAACTGTATATTCATTCCAAGCTTTTGTTAATGCTTCTTGAGAAACAGGCTCTTTTGGTAAATCTTCTTCATCAATAACAACATCTAATTGTCGTATTTGATGTTCCTTTTTTTCTCTAATGCTTTTTAATGATAGACCAGAAGTTGATTTTTTGACTGTGTCAATTGAAATTTTTGGAATTGTAACAGGCTCGGAAACTGTAACAACTGGCTGTTGTTTTTCTTCCTTTTTCTCAATTTTTGGTTGTTGAACAGCAGGTCTTGCTTCTTCTTTTGTTTTATTAACAGGAATTGGAGTAATACCCTTTGCCTGAAAATACGATGGAGGAATTATGAAATGTCCATCATTTTTTTTTTCTCCATCAAAAGTGATAGAGGCTAATTGCATAAGTGTTAACTCAACAAGTAATCTTTGATTTTTACTTGTTTTATACTTTAAATCGCAATCATTGGCAAGCTCAATGCCCTTGAGCAGGAAGGTGTTTGAGGTTTTTCTAGACTGCTCAACATACTTCTGTTTGGTTTCTTCACCAACTTCTAATAAATCTATAGTGGCTTGATTTTTACAAACCATTAAATCTCTGAAATGTGAAGCCAAACCAGCAATGTAATGATGACCATCAAAACCTTTGGATAATATAGTGTTAAACTGAACCAATAAATCCGGAATCTTATTTTCTAAGATTAAATCAGTGCTTTCAAAATACGTTTCGTAATCTAAAACATTAAGATTTTCGGTTACGGCATGTCTGGTTAAATTTTTACCAGAAAAACTTACAACCCTATCAAAAATAGATAAAGCATCTCGCATGGCTCCATCAGCTTTTTGGGCAATAATGTGTAACGCATCATCTTCAGCTTTTATGCCTTGTTCTTCAGCTATGTACTTTAAGTATTCTTTAGCGTCAGTTACGGTAATACGCTTAAAGTCAAATATTTGACAGCGTGATAAAATCGTTGGAATAATTTTATGCTTTTCGGTAGTTGCCAATATAAAAATGCAATGCTTTGGTGGCTCTTCTAATGTTTTAAGAAAGGCATTAAATGCAGCCTGAGAGAGCATGTGTACCTCATCTATAATATAGACTTTATATTTACCCACCTGAGGAGGAATTCTAACCTGATCGGTTAAATTTCTGATATCGTCTACAGAGTTATTAGAAGCCGCATCTAGCTCAAAAATATTGAAAGCAAAGTCTTCATCTTCGCTAGTGTTACCATCACTATTAATCATTTTTGCAAGGATACGTGCACATGTAGTTTTACCGACACCACGTGGGCCAGTAAACAAAAGTGCTTGAGCTAAATGATTGTTTTCAATAGCATTAAGAAGTGTATTTGTAATAGCTTGTTGCCCTACAACATCCTTAAAGGTTTGTGGTCTATACTTACGTGCCGATACTACAAAATGCTCCATTGAAAAGTAACTGAAACACAAATTTAAGAATAACCTCTAAATAGACATTTCTATAGGTTAAAATTTAATAGGAGTTATTAACAATTTGTGTAATTTTGACAGCTAGTAAATCGCCTTATCGATTCTAATGTAATTAGGGTAGGAAAGTCCGAACACCATAGTGCAAGCATAGTGGTTAACAGCCACCAGCCGAGAGGTTAGGAAAAGTGCAACAGAAAGGATGTACAGGTAATGCTGTAGTGAAATCAGGTAAACTCTATGTGGTGCAATGTCATGTATACCAACGTTTGAGGGCTGCACGTTCAATGTTGGAGGGTAGGCAGCTAAAGTTTGCTGGTAACAGTAAACTCAGATAAATGATAAGGGTTGAGACTATAAACGTCTCAATACAGAATTCGGCTTATAGGTTTGCTTAACTATAAAAAACCCTTTACTAAAATAGTAAAGGGTTTCTTTTTGTATTTGAGATTTTTATTCAGGATAATAGCTTAAATCTGGACGAATTTTAGCTTCTACTTCATTGTATTTAGTGGCGAGCTTAATAACTTCCCAAAATGTAGCTTGACTTTCATCTCCTAAAAGTTCATCATCATCTTCACCGTCTTGTGCTATGGCTAACTCACTTTCACCAGCTACAGCGACCATATAGTAACTTTCTTCGCTGCCAAAACCGCTGTGATATACCTCATATCCATTTTTAACACCTTTTGTTTCAAACATTTCTTTAATTTTTGCCATTCCTTCATTCATTGCTTTAGCATTTTTTGGTGCGTAATACAAAAAGTGATATTCTCTTTCGTTTTTATCCTTTGTACTGTAGCCTTCTGGCATGTATGATAACTCAGGAATGAAATGTATAATCTCGTTACTATGAGAATCATAACATTCATCCATTCCCTCAAACATTTTACCCATTTCTTCCTCACCAATTTTCTTCGCAAGACCTTCCATTGGGTTGGTGTCTAACTCAGCCATGTTCTTGATGGGTGATACATAAACATAACGACCATCTTCCACACTAATGGTTGTCCAACTCATACCTTCAATTTTATTCTCGTCACAGCTTTTCTTTAGCTTTAGTGCCAATTCTTCATATTTTGGCATCATTTCAAACTTTACATTGTCTGTATGTACAACAAACATTGTAGGTTGCTCTTCTTCTTGTGAATTTGAAAAGTTTACAGTAAAAACTGTTAATAAAAGAATTAGTAATCCCGTTTTTAAATTCTTCATAATATTGATTTAATTGGTTAGTAAAATATTTAATAGCAAGTACTAACAAAGAGGCTAATTAAATCGTAGATAAACAGGACAGGTATACTTATCTAAAAATCAGAATTTTAGATAGCTAAATTAATGAAAAATTTAATTTAAGATTTATACTACAAAATGTAGCGTAGGAAAATCTAAGAATGAATAAATATTAAGAAGTAAAAACAGATACTTTTTTAAGTAAAGAAACTAAACATATTACCACCATATTTTTTTGAGTGTGAGTAATGCGCTAAATGGCTTAAATCTGTATGTTTAGAGTGTTCTATGATTAAAAGACCTTCTTCTTGTAGTAGGTTATTTTCAAAAACCAATTGAGGGATTTTTGAGAATAAATCAACCTCAAAATCATAAGGTGGATCAGCAAAAATAATACTATACTGTTGTCCGAAATTTTCTAAAAATTTAAAGACATCACTTTTGATTGTTTTTATTGGCATTTCAAACAATTCAGCTGTATCATTTATAAACTTTATACAAGCGTAGTGATCATCTACAGCTGTAATGTCTTCTGTTCCTCTAGAGGCAAACTCGTAACTAATATTGCCAGTACCAGAAAACAGGTCTAATACAGAAATATCATCAAAATAATACTGGTTATTAAGTATATTAAACAAGGCTTCTTTGGCCATGTCTGTAGTTGGGCGAACAGGTAATTTAGCAGGAGCTATAATTTTTCTGCCTTTATATGTTCCAGAGATGATACGCATTAAAAAGTGTTTAGAATCAAATAGTGGTGGTGTAGCTTATCTGAGCTAACCTTTTCTGAATAGTTATAACTAAAGTTAAGTTTTTCAAACTCAACGTGTCTTACGTAAGTGTAGATTAGATTATATAATTCGTCGTTTTTATCAATATTTCCACTTAAATGAATTATTGTGGTTTCAACATCTAGTTTTAGTTGTTCAAAAACAAAGAGAACATAGTAAATAAAATCTTCTTTACTGTGATATTCAAAAACATTAAATAGTTGAAGTTGTTCGTTTTCTACAACCGATATCTCAATCATAGAGCTGTTAACGTGGAGGTACACATTAGCATTATTGCTTTTAATAGTTTTTTGCAAAACTGAATCTATTAAAACCGTAGAGGAATGCTTATATGTAAATTCGCCAAAGGTTTCAAAAATATAGTTGTTGATATTAATGTATGGTATGTATACGTTTACACTCTCATTTACTGCAATATCATCATATGTGATAAAATCTGTCTTTAAGATTTTTGTATTGAATTTTAAATAATCTGCTTTGTTGTTTTCGTCATAAAGTTCTTTAGGTACCAGTGTAGACAATTCATTTTGATGTATTACTGTAATAGCATCAAATTCATCTGAGAAAATAGAATTGGCACTCAATTCGGTTTTTAGACGATTTAGAACATCAAAAGGATTTAGTTTATGATGAAATGAAATGCTATTAAGAAACTCAATAGTATTAGAGGTTCTGTTTAGTATACAAAAAGAAAGCCCATTCAAATTAACTTGAATGGACAGTTCTTTAATGTTATTTTTAGTCAAAATTATTCCTTTGTTGAAAGGTCTTTACCCCAGTTTCCGCTAGTGTTAACTTCTTCCATAGAACCTATTTTCACGGTTTCACCTTTAACACCTGCAATAGAAACAGCTTGCTTTTCTTTCTCTATTAGATATTTTTCTTGGCCATCTAGAACAATAGCTTTATCAACGCTAGCTTCAAATACTGGAATTTCTTCTATTTTACCAGCTTCTAGTTTAAATTTAGCACCTTCTTTACCAATACCAACATTAGCCATGTTTTTATAGCGACTATCTCCTTTAAAAATAGAGTCTTTTACATTCCAATAAGCTAATGTGTCTATTAGAGTGATAGTTTTAAAGGTTTCTACACCACCAAACGCACGAGTTCTTTCTACGTCTAAAACTGTACTATCTCGTCTTTGTGTAATAGGAATACTATCATTTTCTACAAAATCTATTAGCTTATCAAAGCTACCTGCATATTCTCCTTTTACTTCTTTGTAAGCTATTTGAGAATCTCTAATATCTACTAATCTATCTATTACAACTTTGTAACGCTCAACCTTTAGTTTGTTGAATTCTATTTCCTTGTATACAGACATAAAGGTAATGTAACCAAGAAATATAATAAGTGCCCATAGCACTAGGTTAAGTACTGGTTTTAATTTTTTAGGAACAAATTTGTCAATTAACCATACAATTAGGATAGTTAAGAGTATAATACCAATTATAGCTGCAATTACCATTTTTTAGTTTTTATTTATTAATTAGCTGTCTCGCAAATCTACAATTTTTTTTTATTGAGAAAAACTATCTAAATAAAAATCATTCAAAATTAAGATAGGTTTTTAATGAAGGTATATATATATTATATTGCTCACAATTTAATTCTCTATGATTACTAATGCTTCTGCATTTTATTCGCTTTTAAAGTCTAAATTTCCGTTTGTGCCTACTGCTAAGCAAGATAAGGTGTTAATGCAGTTGTCTCAATTTATTTTTGACACCTCTTCTAATCAAACTTATTTGTTAAGAGGTTATGCTGGTACAGGAAAAACAAGTATTGTTGGTACAATAGTTAATAACCTCTGGCAAGCAAAGAAAAGCGCTGTTTTGTTGGCACCAACAGGTAGAGCAGCTAAAGTCATCTCTAACTATTCAAAAAAAGAAGCATTTACAATACATAAGAAGATTTACTTTCCTAAAAAAGAAAAGGGAGGTGGTGTTAAGTTTGTTATGCAGCCAAACAAGCATAGAAACACCATTTTTATTGTAGATGAAGCATCTATGATACCAGACACGCCATCGGATTCAAAACTATTTGAAAACGGTTCGCTATTAGATGATTTAATGCAATATGTATATTCTGGTCATCAGTGTAAGCTATTATTAATAGGAGATAAAGCCCAATTGCCACCAGTAAAATCTGATTTAAGTCCAGCGCTAGATTCAGATAAGTTAAGTCTTAATTATAACAAGAATGTTTCTGGCGAAGAATTAGATGAAGTCGTTAGACAAGAGCAAGACTCTGGTATTCTAGAAAATGCAACTGAGCTAAGAGCTACTTTAGAATCAGGGTTTTACGAGAGTTTTAAATTCAATGTTACAGCTTATGAAGACATTGTTAGATTAGTAGATGGTTACGAAATTATGGATGCCATTAATGATGCTTACAGTAGCAATGGTTATGAAGAAACAGCAATCATAGTTCGTAGTAATAAAAGGGCAAATCTTTACAACAAGCAAATTAGAGAGCGTATTTTATTTAATGAGAGTGAATTGTCTGCAGGTGATTATCTCATGGTGGTTAAGAACAACTACTTTTGGATTAAACCAACAACAGAAGCAGGCTTTATAGCTAATGGAGATATTGTTGAAGTTTTAGAAATCTTCAGTATTAAAGAATTATACGGTTTTAAGTTTGCTGAAGTCAAAGTAAAAATGGTCGATTATCCACGTATGCGACCTTTTGAAACCGTTTTACTATTAGATACAATTGATGCTGAAAGCGCCTCATTAAGCTATGATGATTCTAATAAGCTTTATCAAGAAGTTGCTAAAGATTATGCTAATGAGACGAGTAATTACAAACGTTTTTTAGGTGTTAAAAACAATAAATATTTTAACGCGCTTCAAGTTAAATTTTCTTATGCCATAACCTGTCATAAGTCTCAAGGTGGACAATGGAATACTATTTTTGTAGAGCAACCTTATTTGCCAAATGGTATGGATAAAGATTACTTACGTTGGTTGTATACAGCTGTAACACGTGCAAAAGAGAAACTTTATCTTATAGGATTTAAAGATGAAATGTTTGTTGAAAACGACGCTAATTAAAAGAGAAAACTTTATTTTTGAATACAGATAAAGCAGATATATGAAGATTATATCCATGATTCCTGCACGTTATAGTGCTTCTCGTTTTCCAGGTAAGCTAATGCAAAATTTAGCCGGAAAATCAGTTATATTGAGAACATACGAAGCCACTGTTGCCACCAATCTATTCAGTGAAGTTTATGTTGTAACAGATAGTGACATTATTTATAATGAAATTGTAAATAATGGAGGTAAAGCTGTAAAGAGCCAAAAAGAACACGAGTCTGGTAGTGATAGAATAGCAGAAGCTGTTGCAAATGTAGATTGTGATATTGTTGTAAACGTACAAGGAGATGAGCCTTTTACAGAAGCAGAAAGTTTACGAAAAGTACTAGAAGTTTTTAAAGAAGACGAACAAAAAGAAATTGATTTAGCCTCTTTAATGGTAGAAATTACAGATTGGGAAGAAATAAATAATCCAAATACAGTTAAGGTTATTGTAGATCAGAATAATTTTGCGTTATATTTTTCTAGAAGTCCTATTCCGTTTCCGAGAGATAAAGAAGCAGGAGCAAGATATTTTAAACACAAAGGAATTTATGCCTTTAGAAAACAAGCTTTGTTAGATTTTACCGTTTTACCAATGCAGTTTATTGAAGCCACTGAGAAGATTGAATGTATTCGATATTTAGAATATGGTAAAAAAATTAAAATGGTAGAAACCGAAGTGCAAGGAGTAGAAATTGATACACCTGAGGATTTAGAAAAAGCTAAGCGTTTGTGGAAATAGATTACAGCAACATAAAAGTAATTGGTTTTGATGCTGATGATACGCTTTGGGTTAACGAAACCTATTTTAGAGAGGCAGAAGAAGAAGTAGGACATTTGTTGTCACATTATGAGACACCAAATAAAATAGACCAGGAACTTTTTAGAATGGAGATGAAAAATCTTCCAACCTATGGTTATGGAGTAAAGGGTTTTGTGTTGTCAATGATAGAGTTAGCAATAGAATTGTCTAATGGTAGAGTTTCAAATGAAATAGTTGGTAAGATTTTAGATATTGGTAAAAACATGATCAATAAGCCAATTGAATTGTTAGATGGAGTAGAAGATGTTTTAAAAACCTTATCCAAAGATTACAGATTAATCCTAGCAACTAAAGGAGATTTGTTAGATCAAGAGCGTAAACTAGAAAAGTCTGGGTTGTTAGATTATTTTCATCATATAGAGGTTTTGAGCGAAAAACAAGAAGCGAATTATGAAAAGCTCTTGAAACATTTAGACATTAAACCCTCAGAATTTTTAATGATAGGTAATTCATTAAAGTCTGATATTTTACCATTGGTAAATATTGGTGCAAAGGCCATTCATGTGCCTTTTCACACAACGTGGCAGCACGAAAAAGTAAGTAAAAAAGAAACAAATGGGTTAGAGTATAAAACTGTTGATAATCTAAAAGAGATTTTAAGTTTTATAAAGACTAAATAAATAAACTAAGTTTTTATTTTTGTTAAAGATTAAATATTAAATGATATATAAAAATTATCCAATGGTGTCCAGAATTGTTTTTGGGCGCAGAAGTTTTAATCAGTTAGATGAAATTTTAGCTCCTAAGCGAAAAGGACGCAATGCACCATTTATATTTTATGTAGATGATGTCTTTAAGGGAAATCATTGGCTAACTTCAAGAATTACGTTGTCTTATAAAGACAAGATCATTTATGTACCTACTAAAGAAGAACCAAAAACCTCTCAGATAGACCAATTAGTAGAAGATATCATATTAGAATATAGTGAGTTACCTTCGGGTATCATTGGTATTGGAGGTGGCATTGTAATGGATATTGCTAAGGCTGTATCATTGATGTTAACTAACAAAGGGCAATCTAAAGATTATCAAGGTTGGGATTTAATTAAAAATCCAGCCGTATATCATGTTGGTATTCCTACGATTTCAGGTACAGGAGCTGAAGTATCTAGAACTACAATTTTAACAGGTCCAATACGTAAATTAGGTATTAATAGTGATTACACACCTTTCGACCAGGTTATCTTAGATCCTGAATTAACAAAGGATGTTCCTAAAAATCAGTGGTTCTATACAGGGATGGACTGTTTTGTACATTGTGTAGAATCTCTCAACGGCACCTATTTAAATGCCTTTAGCCAAAGCTATGGAGAAAAGGCCTATGAACTTTGTCAAGAAATTTTCTTAAGCGATAGTCTATCTGAAGAAGAGTCTCAAGATAAACTAATGATGGCATCATGGCACGGAGGCATGAGTATAGCCTATTCGCAGGTTGGTGTAGCCCATGCTATGAGTTATGGATTAGGCTACCTTCTTGGAGTTAAACATGGTATAGGAAACTGTATTGTATTTGATCATTTAGAAGACTATTATCCAGAAGGAGTAGCCATGTTTAAAAAGATGAAAGAAAAGCATGGTATTGAATTACCACAAGGTATTTGTGCTGGGCTGGATGATAATCAGTTTAACACCATGATAGATGTGGCACTTAGCCTAGAGCCGTTATGGGAAAATGCCGTTGGTAAAAACTGGAAAACTATAATTACCAGAGATGTGCTTCTAAAGCTCTACAAAAAAATGTAAAATGCGTTGGTTAGCAAAATTCATTTATTTCAAACTTTTAGGTTGGAAAATTGTAGGTAACACTAATTTCTCAAAAGACAGTATAAAAAAAGCTGTAATCATTGGCGTACCACATACGAGTTGGCACGACTTTTACATTGGTATTTTATTAAGAAAAGTAGCAGGTGTTAAAACCAATTTTATAGCTAAGAAAGAACTGTTTCGTTGGCCATTTGGTTATTACTTTAGAGCTGTTGGAGGAAAAGCTTTAGACCGAACTTCGGGTCAAAACAAAGTTGAAGCTATTGCCAAACTATTTGAAGAAGAGGAAGAGTTTAGATTAGCTCTTGCGCCAGAAGGGACACGAAAAAAAGTGGATAAATGGAGGACAGGATTTTATTACATAGCTAAAGCAGCTAAAGTGCCTATTATTATGTTTACTTTTGATTTTAAAAATAAGCAAAACAAAGTTTCAGAACCGTTTTATCCTACAGATAATATCGAAGATGATTTTAGATATATGAAGGCTTTTTACAAAGGAGTAGAAGGTAAGGTAAAAGCATATAGCTAGAATTTTGGCACAAGATTTGTTTTATATATAATACATGCAATGAAACATAAAGTAAACTTCTAAGTCCCTAAAAAGAAACATTGCCTCAAAGAGCTATCAAATTAATTTGATAGCTTTTTTTCTGCCATATATTTATCGAGGAGGTGGTTGGTCTGAGATTGTAATTTCTTTTTAAAAAAACCGCTACCACCCAACAATAATCCTTTAAAACCAATAGCTTGCTTTGCCCAATTATGAAGATTGAAATCATCAGTATGCTTAATTATTAATCCATCTTTAAACTCAAACCTAGCATCAATTTTATTGTGAACTTTTCTTCCTGTTTTGCTAAAGGTATAGAATGCTTCCCAATGTGCAGAATTTTCGGTAATGTTGGTAGCTTCAATTTTAAAGTCTTTTCCTTTTTGGGACTCACAAAGCATTTTCCACATTGCTCTAGCGCGCTCTGCTTTTAAAACACCAAAAGCAAGATCTTCGAAAACGACATCTTTGTGGTAATAAGAAGTCATTTTATTAGCGTCGAGTTGATGAAATGCTTGATAAAAACAAACTATTAAGTCTTTCATATTCAGTTTTATACATGATAAATATGAATTTTATCCAACTTTTTTAAAACCCACATAATCATAATTACGTAAGTAAAGTACAAACAAAAAACTTATATAATCATGAAAATTAAAAATCTAATTCAAAACCAAAATTCAAAACTAATAGCAGCTATGGTTGTTATGGTATCATTTTTAGCAACATCGTGTAGTGATGATGATAACAACAATGGAGATAATCAAACAATTAGCCTTTTTGCCTCAAACAATTCTAACGGTAATATTACAGTTTATGACGTTACGTCTAGCCAAGATATTATGACAAAAACTTTAATGACCACTTCAACAGCTGCAGATGGAATTTATTATAATAAGAGTACTGAGTCAGTTTTTCAAGCATCTAGATCAGGAAATAATCTTGAAGGATTCTTAAATGTAGATAACCTAGTAAACGGTACTGCTATTAATGTTGGTGTAACTGGTACTAGTGATATGATGAGTCCAAGAGAAGTTGCAGTTAGTGGTAATTTATTTGTTGTAGCTGATAATGCAGATGTAGATGGTGATACAAACACACCAGATGGTAGATTGTATGTTTATACTATGACTAATGGAAGTTTTTCATTAAGAAATGTAATTACAACAAACTTTAAACTTTGGGGAATTACTTTTAACGGAAATGATTTATATGCTGTTGTAGATGCAACCAATGAATTAGCCATTTTTACAAATTTCTTATCAAATACTACAACAACCACATTAAATGCTTCTAAGCGTATTGCTATAGAAGGAATAATAAGAACTCATGGTATAACTTACGATGCTGGTTCTGATGTTTTAGTGATGACAGATATTGCATTAGCGTCTAACGGACAAGATGATGGTGGTTTTCATGTAATAGAAAACTTTACTAATAAATTAAATGCTACCTCTAATGGAGGAACATTAGCGTTATCTAGCCAAACACGTGTTGCTGGTAGCTCTACATTATTAGGAAACCCAGTAGATGTAGCTTATGATGCCAATACTCAAACAGTTTATATCGCTGAAGCTGGTAATGGAGGAGGAAGAATTTTAGCCTTCAATAATATTGGCTCTGGTGGTAACTTAGTGCCATTTTACAATAGTGCTTTAGCATCGGCTTCGTCGGTGTATTTATCTAACAATTAATATTTTTTTGAGTTTTAAAATTGTTATGAAAAAGAGAAAGGCTTCCTTTAGTTAGGAAGCCTTTTTTATTTAAAGTTACTTTTGTAATGCCTTATTTTATCACTTAGTTTTCTCAAATGCTGATAAACAAACGCATTTGTTTTAACATAGTAAAATGAGATGAAACAAACAGTTGTTAAAAATAAAGCAGCACCAATTATGGCTTGCCATGGCAACAAGGTTTTACCAATAAGTTGATGCAGTCCTATACCAGTAAAACTTCCATATATAATTATAAAGTGGATAACATAAATAGATAACGTTTTTTGCCCAATTTTAAGTAATAACGGTTGTTTTATGTAATCTTCAGCAGCATAGAATATAGCAAACAGTAATAGTACATTACCTAGTCTTATAAAAAGGTAGTTGTAGTTAGCTACACCTTTAAAAAGCTCAAAATCTGTTAAATAATAAAGCTTCATTAAAAGCCAACCCGATTTAAATATTAAAGCGAGTCCAAAAACAACGAAACCCAAAATTATACTCAGCTTAAACTTTGGACGCTCTATATATCTGTAGAAAATAGTGGCTATAAATGCACCAAAAGCAATATAGCCAAACCACGGAATGATATTAAAAACTGATCCATAATCTTTAGTTAACCAATTGGCAAATACTTTTGGGACATTGGGTAAATCTAAATATCTATAAAGTGGCTCGGTAAGGAAAATAGCAAATCCTAAAAGGCACATTAAAATTGAAAACAAAAGTGTTTTTTTGAAGGTTAACTTATAAATACCCACAACTAATATTAGGGATAACCCAATACACTGTAAAACATCAACAAGTAGGAAATATGGCGAATTAAAATCACCATAAAACCATTGGAAAATTGGAGCACGTAAAAGATACCCTATACCAATGAGTAACAAGCCTCTGTATAAACCTTTTTTTATTCTAAATGCTACATTTCCGCTACGTTTAGCTTTAATCAATAGGTAAGAAAATATTAATCCTGAAATGGTAAAGAACGTTGGAGCAGTAATACCTCTAAAATATTTCCATATAGAAAATGCAGTATTATGATCGTCTCTGTAAGATACGTCTAAAAGCGTATCTATAAAATGACCTTGTAGCATCATTAAGATGGCAAAGGCTCTTACAGCATCAATAAAATAAAGACGTTTTTTGCTCAATTTTTGGTTGGTTGAGTAACAAATATAGGATTTAGTAATTAATCCTTTTTTCAAAAATTAAAGTTCTGAGATAAAAGTATAAAAAAGAGGGCAGAAGCCCTCTTAAATATAATATGCAGACAATACTATTCTGCGGATTCTTCCATGGTGTGATATACATTCTGTACATCGTCATCTTCTTCAAGTTTTTCAAGAAGTTTCTCTACATCTTCAGCTTGTTCGGATGTTAATTTTTTTGTCACTTGCGGAATGCGTTCAAAACCAGAAGAGATAATTTCAATTTTATTCTCTTCTAAATAGGATTGTATATTACCAAAACTTTCAAATGGAGCATAAATCATAACGCTTGTTACTTCATTTCCGTCTTCATCCTCATCAGTATCTTCAAAGATTTCTTCAACACCAAAGTCTATAAGTTCTAGTTCTAATTCTTCTAAGTCTAAATCATCACCTTTTATTTTAAAATTACAGGTATGATCAAACATAAAAACAACAGAGCCAGATGTACCTAAGCTGCCATCACATTTATTAAAATAGCTACGAACATTAGCTACAGTTCTGGTATTATTATCGGTTGCAGTTTCAATTAGTACAGCTATGCCATGTTGCGCATAACCTTCAAAAAGTACCTCTTTATAATCGCCTTGGCTTTTATCTGAAGCACGCTTTATGGCACGTTCTATGTTATCTTTTGGCATGTTTACAGACTTGGCATTCTGTATTACAGCTCTAAGACGAGAGTTACTATCTGGATCTGGCCCACCTTCTTTTACTGCCATTACAATGTCTTTACCAATACGAGTAAAGGCCTTACTCATAGCAGACCATCGTTTCATTTTTCTTGCTTTTCTAAACTCAAAAGCTCTTCCCATAGTGTTTAAAATTTATTCGCGTAAAAGTAATTAAATATGTTAATTATTTAAAGTCTATTCTTCGGCTTCTACAATGGCTTCAATAGCCTCTGCTAAATCGAAATCTTTTTGTGTAACTCCACCTGCATCATGTGTAGATAGTGATATGTTTAAAACATTGTACACATTACTCCAATTAGGATGATGGTTTAAAGCTTCACACTCAAAAGCAATTCTGCTCATGGCGCTGAAGCAATCCTTAAAATTGTCAAACTCCAGTTCTACATGTATAGCATTATCATAATATTCCCATTCTGGAAAGTGAAGCAATTTTTTTTCAATAGTAGATTCGTCTAGTTTCATGTGTTAATATTTATTTTTTTCAAAGGTCACATGGAACACCCAATTAACATTCTTCTGTGTGTCTATAAATTAGTCATGGGTGTTTCATATATTGAATTATTAATTACTCGAAATTAATAAAATACAATGTGGTTGTCAAGCTTATTTTATAAGTTCTTCTAAAACCTTATCACTTGTAATTTGAAGATGCTTTGGTAACTTATTGAACTTTGGTAAAACCGCAAGATAACGATCGTCATTAGTTGTGTAAACGTGTTTTAATAAGAACTTTTTAGGACTAATTGCTTCTAAAATTTGCTTTACAAATTCATCATGATGTACCAAATCTGTACTCCCTAAATGAAATATTCCATATTTCTCACGGTTGATGATATAATGAATTTGTTGTGTTACTTTTTTGTCTAGTGTAACATTCATTATTAAGTTAGGAAAGATTTCGACCGATTCATTTTCAGAAATAAATAGTTTCATTTCTTGTATTCTCGGACATTGCTGCCCAAAAACCATAGGTAATCTTAACACAGCTACTTGCTTTTTTGGTAAACGCAGTAGCATGTTTTCAATTTTAATTTTGAAATGACCGTAGATACTATGGCTTAATGTTTTGTCTAACTCGTAACTCGGATATTTACTGTAAGCATCAAACACGTTAGCAGATGATAAGAAAATAATTTTTGTACCATACTCCAATGCATATTCAGCTATGTGTTGATGTGCAATGGTCTGAGCATTAAAATCTCCTCTTAAGGCTGATATAACAATTGTAGGTTTTGTAGCTTCTAAAATTTCGTATACATCGTCTTCTTCTACGTTATAGTGGAAGAATTGCTTATTACTCTCAAATATCTTTTTTGGAGTTCTATAAGTACCAAAGGTTTTAAAATATGGTCCCAGTTCTTTGTAAATTGCGTTACCAATGTATCCACTAGCACCAAGAACTAGGATTCTGTGTTTACTTATATTCTTCTTCATCAATTCCTTCAACCTATTTAAAACTCACTATCCCTTATAAAATGGAAGTTTTACTACAGTAGCTGGAATAGCCTTTTTACGTACTTGAATATTTATTTTGCTATCAACTGTAGAGAAAACTTTAGGTACGTATCCTAACCCAATACCAACACCTAAACTAGGGCTCATAGTACCAGATGTTACATTACCAATGGTATTACCGTTGTTGTCTACAATATCGTAACCTTGACGAGGAATACCTCTTTCGTCTAATTTAAAAGCTACCAATTTACGCTCTGGTGTACGTTCTTTTTCAGCTTTTAAAGCTTCGCTATTTGTAAATTCCTTGTTGAATTTACATACCCAACTTAATCCTGCTTCAATAGGTGATGTGGTATCGTCGATATCATTTCCATACAAGCAATAACCCATTTCTAGACGAAGCGTATCTCTTGCAGCTAGTCCAATTGGTTTTATACCAAAGTCAGCACCAGCTTCTAATACTCTATCCCAAATTTGTTTTACTTCAGAGTTTTTACAATAAATCTCAAAGCCACCACTACCTGTATAACCAGTAGCGGAGATGATGACATGCTCTATACCTGCAAAATCACCAACTACAAAATTGTAGAACTTAATCGCGGATAAATCATGACTAGATAATGATTGCATGGCTTCTACAGCTTTTGGCCCTTGTATTGCTAAAAGGGAATAATCTTCACTTAAATCTCGCATATCTGCACCAATATCGTTTTTTGAAGTAATCCAGTTCCAGTCTTTTTCAATATTGCTGGCATTAACAACAAGCAGATAGGTTTCGTCTTTAACTTTATAAATAATGAGATCATCTACAATTCCTCCATCATCATTTGGTAAACAACTGTATTGTGCTTTTCCTATTTCTAATTTTGACGCGTCATTACTCGATACCTTTTGTATAAGGTCTAATGCATTAGGTCCTTCAATTAAAAACTCTCCCATGTGAGATACATCAAAAACACCAACAGCTTGTCTTACGGTTTCGTGTTCTATATTTACACCTTCGTATTGTACAGGCATGTTGTATCCGGCAAACGGTACCATCTTAGCACCTAGGGCAATGTGTGTTTCTGATAAAGCAGTATTTTTCATCAATATTATGTTTTATTTCCTTAATAGGAATTATAGTTAGTTATTTTTAAAGTTGCGCTAAATTAAAGAATTTTTATGGCTTATTACCATAAAAAAAGCCACCTGAATTATGGTGGCTTCTATATGAATTTTTCAATTTTAGAATTGGTATCTAATACCTAGAGCTAAGTCAATACCAACATCATCCCTAAAATCACCAAAACCAAGTTCTGGTCTAATATCTAAGGAAAGTTGTAATGGAATATCAAAGTTGTACTCAATACCTACATCTCCGGCAACGAAAAGAAATGTGTCATCAAAGTCTTCTCCACCAGGTACGTCTACACTATAAGATCCAACTCCGCCACCAGCACCTGCATACCAATTAAAACTACCGTCTAGGTGCCAAACCCATTGGTACAAACCAGTAAGTTTAAACCCATCATAGTTATTTCCACTTCTTATACCTAAATCTAGTTCAAGTCTATTGTTTTCTCCAAGTGCTCTTTGGTATGAAATTTCTGCTCCAAATCCATCATCGTCACCAAGTCTAAGACCAATAGCATTGTCTGCAATTTCTTGTGCACTGGCAGCAAAAGTGAAGGTTGCAAAAACGGCAAATAACAAAATTAATTTTTTCATAAAGTTTTTAAGTTTTAGTGTTTATATTTCCAACTATAAGTTGTGTTTTGTATGATTATAACGACAAAAATATGTTAAAATTGAGTGTTAACCATAAGTTTTAAGACAACATTATAATTTGTAGTTCATTACTAAATTACTAAAAATGAAGGATATTTTACATCAAAATTTACTTTCAATAAGTACAAAATTAGCGGGAGAATTGTATTTTGATGATTTAATGCTGAAGCTTTATGCAACTGACGCTTCTGTATATAGAATGTTACCAACAGCTGTTGCTTTCCCAAAGACGATTAAGGATATTAAACTACTGATAGATTTTGCTAAAGAAAACAATACGTCTTTAATTCCCAGAACTGCAGGAACTTCTTTGGCAGGACAAGTAGTAGGAAAAGGAATTGTAGTCGATGTATCCAAATACTTCACCAAAATTATTAAGCTAAATGAGGCCGAAAGAACAATTACTGTTCAGCCTGGTGTGGTTAGAGATCAGTTAAACAATTACCTGGAGCCTTACGGATTGTTTTTTGGACCAAATACGTCAACATCAAACCGTTGTATGATTGGTGGAATGGTAGGCAACAATTCTTCTGGCACCACTTCAATTCAGTATGGTGTAACGCGAGATAAAGTGCTTAGTTTAAAGACACTTCTAAGCGATGGAAGTGAAGTTGAATTTAAGAGTATATCTAAAGAAGAATTTCAACAAAAAACAAAACAACAAACACTTGAAGGTAATATATACAGAACTATTTATGAAGAATTAAAGACTGAAGCGGTACAGAAACAAATCAAAGAAAACTTCCCAAAAAAAGACATTCATAGACGAAACACAGGTTATGCAATTGATGAATTAATTGCATCTGAAGTTTTTACCAATTCAGATGAAAAATTTAACATGTGTAAGTTACTAGCAGGAAGCGAAGGTACACTTGCTTTTACAACAGAAATAACGCTTCAGTTAGATAAGTTGCCACCTAAACATAGTGCAATGATGGCCTTTCATTTTGAAAGTATTGCCAATTGTATGAAGACTGTAAAACCTTTAATGCAACACAATTTACATACCTGTGAAATGATGGATGATACCATCCTAAATCTTATAAAACACAATAAAACACAACAAGAAAATAGAGCATTTATAGAAAGACATCCTGTTGCTATTTTAATGTGTGAGCTAAAAGCAGAATCTAAAGAACAATTAGCGGAAGATGTTACAGCAATCCTTAAAACTTCAGAAAAACTAGGACTAAGTTATGCAGCGCCAATTCTTAAAGGGGACAATATAACCAAAGCATTAGAACTTCGAAAAGCTGGTTTAGGGCTTTTGGGTAATATGATTGGTGATAAAAAAGCAGTGGCTTGTATTGAAGATACTGCTGTAGCTTTAGAAGATTTAGATAATTATATTGAAGAGTTTACTGCTCTTATGCATTCGTACAGCCAAAACGCAGTGTATTATGCACATGCTGGTGCTGGTGAGTTGCATCTACGACCAATTTTAGATTTAAAACAATCTGAAGACGTTAAATTATTTAGAGCCATAACTACAGATGTAGCCAAGCTTGTAAAGAAATATCAAGGTTCAATGTCTGGTGAACATGGTGATGGTATTGTGCGTGCAGAATTCATTCCTTTAATGATTGGTGAAGCAAACTATCAATTATTAAAACGTATCAAATCTGCTTTTGATTCTAATAACATTTTTAATCCAGGAAAAATTGTAGATGCATTTCCTATGGATGAAAATTTAAGGTATGAAACTGACAGAGAAGAACCGCAAATTGAAACATTTTTAGATTTTTCGCATGCTCAAGGTATTCTTAGAGAAGCAGAAAAATGTAATGGCTCTGGTGATTGCAGAAAACTACCAGAGTTTGGAGGTGTAATGTGTCCGAGTTACAGAGCAACCAGAAATGAAAAGGATACCACAAGAGCACGTGCTAATGCTTTAAGAGAATATTTGACAAATTCTGATAAGCCAAATAAATTCAATCATCAAGAACTAAAAGAAGTCTTTGGTTTGTGCTTAAGCTGTAAGGCGTGTGCCAGCGAATGTCCGAGTAGTGTTGATGTGGCGAGTTTGAAAGCAGAATTTTTATACCAATATCAAAAAGCAAATGGTGTAACGTTTAAAGACAAATTTTTTGCGAACGCTACAAAATATAATAAAATGGCATCTCGTGCACCTGGATTTTACAATGCGCTTTTTAAAACCAAATTTGTAAAAGGATTTATGAATATTGCTATAGGTATTCATCCTAAGCGAAGTCTTCCAGAAATTTCAAAATCTTTTTCTAGTACTCACTTTTATGAAGATAAACCGGTTGATAAAAACACTTATAAAAAACCGATAAAAAAAGTCTATTTATTTGTAGATGAATTTATAAATTATCTGGAATCTAGCATTGCTAAAGAATCTAAACTTTTACTTGAACAATTAAATTATAGAGTGTTAATTATAAGTGAATTACAAAGCGGAAGAAGTTTTTTGTCTAAAGGCTTTTTAGAAGAAGCTAAAGCTATTGCAAATAAAAATGTTTCTTATTTTAAAGGTGTAGTAAATGATGACTTTTGTTTAGTAGGAATAGAACCTTCAGCCATACTAACATTTAAAGATGAATATGTAAAATTAGCTGATGATAAAAAAACAGCCAAATCTATTGCAGATCGTACTTTTTTGATAGAAGAATTTATTCAAAAAGAGATTGAGCTAGGCAATATAAAATCAGAGCAGTTTTCAGTAGAATCGAGAACTATAAAGTTCCATGGGCATTGTTATCAAAAAGCATTAGCTAATCAAAAAGCGAGTTTTGATGTACTCAATCTTCCCAAAAACTATAAAGTCACTATAATTCCAAGTGGTTGTTGTGGTATGGCAGGTAGTTTTGGTTACGAAAAAGAACATTATGACGTTTCTATGCAAATAGGTGAGCAAACCTTGTTTCCAGTAATACGAAAAGCTTCAGAAGATGTTATAATAGCTGCCAACGGTACAAGTTGCAGGCATCAGATCAAAGATGGTACAGGAAGATTAGCAAAACACCCAGTTACAATTCTACGAGAAGCTCTACTTTGATTTTTTCTTTTTAGGTTGCTCAACTATAGTAATGGCAGCAATTAAATCTTTCACATCCATTTCCTTTAGTTCTTCATCGGCAAAAAAAGGAGATAACTTATCGTTATTGTAGTTATAGACTTTCCAGCGTTTAAACTGATATTCTAAAGCGGTAAAGTTTTCTACCCAATCACCAGAATTTAAGTAAGTCGTTTTCCCGTTTTTATTTTCTTTAATCAACATTTTGGGTTGATGTATATGGCCACAAACCACATAGTCATAACCATTTTCTATGGCTAAATCTGTAGCAACTTTTTCAAAATCGCTAATGTATTTTACAGCACCTTTAACGCTGTTTTTAATGCGTTTAGAAAGGGAATATCGCTCTTTTCCAAGCTTCTCTAATCCCCAATTCACTACGCTATTCATTAAAATTAAAAGATCGTATCCCCAACCTCCTAATTTAGCAAGCCATTTTGCATTTTGTATAGAAATATCAAAAACGTCACCATGAAAAAACCATGCCTTTTTTCCATCCAAATCCAATACCACTTTATTGACTATTGAAATGTTGCCAATCTCAGTATCGGTAAACTTTCTTAGCATTTCATCATGGTTTCCAGTAATATATATAACCTCTGTGCCATTGGCAGCAAAGTCCATTATTTTTTTGATGACGCTGAGATGGGATTTTGGAAAGTACCGTTTCTTAAATTGCCAAATATCTATAATATCACCATTTAGAATAAGCTTCTTTGGTTCTATGCTGTTTAAATAGGTCAATAGCTGTTTTGCATGGCATCCGAATGTGCCAAGATGAACATCTGATATAACTGCTATTTCAACTTTTCGTTTTAGATTCAAGACAAAATTTTAACTATACAAATAACATACTAATGTATTAACTCATTGTAACCTCAGAATTAATAATTTATAATGAGAATGTTACCATATTGTTACTAACATTTCTGTTTATAAAACTAACAGGATTTGAATATTAGAAGCCATAAAAGAAAATAGTGTATTTTGGTTTCTGTAATAATACGTTTACATTAGCGTAAAATAAGAATTAATGGCAGGAAATTCTTTCGGAAAACTATTTAAACTTACCACATTTGGGGAGTCTCATGGTGTTGCAATTGGTGGAATTATTGATGGCTGTCCTTCGGGTTTAAAGTTAGATTTTGATGCGATTCAGAACGAATTAGAGCGTCGCAAACCAGGACAATCTAAAATTGTAACACAGCGCAAAGAACCAGATACTGTAGAGTTTCTTTCAGGTATTTTTGAAGGTGTAACCACTGGTACTCCAATTGGTTTTGTTATAAAAAACACGAATCAAAAATCTAAGGATTATTCGCATATCAAAGATGTCTATCGACCAAGTCATGCAGATTACACTTACGACAAAAAATATGGAGTAAGAGACTATAGAGGAGGAGGAAGGAGTTCTGCACGCGAAACAGCAAGTAGAGTAGTAGCAGGCGCTATTGCTAAGCAAATGCTGTCTTCTATTAAAATTAATGCCTTTACATCTTCGGTTGGAGATATTTTTATAGATAAACCTTATCAGGATTTAGATTTTAGTAAAATTGAATCTAATATCATCCGTTGTCCTGATGAAGCTTCTGCAGAAAAAATGATTGCCAAAGTGCAAGAAGTAAAGAAACAAGGCGATACTATCGGAGGAACTATAACCTGTGTTTTGCAAAATGTTCCTGTTGGTTTAGGTGAACCGGTTTTTGATAAACTTCACGCTGAGTTGGGCAAAGCTATGCTCTCTATAAACGCAGTAAAAGGCTTCGAGTACGGAAGTGGCTTTTGTGGAGCTAAGATGAAAGGTAGTGAACACAACGATAAGTTTAATGAAGACGGAACCACACAAACTAACCTGTCTGGTGGCATACAAGGTGGTATAAGTAATGGGATGGATATTTACTTCAGAGTTGCTTTTAAGCCTGTTGCCACAACATTACAAAAACAAGAAACCATAAATAGTAAAGGGGAAACGGTTGAAATGCAAGGCAAAGGCAGACACGATCCTTGTGTGGTACCAAGAGCTGTGCCTATTGTAGAAGCTATGGCTGCTTTGGTTTTGGCTGATTACATACTCCTGCGAAGGCAGGAGTCTAACGATTGGAAATAAAGAATTAATTTAAGAGATTACCGCTTTCGCGGCAAATATTATGAAGAAACTCGCATTACATTGGAAGATTATTATAGGAATGGTTCTCGGAATTATTTTCGGGTTTATTATGAATGCTGTAAGTGGTCAGCAATTCGTAACCGATTGGATTGCACCATTCGGAACGATATTTATTAATCTTTTAAAGTTAATTGCAGTTCCATTAATACTAGCATCTCTAATTAAAGGAATTTCAGATTTAAAGGATATTTCTAAAATTAGAGATATGGGTTTACGAACTATCTCAATCTATATTGGTACTACGTTGATAGCAATTATCATAGGGCTTTCAATAGTAAATGTTGTTCAGCCAGGAACTGGCATGCCAGAAGATACAATTGAAAAAATTAAACAGAAGTATGAAAATGATGCTGGTGTTACAGATAAACTAGCAAAGGCAAGTGCTCAAAAAGATGCTGGTCCTCTTCAGCCTTTAGTTGATATTTTTCCGAGTAACATTTTTCAGGCTATGGGTGAAGCTAAAATGCTTCAAGTTATATTTTTCGCATTGTTTGTGGGAATTAGTTTGCTTTTAATTGGTGAAAAGAAGGCCAAACCCATGATAGATATTTTTGATTCGCTCAATGAAGTCGTAATGAAGATGGTTGATCTAATAATGTTGTTTGCCCCTTATGCTGTTTTTGCACTTATGGCAAATGTAATTATAGCTTTTGATGATACCGAAATTTTATTAAAACTGCTTCAATACGCATTATGTGTGGTGGTTGGTTTAATGTTAATGATAGGTTTCTATTTGTTATTGATAAAAGTTTTTACAAAAAAATCACCAATGTGGTTTCTTAATAGAATAAGTCCTGCGCAATTATTAGCATTTTCAACCAGTAGTAGTGCTGCTACATTACCTGTAACTATGGAACGTGTAGAAGAACATTTGGGAGTAGATAAAGAAGTTTCTGGTTTTGTATTGCCAGTAGGTGCAACGGTTAATATGGATGGAACAAGTTTATATCAAGGGATTGCTGCTGTATTTATTATGCAGGTGATTTGGCCAGAAGGTTTAACCTTTACCAACCAATTAGTTATTGTATTAACGGCTCTTTTGGCATCAATAGGAAGTGCTGCTGTACCAAGTGCTGGTATGGTAATGTTGGTAATTGTTTTAGAATCTATTGGATTTCCTGCAGAATTATTGCCAATAGGATTAGCCTTAATATTTGCAGTAGACAGACCTTTGGATATGTGTAGAACGGTTGTAAACGTAACTGGTGATGCTACAGTTTCTATGATGGTAGCTAAATCTTTAGATAAACTTCATGAACCTAAGCCTAAAGAATGGGATGATAATTACGAGGCCGTAAAATAGTTTTTTGTAAGAATAATTTCCTTAAATTAGATTATTCATTAACCAACAAAACCATTAATATAGATGAATATTTGCTTTATAATGTATCCTTGGGATAAAATAGATCCTGAAAATGATACGAGTTTGGCCTTAATAAAAGAATGTTCTAAAAGAGGTCATGGTGTAGCCATGTGTACACCAGCCAACTTAACCATTAGAGATAGTGTTACCAATGCGTTTTGTAATGTCATTGGCAGAATGGACAAAGTACCTTCTACTCTTAAGTCATTTTATAATAAAGTAAAATTAAGAGAGGAAATGCTTCCACTTGCTGGGTTTGATGCCATCTTCTTTAGAGCAAATCCGCCTTTAGACCCAATTATGCTTAATTTTTTAGACTCAGTAAAGGACGATGTATTCATTATAAATTCTTTAGAAGGAATGCGTGAGGCCAATAACAAGCTATATACAGCTGCTTTTGGAGATGCACACAGTAATATTATTCCAAATACACATGTATCAAAGAATAAAAAATATTTAGTCCGACAGATTAAAGAATCTAAGGCAGATAAGATGATAATTAAACCACTCAATGGTTTTGGTGGTTCTGGTGTTATTCTGATAGAAAAATCAGCGATGAGTAATATTAATTCTCTTTTAGATTTCTATATATCTAATTCTGATGGAACTTCTAACTATGTTATTCTACAAGACTACATAGAAGGTGCTGATCAAGGAGATGTAAGGATTTTAATGCTAAATGGCGAACCTGTTGGTGCTATGAAACGTGTTCCAGGTTCAGATGATCATCGTTCCAATGTTTCTGCAGGAGGGAGCGTTCAGAAACATACACTTACTAAGGCAGAAAAAGCATTATGCAAACAAATAGGACCTAAATTGGTTAAAGATGGTTTGTACTTTGTTGGTATCGATGTTATAGGTGGAAAATTAGTTGAAGTTAATGTAATGTCACCTGGCGGAATCACATACATCAATAAAGTTTACAAAAATAAAACTAAGGTTGAGGAAAAAGTGATTGACTTTTTAGAAAGCAAAGTCTTAGACCAGTTACAAGCTTTTGATAGACGTACTAGGCTTCGTAAAACGGTTGATGAAGCATAAAATTTTAGTGTTTGCTGTATCAGATTTTTGTAAATGAATATATTAAAAGCTAGTACATCGTTAGTTTCGGTGAAATGGTTAAACACTAATTTAAACACTGAGAACTTAATAATCCTTGATGCTACAATTAACAAACAGATAGAAAATAATTTTGAAAGAATTCCTAAAGCTCGTTTTTTTGATATAAAGCAAAAGTTTAGTGATACCAATGCAAGGTTTCCAAGTACTTTACCTAGCATGGAGCAATTTGAAACTGAGGCGAGAGCTTTGGGTATCAATAATGATTCTTTCATCGTCGTTTATGATGATAAAGGTATTTACTCAAGTGCAAGGGCTTGGTGGTTATTTAAGACTTTTGGTTTTAATAATGTAGCAGTTTTAGATGGCGGTTTGCCAGAATGGAAAGAGCAAAATTTTCCTATTGAAACATATAAGAAAGAACCTATTAAAAAAGGAAACTTTAAAGCTAGTTTTCTACCAGAATTAATGACCGATTTTACAGGCCTTAATCAATTTTCAAAAGACACTAAAACTTTAATTTTAGATGCTCGTTCAGAAGCTAGGTTTAATTGCCTAGTTGATGAGCCAAGACAAGGCTTAAGACGAGGTACAATTCCAAATTCAAAAAACTTACCATACACAGCGTTATTTAATGATAATATTTTAAAATCTAAAGAAGAACTTTTAAAAATCTTTGATAACTTAGTAGAAGAAACAACAAGGATGGTGTTTAGTTGTGGTTCAGGTATTACAGCTTGTATTTTAGCTTTGGCTGCGACACAATGCGGTTATAAAAATTTAGTTGTTTATGATGGCTCATGGACAGAATATGGAACTTTAACCTAAAAAAATAAATGAAAACAATCGACTGGACCAGAGATGAACTCGTTGCCTATATATTGCTATTTGCGGCAAATTCAGACTTTAAAGAGGACAATAAAGAACGTAATATCATTATTTCTAAGGTAGACATGAAAACCTTTTCAGAAATTCATGAAGAATTTGACAAGGATAACGACTATCAAAGCATTCAGAAAATTATGACCAGTCTTCGTCAGCATAATTACGATAGAGACGATGTTGAGGTGCTATTGGCGGATATTAAGACTTTATTCTTTTCTGATGGTAAATTTAATATCAATGAACGAAATATGTTAAAATCACTAGAGCGTTTATTTAAAACTTTGTAATGAAAAGTATCTTTGAAAATTTTTCTGAATGGGTAATAAATCATGTAGCTGAACTCTCTTTATTAATCTCTTGTTCTAGTTTTTTAAGTATTGTTTTGTTTTTTGTTACAGGTAACGTTAATGCATTTATAATAAACTTATTTCCAGTATATTTTAACTTTTTTGGTTCAAATTTTTCTACTCTTTATTTGCAAAGTCTTGATGGTATTGATTTTGCCTTGGACATACTATGGATTTTCTTGATTTTAATAATACTAATTGGCTCTTTTCTATACGTAAAATCTAAGGAACGAAAGCTTCTGTATTTTTCTTATGGAATCATTTTTATAGGATGTATAGTAAGCTTATTATATTTTTTAATTGAAATTATATTTCAAGCCGATTTAAGTAAAATATATAGACTTCCTCAAGTTGGAAATCATAATAATTGGCTAATAGATTTAATTAGAGTTGTTATTTATTTATTTCTAATAATCATCAGTTTTATTCTTTTACGACATTGGAGTAAGGGTTCTAATATCTTAAAAATTGAAAAGTCTATTGAATCAGACAACATTAAATCGAATAAGTGGAAACGTTTTTTTCATTTTATTGTTGATTTTATCATTTTATCATTTATCACTACTAGAATAATGATAGTTATAATAAACATTTTGTCGTATAGTCTTGATGCATCTACGTATTTTCATGATATAGCTGAAATAGTATTATTGTTTGTATTTATACTAATATATTACTTCACATTTGAATACTTATTTCATATAACACCAGCTAAGATTCTTACACATACGAAATTGTACAGTATAAAAAACGAAAAACTCAAATCATCAAAAGTTTTAAAAAGATCTTTAGCGAGGCATATTCCATTTGACCAAATCTCATTTCTGTTCAGTAATGGTTGGCATGATATATTTACAAATACAACTGTTGTAGATATTGAAGAAAAAACTAAATATAAGCAGGTTTATTGGATTATTTTTGTTTTGCTCATTATAGCTCTAGCTATAAATATTATACTTAATCCTTTTATCATATGATACAAAGATTTCCTATAGAAACTATAATCTCTAAAATTAAAGCAGAGGAAACCTTCCACGTAGTTTCGGATGATTATTCATTTACACTAAAAATAGATGAATATGTACCTTATGTCTGTGGTGCTGTGCACGATGGACGCCAGTTTAGAAAAGACCTTTGGGATAATTGCCTACATTCAGAATATGATAGATGGTACGAGGAAGATCCTGAAACTAAAAATATGGTTATTTCCCATCCAATTTTAATATCTGGTTGTGATTCTCGTTTTGAATACGATCTTAATCGCGATCCCGAAAATGCAGTTTTTGATACCGCTTGGGGAAAACAACTATGGAAGAATCCATTACCAGAAGCAGAAAAAGCAAAAAGTTTGCAAAAACATGCTAATTTTTACAAAGTCGTAAAGGTTCTAATCTCTAAAATTGAAGAAAAGTTTGGTGTATGTGTAGTTTATGATATGCATAGCTATAATTGGCAACGTTGGGATAGGGAAGTTCCAACTTGGAATTTAGGAACGTCTAATATTGATAATAATCGATTTGGAGAGCAAGTAGAATCCTGGAGACAAATGCTTGCTAGTATTAAATTGCCAAATAACATTAAACAGACTGCGAAAATTAACGACACCTTCCAAGGAAATGGATATTTCTTAAAATTCATTACCAATACTTTTGAAAATACTTTAGTTTTGGCAACCGAAATAGCAAAGGTGTATTGCGATGAGTATAAGCAGGTTATTTACCCTGAAGTTGTTGCAGCTGTAGAGCAGCAATTAAAAACACTCATACCAAAGCATGCAGAAGAATTTCACAGAAAGTTTAAAGCCTAATGTCCCAAATTAAGACAACAGAAGAGTTTCAAGATTTATTTGATATTGATGCCAATCTCAATCGGTTGGTAAAGAATATTGAATTACTCAATTATATAAATCCTCAGAACATTGCCGCCGAAAAGAAAAAGTTTTTTTCTGCAAAATATAACTACGAGCCAGAGTTTAACTATCCAAAAATGCGATTTAATGGTTATAAATTACATCGTTTATTTTTCTCTCAACGCTTAGAACGCATTGAAGATGATGATATTAGACAGCTATATGAGGATATTATTTACGAATATTCTGGTTTAATAGAATGTATTGAAACTATTGGTCAAGGACGTAAATTTTACTTCAACAGTCTTAAAAGCTTTGGTACACCCACGGAGAAAGACTTAGAGAATGCAAAATTTATTCTTCGTTTTGATGATTCTGAATTTGATGAAGAGATGTTACCTCTGTACAATGCAAGCGAAGCAAAAGATTACTTTGCTGAATTTTCTAAGCGTTACGACTTTAAGTACAACATAAAGATTTCTAATCATCTTTCCGCAGCTGCTATGGTGTTGAATAATACGCAAACTTTAGTATTACGAAAAAGCCATAAATACAGTTTAAATCAACTTAAAGTATTAACCAATCATGAGATTGGTGTCCATATGGTAACTACATTTAATGGTCTGGAGCAACCGTTAAAAGTGTTTTCTAATGGTTTGCCAAATAATGTTGAAACTCAAGAAGGATTGGCTGTTTTTTCTGAATTTATGAGTGATTGCCTAACTATAGAACGCTTAAAAGAGTTGGCATTTAGAGTTATTGCTGTAGATAGTCTTAATAAAGGTTATAACTTCTCAGACACTTTTCATTTATTACACAATCAGCATAAGCTAAATAGAGATAAGGCATTTGCTATAACATTGAGAGTGCATAGAGGTGGCGGATTTACAAAGGATCACTTATATCTTAGAGGCATTAGAAATATCTATAAATATGCTAAAGCTGGAAACGATTTAGGAGTCCTTCTAACTGGTAAAGTGAGCCAAGAGTATATACCTACGATGAACAAACTTATTGATTTAGGCTTAGCTATAAAACCAAAGTATTTTACTGATGCTTATATGGTTAATGATAATACCAACCCTAACTTAGATTTTATTTTAAAGAGTTTGAAGTAAAAAAAAACTTAATATGAAAACCTTTTTTATCGTATTTCTATCGCTATTTATTCTTACTAGTTGTGTTGAAAAAAATCCTCAATTAGATGAAGCTGATTATAAAAAAGAACAACAAGAATACGAATTGCTAAAAGCTAAATTGGAAGGAGGCAATAAGTCATTTTTCATAGAGAATAAAGATGAGATTTTTAGCAAAATAAATTTATTTAAAAAACTAAAAGATACAGCAACTGTTTTTGAAGATGTTAATGATGCAGAAGACTTTTATTTAAATGATGTTAAATTACAATCCATTAATTATAATATTGGAAATAAAGAAGGCCTTAAAGTTGTTTTTATAGAGAAAGAAAAAGAAGGAAAGCCTTCCTTTTACCACAAATTAGAAGAACCTTACGATGCGTTGTACTTTTGTGAAACAAATGATGAAGAAAAATGCAGTAGTCTTGATTCAGACGTAATACAGGAATTTTTAGATATAAGATATGTATTTATTATTGATGGTTATAGACTCATGGAACCAAAAAAGATGGGCATGAAATCCTTTGAACCCGGTTTATTTGCTGCAGATATTGTAGTTTACGATATAGATGAAGATAAACCAATTTATAACTACTCAATAAGCGCTACAAATAATGATGAAATATCTGTTGTAAATATGGGAGGAAGAGCATATGACCTTACTGATCATTATCTAATAAATGATTTTAACAAAAACATAAATGAAAATATGCGAGTAGAAACTGAAAAATATTTTAATTTCTCTAAATAAATTACTCTTCTATCTCTAATTTTTGCCTCTCAATTTTATTAAAGCTAAATTTTCTATTGTAAAATTCTGGTACTTCAACTTTATTTGCAGCAGAGGTAAAAGAATATTTAGAGTATTCAGTATTTAGCATTTTGAGTAAATCTTCTTTTTTAATTTTAAAAGGAGAATAAATATAATTATAGGCATTCGTCATTTCGTCGTCCATATTATGTTCGTAGCGTTCTTGAGCCAATAGATCTTCATAACCTGCAACAAATTCTATACTATTATCATCATAGCTTTTAACCTTTAATATAACAGGTGTATAACCATAATCATCATCTTCATCGTGTATATTAAAAGAATAAAAGTCTCCAGTTGTAGGATATTTAATTTGCATTTTATTTTCTGCTAACTCTAAATAGTAATCACTTTCCCATCTAGCTTCACGTATTGCCTCTGAAGCCATAAACCATGAAACTCCTATAAATATTAATATTAAAAGAGAAAAACTATACCATGGTGTTTTTATGGAGTGGCGTTGCTTTATTTTCAATTTTATATCATCCGGTAACTCATAAAGATCTTTACTGCCTTCATATTTAATGCCCCAGATTTTTCCTATTGGAAAAAATGGAATCCAGAATATGTGCGCATATCTTTGTCTAATTTGAATTTCGGCACCTTTAAGACTATCATCAGGTGGTAAATTCAACTCTCTAGGAGTAAAAGTCTTTATCTTAAAATTATTGTGACCAAATACTATCATGTAATTCTGAAGTAAAAATGAAAGCTTAAATATAGAGAATCTAAACTATACACAAAACTTAGATTTCATAGAAGCGTCTCTGGAAGTCTATTAGTTAAAAATACCACGTGCTTCTAATACATTTTTCTTTTTTTCTTCAAAAAGTGATTTAATAGTTTCTCCTTTCAAGCCACTCCATTTATTTTTTCCTATAGGCTTAACAGGATTGTATTGATATTTTTGATGAATGTAGTCACCCTCTTCATTTTTTGATAAATATAGAATCACATATTCATAGTTTTCAAAATTAGGTCTACCATAATGGTCATATGCTCTAAAGGTAACGGTGTCTTTTTCTATAGTATTAAATATGTTTTTCTCTACAACATATTTAGCTTTAAACCCAAAATCCATCGAATAAACTATTCTGAAAATAGTATCTCCAGTTATTGAATCTATTTCAAGAGTTTTCCAGTCTTTATTAGGATTGAATTCTGTCACGGATATCCTTTTCCCTATAAAGGCATATAAATTAATCTCTTTATTTTCTTCAAGAAGTTGAGTTTGATGTTTTCTGATGAATACATTACAACTAGAAAATAAAATTAATACCAATAAACAGTAAAGTAAATTCTTCTTCATATTACATTTTTTAAAATAAAACCTCAAAGCTAAATACTTTCTAACCTTATTTTAAGGCACCTAAAAGAAGTTAGACATGTTTCTTTTAGGAATTTAACTCATTCCTAACTAACAGAAGCTAGGGTTAAACTGAATATTATCTCGCTTTGAGGCTTAAAAATTACTAAGCTTAAAACCATTAACTTAAAAAGCTTGTACTCAAAAGTATTTCATGTATGTTATTATGAAAACTAAAATTTAGTGAGGTTTGGTTCTCGGTACGTGAAGTTATATACTCAATGAGTAAACACACATTTCATGGAATATTTTTGCATTTTTATGATTTAAAACAATAATTATGGGCTTATATCGAGTTTTTTAATTCAAGCAGAGAGGTTTGCTTTATTTTTGAAGAAACAAAATTTGTGCTATTAACCAATTCGAAATTTTCCCTCAAAACGAATTGAATTTTGTTTAAGTTAAATTAGTTTTAAGTAAGTTGTTAATTTTTAAGAAAGCCTTTTAGTATATATGCTAAGAGGCTTTTTTACATAAGAAATTTAGCTTTTAATTCTGGTGTTGGTATCATACAGGCCTCTTTTTTACCATACCATTTATATCGGTTTTTAGCAACATAATCATACACCCAATTTCTTATAAAAGGAGGTACAATAAAAAAAACAGTCATTAAACTGTTAGGAAGGTTAAGCTGTTTGGCAACATGTAGAGCAGCAGTAGATTTTGAATAGACTTTTTCATTAACAGGATTGTAAAGAAGAATAGAGTCTATTTTGTTTGTATCTATTTTAAATTGATCAGTTATAGATTTACCAATATTACTTTGAAGTGGTGCGAATAAAAATTTATTCTCTTTATCTCGTTTAATAACATACAAAACACTACTGTTGCAAAGATTGCATACACCATCAAAGAGTATGAGTTGTTTGTCTTTTGGAATGTTCTCCATAGTTTGTCCATTCCTGCGAAAACAGGAATCTATTTTAAAACAATTTTAACTTGTGGATTCCTGCTTCGCAGGAATGACAATAATACAAAGATATTATGCCTTACTAAAAAGTATTTAAAAATTGCGTTAAATCATCTTCTTTGCTTAGCTCAAGTTTTTTCTTTAAACGGTATTTTGATTTTAGCACACTATCTGGTAACACGTTTAGCATAGATGCGATTTCTTTAGTTGATAAGTTCATTCGTAGAAACGATGCTAAGCGAATTTCTTTTTCCGTAATGTCCTTGGCAATGGCTTTAATTTTATTGTCAAAATTATTGTGTACTTCTGAGAAATAAGATTTAAAAACCTCCCAATCTTTATCTTCTGCGCTTTCTTTTTTAAGGAGCATGACAAGCCTTCTGAATTCTACTTTAAACAGTTCTGGTGATTTTTTAATCTTCTCTAAGTTTTCTTTGAGTTCTTGTATAAACGTGTTTTTTTGAACAAGATGAAGCGTTTGAGAGGCTAACTCCTTCTTTTTAAAAGCAATTTCCTGTTTATACATTTCTTCTTGTTTTTCGCGTTCTATTTTATTCTTTTTTATACGTTGTTTAAACCCAAAATAGAGTAGAGCTGCAATAGATAAAAAAGAGAACATACCTATTCCATAAAGCGTTTTAATTAATTTATCGTTTTCTGCTTGAACGTTTAAAGTCTTAATTTCCTTTTCTTGTAAGGTTATTTCAGCTTCCTTTTTTTCGGTTTCGTAAATAGTTTGTAATTCGGAAAAACGATTATTTATCTCAGTACTAGAGATGTTATCTTCTAATTTTTTATAGATTTTGTAATGTTTCAAGCCATTTTCAAAATTACCTATTGCTTGATACGCTAGTGACATTAGTTTGTGGATTTTTGGTTTTAGGGCATCAAGATTATTTTTATCAGCTTCAATTTTTGATGTATTTAAATGCTCTAAGGCATTAGTATAGTCTTTTAGTAAAATCAATGTCTCACCTAAATACATATTTACATATGCTAATGAATAAATATCATTTTTATTAAGTAACGATTCAAAAATAGTTTTCGCTTCATTTACGTTCCCGTTTATCAACATAAATTGTGCTTTTTTTTCTTGCGCATCACCAATAAGACTTTCATCTTTTAAGGAACTACTAATTTCTACAAGCTCATCTATAAGTTTTTCGTTTTCTTCATTTTTTTCTTTGTTAGGTAATTGTAAGGCTAAAATTAAATTTAGCGTACTCGCATATTGTCTTTTCTGACTTTCGTTTTCAAAGAATTTTAGTGTTTTTTTGTGATAATCTATGGCGTTTACAGTATCCTTCATTTCCCCATACACACTGGCAATAACCAATCTATTTTGATTTAGATCCATAGATAATTTTTTGTCAGTGTATATTTTTTCGGCTTTTAGTGCATTTTCCAAGGCTAAATTATAATAGCCTTTCATTAAATAAACAATAGATTTGGAATTGTATATATCTGCAATGCCGACCATATCACTTGCTTTTGAATAATTTTTTTCTGCCAAATCGTAATAGTAGTATGCACTGTCTAAATTTCCAATCATGTTATGATCCTGTCCTAGATTACGTTCTATTCCTGCTATTTTTTTGTAGTCATTGAGTTGTTTGTAAATTTTCAAAGCTTTATTAAAGTAAACATTAGAGCTGTCAAATTTGTTCATGTAAGAATAAGTTACAGCTTTCCTTTCCAGACCAAATCCTATAATAGTGTCAATTTTAAGAACCTCACCAAGGTTTATCATATCCTCTGAAAATGATAGAGACTCTTCAATTCTGTTATTGATATTTTCATTCCATAAGTGATTAAGAATATGAAATCGCTGCATATTCATTTTAGATTTTGAAAGTTCCTTTTTAAGGCTATCAACTTTTGCTTGTCTTTGTGCAAGTAGCGATGACGAAAAGCAGAGAACAATAAGTACAATAATGCGAAAAATCATAACAAAATAATTTTGTAATTAGTTGTAACGAAGTTAGTTAAATTTAAAATGGTATGGACAGTTGTAAGTTTAGCTTAAGAAATAATATATAACTAATGTCTATAACTTGTCCATGGATTATCGTTCAATAGGTGTGTGTAATTAACTGAAAAACAATTATTTAAAATATTTTTTGGTTTTCAATTTTTATGAAGAATATATAAAATTTATAAACTCTTGTCCATACTTTGTCCATGCCAAAAATTAGATTTCAGCAATTTTCATGGATAGATTTGAATTGTCGAAAAGCGACAAAACAATTTTGTGGTGTCTTAATTTGGATAAGGCTGCAGACTTGCCAATTTAAGATCACTACAAATACTAACCACAAAATTCTATTATTATGAAAGCAAATTATGTATTAACTGTATTACTTATTCTAGCTCTATTCAGTTGTAATAAGGATGAAAATTTTAGTGACCCAATAAATCCAGATGCCGAGAGTATTAACGAGTATATTTTTGGATTAAACTATGACCCAGAAGCCATGCTTAATGTACAAGATACAGGCGGAAGTGCATCACAAAGAACATTAAACAGCCAAAATACAGACAATACTGTATATGAAGGTAATATTGTAAATTGTGTAACAAAAGATTATACTCTAGAATCTAACTTTGATGATGTGGCTATTCTTAGGCCAGTTGCAGGAGTTATTTATCCAGGAGCTCTGGTAGTAGGCAATCAAGATATGTTAGATGGTGCACCAAATCCGATTTCAATTGATAGAGCACCTATGACATTAACCTTAGACTTACCAGGTATAGGATCTAATGGTGTTATAGAAATTGATGACCCAAATAATGCCACGGTACAAGTGGGTATTGACGACGCTTTAAACTGGTGGAATAATAATGCCTACCAAGATGGTTATGTTAATGCATCTAATTCATCCTACCAAGCAGCAACATCATATTCTTCTACACAATTGAGTTTAGATATAGGATTGAACTCAGCTTGGGCAACAGGTTCTATAGCATCTCAAATGGAACTTGAAAGCAATTCAGAACGACGAGTAGCTTCAATGGTTTTTAAACAAGTGTTTTATACAGTTACCATGAATACACCACAGAGCATTAATCCTGCAGGTGTTTTTGGATCAAACGTTAGCTTAGAAAATGTTCAAACGATAATAAATGAAGAAAATCCAGCGGCTTATGTAAGTTCTGTAAACTATGGACGTATTATAATGTTGCGAATGGAGACGACTAATATGAATACTGATATAAGCTTAGAATCGGTTTTGCAATATACCACAGGTGTTAATGAAGGAGAAATTGATATTAATTCAACTTATGAAGAGGTTCTTGAAGAATCATCAATTAATATTATTACGATAGGTGGTAATGCAGAAGTAAGTTCTAGTGCAGTAGATGCTGCAAATATGTCTGAAGGTCCAGGGGCTTTAAATTATATTATTACAGGTGAAAATGCAGTTTACAGTGCTACAAATCCAGGAGTTCCTATTGCATATACCATAAGATACTTAAATGACAATTCTATTGCAAAAATGGGTTATACAACAGATTACACGGTTGAAGAATGTGGTAGTAATCCTTACGAACACGAACAAATAAAAGTTTATAATGATTTTGAAGTGCGTAATTTGCGATTTAGATACTATTATAGCTATAACGAGGCTGATGAAGAAATGTATTTTGATTCTGGATGGACAACCATTACAGATGAAAGTCAACAAACCTTTAATATACCAGATGGTGCATGGAATGTAGAGTACGATCTAGAGTACTTTGGCACGTTAGGCATTGGTGGATGGGAACCATTTACAGCTGGTGCACCTGGTTATGTGAGCTCAAATATTTGTCTTAGAGGTTATAATCCTACAGGTTGGGGAAATGGAGATATAGCACTCTGTACAAGTTGCTCAACAAACCCAGCTAGTGCATGCGATAATTACCCTAATTAAAAATTAATTTTAAAACCAAGGCTTTTTTGAAGTTAAAGCCTTGGTTTTTATTTTTTAGCTTCAACCAATTCTAACAAGTCTACACTTACATTAGTTGTAAATAAGCCATAGTTTACTGTAGCTTTTCCTTTTTCGATGGCGTCAATGCTTCCAACAGCTTTTCCATCGTGCATACGTACGCGATCACCAATTTTTAATATTGGTTTGGGTTTTTCTACAACAACTTCTTTCTTTTTAGCAGCTTTTTTCTTTTTGCGTATAACGTCTACTTTCTTTTCTGCTTCTTGTTTTATCTGTTTTTCTTTGGCTTTTTCGGCACGCTTTTGTTTTGCAGATACTTTTTTGCGCTTGGCATTTTCAATTTGAACCAACCTGAATAACTCAGACATCAATTCACGTTTTCGCTTATTATCAAAAAACTTTTCCGCAAGGTCATTGACTTTTTGACCTAAGTAAATAAGTCTTTGATTGCTATCGTACAACTCTTGAAAGCTCTCTAATTTCTTTTGAATCTTTTCGTTAGTTTCTTCTAACTTTTCAGCCTCAGAGAGTTTCTTTTTTTCGTTTTCTTTTAATGAACGCTCAGTGCGCTCTAACTTGCTTCGTTCTTTCTGTAGCTTAGCAATGGTAGCATCAAATCTTACTTTGCCACGCTCAATCTTCTTTTTAGATTTATTGATTAAACTATACGGAATGCCGTTTTTCTGTGCAACTTCAAACGTAAAAGAACTTCCAGCTTGTCCTGTAACCAATTTGTACATAGGTTCCAGACTCTTTTCGTTAAAAAGCATGTTAGCGTTTTGCATGTTTGGTAACTCGTTGGCTAATAACTTTAGGTTAGAGTAATGTGTGGTTATAATTCCGAAGGCTTCACGCTCATAAAAGACCTCTAAAAAAGTTTCTGCTAAAGCACCACCAAGTTCTGGATCACTACCTGTACCGAATTCATCTATTAAAAAAAGTGTTTTGTTATTTACTTTCTTTAAAAAATAATTCATCTGTTTTAAGCGATAACTATAAGTACTTAGATGATTTTCAATAGATTGATTATCTCCTATATCGCTAACTACACGATCAAAAAGACATGCCACACTGCGCTCGTGCACAGGAATAAGCATACCACTTTGTAACATAGCTTGCAGTAAACCAACAGTTTTTAGTGTAATACTTTTTCCGCCAGCATTAGGACCTGAAATAACAATAATTCTATTTTCGGTACTTAATTCAATGGTTTGTGGAAATGTCTTTTCACCTTTTTCTTTATTGGTTAAATAGAGTAGTGGATGATAGGCGTCTTTTAAAAATAATTTGCGTTCATTGGCTAGTTCTGGCAATATAGCATCCATGCTTCTGGCATATTTTGCCTTAGCAGAGATAACGTCTATCTTGGTTAAAAAGGTTTGGTAATCATTAAGAAGCGGCAGAAAAAGTCTAATATAATCCGTTAGCTCTTTTAAAATTTTGATGATTTCCTCTTTCTCTTCATATTCAAGATTATTAAGCTCTCTGGTATGCTGTAAGGTGGTTTCTGGTTCTATGTAAACAATACTGCCAGTTTTACTACCTCCCATTATAGCACCTTTTACTTTCCTTCGGTACATAGCTTTAACAGCAAGAACACGTCTGTTATCTACAACAGACTCTCTTATATCGTCAAGGTAATCTAAACCATGATATCTTGTTAAGGCCGAGGAAAAACTACTATTTATTTTCCCTTTTAATTTACCAATTTCTTGTCGTAATTCTGAAAGTTTAGGTGATGCATCGTCTTTAATATCTCCAAAGCGATCTACTACTGCATCTACTTGTTCTATGATGGTAGTTGTAACTTCAATATGACTGCTATACTGCTGAAGTTTTGGGTAGTATTCTTTAAATTTTTCTAAAAACTTAACAATAGCATTAGAAGTTAGAGACATGCTTACTAGCTTTTGCAGACTCGAAATCTCTAAATAGGTGTTTTCTATATTTAGAAGTTTAATCTCTTTTGAAATCGACTCGAAACCATGATTTGGAATGCGGTTATCATTATCAAAGGAAGACAGGTACTCATTTACATAATCTAACTCACGAACCAATTGTGTCTCGACCTCAATAGGTCGAACACTCAATACAGCTTCTTTACCTAAAGCAGTAATTGTTTGTTCTGAAATTTGTTCTAAAACCGTAAAAAACTCGAGGTCTTTTAAGGTTTTTTCATGAATACGTATCATGAGTTTTAAATTTTTAAGCGTTGCAAATTTAGGGTAAATGTTGTGATATACCCAACACTATAATTAAGTGCTAATTCTTATTTTTGGGAAAATAATATTTATGAATGTTGATATACATCCAAGTTGGAAACCATATTTACAAACTGAGTTTGACAAACCATATTTTAAGAGTTTAACCGATTTTGTAAAAACTGAATATAAAAACCATAAATGCTTTCCTAAAGGTACTGACATATTTAATGCATTTAACCATTGTTCATTCGAAGATACTAAAGTAGTTATTATAGGTCAAGACCCTTATCATGGTGATGGACAAGCTAATGGCTTGTGTTTTTCTGTTAACGATGGTATACCACATCCACCTTCATTGATTAATATTTTTAAAGAAATTGAAACAGATCTTGGTATTTCATATCCCAAAAGTGGCAATCTTATGCCTTGGGCAGATCAAGGTGTACTGTTGCTAAATGCTACGCTTACAGTTAGAGCTCATCAAGCGGGAAGCCATCAAAACAAAGGCTGGGAGCAATTTACTGATGCTGTTATACAAGTGATAAGTGAGAAAAAACAAAATGTTGTATTCTTACTTTGGGGAGGTTTTGCAAAAAAGAAAAAGAAATTAATTGATGCAGCTTCGCATTCAATTTTAGAAACAGGACACCCATCTCCTTTAAGCGCTAATAGAGGGTATTGGTTTAGCAATAAACACTTCAGTAAGACTAACTCCCTGTTGGAGCAAGTTGACCAGACTGTAATTGATTGGAAACTAGAGTAGATGTAGGTTTTTTAGCACGAATGACACGTGGCTTTTTGTTTTCAACTTTCTTAGAAGTTTTGTTACAACTAAATATTAATAATAAAAAGTTAACAGCGACTAAAAAGGATAGAATCAGAGTAATTGTTATAATCATATTAATCTTTTTCTTGTGTTAATAGCTTTGATTTGGTTAAACAAATGTAACTAAAAATTTGAAATACTGAAAGTTATGAACAAAAAGTGTAAGATTTAACTTTAAAATCTTTAACAAAAATTAACATCTTTTGTCGATGTATACTAGTGTTTCAACGATTTTTAGTGCCAAATCATTTTTGGTCTAATTCCTTTGATTTGTATGTATTTAAGTACTAAATCTTGTAAACTAGATCAGAATAATCAACTTTTTTAGGAATAATATCTAGGCTAAAAAGTTGTTCTTGTATATTGTTAATGGTCTTTTTATCTATTAATTCTTGTGACCACTCAGTTAAAGACAACCATTGTTGTACATCTTCAATTTCTTGGTCGTAACGATTGGCTATAGTTCTATCGATACTTGGTATGGATTTAAAATCTGATGTTGTTGTATTGATAATATCTAAAATCGTCTTAAGCTCTTCTTCGTTATTCTCAATAAATTCATTTCGCACAGCGATGACAAAACATGGCCATGGAGTAGGGCATTCTCCAACACGTCTAAAAATACCGTCATCTACAATTGGTTTTGTTGTGAATTTTTCCCACATAAAGTAATCTGCATCTCCGTTGGTTAAGCCTTCAACAGCACCATTTAAATTTTTAATAACTTCAAAATTTAGATCAGTATCCAAATTCCAATTGTTGTTTTGAGCATTTATGTAAGCCATTAAATGAGAACCTGAACCATATCTGCTTATAGCTGCCCTTGTGCCTTTAATATCTTCGATAGTATAAAAGTTAGATTTGTCTGCTACATGAATTCCCCAAATTAAAGGAGTTTCTACAAAGGTTTGCACAATGCTAGAAGGGTTACCATCTATGATGTCTTTTATAATACCTTCGGTTAAAATTACTGCAATATCAATATCTCCTGATCGAAGCGCTTTGTTCATAGCACCAGTTCCTCCGTAATAATCGTGCCAGCGTAAGTTAATGTCTTCTGCTTTGTATTCACCGTTTTTAAGGGTTAAATACCAAGCCAAATTAAAATGTTCTGGAACTCCTCCTATGTTTACTTTTTTCATTTAATCAGAATTTGTATCAATATTTAAGTGATATTAAATATTTACTATGCGCTCTAAAGCGTATACAATTAATTTTTCAACAGTACCTTTAGGGTCTTTACTAAAATCTCCTGTAGCCCTATTAGCGATTATTGCATTTAAAGATAATGCTTCATGACCTAATAGTTTTGATAACCCATATATGACTGAAGTTTCCATTTCAAAATTTGTGATACGGAATTCTTTATAGTTAAAGTTATCTAATTTGGCATTTAAACCTGCATCATGTAAAGGTAAACGTAACACTCTACCTTGTGGGCCATAAAACCCACCAGCAGTACCTGTCATGCCTTTAAACATTTTGTCGCTTTCAAAATACTTTTCTAGGTACTTACTATTGTTAATAATTATTGGTCGCGCTTTGTTTATATCCCAGTTGGTGTGTTCTATAAAAGCGTCTTCAATTTCTGGATTACTAATGCCATCTATTTGATAAAAATGAAGCATACCATTAAGATCTAAACCATGTGTGCTCATAACAAAAGCATCAACAGGTATATCGGCTTGTAATGAACCAGAAGTACCAATTCTTATAATATTGAGACTCGTTAATTGTGTTTTTGGTTTACGGGTTTTAAGATCAATATTTACCAAAGCATCTAGTTCGTTGAGAACAATATCAATGTTATCTGGACCAATACCAGTGGATATTACAGTGATTCTTCGGTCTTTGTAATAGCCTGTCTGTGTTTTAAACTCCCTTTTTTGAGTACTGAATTCAATACTATCAAAATGTTTTGTGATTTTTTCTACACGATCTTGGTCACCAACAAATATGATGGTATCTGAAATATTTTCTGGCTTTAAATTTAAATGATAAACACTACCATCTGGATTTAAAATAAGTTCTGAATCTTTAATTGACATGTAATATGGTCTTTACAAGTTTGTTTTGGTCTATACTAAATTGAAATTCTAAACGATTTACGCCTCCGTAGGTCATATTGTTATTAACCTCAGTTGCAAAATTATGTTGTCTTAGCAATGCTTCGTGGCCTTTTCTATTAAGTTTTAGGCTACTTTCATTTTCTTCAAAAAAGATGCTCAATTTTTCAATTAGGCGAATATGCTGAGAGTCTCCAAAACCATAATAACCTTGGTAATTTAGGCTGTAGCCTAATAAATGATGTTTAGATTTAATGTCATTATCTCTAACTAAACGAAGTATATTGTCTTCTAATACACTAAGTCCGCTTTTTTGATGCGGGAAACGTTTTAAATGTGCTTTTAGACAACTACTCATATATTTAAAACTAGACTCTTTTACTATATATGGCTTTAGAATATTATGGTCTTTGCCACAATAAGTTCTCCATAAGGTAATGGCTAGTTCTTTGTCTTCATTAGTTAATCTTACACGTTTGTTATAATGATCTAATAATTGAGATTGTGTAAGTTCGCCTAATCCTTTCAGGTTTTTTTCACCTTCAACACGACCACTACAAATAAGGTAAAGCGGTTTTTTTATTTCTTTTTGATGTAAAAGATTTAATACACCTAAGAGATTAATATGGCAAAACAAATCATATTCAAACCACAAGTGAATTTCGTCATACTTATCCGCATTATTTAGCTTTGAAAGCTCTTTTTGAAGCTCTTTGTTATCTACTTCAATATCGTAGTATTCTTTTAAAAACTGGCTTCTTATTTTAAAAAACTCTTCAGAATCTATCTTTGGAATGGTAGGTCCTTCGCAAAGCATTTCTTGCCAGGTTAAAATATCATCTTTAAAATCGAGCTCTTTTAAATACTCGGTAAGCACACTACCATTAGTAATATGAAGGATTTTCTTCGTCATAAAATTAGCCTCCTACGCGTTTTACGTTAAACCCTTTTTCTTTAAGAATAGTCATTATTTTATCGCGATAATCTCCTTGAATGATAATTTTATCATCCTTAAAACTACCACCAACACTAAGTTTGGTTTTTAATTCTTTAGCAAGTATTTTGAAATCTTCAGATGCACCTGTGTAGCCTTCTAAAATAGTAATTGGCTTTCCTTTACGCTTTTCATACTTACAAATAATAGGATCAGCTTGTAGCCAAATGTCGCTTTTATCATCATTTTCGTCTTGTGATGGCTCAGGGACGTGATCTGGAAAGAGATTTTTTAATTGGTCTTGTAGGTCCATTATTTTTTAATCAATCCAAGTTCTACTAAACGCTCATTTAAAAATTCGCCTGCAGTAATGTCTTCATATAATTTTGGGTTGTCTTCATCTACACAACTGTCTAAAACATCTAATTTCATTTCGCTAATTGGATGCATAAAGAAAGGAATAGAGTAGCGCGATGTTCCCCAAAGTTCTCTAGGTGGATTAACAACACGATGGATAGTTGATTTTAGTTTGTTGTTAGAATGTCTAGATAACATATCACCAACGTTTATCATTAATTCGTCTGGTTCTGCAATAGCATCTAACCATTCGCCATCATGGCGTTGTACTTGCAATCCTCTACCTTGAGCTCCCATTAAAAGTGTAATTAGGTTGATATCACCATGAGCAGCAGCTCTTACCGCATTTTTAGGTTCTTGAGTAATTGGAGGATAATGTATTGGTCTTAATATAGAATTACCATTGTGAATATAATTATCAAAATAAGTTTCTTCTAAGCCAAGATGTAAAGCTAAAGCACGCAGTACGTACTTTGCTGTTTTTTCTAACATTTGGTAGGTCTCTTTTCCTACTTTATTAAACTCAGGTAATTCTTTTACTTCAACATTTTCAGGGTATTCTTTTTTGCGCTCTTCATCATCTTCAACATACTGTCCAAAATGCCAAAACTCTTTTAAATCTCCTTCTTTTTTTCCTTTTGCGCTTTCTTTTCCAAAAGACACATAACCTCTTTGACCACCAATACCAGGTATTTCGTAACTTTCCTTGACCTCAAGCGGTAAATCGAAAAAGTTTTTCACTTCAGCATATAGTCTATCAACTAATTCATCATCTAAAAAATGCCCTTTTAAAGCAACAAAACCTATGTCTTGGTATGCTTTACCAATTTCATCAATAAATTTTTGTTTTCTATTTGGGTCTTCTGAAAGGAAATCCTTTAAATCTACACTAGGTATTCTATCCATTGGAATTTTATTTAAAAATTAAGTCAATATACAAAAGTAACGAATTAGTAATAAAATATGTATATGCGGTAAATACATTTATAAGGTGAATTCTGTAATATTAATGCATTTTATTTACATTTGGTGCATTAGAATTTATAATGTATGCCGACTATAACCAAAAGTAATATAGAGTACGATAAGCGCAACCTAAGTGATAAAGTATTATTAAAACTTTATTATAACATGCTAAGACCTCGATTAATAGAGGAAAAGATGCTTATTTTACTACGACAGGGAAAAATATCTAAATGGTTTTCTGGTATTGGGCAAGAAGCTATTTCTGTTGGTGTTACAATGGCTCTAAAATCAGATGAATATATTTTACCAATGCATAGAAATCTTGGTGTTTTTACCACTAGAGAAATTCCTCTGCATCGTTTATTTTGCCAATGGCAAGGTAAAGCGAGTGGTTTCACTAAAGGAAGAGACCGTTCGTTTCATTTTGGTACACAAGAGTATAATATAGTTGGGATGATATCTCATTTAGGACCTCAACTTGGTGTTGCAGATGGTATTGCATTAGCTAATCTTTTAAAAAATAATGGACAGGTTACTGCTGTTTTTACAGGTGAAGGGGGAACAAGCGAAGGTGATTTTCATGAAGCACTAAATGTAGCTTCAGTTTGGCAACTACCAGTAATTTTCTGTATTGAGAATAATGGTTACGGATTATCAACACCTACAAATGAGCAGTATTACTGTAAGCACCTAGCTGATAGAGGTAAGGGTTATGGTATTGAATCTTTTATTCTAGACGGAAATAACATTATTGAAACATATTCTAAGGTTAAAAAACTTGCTGAGAGCATAAGAAAACGTCCGAGACCAATTTTAATAGAATTTAAAACCTTCAGACGACGTGGTCATGAAGAAGCAAGTGGTACAAAATATGTTCCTAAGAAATTAATGGAAGAGTGGGAAGCCAAAGACCCAATAGAGAATTTTAGAAGCTATTTGTTTAGCAAAAAAATATTATCTGCTGAAATTGACGACAAATACGTCACTGAAATTAAGGCTGAAATTGATGCTTCTTTGGATTCTGCGTATGCAGAAGCTGAAATAAGTCCTAATGAAAGTACTGAGTTAAATGATGTGTATAAATCGTTTGATTATGAAGATTTTAAACCTAATTCGAGTTTGAAGGAATTGCGTCTTATTGATGCCATTTCAGAGGGTTTAAAACAATCTATGGAAAAGCATAAGGACTTAGTAATTATGGGACAAGACATTGCCGAGTATGGAGGTGTTTTTAAAATTACTGAAGGCTTTGTAGATCAGTTTGGCAAAGATAGGGTTAGAAACACACCAATATGCGAATCTGCGATTGTAGAAGCTGGAATGGGTCTATCCATTGCAGGTATGAAAGCTGTTGTTGAAATGCAATTCTCTGACTTTGTAACCTCTGGCTTTAATCCAATAGTTAATTATCTAGCAAAGTCGCATTACCGTTGGAAACAAAATGCAGACGTTGTAGTACGTATGCCTTGTGGAGCAGGTGTTGCAGCAGGTCCCTTTCATTCCCAAACTAATGAGGCTTGGTTTACAAAAACACCTGGATTAAAGGTAGTATATCCTGCATTTCCTTATGATGCCAAAGGTTTGTTAGCCACTGCAATAAATGATCCCAACCCAGTACTATTTTTTGAGCACAAAGCACTATACAGAAGTATAAGACAAGATGTACCAACTGATTATTACACGCTACCTTTTGGTAAAGCCGCTTTGTTAAAAGAAGGTGAAGCAGTTACGATCATTACCTATGGTTCTGGTGTACATTGGGCTTTAGAAACATTAGAAAACAATGCTGATATTTCAGCAGACTTAATTGATTTAAGAACACTACAACCTTTAGACAAAGAAGCGATATTAAGTTCTGTAAAGAAGACTGGAAAAGCTATAATTCTTCAAGAGGATAGTATGTTTGGTGGTATTGCAAGTGATATTTCTGCAATGCTAATGGAAGAATGTTTTGAGTATTTAGATGCACCTGTAAAACGAGTCGCAAGTATGGAAACTCCTATACCATTTGCACCACAGCTAGAGCAGCAATATCTTGCCAAAGGAAAATTTGAGGATGCCATAAAAGATTTATTAAATTACTAATTAAGCAACAAAGTCATTTTTGTTTGTTCTTACCCACTTAAACTTTTTACCGAAAGAAATTACCGTTAGTCGATTGTTTGATAAATGGTACTTGTATTATGATGTAAATAAAATTTTAACTTTATTTTTACATATTCTTAATTAAAACTTCAAATGAAAACAAAATTACTTCTTATTACATTTGTTATGACTTCAATATTTTCTTTTGCGCAAGTCATACCAGAAGATGTTAAACCACCAAGTTGGTCAATGGCAAACCTGCCTGCTGTAAAAGCTTTTAAAGTTCCTACTTTTGACTTAAAAGCGCTTCAAGATGAGGATATCATCAATGATAAAGACAAATCAAAACCATGGAGATTTGGTCATGATATATATGTAGATCATGATTTTAATGAGGTAGGTAAATGGACAACTTTAAGCAATGGAGATAGAATTTGGAGAATGGCATATTATTCTGAGAATGCCACATCTTTAAACTTTATGTTTGATGTATTTAAATTACCTGTAGGTGCTAAACTTTATGTTTACAATAATGAGAAAGATGATCTTTTAAGACCTTTTACTCACAATAATAACAACCCTGAAGAAGTACTTGGTACTTGGCTAGTTACTGGTGATAAAGCATGGATTGAATACTATGAACCAGCTAATGCAGTTGGTGAAGCAAAATTAACAATAGGCTCTGTTATTCATGGATACAGAACCACTGAAACTTATCAAAAAGCTCTTAACGACTCTGGTGACTGTAACCAAGACGTTGATTGCGATATTACTCCATCTGGTGCTGACCCATATGCAATAGATAATGTAAAAGAAAACGTTAAGCGAGCAGCAGCTATGATTACTGTTGGAGGTGGAACAGGCATATGTTCTGGTACACTTATTAATAACACAAGTAATGATGGTACACCATATTTTATAACCGCAAATCACTGTAGTGGTGGAGAAGGAGGCTGGGCTTTTAGGTTCAATTGGAGAAGTCCTAACCCATCTTGCTCTACAGCTACACCGAGCACTAATGGTTCATATAATCAAACAGTGAGTGGATCTATAGTAAGAGCAAGTAGTTCTCAGTCTGATATGGAATTAGTTGAAATTACCGATGCTAGTTTCTTCAACAATAACCCAGACGTTGTATGGGCTGGATGGAATAGATCAACATCTCAAGTTCCTGTACTAAACTTTGGTATTCATCATCCTAGCGGAGATATACAAAAAGTATGTAGAGATGATGATGGAGCTACGCGACAAGTAATATCATTTAATGGTAATGCAAACACTCAAATGTGGTATATAACGGAGTGGGAATTAGGTGTAACTGAGCCTGGTTCTTCTGGTTCTGGATTATTTAATCAAGAAGGGCAGCTAATTGGTATGCTATCAGGTGGTGGTGCCGCTTGTACAGGTACAGGCAATAATGGTCAACCTGATTTCTATGGAAGATTTGGCGTTGCTTGGGGCTATGGTAGTTCAGCATCTACTAGACTTAGTGATTGGCTAGATCCAACTAATACAGGAGCAGTTACTTTAGAACAATATCCTGTTTATGATAATGATGCTACTGTGGTTTTAGCTTCTGGTGGTAATAACTCATGTTACACAGATTTTATGCCAGAAGTGGCTTTAGTAAATAGAGGAAGTTTAACTCTGACTTCTGCAATAATTACATATTCTTTAGATGGGGAAGCTGATACTGTTATTAACTGGTCTGGCTCTCTTACTAATGATAATCAAGTTGTTGTTGCCACACCTTCTTACACTGATTTAGCTACTGGAGCTCATACATTTAATGTTTCTGTGGCTAGTCCAAATGGAGTGGCAGATGAAAACATGGCTAATGATACTTATACTTTAAATTTTGATATAGCGCCATCATACACAACAACACAAGTAGTGTTTAACATTACCACTGACAACTATGGTGATGAAACAACATGGCAATTAGTAGACAGTTCAAGTAATGTTGTTGCTAGTGGTCCTGCTGTAGATTATGCAGATAATACAACATATCAAGAAATAATCTCTATCCCAAGTTTAGACGAATGCTATAGTTTTTCAATTTTTGATTCTTATGGAGATGGTATATGCTGTGCTTATGGAAATGGATCATATAATTTAGAAGATGAAAACGGAAATGTTATCATTTCTGGCGGAAATTTCAGTAACTCAGAATCAGTCGTATTTACAGCGAAAGATGCATTAAGTATTAATGATTACAGCTTAGAACACTTGGTTGATTTCTATCCAAACCCTGTAAATAATAATCTTAATATCGTTTTTAACAATTTAAGTGAAGATGTAAATTTTGAAATGTACAATGCATTAGGACAACAGATGTCTAAGGGAAGCTTTAATGCTAATACAACTTCACATGTTTTAAACATGTCTCAGTATCAAAGTGGCATTTACTTTATAAAACTTACTTCAGGATCTAGAAGCTTAACGCAAAAAATTGTGAAGGATTAATCAAAACAATTTTAATAGAACTAAAAAACCAACACAATTAAAGTGTTGGTTTTTTATTTTAATGTTATTGGGTGATTAGACCAATTCATAATTTAATGTTTTCTAAGTCATCATCTAAACTGTGAGATGTATTGACAATTTTTGATAAGGCTTTCATGATTGATAGATTTAATGATTGATGAATTACGTTATTATCTGTAACGTCTTTTACTGTTCCAAGAATAGCTTCTTGTTTCTGTTGTTGTACTTGTTAACTGATTGTTGTTTAAAGTTCTCATAATTTCTTCGTTTTTTAATTGATTACACTAAATAGACGACCATAAATCAAAAATGTTACACTCTTGTATGCTAGAGTGTTACAGTTTAACAATTTTTAACTTTTTAACGTATCGTTATTTTGTGACAATAAAAGCCTTTGTAGGTTTAGTTTTGTAATAGAGCAAAAAAGGTGAACATAGAATGTTGCATTTTACTAAAGATTCTTTTTTAATCTCGTTTCACTATGACTTCAGACACTATAAACGGATATGCTTTTTTTACAGTTGTTAACTCTTTATCCGTTATTTGACTTGGTGTTTTATTGAATTTATCTTCAATATAACGTGCTCTTAAATCGTAGTAAGCTTTCGTAATCTCATCTTGTACCGAAATAAATAATTGATATTTTGTTAAAGCATCATGACTTAGAGAAATTACAGCTTCTCTGGGATGATCTGATGATATTGACAGTTTTTCACCTGCACAATAATCACATTCAGATGTACCATTATTATCTACAAAAGCGCTAACAATGTCTTTAACATCTTCAAGTTTTACTACTTTGTCTTCAATAAAAATTTCCTGTTTATGATTTAAACTAATTCTTAAAAGGTTTCGTTCATTTATGTCTTTAATACAATCTTCAATATTAGGGCAATCGCTTGGTAATTGTCTTAACAAGCCTTTATCAGCTGAAATGGTCGTTGTTATCAAAAAGAAAATGAGTAACAAAAAGGCAATGTCTGCCATTGATCCTGCGTTGACCGTCGCAGAATGTCTTCGAAATGATTTCATAATATAAATATTTAAAATGTTAATATTTTCTTAAGCACAAGAACAGTACCAATCTTGTTAAAGGTTATTAACAATCACTATCAAAAACACTTACAATATGTTATTTTTGCAAAATTAACTATCTAGGAAAGAGCAATATGTCTACAGACACCGTTAAGGATACCACATCAGAAAAACGATTATACGATTATCAAATCAAGGATTTGTATCGCATTTTTGATGTTATGGCAGAAGAAGCAGATAACTTCAATCTGCTTTATCAACTACCTACTGGTGGTGGTAAAACGGTTATCTTTTCTGAAATCGTTAGACGTTACATAGAAAAGCACAACAAAAAAGTAGTGATACTTACACACAGAATAGAGTTGTGCAAGCAAACCTCTAATGTGCTTTCTGGCTTTAACGTTAAGAACAAGGTTATAAACAGTAAGGTAAAAACGCTGCCAGACCAAGACGAGTACCAATGTTTTGTTGCTATGGTTGAGACCTTAAATAACCGTTTGTCTGACAATGATTTTCAATTAAAGAATGTTGGTCTTGTAATCATTGACGAAGCACATTATAATTCCTTTAGAAAGCTTTTTAAATTTTTTGAGCATTGTTTTATTCTTGGTGTTACAGCAACACCTTTAAGTAGTAACATTAAGTTACCAATGAAGGATAACTACAATAGACTCATTGTTGGCGAAGATATTTCTACTTTAATACATAATGGGTTTTTAGCTAGCGCAGAAGTATACCATTATGATGTTGGTTTAACTTCATTAAAAATTGGTATTAATGGTGATTATACTGTAAAATCTTCTGAAGCTTTATATACCAATTCTTTAATGCAAACTAAACTGCTTTCTGCTTACGAAGAATTAGCTAAAGGCAAAAAGACCTTAATTTTTAATAATGGTATATACACCTCAAAAGAAGTCTACTATACCTTTAAGAAAGCTGGATACAATGTTAGACACCTGGATAATACTGCTAGCAAACAAGAGCGTAAAGATGTTTTAAAATGGTTTAAACATACACCAGATGCTGTTTTAACCTCTGTAAGTATCTTGACTACTGGTTTTGATGAGCCTTCTGTAGAATCTATTATTTTAAATAGAGCCACACGTTCATTAACCTTATACTTTCAGATGATTGGTCGTGGAAGTCGTATTTATAAGGACAGAAAAACGTTTCAAGTTATAGATTTAGGTAATAATATATCTCGTTTTGGTCCTTGGAGTCAGCCAGTAGATTGGCAACATATCTTTAAATATCCAGATTTATATCTTGAAAATATTATAGATGACGAAGATTTAGAACGCGATTTTGTTTATGTAATGCCAGACACATTAAAAGAGAAATTTAAAAACTCAAATAATCTTGAATTTGACGTAAAGTCTGAATATAAGGATGTTATTGGATCTGGTAAAAAATCGTTTACGGTTATAGAACGTTCTATAGAACAACACTCGCAAATCTGTATTGAGAATAGCGATGATGTGTACGATGCAAGGGATTTGGTAAAGTTATTGCAAGATGAAATTGCGTACCGCATAAAACAATATTGCTATTGTATTATGAACAGTACAGATAACTATAAAGATTGGTTATTTGAAGAGTACAACCGTAAGCTGCGTATTAGCTTTAATGGTAAGTTTTAACGTTTTTTTGTAAGGAAATATACTTTTATACGTTTATTTTGAAATAGGTATAGTTTTTGTACCACAAGTTTAGAACCAATAACACATCTAAATTTTAGTGAAAACTTTAAAGCACATATTACTTTTATTTAGCTTATTAACATGTACAGCTGTTTTTTCTCAAGTACCAGATAAGGAGAATAAAACTATACGTATTCCTGCAGAACCTTCTGAGACCAAAAAAGATACTTTGCCTACTAAAATAAAAGTAGCACCAAAACTAGACAAGAAAGAAGATAAATCTAGTGGTGAAGATGAAAAGAAATTTATAATCAAAAAATCGGATAAACCTTTTTCAATGACTGAGGAAGATGGATTAAAAAGTCCTGCAGAAATCTTCGAAAAGCGATGGAGTAAAGATTTAGAAAAAGGTGGTGTTATAAAAACGATGTCAGATCAATTTTTAGGTGAGCATCGTGTAGATACCAAGTTTGTAAATATCATTTGTAGAGACCATGAATATCCAGATGGTGATCGTGTAAGTATTTCTATAAATGGTGCTGTTATAAAACAAAACTTATTATTAACAAGCAGCTACAGAAGGGTAGAGGTACATTTAATTCAAGGTAAAAACACAGTTGAAATAACAGCCTTAAACCAAGGAGAATCTGGTCCTAATACAGCTGAGTTTATTGTATATGATGATTTAGGGAATCAAATTTCTTCTAAAGAATGGAATCTCCTTACTGGTGTAAAAGCCATCATTGTGTTTAACAACGAAAAAACAGTCATAAAAGAAAAAACAGAAGAAGAAAAAGCAGCCGAAAAAGAAGAAACGGCTTCTAATAACTAATCGCTTTAACATCTCCTGGTTTCATCATTTCTAGTCTATAATCTCCAATTCTAACTCTTACCAAGCGCAAGGTTGGAAAACCCAATTTAGCTGTCATTTTACGTACTTGTCTAAATTTACCTTCGGTTAAAACTATTTTTAGCCAAGATGTTGGCCCATGCTTTTCGTCTCTTACAAAACGCTCAACAATGTGAGACGTGTCTTTCAAAAGTTCAGCATGGCAAGGTTTGGTTAGATAAGGCTTTCCATTAACAGAAATTTCTACACCAGTTTTTAAAGCTTCAATTTGGTTTTGTGTAATTACACCATCAACCATTACGTGATATTCCTTTTCTATTTTAGAACTTGTAATGTAATTGCTAAATCTTCCATCGGTTGTTAGTAGCAATAAACCTTCAGATTTTTCGTCTATTCGACCAACAGCCATTATGTTTTCAGGAAGATTAAATACTTCAGACAACAACTTTTTATTCCTTCGTTTATTTTGATTATTTACAAACTGACTTAAATAACCATAAGGTTTATAAATCTTGTAATAGCTGTTATTTGTAGTCATTTCTGTAGTAGGCTCTATAATTTCCGTCTTTTAAAACTCAAAAATATTGAAAAACTAACTTATATCATGTTTTTTCATTTTTATGAAGATTACCTTTAAGGGTATAATTTTCAAGGAGTTTTAATATTCAAAATCTTATGACATATGAAAGTATTCGATAACAAACACATTAAAAATGTGGTATTTGTAGGGGCACATCGCTCTGGCAAAACCACGCTATCTGAGACCATGCTTTTTGAGGCTGGTTTAATAAATAGAAGAGGTACAGTAGAGCAACAAAATACAGTTTCGGATTACCATGAATTTGAGCACCGCAGAGGTGCTTCTGTTTTTGCAACCCCTTTGCATACTGAGTGGCGCAATTACAAAATAAATATTATTGACACTCCAGGATTAGACGATTTTATTGGTGAAATAATGTCATCCATTAGAGTTGCAGATACTATTGTTACAGTAATAAATGCAAAACATGGAGCCGACATTGGTACAGAAATTATATGGAACTATGTAGATAAATACCATAAGCCTACATTATTTGTTATCAATAAAATTGATAGCGAAAAGGCGAATTTTGAAATGAGCTATAATAGTTTGAAAGAACTCGTTGGTAACAATGCTGTTTTAGTTCAGTATCCTATTAAAATTGATGGAGCGCAATGCATCATAGATGTTTTAAAAATGAAATGCTACAAGTTTGGTCCAGAAGGTGGTAAGCCAGAAAAATTACCAATTCCTGAAGATCAATTAGATTATGCCAATCAGCTTCACAATGAGCTTGTAGAAAAAGCAGCTGAGAACGATGAAGAATTAATGGAACTTTATTTTGATAAAGGAACATTAAATGAAGATGAACTTCGTAAAGGCATTAAGTTAGGTATGCTTAATCATGACTTTTTTCCTGTGTTCTGTGTGTCTGCCTTAAATGATATGGGAACAGGCAGACTTATGGGCTTTATAGATAATGTAGCACCTGCTGCTGCAGATTTAAAACCTGAACAGACTTTAGAAGGTGATTTAGTAAAACCAGACGTTAATGCAGATACATCCTTGTTTGTTTTTAAAACGATTTATCAACCAAATTTAGGACAGATTACGTTTTTTAAAGTGAAATCTGGAGAGGTTAATGTCAACGACAAGTTGTTTAATACAAGAACAGGTGAAAGTGAAACCTTGAACCAATTGTACATTATGGACGGTAAAGAAAAACATACTGTACAAAAACTGACTACAGGTGATATTGGTGCAACTACAAAACTAAAATACACCGAAACCAACGACACTTTGGCTTCTAAAGCCGAAGCAGGAACTATTAAGCCAATTAAATTCCCACAACCACGATTAGTAAAAGCTGTTTTTGCTGAAAATAGTAGTGATGAAGAGAAGTTAAGTGAAGCTTTAAAGCGTATTCATAGCCAGGATTTAACTGTAGATTTAAGTTATAATAACGAAACACATCAGACTTTAGTTGGTACACAAGGCGAATTGCATTTGGCTACAATAACTTGGATTTTAGAAAACATCTATGATGTTAAAGCAAGATTTGAAGCACCAAAGATTTCCTATCGCGAAACCATTCAGAGAAGTGCTACTGCAAATTACAGACATAAAAAGCAAAGTGGTGGTTCTGGACAATTTGGTCAGGTTCATTTAAAAATTGAGCCATATTACGAAGGAATGCCAGAACCTGAAGGCTTTTCAATTAGAGGTAGAGAAGAAGTAGATTTACCTTGGGATGGCAAATTGGTGTTTTACAACTGTATTGTTGGTGGAGTTATAGACCAACGCTATTTACCATCAATAATGAAAGGTATCTTAGAAGTTATGGAATCTGGTCCTCTAACCAAATCTTTTATCAGAGATGTAAGAGTTATGGTATATGATGGCAAAATGCATGCAGTAGATTCTAATGACATCTCATTTAAAATAGCAGGATCTCATGCCTTTAGAGAAGCATTTTTAAATGCAAATCCTAAGCTTTTAGAACCAATAGATCAAATGACATTGCGTGTGCCAGAACAAATGGTTGGTAATGTTATGACCGAACTACAAAGTAGAAGAGCTATTATTCAAGGTATAGATACGGAAGTTAACTATCAGATTCTTAAATGTACAATTCCTTCAGCTGAGTTAACAGATTTTTCTACTCAGCTGCGTTCTCTAACACAAGGTAGAGCAACCTATTCAACAAAGTTTGAAGGTTATGTATCCGTACCAACTCACATACAAAAAGAATTAGTAAAAGAACAAGAATTAATAACCACATAAAAACATTGAGATATGCACAGTAAAGTAATGTATTTAAGCGATTTAAAGTTTAATATAGAAACATGGAAAAGAGAGTTAAGATTTCATTTTAATGAGATGGATACTTTTCAAGAAAAGTTAGAAGAAGCAGTAGCAAGAATTGATGACCCAATAGCATTGAAAAAGTTAGAAGTTTTTCAAAATAGAATAATGATAGAGAAAGATGCTATTTCTAAGCTTTTACATAGATGCCGTAACAAAATGGCAAACATCAACAATGTAGATTTTAATGAAAATATAGACGGCAGACTTCAGAATGAACAACATACATTAAGAGAAGATATGCGTACCTACATTAAACTACATTATGATCTCAAGGAAGAAATGATGGACTACTTTTTAGAAGTCCTTTAGTTCTATTCATAGCTTAATTTTTTGAATAAGCCACGATGATGAATCGTGGCTTTTTTCTTTATTTATTAAGTTGAATTTTACAATCTATAATAACTTTGACTACTACCTTTAGTACAAGGACAATTACTGGCACTTTGCATTAAGTTAAGACCAATGGTCACAACATGAGTTCCCGAATTAAAACCAGATAAATCATTGAATGTTAACTGATAAGAGTAAGCAAAGTAAAGTTTATTATGAAGTATCCCAGCCATAGGGCCAAGGTTTAAAGGATCTAAAAACTGATCGTTTAAGAAACGGTAAGAAGCACCAATCCAATAGTAATCTCCATTTCTATTAAACTTTCTATACTTAAAATTAAGGTCTGTAGCAGAACGATTATCACTGTCAAAAAATTGAAAGAAAACAGAAGGTTCAAACTCTACATATTTATTATGTTTTGGTGTAAAAACATAACCCGAATAAACTTGATAATTTAGCAATAGTCTTGGCTCAATTCCACCAGTAAAGTCTTCCGTATCCTTAGATACTAGATTGTTAGCATTAAAACTTAAATAGAAATCTTTCCAACGGTAAAGTAAACCAGCATCAAAGTTGTTATTATTTACAGCTCTGTCGCCATTAATTGCAGGATCTAAAATTGGAATTTCATAAGTTGTATTAAAATTTTCAATATCTATTCTAAAGTTATTGATATTATATGATAAACCGAGGGATAAGTACTGCTTAGATTTCCAATCTAAGATTAAATGATGCGCAAAAGATAGCTTAAGACCTTTTTGACGTGTATTACCATTTTTGTCATTATAAGCCGAAAAACCAATTCCTGAGCGATTAGAAATTCTAAAATCAGCATAAATCGATTGATTATCTGGTGCATCTTTAATACCAACCCATTGTGTTAACCCATTAGCTCTAATCTTTAGATTATCACCAATACCAGCATAGGTTGGTGAAATTACAAAATCATTATCAGCCAAGTATTGTGTCCAAACCGGTAAATTAAGCTCTTGAGAAAAGCCTTGAGCTACAGTTAGGAATAGTATGTATATTAAAATTCTTTTCATCTTAGTAGGTTTAGTTCATTAGATTAAGGGTTATCTATACAGGGTAAAGTGGCCAACAAATTCTTTGTTCACATTTGGGTCGTTAGTTTGTACAACAAACCAATAGTCACCAGTAGGTAATTCGTGACCATTGTATCTGCCATCCCAAACTTCACCAACTCTGTAGGTAGCTATTTTACGACCGTAACGGTCAAAAATATCAAAGGTTAGGTTAGGGTAGTTGTCTACACAACCTGGTGCCCAAGTATCATACTCGCCATCACCATTTGGTGTAAACCAATTTGGTATACAAGGACCAACAAATTCTAGTTCAATTTCTGCCTCAGCAGTACAACCAGCACTATCGGTAACCGTTACGACATATATACCAGTCTCTGTAATATTATAAGTATTTGTACTACCATAGTTTTCATCATTCATTGTGAATGTATAATCTCCTGTTCCACCAGTTGCATTGGCAATAATTTCATTAAGTTCACCTTCAGCTAAGGTTAGAGCAACAGGTTCATAACCTTCAATATCAAACAATTCTGTTCTTTGAATACAACCATTAGTATGTCTTACGTCTATGTAATGTCCAGTTCCTACAGGTACATTTTCAAATACATTGCTTAATTGATAGTCACCACCATCTAACGAGTAATCAAATTCAGATAAATCTTCGTTTGAAGCATCGATAGTCACGGTAACCATATTACTTTGTGTATTATTCTCACAGGTGTATTCTAAATTAATTTCAGGGTTAATAACGACAGGCTCAGGGAAAGTGATGTTCCACTCAGACTCACAGCCTTGCGCATCTCTAACATATACGATGTGATCTCCACCTTCAAGATTTGTAAAGTCGAAAACCGTTTGAGTTGCACTTCCAGTTGTATATGGCCCATCATAATTGTCTAGACTCACGCTGTATGGTAAATTTCCACCATCAATTTCAATACTAAACTCACCATCTTCCTCACCATCACAAGTTTCTGGGAAGAAAGCATCAGGTAGAATAGTAATGATTACTGGTTCAGGATCTACAATCGTAAAATCGAACGTTAAATAACAACCCAATTGATCTTGAACAATTAATGTGTAGTCTCCAGCTGAAAGATTTTCGAACGTATTCGTTTCAAAAAATTGATTTAATTGTGGTGAAATAGCATACTGAATAGTTCCCGTTCCACCAGAAGCAGATACGATAACCGAACCATTGTCGCTACCAGCACATGTAATATTGTTTATCTCAATTGTTGCATCCAACGAAGTAGAAGGTTCTGTGATTGATATTGGAGCAGAAGTGACCTCACAATCTCCACTTTCTACCATTACCAAATAATCACCCGCTACTAAGTCCGTAAAATAACCTGGAGTATTCTGAGTGGCGTTTATTGTCGTTCCAGAGTTATCCTGAAGTGTATAACTATAATCTCCTAATCCACCTTGCGCTGTGGCTAAAATTGATCCAGTATTGTCACCAGCACAATTAATAGTAGGATTAGAAGATTGTAGATTTATAACTAACTCAGGTAGTGGATCAATTGTAATATCATTAGATACGTTGGAAATACATCCGTTAGCATCTCTCACGTAGTAGTTGTAAGTACCTTCAGGAACAGAAAATGTTGTAGATGAAGCAAAACTCCCTAAAACAGTAGTAAAACTACTTGTGTTACTATACTCATAAGGACCTGTACCACCAGAAGCACTAAGTGTTAATGTAGATTCTGTTAAACAGGTTTGTGTTGTTGTTCTTACTAAATCAACATCTAGTGGTGTAGGATTAGCAATTTCAATTTCTAATGAAGTCATTTCACAATCATACCCATCAGTAATGGTTACTGTGTAGGTTCCAGCACCTAAATCGTTAAATACATTAGATGTTTGTGGACCAGAAGAACTTGCAACTGGCGAAATAGTATTTAAAGTATATACATAGTTACTACCTTGCCCTCCAGAAACCATATCTACCGTTATACTTGCATTCTGATCACTAAAACAATCTAAAACTGTTGTACTTGGTGTAAATGTAGCTGTTATTGGATTTGGTAAACTAAGTGTTATAGATTCTGAAGCAATACAACCTTCAGCATCTCTAACGTTTACAGTATATGTACCAGCTGATAAATTTTCGAATACATTATTTGAAGAAAAAGCAACAGTAGCATCACCTGTTAATTCATATTCATAATTGCCCCAACCACCATCAGCGATAGCTGTTATTGTACCTTCACTGTCTGTACACGTTACGTTTGAAGATTCAACTAGATTTAAAGTCAAAGCCTCTTGCGGAGAACTTATAACCACACTTCCTGAATTAGAACAATATGGGAAATCTGTTTGAGTTATAACAACATTAAAGCTACCTGCTTCCATACTTGTTATAGTTAATGGATTTGTAGCTGTGTTTGCATTTACAATGCCCGTAACAGATGTACCAAGACTATTAAATACTTCATAGGTATAAGCACCAGTAAAGTTTGTGATATTAATATCGAAGGCACCTGTATTGTCACCAAAACACGTTACACTATCAGATGTTAACGTAAACTGTGGTGAAGTAGGCTCACTCACTGAAATCGTAGTTTCAGAAGTACAAGATAGTACAGTGTCAGTAATTGTAATTGTATAAATACCTGAAGGCACACCAGTAAAGGTATTACCAGATAAACTTACAGAAGCTGGACTAGGTGAAATGCTATATGCGTAAGAACCAGAACCACCATAACCAGTTACTGTAATTTCACCATCATCATTATTACAAGATGGCATTGCGGTAGCATCTGCAACAACATCGATTGGTTCAGCAACATCAATAGTTACCAAATCAGAACAACCGTTAGCATCTTGGATTTCTATGGTATGTGTACCTGCAAATACATTAGAAATCGTGAAAGGTGCAGACTGTGTTTGAAAAGCGCCTCCATCTATACTAAAACTATATGGAGCTGTACTAGGTGTGTCTAAGTTGACTACGATTTCATAATTACCATCTTGTAGCTCACAAGTATTAGTAACTGAAGCTGATATTTGAGGTGAAATATCCATATCTACAATAGTAGCAGGACTTGTTACAATACATCCATAAGCATCTAAAACATGAATGTAGTAAGTGCCAGCATCGACATTAAATACACTTGTAACATCCCAACCAGTATCAGTAGCTAGTGGAGCAGTAGCAGTTGTCGTGATTTGATATTGATATGGTGCAGTTCCGTTTTGTCCTATGGCACTAATAACACCAGAGTTTGGATTACAATTAGCATTTTGATCAACAGAAACAGTTAAATCTAAAGCTACAGGAGATTCCAAAATTTCGAATATTTGTGAAGCTGTTTCACATCCATTAAAAGAACCTGAACCATTTTCTGTAAACACTAAGTAATATTGACCAGGAGTTAATGTTCCAGGGTTTGGAGTTGTAACCGTTTCAGGAGTACCAAATGTTACCGCAATAGTGTTTGGTCCATCTACCAATTGATTATCATAAGCAGAATAGATGGTGTAATCAACAGATGTTGTTGTGCTATCAAAATTATCTATTGTAAAGGTTACACTTCCATCAGCTGCACCAAGACAAGTAACGTTGTTTGGAGCCACAGTAGAGGTAAGGGTAGAAGCAGGATCTATTGCAAAATCCGCAGCTTTTACAAAGTAACAATCTGTTACTAAATCATGAACCACAAAGGTGTAAACCACACCAGGAATTAAGTTGGTAAACGTTCTTGTATCTCCACCTGGAGTATCTGGTGGCAAATAACTTGATGTATATGGAATAGTGTTGAATTCTAAAATTCCAAACTCATAACTACCACTACCTACAGCAGATACAGCAGTAACTTCAGCAGTACCACCTGTTGTACAATCTGGTACAGAAATATTGACGTTAATCAATAAATCTGATGGAGGAGAAGCCATCGTTATTTGTTGAGACAAACTACAACCATTAGCATCTACAACATTAATAGTGTAATTTCCGTAGTTAATAATATTGAATGTATGATCTTCATTTGAAGTCGCATTATATGGGTTACCAGGAATGACGTCACCAAAATTGTTAGAAATAAAATAGGTAAATGGAGCTGTACCACCAGCAATATTTTCAACTGTAATAGAACCTAAAGAAGAGCCTCCAGGATTATTACAGGTAATATCAACCTTACTTAAATCAAATGTGATAGCATCTGGCTCAGTAAGTGTAATATTTTCAGTAGTTGAACATGAATTAGCATCTGTAATGGTAATCGTATAAGTACCAGCAGTCAAGCCAGAAGTTTGTGTACCATAATTAGTTCCTGTTGTATCATTATTAACATTAATAGTGAATGGAGGAGTACCAACAGAAGTATCTATGGTAATGTCTATAGATCCATTAGCATCTCCGTTACAAAGTATTGGCTGACTTTCAACAACTGCGCTAAAAGCAGGAGGTGAAATAGGATTTACTGTTATAACACTAGATTGAGCTGTACAGCCATTAGCATCCGTAACTTGGAATTGATATGTACCTGCAGTAGCAGTATTATAAGTAAATGTTGAAGCTGTACTTCCTAAAGCACTGTAAGGAGCACCATTGATAGAAACTTCATAGGTGTAAGGAGCAGTTCCTGTAATAGTTCCTGTTAACTCAGCATCAGGAGTTGCAGTACAATCTAAAGTTTCAGTAAGTACAACATTTATAGTTGGACTTGGTATAGGATCTATAGTATAAGATTCACTGTAAATACAATCATTTTCATCTCTTACTTGAAATGTATACGTATCAGGTGCAAGACCAGTAAACACATTTGAAGTTTGATACGCTGTAGTAGCAGAAGCAGGTGCTATAATTTGATATTCTAAAGTACCATTACCTCCAACAACGTTAGATATGGTTACATCGCTAGTTAAAGCAGGACACGTTACAGGAGTACTTGTAAAATCCATGTCTGTTGGAGGATTTAAAGCATCTATTGTAATAGTGTTTGTAACAGCTGTACAAATATTAGTATCTCTAATAGTGATGGTATATGTGCCTTGCGTTAAGCCAGTGAACACATTACTTGTTTGAAAATTAACACCATCTATACTGTATTCGTAAGGAGGATTTCCACCAGATACACTAGTTACTGTAATTTCACCTGTAGAATTACATGTATATGGAGCAGATAATTCCGTAGTACCAGATATTGCTGTATTTTCAATAATAGTTACAGTTTGAGGATCTGTTGAACAAACTGAAGGTCCTGATGTATATTGTAATACGACATCATAGTTTCCAGCTACTAATCCTGTAAATAATGATGCGTTAGAGAATGTGGTTCCACCATCAATACTGTATTCAATAGCATTTCCGTTTGGATTGGTAACATTGATAGTGATTGTTCCTGTATCGCCTGTACCACCACATAAAATATCTGTTGATGTTACATTAAATTCAGGGGCTGGAATTTCATCTACCGAGATTGTAGTTGTTGCCGTACAGTTGTTTGAATCAACCACAAGAATGTCAAAAGTTCCTGCTGAAGTCACTACAATTTCTGGTACAGTTTGAAAATCTGTAGAACCATTTATAAAGTAGAAGTAAGGAGGTGTTCCTCCTTCAGGATAAATAGTTATTTCCCCATCAGTACAAGTTAGAGGTACAGTGACAGCTGCAGTTACCGTTAATAAAGGTGGTTCAACAATTGTAACATCTTCAGAATATAAACAACCGTTTTCAGTTTCTACAGTTGCTGTATAAGTTCCTGGATTTAAATTGTCAAAAACATAGGTGTTTTCCATGATTGGACCGACTGTATTTACTACAGTACCATTTTCACTAAGGGTGAAGGTATACTGAGGATCTACATCATTAGCAGCTAATTGTATACTTCCTTTATCACCAAAACAAAGTGGTTGGGTAATTGTTGAAGTTACTGTAAAATCACGCTCTCTAATTAAAACATCAGGAACAGAGAAAATACATGGATTTGTTGGTACACCAACTTGTCTTACATATACAGAATAAGTTCCAGGTGTTGTAACTGTAAATACATTACTCGATTGATAATTAATACCATCTATACTAAACTCATAACCAGAAGGCACGTCGTTAACTGTAATACTTCCGTTAGTAGTACAAATAATATCAGTTGAAACAACCGTTGGAACTAATAGATTTTGATAAACATTAAAATAGAACTGATTAAAACAACCACCAGGATAGTTGATAGTCAATCTGAATTGACCAGCAGTATTTGCTAAAAAGTCAGCACCTGTAGCGACTTCATTCCAAGTACAACTAGGATCTTCATTAGCACAATCTGGATCAGATACAGCAGCACAACTAGATTCATCTAACTGCTCCCAAATAATAGAAATTGAATCAGATATATTGGTTTCAATAAATCTTGAATCATCTGCACCACATAAGAAAATGTTTGGTAGTAATTTACCATCATTAGGGCAAGTTACTACTTCATCAGCATAAGGAATTACAGGGTTTTCAATATCACCGCCAAAAAGTTCAACTTCATAGATTTGTTCTATAGATTGACAAGGAGCTACAGCAGTATTGAATGAATAATAAGTTCCCGTCGCATCAACTGTAATAGTTTGTGTATTTCCGATTACAGGTGTACCTGTTGGACTTGTAGACCAAGCATAAGAATCATAACCATTGGCTGCTGTAAGTTCTACAGTATCACCACAAAGAATAATTTCTTCAACAAATTCACAATCTAAATCAGCTAAAAAGTTAGTTGCTTGAGGTAATAATAAGCAACCTGTATTACTATTCAAACTTGGATCGTCTGTAATTTGAAATGTTGGATTATAAAATCCATTATAAGTTGCATAAGCTTGGTTGTTGATAATATTTGAACACGCATCTGCTAAATCACCACAACTATTTACAACCTGTACTTCAATTCGTATCTCGTAACGCGGATCATTTTCTTCCACAAGTGAATTATCAATATCAAAAACCAACTCTCTAGTTACAGGGTCATAACTAGCTACGGTTACACCTGGAGGAAGAATTAAATCTGTTGGGTGGTTATAAATAATATTGATTGGCAAAATGTCTCTAATTTGAAAATTAGTAGCGTTATCATTACCTACATTCTGAAAACCAATCACATAGTTTAATTGAGCTCCAAGATCTACTAATTGACCACCAATATCATTACCTGCGTCATCTTCTACAATTTTAGTAAGTACAATATCTGGTTCAATAATTTCAACAGCAAAAGCAAAGAAGTAAGGAAAATATGTATCACCACTGGTTTCTAATCTTATTGTACCAGAAGTGGCATCGTTAGCTATTACAGAGTTTCCTGGATTAGGTATTGCAATGGTACCCGTATCAAAACCAAGTGTATTTGTACTATTAGGCACACGGTTAGTAACTGGTGTAGCATCAAGTCGTGTTACTGAGCTATTAAAAAAGTTAGATACCGGACGATCAGCCGTAGATAAACTAACACCATTTAATCGTAGTCTATCTCCTAAAATAGGGCTATCTCCTTCAAGCGTAGCAAAAGCAAAATTAGCCCTTACTGGCGCAGGAGCAGGAACTGTTCTAAATCCACTCACAGGAATATCTAAGTCAGGATTCCCACCAGGAACACTTATAGCACTAAATCCATCAAAACTAGTGATAGATTTACCCGGAAGCGTTGGGTCTTCATAAACTATGAATAAAGACCATCCTGCTGATTGACCTGTACCATTGTAAGGGTTGAAATTAGCTGTTTCTCCAACACCTGAAGAAACATTGGCAACAGTATAAGTTCCAAGATCTGCACCAGAACCAAAGCTGGTTACAAAGTCAGTAACGTCGGCAAAACAAGCGTAAGAAAAGCTATCTCCACCATCTATAGTTGAGCCATTAGCATCAAAAATTATAGTACCAGTTATGTCAGTATATCCACCTGTAGGTCCTTTTAATCTTACGTCAGTAATAGGTTCATCACCAGGATTTACAGCTCCCCAATATAAGCCAGCGTAAATAATGCGGTAACAATTTGGATTTGGAATTTCTAAATCTGCACTCGAGGAACTAAATGTTGAAGGGTCACCATCTATATCGATATATTGCATATCGACATTATGGTTGTAAACACTTCCATTATTGAAAGGATTATTATCTGGACCCAAAATATTATTCCCAATTAATACAATGTCTCCTTTTAAATCCTCATTAAATCTTGGTGTGAATGGCACATAATTTTGTGCATAACTGACTATGCCAAAGCATAGTGCTATTATGACTATTAATGCTCTTGAAAAAGTAGGTTTTTTCATGATACTTGTGGTTTTAATTCCTCACATTTACTTGGGGCAAAGCATCTGTAAAGAATGGCTTAACTTATTAATTTTCTATTTTCACGAGGGACATTTTTACATTATATGGTCTGTTTCCTTTGTCTTCCATAGCTTTATTGGCAGCACTAATACTATCAAACTTACTGTAGTAAACATAGTATTTACTTGTGTTGACATCGTAGAAGAAATCTACGTTAGTACGTCCTGAGGCTACAACTTTAGTTAAAAATTCGTTTCTCTTATTTATATCGCTATGAACAGCAATGATGAGATAATAACCACTCTCGGTATTGCTTACATTCTTTAAAATCTGAATATTCTCACTCTGCTCTTGACCAAAATCAAAATCATCAGAAGTGTATGGTGTTTCAGCTAATTTTGTTGTTCTTTTAATGTTTTGAAGCATTGCTCTATCCTGAGTATATCTGTCTTGTTCATTATCGTAAGCTGCACGCTTAATTCGTCTTCTCTTTTCAAACTCAGTTGCTTCTTTAATCAACTCTAATCTATTATTAAGCTGTATTCTTAACGTTTTAGCCTCTGCCTGTTTAAGCTTTAAGTCTTCGATTTTCTTTCTGTAGAATAAGTTTACTTCATCAAGTTTAGTGGTTTTGTATCGTTCTTCATAAAGTGAATTTAAAGAGTCGATTTTCTTAGATTGTGATTCAATAACTTCATCTAAATTAGACTTAATAGCATTAAGTTTATTGTTCTCAGCAGTAACACTTTTAAAAGGTTTTGGCTTAACAACTATACCTTGATCACTTAAATCATTTTCTTCTTTTAAGTCTTTTAAATCTTCGTCTTTTGTATTAACAATCTTTTCATATTCTTCTAAAAGTTTATTCTGTTGCTCATTAGAAGATTCAGCAGCTTTAGTAAGCGAAGCTATAGTTTTACCAATCTCATCTTTAGGATTTTCTACCAATTCTTCATTGGCCATTTTTTCGGCCTCTTCCTTAGCTTGTTGCTCCGCTAATAATCTTGCTTCTTCACGAGCCTTTTGTTCAGCTAATCGTTTTTCTCTGGCTTGTGCTTCGGCTTCCTCTTTAGCTTTTTGTTCTGCCAATGCTTTTGCTTTCGCTTCAGCCTCTTCTTGAGCTTTTCTTTCTGCATCTTCCTTGGCCTGTTGTTCTGCTAGCAATCTTGCCTTTTCAGCAGCTTCTTCACGAGCCTTTTGTTCAGCTAATTGTTTTGCTCTGGCTTGTGCTTCGGCTTCCTCTTTAGCTTTTTGTTCTGCCAATAGCTTTGTTTTCGCTTCAGCCTCTTCTTGAGCTTTTCTTTCGGCATCTTCCTTGGCTTTCTGCTCTGCTAATAATCTTGCTTTTTCAGCGGCTTCTTCACGAGCCTTTTGTTCAGCTAATTGCTTTGCTCTGGCTTGTGCTTCGGCTTCCTCTTTAGCTTTTTGTTCTGCCAATGCTTTTGCTTTCGCTTCAGCCTCTTCTTGAGCTTTTC
>MDTG01040101.1_pt1 | contig 73536 bp, 83 predicted proteins | sample 811421 | NCBI WGS metagenome assembly MDTG01 (sample SAMN05326645, study PRJNA326480) | marine metagenome | isolation source: seawater | place: Pacific Ocean: South East | collected 2011
AATATAAAAAGGAGTTATGCAGCAGTAGCTCAGTTGGTTAGAGCACTAGTTTGTGGAACTAGGGGTCGGTGGTTCGAATCCACCCTGCTGTACCAAAAATGACAAAAGCAAAAACTAATAAACCATCCAAAGATTTACCTTTGGGGTTTGTAGACAGACAAGAGAAAGAGTTGCTTGTAAGAGATTTCATAATTTCGAAAATAAAGGAAGTTATGATCAATTACGGCTTTCAATATCTTGAAACTCCAAGTTTCGAGTACTCGGACAGCATTGGAAAATTTTTACCTGATAAAGAAAGACCTGATGAAGGTGTCTTTTCATTTCAAGATGAAAATAGATGGTTGTCTTTAAGGTATGATCTTACTGCACCTTTAGCTAGGTATGTGGCAAAAAACTATTTAGAACTTCCCAAACCTTTTAAAAGATACCAACTTGGAACAGTTTGGAGAAATGAGAAACCAGGACCTGGAAGATATCGTGAATTTCTACAATTTGATGCTGATTATGTTGGAACAAAAAACTTACAAGTGGATGCTGAATTATGTGTCATGATATCTGAAATTTTAGAAAACTGTGGTCTAAAAAAATCAGAATACATAATTAAAATTTCCTCTAGAAAAATTACTGAAAATTTATTTAAAAAAATTAAAATAGATGATAATCAGCAAAGACTTGTCGTTCTACGAGCTTTAGATAAAGTTGACCGTTTAGGCTGGGATGGAGTTAGAGAGCTGTTGGGGAAAGGTAGAAAAGATAAATCTGGAGATTTCACTAATGGAGCGAATTTAAGTTCACAAAATATAAAAATTATAGAAACCGAATTAAAAAAAAAATTACCTGAGACTGAAGATTTACAGGAAATCATCAATCTTTTTAAAGATTATGATTTCAGTAATTATGAATTTGATCCGTCGATAATTAGAGGACTTGAATATTACACGGGAGCAATATTTGAAGTTAATTTGAAATTCGACGTGAAAAATAAAAAGGGGAAAGTTATTCAATTTGGTTCGATAGGTGGTGGAGGAAGATACGATAATTTGGTGAATAATTTTGGGAATTTTGATGCACCAGCAACAGGTATTTCGATTGGGTTAGATAGATTAGTTTATGCATTAATGCAGAAAAAAGATTTTAAGATGAAAGAAATTAAACCTATAGTTATTTGTGTTTTCGATAAAAATAAAATGAGAGATTACATAAGTATAAAAAAAATTTTAAGAAACGCTGGTATCAGTTCTGAAATTTATCCTGGGGAAGGGAAGTTAAAAAAACAAATGGAGTATGCAAATAAAATAGACTCACCTGCCGTTATTCTTTACGGAGAAAATGAGATTAAATTGGGCAAACCAATATTAAAGGATTTGAATTCTGGTAGTGAAAAATCAATATCAATTAAAGAGTTAGTCAATGAAGTTAAAAAAATTATCTGAGGAAATAGTAAAAACTTTTAAAAAAAATGGTTTTGCACTATCTGAACCCGATGTGTTATTAGACTCGGAGTATATTATACAAAGATCAGGTGAAAAATTTAGAAGTTCCATGCTTACCTTTAAAAATGAGGATGGCAAAACCATGTGCTTAAGGCCTGATCTTACAGTAGCTGCATGTATTAAATATTTACAAAAAAAAACTGAGTCAAAGATTTATTATTCAGGAAAGGCTTATAGAAGATCTGGTAAAAAAGGCATTGACTTTGTGAATGATCAGCTAGGTATAGAAATTCTTGGTTCAAAAAATCAATTACAAGACGATTATAAGGTGATTAATACAATCTTAATTGCAGCAAAAAAAATCAAAAGAAAAAAAATACAATTAAAAATCGGAGATATAAGTTTATTCAAAAGATTGATAAACTCACTTGAGATGCCTGAGCGATGGAAGCTTAGATTGATAAGGCACTTTTGGAGACCAAAATATTTTGAAGAACTTTTAAACAGATTAGAAAAAAATTCAGATATAGATGCGGTAACTTTCGATACAGATAAAAAAAGATTTAACGAGATGAAAAAAATGGATAAAAGTGAGAATATTGCAGGTCGCTCAATTTCAGAAATATTAAATAGATTTGAAAAAAAAATTCAAGATCCAAGATCCTTTAGTGACGGAAAAGGTATAGTAAAAGTTATAAGATCTTTTTTAAAAATTAATTGTAAGTTATCGGAGCTAAATAGAAGGTTAATTGATTTTTCTGAAAAAAATAACATCCAAAAAAATATATTTAAAGATCTTAAGTCGCTTCATAATTTAGAAAAGATCAATCAAGATGTAAATTTTATATCCAATTTTGGTAGAGATATAGAATACTATACGGGTATAGTTTTTGAGATCTTTTCTGAAAATAAAGAGATTGCAAGAGGAGGTCGATATGACGATTTATTAAAAAGTCTTGGAGCTAAAAAAAGTATTCCTGCTGTTGGAGCAGCGATTAATTTAAAAAACATATGAAAGAATTTATAACCATAGGTTTACCAAGTAAAGGCAGATTGAGAGATAAAGCCATAGTTTTTTTTGAAGAAAAAGGCTTTAAGATTTTACAAAGTGAAAAGGAAAGAAATTATTTTGCAAAAGTTGAAAATCGACCTGATATAAAGATTATTTTTTTGCATGCAAAAGAGATTATACAAAGATTGGGTGACGGTACTTTAGATTTAGGTATTTCGGGCTTAGATTTATTAAAAGAGTCTGAAAAAAATTTACGCGAGAAAATAAAAATCAAACGCAAACTTGATTTTGGTAATGCGAATTTAGTAGTTGCTGTGCCTGATGACTGGATAGATGTTCAAACTATTGCAGATCTTGAGGAAGTATCATTTGACATTAGATCAAAGAAAAATAGCAGGCTAAGAATTGCAACAAAATATCTAAATTTAACAAATGATTTTATGCTTTCGAAAGGAGTCACTCAGTATAAATTAATTCCGAGTCTTGGAGCTACAGAGACCTATCCTTTTATTGGATCATCAGAAATCATAACAGATATAACTTCTACTGGTAAAACTTTGATTGATAACAATTTAAGAGTTCTAAAAGACGGATTAATATTAAATTCAAAAGCATGTTTGTTTGTAGCAAAAAAAAAGGCTGTAAAATTACAGCCTTTTTTAAATTTACTGAGGTAGATTGGGTTACATTCCCATTCCACCCATTCCACCCATTCCACCCATTCCACCAGGGGGCATAGCGGGACCTGAATCTTTATCTTCTGGTTTGTCGGCAATCATAGCCTCTGTTGTTATTAAAAGACCAGCAATTGATGCGGCATCTTGAAGAGCTGATCTAACAACTTTTGTAGGGTCAATAATTCCTTTTGCAAACATGTCTACATATTCTTCATTTTGTGCGTCATATCCTTGTGAAAGTTTTTTTCCTTCTAAAAGTTTACCGACTACTACAGATCCGTCTACGCCAGCGTTTGCCGTTATTTGTCTTATTGGTGATTGTAAAGCCTTTTTGACAATATCAACTCCAGCTTTTTGATCATCTCCTTTTACTTTCAAATTTTCTAAATCCTGCGCTGCATATAAAAGCGCACATCCTCCTCCAATAACAACACCTTCTTCAACCGCAGCTCTTGTGGCGTTTAATGCATCCTCAACTCTATCTTTTCTTTCTTTAACTTCAACTTCTGTTGCACCTCCAACTTTAATAACAGCAACACCTCCTGCTAACTTAGCTAATCTTTCTTGAAGTTTTTCTTTATCGTAATCAGATGTTGTTTCATTAATTTCTGCTCTTATCTGATTGCACCTTGCTTCAATATCTGCTTTTTTACCCTCACCAGCAACTAGTGTACTATTTTCTTTATCTATTTTTACTTTTTTACACGATCCCAAGTTTCCGATTTTAATATTCTCTAGTTTCAATCCAAGGTCCTCAGAAATTACCTGACCACCTGTTAGAATTGCTATATCTTCCAACATAGCTTTTCTTCTGTCACCAAATCCTGGAGCTTTTACTGCTACCACTTTTAGTCCGCCTCTCAATTTGTTAACTACAAGAGTAGCTAAAGCCTCGCCTTCAACATCTTCTGAAATAATCATTAATGGTCTATTAGCTTGAACGACAGATTCTAGTAAAGGGACCATTGGTTGGAGATTTGTCAATTTTTTCTCAACCAATAACACTAAAGGATTTTCTAGCTCGGTGATCATTTTTTCTGCATTCGTTACAAAATATGGTGATAAATAACCTCTATCAAATTGCATTCCTTCAACAACGTCTAACTCTGTTTCTACACCTTTTGCCTCTTCAACGGTAATAACGCCCTCGTTACCCACTTTTTGCATAGCCTTCGAAATCATATCGCCTATTGATTTTTCACCATTAGCTGAAATAGTTCCTACCTGCGCAACTTCTTCGTTCGCCTTAACTTTTTTTGATGATGATTTAATTTTGTTGATTACGTGTTCTACTGCTTTGTCTATACCTCTTTTAATGTCCATCGGATTCATCCCGGCTGTAACATATTTTAACCCTTCGTTGACAATTGATTGTGCCAAAATTGTTGCAGTGGTTGTTCCGTCGCCTGCATTATCATTTGTTTTGCTTGCAACTTCTTTTACCATTTGGGCACCCATATTCTCGAATTTATCCTCTAAATCAATTTCTTTCGCAACTGATACCCCATCTTTAGTTGTTCTGGGAGCGCCGTATGATTTATCCATTACAACATTTCGACCCTTAGGCCCCAAAGTGACTTTGACTGCGTTAGCCAAAGTATTAACTCCATTAAGCATTTTAGTTCTTGCTTCAGTTTCAAATTTTATGATTTTTGCCATTTTTTTCCCCTAAATTAAATTTATTTTTTTCCTTTACCTTTTGTTACACCCATTATATCAGACTCTTTCATAATGCTGTATTCTTTGCCGTCGATTTTCACTTCGGTACCTGACCACTTACCAAATAAAACAATATCTCCAACCTTTACGTCCATGGGCGATATACTACCTTTATCATTTTTAACACCAGGACCTACAGCTACAACCTCACCTTCTTGAGGCTTTTCTTTTGCACTATCAGGTATGATGATACCCCCAGCTGTTTTTTCCTCACTATCAAGGACTTTAATCAGCACGCGATCGTGTAATGGTCTAAATTTCATAGATTTCTCCTACAGTTTTCAGTACAATTGATATGGTTAGTGTTGTTTAAATTTCAAGTACTTTAGACATAAAATACAAAAAAAGCCAGATATTGCTATATTTTATTAACTTTTTTATAAGGTATTTAGAGGACAATTATAAATTGAAAAAAATTGATCGTTTGTCAGAAATAAGCGAGTTATATGATGCATACATAATTGATTTATGGGGCGTCATGCATAATGGTATTCAATTAAATCATGGCGCCGTTAATGCAACAGACAATTTAATGAAAAAAAATAAAAAAATCTATTTTTTATCTAATGCTCCTAGACCCCAAAAAGATGTAGCAAAATTTTTAAAAGATTTAGGTATGAATGAAAAATACTTTAATTGTATTTTTACATCAGGGGAAGCCTCAATCGAAGCAATAAAAGAAAATAAGTATGGAAAGAATTTTTATCACCTAGGACCAGATAAAGACAACCCATTATTTGAGGGTATTAATAAAAATCGAACATCAATTTTAAAATGCGACTATATAGTTTGCACCGGGTTATTTGATGAACAAATGGAAAACTTAAATTACTATAATAATCTCCTAAAAAATTATGTTTCAAAAAAAATGATTTGCACAAATCCAGATCTACATGTCCATAGAGGAAATAAATTAGAGTATTGCGCAGGTAAAATTGCTTCAATATTTGAAAACTTAGGAGGCGAGGTAATTTATTTTGGAAAACCCCATAAGGAAATTTATAAACCATTAGTTAATTTAAAAGAAAAAACATTAGTAATAGGAGACAATTTAAGAACAGATATTAAGGGCGCTAATAACATGAATTTAGATTCAATTTTTATTTCGAAAGGAGTTCATAGAAAAGAGATATCTAATGAAAGTGATTTTAAAAAATTGGAAGAAAGATACAAAGTAAAAATTAAATATTTTCAATCTGAACTAGTTTGGTGATATGAAGCTTTATAAATCATTTAATTTAAACAAAAAATTTAGAAATTCTATAATTGCTATTGGTAATTTCGACGGAGTCCATCTGGGACATCAAAAAGTTTTAAGATTTGCTAAGTCTAAAGCTCGTAAAAAAAAGACGAATTTTGGCATTTTAACTTTTGATCCAATGCCAGTTATGTTCTTCAAAAAAAAAATTATTAATCATAAGATTCAAACAAAGACTCAAAAATATAATTCAATTGAAGATTTAGAAGTAGATTTCTTGATTGAAAAAAAATTTGATAAAAAATTTTCACAAACTAATTATAAAGATTTTATCAAAAAGATAATTTTTAGAAAGTTAAAATGTAAATTTCTCTTCGTGAGTAAAAATTTTAGGTTTGGAAACAAAAGAGAAGGAAATGTAAATAGATTAAAAAATTTTGAGAAAAAATTTAATTACAAGACTATAGTAACTTCCCCTTTAAAGATGAATAAAAAAATAGTCTCATCTACTTTAATAAGAAAATTAATTACAAAAGGTAAAATTGAATTGGTAAAAAAACTTCTTGGAAGGAATTGGTCGATAAAAGGAAAAGTCACTAAAGGTTTCAAAAGAGGAAGAAAGATTGGATTTCCAACTTGTAATATAAAACTTGGAAATTATGTGTTACCTAAATTTGGTGTTTATCATGTTAAAATTAAATCTTATAATTTGAGCAAATACGGTATCGCTAACGTAGGGGTCAGGCCAACATTTAATGGTAAGAATGCTATTTTAGAGGTAAATATATTTGGATTTAATAAAAATTTATATAATAAAGTAATTGACGTAGAGTTTTTGAAATTTATAAGAAAAGAGCGAAAGTTTAGAGGTATTAAAGATTTAAAAAGCCAAATTAAAAAAGATATCAAAAAAATAGAAAATTAAATGTCAAAAGAAACAATACAGTTGCCTAAGACAGCCTTTTCGATGAAAGCAAATTTACCTTCTAAGGAACCTAAAATCTTAGAGGAGTGGGAGAGCAAAAATATATTTGAAAAATTAAGATCTAACTCCAAGGGTAAAAAAAAATTTGTTCTTCATGACGGACCACCATATGCAAATGGCCACATTCACATGGGAACTGCACTAAATAAAATTTTAAAAGACATAATTACTAGGTTTCACCAGATGGACGGAAAAGACTCAATTTACGTGCCCGGATGGGATTGTCATGGATTACCTATTGAATGGAAAATAGAAGAAGAGTACAAAAAAAATAAAAAAAATAAAGACGAGATTCCAATCAAAGATTTCCGTAATGAGTGCAGAGAGTTCGCAAAAAAATGGATTAATATACAAACAAAAGAATTTAAAAGACTAGGTGTTTTAGGAGATTTTAAAAACTATTACTCTACCATGAGCTTTGAAGGTGAGGCTCAAATTGTTAGAGAGCTTGGTAAGTTTTTAATCGATAAAAGTCTTTATCAAGGTTTTAAACCAGTATTATGGTCGACTGTTGAAAAAACTGCTCTAGCTGATGCTGAAGTGGAGTATAAAGATCATACATCAAATACAATATATGCTTCATTTGAAATAAAAAAAACTAATAAAGATTTTTTAAATGGAGCGAGTGTTATCATTTGGACAACTACACCCTGGACTATTCCAGCCAACAAAGCTTTAGCTTATAACTCTAACATTGAATATTCTTTAGTTGAAATTTCAAACGCAAAACATTTTAAAGAAAAAAAAATTGTAATTGCTAAAGATTTAATACAAAAAGTAATGTCCGACTCCAAAATAAAAAAATTTAAAATTTTAAAAAATTTTTATGGAAAAGAACTAAAGGGCGTAATTTGCAATCACCCATTTTATGAATTAGGATACGATCACGATGTTCCGATGTTAGATGCAGAATTTGTAAATCTTGATCAGGGAACTGGCATTGTTCATTGCGCACCAAGCCATGGCCCTGACGATTTTTCGTTATGCTTAAAACATAATATAGAGTCAAAGTATACTGTAGATGATACAGGCCGCTACACAGCGGAAATACCTCATTTTAAAAATGTTCATATATTTAAAGCTGACCCGGTTGTTATTGAAAAATTACAACAAGCTGGAAAGCTTTTAAGTAACGATAAACTTTTTCATTCATATCCTCACTCGTGGCGATCTAAAGCACCATTAATCTATAGAGCAACACCGCAGTGGTTTATATCAATGGAAAAAACATCATTAAGAAAAAAAGCAGTAAAAGCTATTAATGAGACGATTTTTTATCCGGCTAAAGGTAAAGAACGTCTAATGTCAATGATAGAAGGAAGACCAGATTGGTGTGTTTCTCGTCAGCGAGTATGGGGTGTACCATTGCCGATTTTTTTAGACAAAAAAACAAAAGAACCTTTAAGAGATCCGAAAGTTATAGAGAGAATAGCTCAAATTTTTGAAAAGGAGGGCTCTGATTGTTGGTTTACAGATGAAGCACAAAGATTTTTAGGTAAGGACTATGATCAAAATAATTACATAAAATTAAACGATATAGTTGAAGTGTGGTTTGATAGCGGATCAACACATAGTTTTGTATTAGAAAAAAGAGATGATTTAAAATGGCCTGCAGATATGTATTTGGAGGGATCTGATCAACACAGGGGCTGGTTTCATTCGTCACTTTTAGAGTCTTGCGGAACTAGAGGAAAAGCGCCTTTCGAAAGTATTTTATCACATGGATTTGTCGTTGATGGAAAAGGTTTGAAAATGTCTAAATCTTCAGGGAATGTTATTATGCCAGAGGAAATCTTAAAAAAATATGGTGCGGATATATTAAGAGCCTGGGTGGTAGCTTCCGATTACTCAGAGGATTTACGTATCGATAACACAATACTGGCTCAACATGCAGAGTCATACAGGAAAATAAGAAATACTTTTAGATTTATTTTGGGAAACATAAAGGATAACTTTAATCCTCCAAATTTTGAAAGTTTGAAAATTGACGATCTACCTGAATTAGAAAGATACATTTTAAACAAAATTTCTTTAATGGATATTTCATTAAAACAAAATCTAAAAAATTATAATTTCCACAAAATGTATAAGGACCTTTTAAATTTTTGTACATTAGAACTTTCATCGTTTTATTTTGATATTAGAAAAGACGTTTTATATTGTGACAGCCCACGTTCAAAAAAAAGAAAAGATTGTATTATAGTACTTAATATTTTACTTGATTGTTTATTAAAGTGGTTAGCACCAATATTTGTGTTTACTACAGAAGAGATTAACAATTTAATAGAAAAAAAAGGTCAAAGTATTCATGAGAAAAACTTTCCTAAAATTCCACAAAAATGGAACGATGAAAAACTAAATCATAAATGGGAAAAGCTTTCTGAAATAAAACAGATAGTTAACATAGCTGTTGAAGAGAAAAGAGCTAGTAAGGAAATAGGCTCTAGTCTCGAAGCTAGCATTAAAATTGAAGTTGGAAAAGATAATTATGAAATGTTAGGTGAAATGGATCTAGCTGAGTATTTCATAACATCAAAGGCTAATAAAATTTTGAATAAAGAAATTAAAAATGAAACTAAAGTAATTGTAACAAAATCAAAAGGTATTAAGTGTCCAAGATGCTGGAAGATTTTAGAAGAAAAATGTCAAAGGTGTGAAAGTGCCACAAAGTAATTACAAAAAATTATAAAATGCATTATTTTATAATTTTAAAAAGATATTTATTGTCAATTTTAATAATGCTGACAATTTTTTTATTGGATCAATACTCAAAAATAAAAGTTATTGATTACCTACTAGAAAATAATAAGATTTTTATAAACGAATATTTAAATTTTAATCTTACTTGGAATACTGGAATTGGATTTGGTCTTTTAAGTTTTAGCTCAGGATTAATTTATAATTTGATATCTTTTTTAATTTTTCTTGTATTGTGTTATTTAACGTATCTTTTAATTATTTCAAAAAAAATAGATCAAATATTTTACTCAATGATAATTGGTGGTGCCGTAGGAAATTTATACGATAGAATAACAAAATTTGCTGTTCCTGACTTCATTGACTTTCATTATAAAGATTTTCACTGGTTTACATTTAATATTGCAGATATATTTATTTGTATAGGAATTTTTATGGTAATTATAAGAGAGTTGTTAAAAAAAAATGAGACATAGAAATAAATTTTTAGAAGTTTTTGCAATCATGTTTTTTTTATCATCTTGTGGAACTTTAGATGAGGCTGGAAAAGCTTTAAGAAATGAGAAAACTAAAACAACTGATGAATTTCTTATAGAGAAAAAAGAACCATTAACAACTCCACCAGATTTGTTTGAGCTCCCTGAACCCACTAAGTCTAAAAATAATAATCAAGATAGAGAAAAAATTAAAAGTATATTAAACACAAAAGAAAATAAAATTAAATCTGATAAAAGTTTTAGTTCAACAGAGGACTCAATATTAGACAGTATTAGAAGGTGAGTATGGAAGTAAATAATTTTATAGATAAAAAATTTTTTTCATCAAAAAATAAAAAAAAAGATCTAAAAAATTTGATAAAAAAAATCAAAAATCATAAGACGAATATTTTCAAATATTTTGACAAAGATTATAAAATTTTAGAAAATAAGATATTTTTTTCAAAATTCAAAAAATTTCAAAAAATTGTGATTATTGGAATGGGTGGATCAATACTTGGTAGTAAATCAATTTATTCATTTTTAAGGCACAGAATTAAAAAAGAATTTTTCTTTATAGACAATTTAGATGATAATTATTTAAAAAATTTTTCTAAGAGAAAAGATTTAAAGAAATTTTTATTCATTATCATTTCAAAATCAGGCAATACTCTTGAAACTATTACAATATTAAATTGTCAAAAATCTGGAATAATTGATAAAAATAATACGATTATAATAACAGAAAATAAAAAAAGTTATCTTCATAGTTTTGCTAAACGGAGAAAAATTGCATTGGTAAATCATGACATGACGATTGGAGGAAGATACTCCGTACTTTCAGAGGTAGGAATGTTGCCGGCTTATTTAATGGGGCTAAATATAAAAAATTTTAGAAAAAGAATTTTCAATAATATTTTCAAAGAAAAGATAAATGCATTTGAAAAAATTATACCAATATTGACAGATATTTATTCAAAAAAAAAATTAAATTCGATAATTTTGATAAATTATTGCCCTGAACTTAATGATTTTTTATATTGGTGCCAACAACTTCTTGCAGAAAGCCTAGGAAAAAAAAATATAGGGCTTGTACCTATCGTCTCTCAGGCACCGAAGGATCATCATAGTTTATTACAATTATATCTAGATGGACCTAGAGATAAGCTTTTTTACATATTTTCTTTAAAGGCGAGTAAAAAAAAAATTTTTAAAAAAAATCTATCTAATAGCGATATGAATTTCCTAAAGGGTAAAAGTGTTGGGCAAGTAGTTGAGTCTCAAAAAAAAGCCTTTGTTCAAATTTTAAAAAAAAAAAATTTCCATTAAGAGAGTTTAAAATTAGCAAAATTAACGAGGAAACTTTTGGTGAGCTTGCCTCATACTTTATGCTAGAGACGTGGATGCTAGGTGATAATTTAAACATTAACCCTTTCAATCAGCCTGCAGTTGAACAAGTAAAAGTTTTAACCAAAAAACTAATCTAAAATTCCAAATAATACTTTTGACCTTCCATAAGTGACCATTTTGATAATTTTTATGAATTTGCCTAAATTTTCAGTCTTATTTTTTTCTCTATGTATAATTATTAGATTATTCTCATCATAAAACTTTGAAACATATAATTCTTCGAGGTGATCCATGTAACTATCATCTGAGTATGGAGGATCAGCAAAAATAATTTGGTGCTTATACTGATTTTTTTCTATAAAATCACTTACAGTTGTATTGTGAATAGTTGAATAGTTTCCGATGTTAAGTCTATTTATATTATATTTTAAAATTTTTAAAGCTTGAGTACTTTTTTCAACAAAACTTACTTTACGAGCCCCTCTCGAAACGCATTCTATTCCAAAAGAGCCAATACCAGAGTATAAGTCTAAAATACTAGAGTCTTTGACCTTTTTTTTAATAATTTTTGAATGCTCTATTATATTAAATATATTTTCTTTTACCATATCCCTGATAGGTCTGGTTGACGGTGATTTAATATATTCAATTTTTTTTCCTTTAAATTTTCCACCAATAATTCTCATCTTATAAAATTCTCCATCCAATATCTTTTCTGAAGAAACCATATTTCCATTTAAATTTTCTTAAAGTTTTTAAAATTTCTAATCTAATTTTATAAAATGATTTTCCTAACATCGTAAAATTTAATACTCGACCTCCTGATGAAAATATTTTATTCTCAACATTTTTTGTTCCAGCATGAAAAATAAACATATTTTTTTTATATTTAATTTCTTTAATTTTTCTAACGATTTATTTTTTAAATAATTTCCTGGATATCCTTTAGAACATAATACGATTGTCATACATTTACGCTTTTTCCATTTAATTTTAATTTTTCTCAACTTATTGCTAGTTGCGGCTAAAATTATACTAAATAAATCAGTTTTTAATCTTGGCAGGATCACTTGACATTCAGGATCTCCCATTCTTACATTATATTCAACTAAATACGGATCATTATTTCTTATCATTAAACCTGTATATAAAAACCCGGTATAAGGGTTTTTAATCCTTTTTAAATATTTAAGTGTAGGTTTTATAATTCTGAAGAGTATTTTTTTTTCCAATACTTCATCAAGTATTGGTGCAGGTGAATACGCACCCATTCCACCAGTATTAGGCCCAGTTTCATTTTCACCTACTCTTTTATGATCCTGTGCTGAACCAAAAAAAGAGATTGTTTTTTTATCAACTATTGAAAAATAGCTTAATTCTTCACCTTCCAAAAATTCTTCTAAAACCAATTTCTTTGAACTTTTGAATTTTCCTCTAAATATTTCTTTACTAAAATTCAACACTTGCTCTCTTTTATTACATATCATTACCCCCTTACCAGAAGCTATACCATCAGCTTTTACTACTATAGGTAACTTGTTATTTTTAAGAAACTTTTTAACATCACTAATTTTTTTACAAACCTTAAAATCTGCTGTTGGTATTTTATTTTTTTTACACAATTTTTTTACAAAACTTTTGGAGCCCTCAAGTTTTGAAGCAAATCTAGAAGGACCGAACACTTGTATTTTTTTCTTTCTTAAAAAGTCAGCAACACCATCAATAAGTGGTTGCTCAGGACCGATAACAACAAACTTTATTTTATATTTAACTAAAGCTTCATATAATTTTTTAAAATTTTGAATATCAATTTTTAGATTTTTTGAAAATTGTGAAGTACCACCATTTCCTGGTATTGTGTATATTTTTTTAACCTTTGGCGACTCAGCAAGTTTTTGACATATCGCATGCTCTCGCCCCCCACTTCCAATAATTGCAATGTTCATAATTAAGATATTATTATATAAATTAATTAAAAAATGACTAAAATTAAAGCAAAATTAAAATACTTGCCTAACTCTTTTGAGGTTGTTGAAAAAGGAGATTATGTTGTTTGTGCGGTAAGTAAAAAAAACATCTTACTAAAAGATCTAAATTATTGGAATGTAGAGTTACAAGAGGCATACTTTTCTCCTGTAGAAGCAAAACTAAGATTTGAAGAAACTAAAAAAAATTAGTTATCTCCACCTATTGTGTGTCCAAATCCATTGAGACGGGTTTTCTAAGACCATTTTTTCCAAAACTTTATTAATACTTTTAGTAATCTCTATCTTATTTTTTGTCTTGAATTCAATTGGTTTGTCAATTTTCATCGAAAAAGTATTTTCTTTGTTTCTTATTAATCTAATTGGTATTATATCCAAATTAAATCTAATTGATAATTGAGCTGGTAGGGTAGTGGTCGCAGCCGGTTTTCCAAAAAGATCTATCTTTTCCCCCTCACTTAATCTTTGGTCTACCATCATTGCAATACTACAATTATTCTCTAAATATTTTAAAACTTCTTTAATTCCGCTGATACCTTTTTTTATTTGATTTTTACAAATATGTTTTCTTCTCAAATATTCCATAAAAGGATTTAAAAAATAATTATTTAAAGGTCTATAAATTGTTGCGAGTTCTAATCCATACTTTGTTAACTCCATTGACATAAGTTCAAAGTTTGCAAAATGGCCAGAAATAAAAATAGCTGATTTATTTTTTTTTTTTAACTCGTCCAGAATTTCTAGTCCCTGTACATCAATATGTGAATTTGATCTTCTAAAATCATTTAAAAAGATATACTCAACAAAAGTCATTCCATAATTTGACCACATCTCTTTTTCAATATGGTTTATATTTTGTAATTTAATACCAGCCAAACTTAAATTATTTTGGACAATTTTTTTTTTTCTTACAAAAGGTCCTAGTGTCATAAAAATTTTTGAAAAAAATATCCTGCTTAATTTTAATCCAATAATTTTTATGATAATAAAAAATAAATAAATTATTATTGCCTGAAAAAAATACTTTGTTAATTTAATCATACAATTTAATTATTTCTTCAATAAATTTTTCTCTATTATCAATCTCAAGATTTATTTTAAGATAATCAATACTTTCAAAACCCATGTGCTCAATTCTATAATAATCTTTTTCAGTTGTAATAAGTTTTAAATTTTCATCATTTGAGATTTTAATAAGTTTTTCAATCTCAATCTTCTTATAGTTGTAATGATCAGGAAAGTAAATCTTTTTAAAAACTTTCAAATTATTTTCGTTTAAGGTTTTTAAAAAATTTTCAGGATTACCAATACCAGCAAATGCAAAGAGATTTTTTTTTCTGATATTATCCAAATTAGTTGGTATATATTTTGAATAAAAAATTTTTATATCTGGCGAAATTTTTTTTACTTTATTCTCAAAATCAAAATTTTTTTTCCCATTTATAAACAAAATTTTACAGTTTTTAATAGACTTTAAAGGTTCCCTTAATGGTCCAGATGGAATAGTGTAACCATTTCCATCTAACTGATCAGAATTAAAACATAATATGTTTAAGTCTTTTTTTATTGAAAAATCCTGGAATCCGTCGTCTAATATTAAGGTTTTATGACCTGAGTTTATAGCATTAGTGATAGCGAATTTTCTTTTTTTATTTAAAAATATTTCACATTTATTTCTTTTTAATAAGTTAACTTCATCTTTTTGATCTGTGTAGTCTTTTTTAATAATTGCGGGATATTTTTTTAATTTAGTTAATATCTTAAAAATTTCAATGCATAATGGAGTTTTTCCAGTACCACCAAGATATATATTTCCTACGCATATTATTGGAATGTTAAAAACATTTTTTACAACAAAAATATTTTTTATAAAGGCAAGAAACTGTATAAAATAAGAGATAGGTAGCATTAAAATTGATAATAAGGAATTTTTTTTATGCCAAAATTTTGGTTTTAATAATCTCATAAATTTATAAATTTATTTATTTCTTTTATAGTTTTATTTAATATCTCATCACCGTGGTTATTGATTAATTCAATATTTTTTTTTTTAAAATTCTCCTTAAAGCTAAAATTTTTTATTAATTTTTCAGCCAATTCCTCTTCACTTGAAATTTCATCTGCGATACCCAATTTTTGTAAGTGTTTATAAACTTCATTAAAATTGTAAAAATACGGCCCATGAAATATTTTGCACCCACGTTTTGCAGCTTCAATTGGATTTTGCCCACCTTCTTTTGATAACCTATCAACTATCGATTTTCCCATGAAAACATTATCACAATCATTAAAATATTTTGATAATTCACCAAAAGAGTTAATTATTATAATTTCTTCAGTATCTTCGAAATCCTCATTTTTACTTAATATTCTAGCCTCTAGATCCATTTTTTTTGCAGTCGATTGAATATCTTTAGACCTAACAATGTGCCTGGGTATGATTATAGTTAAAAGATTTTTATGGATTTTTTTAATTTTTTTGTGGACCTTAAAACAAAATTCCTCCTCACCTTTGTGCGTACTAGCTGCACACCAAGTTTTTTTACTTTTAATATGTAATTTATTTTTTATGCTTAAGTTAGTAAATTCATGATTAACGCAATATTTTAAATTACCAATATACTTGATATTTTTTGCTTTTAATCCCGCTAAATGATTATGCGACTCTTCACTAGATGCTAAGCATAAATCAAATAATTGAAAAATTTTTTTAGAAAAAAAATCAATGTATTTCCACCTATTGTAAGTTTTCTTTGTAATTCTTCCATTAATTAAAACTAAGGGTATTTTTCTTTTTTTTATACTTGATAGAAATCCTGGCCAGATTTCAGAGTCTACAAATATGGCAAGTGACGGTTTCCATATATTTAAAAAAGATTGTATTAAAAAAAAAATATCTAAAGGAAAGTATCTATGTCTTATGTTATCTGAAGAGCTTATTTTTTGTTTTACAATTTTACCAGAACTTATCGTGTTAGATGTTATCAAAAACTCTAAATTTTTATAATTATGATTTAACCTATCTATCAAAGGAAAAATACTTTGTACTTCACCAATACTTGCCGCATGAAACCAAATAATTTTTTTACCTTTTTCCTTGTTTAGTTTTCTTGATGGTAAACATTTATCGTATAAACTTTCAGCATTTTCTTTATGAAAAATCTTTCTTATTAATAAAAGAATAAAAAGAACAGGATAAATTAAAATCGTAAAAATATTATAAACTATTAACATTACTTTAGCTGTTTTTGATATAAAGATTTATATTCATTACAATTATTTATTAAGTAATCATGCTTACCAGAGTCTATTATATTTCCATTTTTAAGAACAAAAATTTTGTCTGCATTATGTATTGTGGAAAGTCTATGAGCGATAACCAATGTGGTTTTGTTCTTTGTCAAGTTTCTAATTGCATTCTGTACTATCTCCTCGGATTCAGAGTCTAACGAAGACGTTGCCTCATCCATTAAAATAATGGGAGATTTTTTCAAAATCGCTCTCGCTATTGAAATTCTTTGTTTTTGGCCTCCAGATAATTTAACACCATTTTCTCCTATCATAGTATCGTAGCCGTCTGGTAATTTTGAGATAAAATCATCCGCAGCAGCAAACTTACATGCTTCCTCCAAATCTTTAGTTTCAGTATTTTTTTGAGCGTATAAAATATTTTCTTTTATTGTGTCGTCAAATAAAATTACATCTTGACTTACGAGAGATATATTTTTTCGCAACGAATTTAGTCTGATATTTTTAATATTTTGTTCATCAATTTTTATTTCACCATTTTGAGGATCATAAAATCTAGGTAAAAGGTTTATTATAGTACTTTTCCCAGCCCCACTGTGACCAACAAAAGCAGTCATTTCACCTCCTTTAATATCTAAATCAATATTTTTAATTGCAGCTTTTGTGGTAGATAAATATTTAAAGCTCACATCTTTAAAAACAATATTTGAATTTTTGATATTTAACTCTGGAAGATTTTTGTCATCAGCAATTTCTATTGGTTGGTCAATTACTGAAAATATTCTTTTTGCAGCTGCACAACCTTGGTAAGCAACCATGTTTATTGTCGCTAGAGATCTTATCGGTTGATATGCTAACATCATTGCAGCTAAAAAAGAAAAAAAATTATTAATACCAAGTTCTCCTGATGAAATTAATTTACCTGAGAAAAATATAAATCCAGCTATCATGAAGCCAGTTAAAATTTCCATTATTGGAGTAGCCCTAATCATAACAGTTCCAATTTTGATACCCTTATTCAGTAATTCATCTATTATTGACTTTGCTCTCATACTTTCGTGAGACTCTTTTTGATAAATTCTAATAATCTTTGATCCTTTAAAAACTTCAGATAAAAAACTTGTTAAGTTTCCTGATAAAATACTCGCCTCACCGGTTGCCTTACCAATTCTTTTGCCTAAACTTTTTGCTAGAAAAGCCGCTATTGGCATCATCAATAAAGCGTAAATTGCTAATGACCAATTTTGATAAAACATCAAACCTATTAGAGCTATTGCGGTTAGAGAATCTTTCATTATATTTAATACGCCCGCACTAACTAATTGTTGAACTTGTGCAGCATCAAATGTTATATTTGATATATATTTTCCTGAGTGCCTATTATCTAAAGTTTGTATGTCAGATAAAAGAATATTATTTGCAATTTGTTTTTGAAGCTCACCAGATATTCTATATCCAACTTTTAAAACAATGCTCCGTGCGAAATACAAAGACATTCCTTTTGTTGAAAAAGCTAAAATTATTCCCAAAGGAATTAACCATGCCAAAGTAGTATTTTGTTCCAAAAATATTTTCTTTACTGCAGGGTCGAGAAGCCAAGCAGTTGCAGACGTACTACCTGCAACAAAAACTGATAAAATTAATGCAAAAATAATTTTACTTAAGTATTTTTTGACGTAATCTTTATAAAGTCTTTTTAAAATTTCTAATAGTTCGTCAATTTTCATTACCTAATTACCAACAGTTAAAAAACCCATAAATAATATTAAACCTGAAAAGTTGTTTGTTTTAAAAGCCCTTAAGCAAGTACTTGGTCTTTTCTTATCAAAAATTTTAATTTGAAATATCAATGACATAATGAATAAGATTATAAAAAACGTAAAATAGTTCAAACCAATAAATTCAAATGAAAAAAAAATTAAAAATAGAATACTTACTAAATAACTTATACTCACAAATTCTTTTATGTTTTTTTTAAATTTTATTGACGTGGATTTTACCCCAATTATTTCATCATCTTTTATATCTTGAGCTCCATAAATCGTGTCATAGCCAAGTGTCCAAAATATGGCTGATAGGTATAGGAGAAAAATATCTGTATTAAGAGAGTCCGTTATTGAGGTCCAGCCCATTATTATTCCCCAGTTGAAAGTCAGGCCTAAAAAAAGTTGGGGCCAATAAGTAAATCTTTTCATATAAGGGTATGAAAAAGCAAGTGTCATCGAAGCTAAACCTAAAACGATAGTTTTATTATTGAATTGTATAAGAATAATAAAAGCTATCAAGCAAAGTATCATTGAATATATCAAGGATTTTTTAATTGAAATTTTTTTTGAGGCAATTGGTCTATGCTTAGTTCTTAGTACCTTAATATCAAAATCTTTATCAACTACATCATTAATTATACACCCGGCACTTCTCATCAAAACTGAGCCTAAGAAGAATAAAATTAAATAATATATATATAAACTTAAATCACCTTTAAGACTAAAAGCATAAGTTAAACCCCAAGCGCATGGCCAAAAAAGCAACATATATCCTATCGGTTTTTTTAATCGGGTTAATTCTAAAAAAATGTTGAAATGAGTCATAAAAGATAATTCTTGAAAATATCAAACACAAAGATCATAATCAATTTGATTCGATTATGAATATAGATTTTACTGTAACTGCGTTAATGTTTCCAGCAATACCCCTAATAATGGCTGTTTACAGTAATAGATTTCATACCTTAAGTGCTCTGGTTAGAAAATTACATGATGAGCATGTTTTTCAAAAAAAAATACCACCAGAATGGAATAAGCAATTGGAAAATTTAAATAATAGAATTACACTACTAAAATATACTTTGGCATTGGGTGGTTTTGGGTTTTTATTTAATATGTTAACGGTTTTTGCTCTGTATTTTAGCAACACCTTAGCTGCAAGATTAATTTTTGGCACCTGCTGCGTAAGTATGATATTTTCAATCATCTTGTTTATAAGAGAAATTTTTCTATCTACTTTTGCTCTTAGATTACATTTATCAGATATGAATTTTAAAAAATAATTAGGAATTATATTTTTTAAAAATAGAAATTCCTTCTTTAATTTTATTCAAGTAAGACTCTTTAAAGGTCTTTAATTGCCAACCAGACATCCTACTTTGAATATCGTTTAGGTTAGAATTCTTCCACTCATCAGTTGTATCAGGATTTTTCCATATCTTTTTTTCCTCGTTAGTTCTTGCACAACCGTAGCAATAACTAGATAATGGATCTGTTTTACAAATACTAATACAAGGAGAAACTATTTTTTTTTTTTCCATCAAGGAATCAAAATCGATGGCCCTAAAAGTTTTCTATTTTCAAGATCCATATGGGCTTGTTTGGCATCTTTAAGCTTATATTCTCTAAAAATTTTAATTTTAATTTTACCATATTTTACTTTTTCAAAAATTTCGTCAGACCCAGCCTGCAATTCTTTTTGATTTGTAAAGTAATGTCCGATTGTTGGTCTAGTTAAAAATAAACTTTTAGCTTGAATATCTTTGGGAACGTCTATCGGGTCTAAAGGACCTGACGCATTACCAAAACTCACCAACATTCCCTTAGGTTTTAAAGATGCGATAGAACCTTTAAAAGTACTTTTTCCTACTCCGTCAAATACTGCAGGGACACCAACATTATTGGTAATCTTAAGCACCTCCTTAGCAAAATCGCTCTTGTTATAATTAATTACATATTTATAACCATTGTCTTCAGCAATCTTTTTCTTTTCATCAGATCCCACGGTGCCTATAACTTCTGCGCCGATACTATTTGCCCATTGAGCAAATATCTGACCTACTCCTCCAGCGGCTGCGTGAAATAAAATTGTTTCACCAGCTTTCAATTTGTAAGTTTTACAAATTAAATAATTTGTGGTTAACCCCTTAGTCATCAAAGTTGCTGCAATTTTCGGAGTTATATATTCAGGCAATTTTACAGCAATTTTAGACGGAATAATTCTCTCTTGAGAATATGCACCAATTGGCATGGAGGCATAAGCAATGTTATCTCCGACATTAAAATGTTTTACTTCGGCGCCTACCTTATCGATCTTTGCTGCTGCTTCCAAACCAATTCCGGAGGGCAATGGTAATTTGTAAAGACCTGACCTGTGGTAAGTGTCAATATAGTTTATGCCGATTGCTAAATTTGTTACTTTTAATTCGTTGGGTCCTGGTTCTCCCAATTTAATATCCTGTAGTTCCATGACATCGGGACTTCCATTTTTTTTAATGATTATAGACTTGGGCATTAATATTTTGCAAAAGTACCGTTGTGATAATCTTGAATTGCCTGAAGAATTTCTTCCTTAGTGTTCATTACAAACGGCCCACCACGAGCAATTGGCTCACCAATCGGTTTTCCAGCTATTAATAAGAATTCACTAGTTTTAGATGCTTTAACTTTAAGTTTATCTCCTTTATCTAATAAAATTAAATTTGAGTCCCCAGTTTTTGAGTGTCTTTTTTCACCCACCTCCAATTCTCCTTTAAGCAAATAAAGAAAGGAATTATGACTTATCGGGACTGAGGCTAAAAAATTTTTTCCTTCACTTAATTTGATATGAAAATACATAGGCTCTACATTATGTCCCTTTTCAGGACCTTCAATATTTTCGTATTTACCCGCAATCACTTTGACGGTTTTTTCGCTGTCTTTAAAACTTCCTATTTGATCAGCCTTGATAAAGCTGTAGGAAGGTTTGTTTTTTTTTAATTTTGCAGGCATGTTTATCCAAAGCTGAAAACCTAAAAGTTTTCCGCCTGACATTGCCGGCATTTCTGAGTGAATAATTCCTCTTCCTGTTTTCATCCATTGCACAGCTCCAGCAGACATTTTACCCTTAGAACCAGTGCTGTCTTCATGTTCAAATTCACCATTTAACATATAAGTAACTGTCTCAATACCTCTATGAGGGTGAGGAGGAAATCCGGCAATATAATCGTCTTTATTCTCAGATCCAAACTCATCTAACATTAAAAAAGGATCAATATAGTCTGCTTCAGGTGTTCCAATACTTCTTTTGAGTTTGACACCTGCACCATCCGAAGTTTCGATTGCTTTAATAATTTTTTTGATTTCAATTGATTTCATTTTAAAAAATATAATATTTTATAGAGTTATTTCAAGTAATTTGGTGAGATCATTTATCTCAGTTACGGGTTTATAGTCTAATTTATCAAAAATATTTTTTGATCTATTCACCCAAATAGCTTTATATCCATAATTTCCTCCACCTGAAACATCCCAGGTATTAGCACTTAAAAAGATTATGTCCTTTGGTTTAATTTTATATTTCTTAACAGGTAAATCATAAACTTTATAATTTGGCTTATAAATTTTAACCGATTCAACTGAGAAAAGATCATCAAAGATATTATCTAGTTTATTGATTGTGACTAACTGTTTTAAAAGAGACGGCGTTCCATTTGAAAGAATTGCGAGTCTATACTTTTTTTTTTTTAAGAATCTCAAAACATTATCTACTTCTGGATATGGAGATAACACTTTGTATAAGTTTAAGAGTTCTTCTTTCATATTTTTTTTGATATCAAAGACTTCCATTGATTTTTCCAAACTATCTTCAGTGATCTTCCAAAAGTCTTTGTGCTTTTTCATCAAACTTCTTAACCAAGTGTATTCAAGTTGAGTGGTTCTCCAGTAATTTGCGAAAGGTTCCCACTTGTCACCGATCTTATCTTTACATTTTTCAGCTGCGGAATTTACGTCAAACAAAGTCCCGTAAGCATCAAACACAATTGCTTTTCTGATCATTTTTAGTCTTTAAGATTATGTGAACCATCACACATTGGTTGATCTTTAGTTTGTTTACAAGTACAAAAAAAAACTTTCTTTGATTGTGTGGCTTTATAAATAAACGATTTAAAATTTGTTCCCTTATGTGATCCATCACAAAATGGTTGTTTAGTACTTTTACCACATGAGCACCAATAGTAAGATTTACCCTCGATAACATCCACACCAATCGGAGAGTTTCCTGCTCTAATACCTTTTGACATAATAAGCTCCTTTATTAATTTAATATTTTTTATATTATATAAAATATTTATGAATATTAGATTATATCATCCTAACAGTATAGTTGAAAATAACACTAGTTTACTCTCAAAGGAGCACACTCATTATGTTGTTAACGTGATGAGAATGAAACGTGGTGCAATTATTAATTTTTTCAATAAAGAAGGTGAGTGGAGTAGCGAAATAATTTTTTTAAATAAAAGTAGAGTGGAGGTAAAATTTTTGAAGAAAATAGAAAGGACCTTTAACCCAACCAATATTGAATTAGCTATATGTTTGGTAAAGAAAAGTTCAATGGATACAATTTTTCAAAAAGCAACAGAACTTGGAGTGAATAGAATAATTCCATTAATATCAGAAAGGTCTGAAGTTAAAGAGTTAAATTATGATAGAGCTAAAAAAATTACAATCGAGGCCACCGAGCAATCAAATCAATTATTTCCTCCTGAAATTGTAAAAGTTGACAAACTAAATAATTTTTTGGAAAAATTTAATAGTGAAAATAAAATTTTATTTGCTGATATTAATTCACAAAATAATTTAAGAATTAAAAAACTTAAAAAAGATAAAATGCTCACTGTTTTGATAGGTCCAGAGGGGGACTTTTCGCAAAAAGAAAGAGATCTTATTCTTTCTAAAAATAATGTTATTCCCTTTTCCTTATCAAAAAATATTTTACGAACAGATACTGCTGTTATAAGCGCTATTTCATTGATTAATTTTAATCTTTTTGATCATTAATTGTCGCATTTATTGAAATTGTTAAAATAATGAAATGGTATATAAAATTCTAATTATGCGATTAACATTTTTTATTTTTACAATATTTGGCCAAACTATTGCAAACGCGGGGCAACCAAAAGATTGGCAATTGGGATTTCAGAGTGCCGCATCAAAAAGTATGGAAGACATAGTAGTTTTTCATGACTACATGCTATTACCAATTATAACCGCCATCACAGCTTTTGTTCTATTTTTAGTAATTTATGCATGTATAAAATTTAGAGCATCAAAAAATAAGATTGCGTCACAAACTAGTCATAACACAATGATTGAAGTTATATGGACTTTGGTTCCATGCTTGATTTTAATTGTAATGGCAGTTCCGTCTTTTAAAGTTTTATATTCTCAAGATAAAATTCCACCAGCCGATGTGACTATAAAAGCTGTAGGTTACCAATGGTATTGGGGATATGAGTATCCTGACGAAAATATTATTTTCGATTCTTACATGATCGACGAAAAAGATTTAAAGCCTGGCCAGCCGAGATTACTCGCAGTTGATAATGAAGTTGTCGTGCCTGTAGGTCAAGTTGTTAAGGTTTTAATTACAGCAAACGATGTTTTACACGCTTGGGCTTTACCGTCCTTTGGAGTTAAACGAGATGCTGTGCCAGGCAGAATTAACGAAACTTGGTTCAAGGCTGATAAAACTGGAACTTTTTATGGTCAATGCTCTGAACTATGTGGGATAAAACACGCATTTATGCCTATAACTGTTAAAGTTGTAAGCCAAGATGAATACAAAGAGTGGTTAGTAGAAGCTAAGCAGAAATTTGCAAAAGATGTAATTAAAAAAGATTTAAAACTTGTTGAAAAAATTGTAAAAGAGGAAATTAAGAGGAAATAAGGTAAAATGTCATCAGTTACTGCAGATACACATCATCAAACTCCGTACGGTTGGAAGAGATGGGCTTATTCTACAAATCATAAAGATATAGGAACGATGTATCTCATTTTTGCAATCATAGCAGGTTTAATTGGATCTGCTTTTTCAGTATTGATGAGAATGGAATTGATGCATCCAGGAGACGGCATTCTTGGGGGCAATTATCATTTATATAACGTGTTAGTTACTGGCCATGGATTAATAATGATATTCTTCATGGTAATGCCTGCAATGATTGGAGGGTTTGGAAACTGGTTTGTTCCAATAATGATCGGAGCTCCTGATATGGCCTTTCCAAGAATGAACAACATTTCTTTTTGGTTATTACCAGTTGCTTTCATTTTACTTTTATCATCAATTTTTGTAGATGGGCCGCCAGGGCAGACCGGAGTTGGCGGGGGATGGACGATATATCCACCACTTTCATCTAAAACAGGTCAGCCGGGACCGGCTATGGATCTTGCAATATTGAGTCTTCATATTGCGGGGGCGTCTTCAATTTTAGGTGCAATAAATTTTATAACTACAATTTTGAATATGAGAACCCCTGGAATGACATTACACAAAATGCCATTATTCGCTTGGTCAATATTAGTAACAGCTTTCCTTCTTTTGTTATCTTTACCAGTATTAGCGGGAGCTATAACTATGCTTTTAACAGATAGAAATTTTGGTACAGCATTTTTTGAAGCACAAACCGGAGGAGACCCTGTTTTGTTTCAACATCTCTTTTGGTTTTTTGGTCACCCCGAAGTTTACATATTAATATTACCTGGCTTTGGAATGATTAGTCATATTGTATCAACTTTTTCAAAAAAACCTGTCTTTGGATACCTAGGGATGGCATACGCGATGGTTGCTATCGGTGTAGTAGGTTTTGTTGTTTGGGCGCATCACATGTATACAGTTGGATTAGATACAGATACAAAAGCTTATTTTTTAGCTGCAACAATGATAATTGCAGTCCCAACCGGGATAAAGGTTTTTTCATGGGTGGCAACAATGTGGGGTGGATCAATAAGTTTTAAAACACCAATGTTATGGGCCATAGGGTTTATTGTTTTGTTTACTCTTGGTGGGGTTACTGGAGTAGTACTAGCTAATGCAGGAGTAGACACGGCTCTTCACGATACTTATTATGTTGTTGCTCATTTTCATTACGTACTTTCTTTAGGGGCAGTGTTTGCTATTTTTGCTGGTTTTTATTACTGGTTCAGCAAAATGTCGGGATATGAATATTCTGAGTTTTTAGGAAAGATACATTTTTGGTTAACTTTTATCGGTGTAAATTTAATTTTTTTTCCACAACATTTCTTAGGTTTAGCGGGTATGCCTAGAAGATACGCTGACTATCCAGATGCTTTTGCAGGATGGAACTATGTTTCTTCTATTGGCTCATACATATCAATTATTGGAGTTTTGGTTTTTTTAATCAACATTTTGTACGCTTTTATAAAAAAACAATCAGCAGCAAAAAATCCTTGGGGAGAAGGGGCTACAACTTTAGAATGGACTGTTGCGTCACCACCGCCATTTCATACTTTTGAAGAGCTACCTAAAATAAAATAAATTGATAAATTCAACAGCAAAATTAAAAAGTATTTACTCCACATCATCAGCCTTGAGCTTAAAAGATTTCATAAAATTGATGAAGCCTAGAGTCATGTCTTTAGTTCTGTTTACATGTTTGGTGGGTCTAGTCATTGCACCGAACAGTCCAGATTTCTTTTCTTCAACCCTCTCACTTTTTGCAGTATCTCTCGGTGCAGGAGCAGCAGGCACTTTAAATATGTGGTACGAGTCAGATTTAGATGCTTTAATGTCAAGGACATGCCTTAGACCTATTCCGAAAGGTAAAATTAAAAAGAATCAAGCTTTACTATTCGGAATTTTTTTAAGCATTGTGTCTATTTCTTTACTTTATTACTCGTCAAATTTAATTTCTGCTATTTTATTATTCACTACAATTAGTTTTTATTTCTTTGTTTATACAATTTGGTTGAAGAGAAAAACATCTCAAAATATAGTAATTGGTGGAGCAGCTGGTGCCTTGCCACCGATGATTGGGTGGACTATTTCTACTGGTTCAATTTCTATTGAGCCTACAATATTATTTCTAATAATATTTTTATGGACCCCGTCTCATTTCTGGGCCTTGAGTCTTTACAAATCAGAGGATTACAAAAAAGCTAAAATACCCATGCTACCCCTTACTTCAGGGCCAGATAAAACGAAGTTAAATATTTTAGCTTATTCATTTTTAATGATGCCACCAGTTTTCTCAATATACTATTTCAAATTAGGTACAATTATTTGCACAATATTTTGTTCTGCTCTTACTTTTTACTATATTTATTTATGTTATTTACTTTTTAAAACCAAAACAGTTATAAGCAGGAACTCAATAGCAAAAAAAGTCTTCGTATATTCTATTTTTTACTTATTTACGATTTTCTTAGCACTTTTAACCGACAACATTTTTACTAACATCAATGGATAAAAAGAAAAAAAATATTGTCACTGCAATCGCCTTAATTGTATTCATGATAATTTTATTTATAATGACTTTTTATAATATTGGAATTTACAATAGGGAAATTTGATGAAAATAGATAAGAAAAAATTAACTCCAATAGCTTTAGTTTCTATATTCTTTTTAATGCTTGGACTGTCTTTTGCAGCTGTTCCTTTATACGATTTATTTTGTAGAGTAACAGGGTTTGGGGGAACAACACAGAACGCAACTGAAAAAGAATTACCAAAAATAATTATAAATCAGAATTATAAAGTGAGATTTGATACTAATTCTAATGGTGATCTTGATTGGAAATTTTATCCTGAGATGAATACTTTAAATTTAAAACCTGGTGAAGTACATACTGTAAAATTCTACGTAGAAAATACCTCATCTCAAAACACTTCAGGAGCGGCCACATTCAATGTTTCACCACCTTCATTTGGTGTTTACTTAAATAAAATTGGTTGCTTTTGTTTTGAAAAACAAGACTTAAGCGCAGGTGAAAAGAAAGATTTTATTTTAACTTTTTTCTTAGACCCAAAAGTAGTTGACGATAATAAAACAAAAAAAATTTCTGATGTTACGTTATCTTTTACTTTTTTCTCATCTGACTATTATGAAAAAGGAGAAAAAGCATAAATTATGTCTTCGGGAGAAAAAAAACACGATTTCCATTTAGTTGACCCAAGTCCTTGGCCAATATTTACATCTTTTGCGTCATTAATATTAGCTTTTGGTGCAGTATATTATTTTCACACTAAAACACTTTGGTTGTTATTAATCGGAACTGCTTTGATAGTTTATGGATCATTTATGTGGTTTAGAGACGTTATAGAAGAAGCAGAAAAGCAAGGTCATCATACTTTGGTCGTGCAGATAGGCCATAGATACGGTATGACTTTATTTATTGCTTCAGAGGTAATGTTTTTTGTTGCTTGGTTTTGGGCTTTCTTTAATGCTAGCCTTTTTCCAACCGAGGCTGTCGGAAACGTTTGGCCTCCCGCTGATATCAAAACTTTTGATCCGTGGGACATTCCTCTTATTAATACACTAATTCTTTTATTATCTGGAACAACAGTTACTTGGGCGCATCACGCGATGTTGGAAAATGATCGCAAAGGATTAGTAAACGGTTTGATAGCCACAGTTTTCTTAGGTTTTATTTTTTCGTGCTTCCAAGCTTATGAATATCATCATGCATCCTTCACTATTTCACAAAATATATATGGATCTACGTTTTATATGGCAACAGGTTTTCATGGATTTCACGTTATAATTGGAACAATTTTTTTAGCGGTATGTTTATACAGATCAATCAAAGGACATTTTAAACCTGATCATCATTTTGGATTTGAGGCTGCAGCTTGGTACTGGCATTTTGTCGATGTTGTTTGGTTATTTCTTTTTGCAGCCATTTATATTTGGGGAAGTTAAATCTAGTTGAAAAAATTATCATTTAAAATTTTTGTTTTTTTCTCAATAATGCTATTTTGTACCCTCGGAACTTGGCAGTTGTACAGGTTACAATGGAAATTGAATTTAATTCAAGAAGTCAAAAACGGCCTTAATTCAGCACCAGTATATTACTCAAAAAACAAAATTAAAAATTACCAAAGAGTTAAATTTGGCGGAATATTTGACTTTGATAAACAAATCTATCTCTATAATTTAAATAGCAGAGGTGCCCCAGGCTATGATGTTATCACTCCATTAAAAACACAATCAAATGAAATTTTACTTGTCAATAGGGGGTGGATTGATAGAGATCAAAGAAAAAACAAAAAAATTAACTCTGTAAAAGGAGGAAATTATGAGGGTATTTTTAAAGAGATAACTCCACCCAACCCTTTTAAACCAGACAACGATCTTGAAAAGAACATTTGGTATTCTTTGAATTTAAATGATCTTGAAAATTTCACAGGTTACAGTTTAAGTAATTTTGTTTTATTTTTACAAAATAAACAAAATCAACTCATTGAAACTAAAAATGTCAGCTCAGATTTGCCCAATAATCACCTTAAATATGCAATAACATGGTATTCTGTAGCGTTATCAATATTGTTATATTTTTTTTACTATAGAAAAAAACAATGAATTATTTAAGTACAAGAGACAAAAAATTAAATTTAGATTTCAACAATATATTTCTGAGAGGGTTGGCACCAGATGGAGGCCTATTTTTACCAAAAGAGATTAAGAATTATAGCAAGGATGATTTAGAAAAATTAAGTAAGCTTAGTTATGTTGATTTAGGTACCGAGATTATTTCAAATTTTTGCTCAACAGATATAAGTAAAAAAAAAAATTAAATCACTATTAGAGAAAGCTTATTCAAATTTTGATGTCGCTGATGTTGTTAACATGAAGAAAATTGACAATATCAATTTGCTAGAACTCTACCATGGACCCACTCTTGCTTTTAAAGATATAGCAATGCAAGTAATTGGACTCATGTACAGTGAGCTTGGATTTAATAAATCAAAAATAAATATTGTCGTCGCAACCTCTGGTGACACTGGCTCTGCAGCTATCGCAGCGCTTAAAGATAAAGAAAATATAAATCTTTTTGTGCTACATCCACACGAAAAAATTTCTAATATTCAGCGAAAAATAATGACATCTTGTGACTCAAAAAATATATATAATTTAGCAGTGAAAGGTAACTTTGATGATTGTCAAAAACTCGTAAAACAAATGTTCAACGACGATAATTTTAGAAAAAATATTAATATGTCCGGTGTGAATTCGATTAACTGGGTAAGGATTATTTGCCAAATAGTCTACTATTTTTATGCATACTTTAAAGTTTCAAAGAAAATAAATTTTTCAGTACCCACTGGTAATTTCGGAGATGTTTATGCGGGATATATGGCAAAAAAAATGGGATTACCGATCAATAAATTGATAGTAGCAACCAACGAAAATGATATTTTATGCAGAGTCATAAATTCTGGAGAGTATAGACCAAAAAAAGTTAAGACATCACTTTCACCTAGTATGGATATTCAAATAGCTAGTAATTTTGAGAGGTTATTATTTGATATAATGAAAGAAGATGCTCAAAAAGTAAAAGAGTCTATGGATAGTTTAACTGAAAATGGTTTTTTTAAACTTAATGAAAGTGAGCTAAAAAAATTAAAAGAAAACTTTGCAGCTGAAAAAATAGATGACGTAGAAACATTAAGAATAATAAAAGATTTTTTTGTAAATTATGGTTTCATATTAGACCCACACACAGCCACCGCCGTTGGTGCTTCCTATAAGATTAAGAATGAATCAAAAACTGTTATTCTGGGAACAGCTCATCCTTATAAATTTTTAGATACAATAAAGTTGGCCATAGGTAAAAATTTAGAGCCACCTAAGCAATTTTTAGATTTAAATAATAAAAATGAAAAATTTGAGATTATAGAAAATAAACTTAATGCTATAAAAGATTATATTTTGGATAAAACTAAATGAAAATTAAAATTGGAGATAAATTGCCAAGTTCGGTGTTATTTTACTTAAACAACCACAATGAAATTAAAAAAGATGATTTATTAAATTTGTGTGGAAAAAATAAGCTAATTTTACTTGGTATGCCTGGAGCTTTTACTAAAACATGTTCAACTTTACACTTGCCAGGTTATTTGGAAAATTATGAGTTAGCCAAAAAAAAAGGAATAACGAAAATAATTTGCATATCTGTTAATGACCCTTATGTCATGAAAGCTTGGGAAGAAAATCAAAAAATTGGAGGTAAAATTTTCATGGCTAGCGATCCTTTCTGTAATTTTACCAAATCAATAGGTGCTGATGTCGATAAATCAGAAAAGGGTTTAGGCGTTAGATCAACCAGATATACTATGCTTATCGAGAACGGAGTGGTGAAAGCTCTTGAGGAAGAAAAAGATACAGCGATGTGCAAATTATCTTCTGCAGAAAATTTTTTAAAAAATATATAATTTTATTTACTCTTCGTCTCTATTACCGCTAATCTGTCAACTAAATTATTAAATTTATCGTCTGAATGTGCTTTCACCCATTTCCAGTTCACTTTGTGTTTTTTACATGAACTATCTAGTTTTAACCAAAGATCCTTATTTTTAACTGGTCTTTTATTGGAATTTTTCCATTTATTTAGTTTCCACTTTTTAATCCAGTCTGTTATTCCATCCTTTACATATTTTGAGTCTGTGTAAATTGTAATCTCAGATTTTTTTTTAATTTTATTTAGCGCCATTATTGGAGCTATTAATTCCATTCTATTATTTGTAGTATCAGTTACACTCCCAGAGATACTAGATTGATTAGAGTCCTCGTCTAAAATTATTGCAGCCCAACCTCCTTTTCCTGGATTTCCGGAACATGCACCATCTGTATAGATTTTATATTTCATTAAAAAAAATAATCTTCAAAATTTTTTGAGTTTTTATGAAACTCAAGTCTTTTCAAATATTCCATCGGATCTTTTACCTTAACTATTGCTCCGTCTACCGTATTCAAAGAGTCGAAGACTCTTGTTAATAAAAATCTTAAAGATGCACCTTGGGATAATACTTTAATACTGTCTTTTTCTTGTTCTGTAAGCTTTCTTATTGAAGAATAGCCTTCAACAAATTTTTTTGCTTTTGTTACATTAAAACTTAAATTTTCTTTTGATCCATCAAAACATAAAGCGTTAAAACAAATTGCAATTTCAAATGCAAAAAAATCTTCACAAGAGAAATAAAAATCAATTATTCCACTAAAATTGTCTTTGATAAAAAAAATATTATCATGAAACAAATCGGCATGTATAATACCTCTTGGTAAATTCTGTGGCCAATTTTTTTCAACATCAATTAAATTTTCATTTATTAAATCAGGTAAGTCTTTGTGTATCTTTGCACATTTATCTTTTACAGCGTCAAATAAATTTCTCCATGATTTTATTGATAAATCATTTTGTCGTTTGAGTTTAAGTTCTTTTGTTAAACTATGCATTTTGGCAACCTCAGCACCTATCGATTTACAATTATTAGGGGATAGGTTTTTTTTTGATTTTCCCTCTAAAAAGGATACGATCATCATTTTTTTTCCATTAAAATCTGTAATTGTTTTTTTTTCTTTATTCATAATGGGAATTGGGCATTTAAAATTAGATTTATTTAAAACTGTCATTAAATTGGAAAAAAAAGGTAAATCCTCGGTTTTAACTCTTTTTTCATAAACAGTTAAAACAAATTTTTTTTTATTTACCAACAAGAAATAATTTGTATTTTCTATTCCTTCTTCAATACCTCTAAAATTTTCAAGTGTTCCCAAATCATAATTGGATAAGATATCCTCAATATTTTTTTGGTTAAACTTTGTGTATACAGCCATTAATTTAATTCTTTTGGAAGTTTAAATACCACCTTTTCCTCTGCAACTTTAATTTCTTCTATTGAAACTTCAAATTTTTCTTTAATTTTTTTATTAAGTTTTGTACTAACCCTTCTGGGGCTGAAGCACCAGATGAAATACCAATTGCACTACTTTTTTTTATTTCATCTACAGGAAGATCTTTACCATGATGCATTAAAAAAGAATTCTTGCAGCCTGCTTTTTTGGCAACCTCAACTAATCTAACGGAATTAGAGGAGTTTCTACTACCGATAATAAAAAATAAATCACAACTTTTAGCTATTTCTTTTACTGCCTTTTGTCTATTAGTGGTCGCATAACAAATATCTTCTTTTACTGGCCCTTTGATTAATGGAAATTTTTTTTTTAATAAATCAATTATATTTTTGGTGTCATCAACAGATAATGTTGTTTGTGTTATGTAAGCTAATGGTTTTTTAAAAATACTACTATTTATTGCTTCAACATCTTGGATAGTCTCTACCAGTCTAATCGCCCCTTTTGGAAGCTGGCCCATTGTTCCGATAACTTCTGGATGATGATTATGTCCTATTAAAATTATATCGTAACCTTTTTTATAAAGTTGCTCTGACTCTCTGTGAACTTTTGAAACTAATGGGCAGGTTGCATCGACATAATTTAATTTCTTTTCAATAGCTTCATTAGGAACACTTTTAGGAACTCCATGAGCAGAAAAAATTACTGGCCTAGTATTGTCCTTAATTTCAGACAATTCCTCCACAAAAATTGCCCCTCTATTTTTAAGGTCTTCAACAACTTGTTTGTTATGAACTATTTCGTGTCTGACATAAACAGGAGCACCATATTTCTCTAAAGCCTTGTTAACTATTTCTATTGCTCTATCTACGCCAGCACAAAAGCCTCTTGGAGAGGCCAAATATATTTTAACTTCTTTTTTCATTTTTTTCTAAAAGATACTCAAGCAATATATGCGGAAAAGTTAAAGACGCCAAACCAATAAATATTACCTTATAAACTGCCTCATTAAGATCATAGAAATTATTAAGAAAATATATAACTAATAGAAATATAATTCCAGTTAGTAGTGTTAAAGGAACAGCCTTAAGAATAAATTTCATTAAACCGGTTTTAAAATTTTTATCTAATTCAAAAACAAGACTGATTGAATGCCTTATAGAATGAAGAAAGCAAAAATATATGGTGAATGCTAATACCGGAGTTAAAAAGAAATTTAGTATTATCACTGAAAAATAATCTAAAATTAAAATTGTTTTAAAATCAATATTTTTATTTTTTATTAAATATAAATTTGAAAGAAAACTCAAGAATAGGAGAAGTATTAAAGAATAATCATTAAAAAAGTAATGTTCAAAAACTTCAAAATTCAAGGTGTTAAATATTTCATTTGTAAGGTCTCTTTGGAATAAAAGAGGAGCAACTATTATTGATGACCCTTTTAAAAAAAATAAAATCTCATTAGATGGAAATTTTTCATTAATCTTAAATACCGTATCTTCCTTACCAAAATGATAAGATGCAACAATTAAAAAAATTAGCAAGATTAAATTTGGAAATAGTAGCCAAGATAAAATTATAATTAATGATATAGATATGTAACTAATATAAAAAATTGTAATAGATCTATAACCATAATTTTTTAAAATTTTTTTACCTTTGATGTTGTCGAGTGATCCGTGAGAAACACCAAGTATCAATATCAAAAATAAACAAAAAATAATTGGCTCTCTTATAAATAAGTAAATTGGGCTTAGCAAAATACATAAATTAAAGAATATAATTGAGTGTTTAAAATTTATTGTTTTCATTATTTAAATGCAGCTTTAAAGAAAGTCCATTTTGGCATTTTATTTATTATCTTTAAATCCTCAAAAAAATTACTTTTGTTTGATAAAAATTTTATAACTGGCTCAGATTGACCTTGGAACATCTTATAAAAAATTTTTGGCATTTTCTCTGGGTGTCTTTTTAAAACTTTTAAAAAAATTTTATCAAGTAATTGATATTTTTTACTAATTTTATAAATTTTTGTTTTTTTAATTTCTTCTAAATTTTCTCTTATGAATTTACTATGATCTTGAATATTTAAAAAAGTATATCCCGTGCTCAATCTTGTCATCCCGCCAGCCGATCCAATATCTATATACTTATTTTCATTTCCAATTGGATAAAACAGTGGTATTCTCCCTTTTTCAGTATAATTAATTTTATAATTTTTTATTCCTAAATTATTTTTAATATAAGTATTTAATTGTTCATCGTAGTCCATTAAAGCCTTATCTCGTAAATTAGAAAGCCAGGTTGTTTCAATTAAAGCCCTATTTTTTGAAAATGGAAGTGTATAAAAAAAATGTACACTATTTTTTTGGTCACAATTAAAATCCATTAAATTTATAATTTGGTCATCGAAAAAATTATCAGTAGTTTCAATTTCAATACCTTGAAAATGCTGCCAAAGATTTGACTCATTAATTGGCCCATTGACAACACTGTTGAATATTATCGAATGATTAGTGTTTACTTCGTCAATACTATTGAAAAACTGTATATTTCTATTTTCTGATAATTTAGAATTTATTTTTTTATAAAATTTTCCACTATCTAAACTTTGATAAGGAAACTTATCTGTCTTTAACTCGATAAACCCATCTGAGGTGTTGACTGAAAAATTATTCCAGCTTTTAATAACACAATCATCAAAATTATGATCACTCACTTTCCAAAAAGACCAAGTTTTATCTCTTTTGTATTCTCTACGAGGTTCAATTATTGCTAATTTTTTGTGTTTCAATTTATTATTCATCTCAAGTTCAAATGCAAGTGAGAGACCTGCACATCCGCCTCCAATTATTATATAATCAAATTCTCTCATGTATTTTTATTTCCTCAGAGATAATAGAGTGTTCTTTCTCATTATCGTAATTGAATTCTTTTATGGTTAGTAATTTAAAAAAGTCAAATATAGATAGAATTGTCTCAATTAATTTACCCATAAATGAAACGTAAATTTTTCCTGCTTTAACGTAATTATCTATATTTCTTTTTTCTAATATCTTAAGACCTATTTTTTTATAAACTCGCCTTGCAACTATTACTGAAAATCTTGATTTTAATGGGATACTACTTATGGCCTTAAAAGACTTTTCATAAAAGGTTTCAGATAAGCTTATCGTATTTTTTATGGAGGAAAAATCAAAATTAATATATTGACGGTTCTTATTTTTATCTTCAACAACGTCTCTAGCAATATTAGTAAGTTGCATGGCTATGCCTAAATCTATAGCACCTTTAAGAGCTTCTTTATTTTTTACCCGTAAAATTTTTGACATCATTAAACCAACAGTACCAGCTACTCTATAAGAGTAAACTAACAAATCTTTTTTTGTCATGATTAAAATCTTATCTTTTAAATCTGTTTCAACCCCATCAAATAGATCATAGATTATTTTTTGTGAAATATTTTCACTTTCAATTAACGACCACATTTTTTTAATAATTTGATTATCAAAATTTTTATTAGTAAAGTCATTTTTAAATTTTAAAAAATTATCTTTTTTTATACTTAAGTTACTGTTTTCATCGACAATATCATCTAAAGTTCTACAAAAGCTATACAAAGATGAACATTGCAAGTATTTTTTTTTAGAGAGAAAAAAACTTGCCCAAAAAAAGGACTTAGCATGTTGTCTCAATAAATTATCACTCATTAAAATAATTTTTCTAAAACTTTAGCAGATGAAATTACTCCAGGCATACCAGCTCCAGGATGAGTTCCAGCGCCAACAAAATATAGATTTTTAAAAATTTCAGATTGGTTGTGAAACCTGAAATAAGCTGACTGAGAAAATTTTGGTTGAATTGAAAATCCTGATCCATGAAGAGTTGCTAGCTCATTTTCAAAATAATCTGGTGTTAAATAAAAATCACTTATAACATTTTTTTTAATGCCTGGTAATACTGACTGGTCCATTTTATCTAAAACAAGATTCTTAAATTTTTCTCCATGCTCCTGCCAATTTATTTTTGACAAATTATTTGGTACGGGGACTAAAACATAAAATGCGTCTTGACCTTTTGGTGCCATATTTGGATCAGTTGCTGATGGCCTGTGGAGGTAATAACTTATGTCTTCCGAAAGTGTCTTTTTCTCAAAGATTTTATTTAAATGTTCTTCATAAGATTTTCCAAAATAAATTGTATGATGAGCCACATCGTAATATTGTTTTTTTGATCCAAAATAATAAACAAAAAGACCCATCGAGTAGTCCATTCTTTTTATCTTTTGTTTAAATAAAAAATTATAATCTTTTTTCTGTTTAATTAAATTTTTATAAACATTTGGAGGATCGGAATTACAGACCACATAGTCACAATCTAAGATATCAGAATTGTTAATTTTCACAGCCTTTACTTTTTTACCTTCAAATATTATTTCTGTGACCTCGGAATTTTTTTTAATTTTAATGCCTTCTTCATTCATCAATTTTTCCAAAGCTTTAACAACATTACCCGTTCCTCCCATTGAGTAATGAATACCCCATTTTTTTTCTAAAAATAAAATTAATGTATAAATTGATGTGGTGGTAAAGGGATTTCCTCCCACAAGAAGTGGGTGCATACTAAAAACTCTTCTCAATTTTTCACTACCTATGTAGTCTGAAACTAACTTGTAAACTGATTTGTAACTTTTAAGATTTAAAAGAGCGGGAATTTGTTTTAGCATAAACGTAAAATTGTTAAATGGTTTGTCCGATAAATCTGTATAACCTTTATCAAAAATTTTTTCTGTAAAATTGACCAATTTATTGTAACCTTCAAAATCCTTATTAGAAAATTTTTTAATTTCTTTTTCCATAAGTTTTTCATTACCTGAGTAATTAAAAATTTCACCGTCATTAAAAACAAAGCGATACCATAAATTTAAAGGAACTATTTTGACGTAATCAGAGATTTTTTTATTAAAAAGCTCGAACAATTCCTCTAAGAGATATGGGGCAGTTATTACAGTAGGTCCACCATCGTAAACAAACTCACCTTTTTTGAATACTCTTGCCCTCCCACCTAAATCGGGATGCTTTTCAACTAGCGTAACCTGATGACCTTTTGCTCTTAGTCTGAGTGAAGCAGCTAAACCACCAAAACCGGAGCCAATGATAATAAATTTTTTTGCCATTTTAGTTGGCTTATCTTAACTAGATTTGTTTTTAAGTGCTAACTTTGTTTCTTCAATACTTTTGTCAAAAATCTTGTCTAATTTAGCCTTATCTAAAGATTTTGTCATTAATCTTTCAACTGAGTCTATTGCAATTTTTACAGAGGCATTTTTGATATCCTTTATAGCCTGCTCTTTCATTTGTGCAATTCTTAGTTCAGCATTTTTCTTTCTAATTTCCATTAATTTATGAAATTCATGATTCACTTTGATAGTTTTTTGTTCAGTGTCCTCATTTGCTTTTTTAATCATCGATTTTATCTCGGAGCTTGATTTACCCAACTTTTCATCATTTTTACTTAATATAGCTTTTGCTTCTTCTTTTAAATTTTCAGCATTTTCCACCTGATTTTTAATTTCTTTTATAGCATTTTCCAAACTTGATAAAACTTTTCCTGGGATTTTAAAGTACACAATTAACCCTATAAAAATAAAAAATGAAACAGCTACCCAAAAAGTTGCATCTATTATCATAAAATTTTCTCTAGGTTGTTTTTTGAAATATCTTTCACCACAGCTTCTATACTACTGTCATTCAGTTTTTCCCCGGTAATTCCCTTAATAAGATCTGCAGCTATATTTTTTGAAATCAAATTAATTTTTTCCACGGAGTCTTTTTTGAGTTTGTTTATTTCAATTTGTGTTTTTTTAATCTCAGTTTCTATTTCTTGATCAATTTGTAGCTTTTTCAAATTGATTTGTTTGTCTAAATTTTTCTTTGAATCAACCATAATTTTAAGAACATCTTTTTTTGCTTTTTCAATTAACTCTAAATATTCTTTATTTTTAAGTTCAGACTCCTCTTTAAATTTTTTTGCTTGATCTAAATCCTCTTTTATTTTTTTCTCTCTGTCATCTAGGCTATTTTTAATTTTAGGAATAAAAAATCTTGAAGCGGTCATATAAAGTACTACAAAAAATATTAATAACCAAAATGTCTGAGATGCCCAATACTCCGGGTTTAGCTGAGGCATACCAGCCTCAGCTGCAAACACGTTTTTATTTATAACCAAAAAGGTTATTAAAAAAAAATTTTTTAATCGCATACTGTTTTACTAAAATGCGAATAAAATTATTAAAGCTATTACTAATCCAAATAATCCTGTTGCTTCTGCTAAAGCGAATCCTAAAAGTAAATTAGGAAACTGCTTTTGAGCTGCGGATGGATTTCTCATAGCGCCTGAAAGATAATTTCCAAAAATTATCCCGATACCAACACCGGCACCTGCTAAAGCGATTGCAGCCAAACCTGCTCCAATCATTTTCGCTGCTTCTAACTCCATTATTCCTCCTTTGTTATTAATGGTGTAAATTTAATGCATCATTTAAATAGATACAGGTTAATATCGCAAAAACATAAGCTTGAAGAAATGCAACTAAAATTTCTAAGCCGGTTAAAGCGACTGAAAAACTAAGCGGTAACCACCCGCCTAAAAATCCTAAACTTATTACAAATCCGCCAAAAACTTTAAGCATTGTATGACCCGCCATCATGTTTGCAAAAAGCCTAACTGATAAACTTACTGGTCTACTTAAATATGAAATTATCTCAATAACAGTGATCAAAGGTAATAAAATAACTGGAACTCCCTGCGGTACAAAAATTGATAAATATTTAAAACCATGCTTCACAAAACCAATAACAGTGACAGCTATGAATATAAACATTGCTAAAACTAAAGTAACGATAATATGGCTGGTAACAGTAAAAGAGTAAGGCAACATACCTATCATATTGCACATTAAAACAAACATAAACAAACTGAATATGAATGGAAAGTATGGCTTAGCTTTATTTCCAGCGGTATCACTTATCATTTTAGCAATAAAATTATAAAGTATCTCAGATAATAATTGCATTTTACCTGGTATAATTTTTTTTTCTTTTGTGCTTAAAGATAAAAATAATATTATTGAAGTTATACTTATTAGCATAAATAAACTTGAATTAGTGAAAGAAAGGTCAATATTTCCTAGCTTAATTGTTGGACCAATTTTATTTACATTAAACTGGTACATTGGATTTGATGCCATAATTTTCCTAATCTTTTTTTTGCATTGTTTTAGCTGCACGTATAACGTTAAGTATCCCTGCCGCAGAACCAATAAAAAAAAATATAATTAATAACCATGGTTTAGTACCAAACCAGTTATCTAAAATAAACCCAATAATTGTCCCAACTGCTACTGCTGAAACTAGCTCAGTTCCTAATTTAAAAGCACTTCCTAAATAGCTACCTTTATTAGTCATTTCTGATGTTTTCTTATTTAGAATTTTATTTTTTTCAATTTCTAGGCGAGTTTTGAAATCTTCTTGCTTCATTATTTTCTTAAGCTACCATTTCCTCTGCTTTTTGAAGATCAACGGCAACTAACTGGCTTACACCTTTTTCTGCCATTGTGACACCATACAATCTATGCATCTTTGACATCGTTAATGCGTGATGTGTAATGATTACAAACCTTGTTTTAGTAATTTTTGTAAGTTCATCAAGCAGTGAGCAAAAACGTGTAACATTAGCGTCGTCTAAAGGTGCATCTACCTCATCTAATACACAAATTGGAGATGGATTTACTAAAAAAACTGCAAAAATTAAAGACAGTGCAGTCAATGCTTGTTCACCTCCAGACAGAAGAGTAATTGATTGTAGTCTTTTACCAGGAGGTGAAACAAACATTTCCAAACCCGCATCTAGAGGGTCATCAGAGTCGACCAGCTCTAATTTTGCACTACCTCCATTAAATAATTTTGTATAAACTTCATTAAATTTTCTATTAATTTTCGTAAATGCTTCTAAGAGTCTTTCTCTGCCTTTCTGGTTAAGTTCATCTATACTTGATCTCAATTTTACAATTGCAGAAAATAAGTCAGCTCTATCGTCCTCCATTTTCTTTATTTCATCTTCAAATTTTTTTGTCTCCTCATCAGCTCTCAGATTGACAGATCCTAAATTTTCTCTTTGTTTCTTTATTAGTTCAACTTTTTGGGATTGACTTTCTAGAGATGGAAACTCGTCATCTGATAATTGTGTTAAATCCGAAGATGAGAAAAGTGAACTTTCATTAGTAATACCCAATTCATTTTTTATGGAGTAAAGAATATCAAATTTTCTACTCTCGATTCCCTCTATAGTAGCCTCGTTTCTTGCCTTAGCCTCTCTAATAGAGTACAACTTTTCTTGAATTTCTCTTATATTTTTATTTACTAAATTGAATTTTTTTTCAGCTTCATTGAGCTCATCTTCAATTTCTTCATTCCTTTTCTTGGTATTTTCAATATTTTGTAAATTTTGACCTTTTATCTTTGCGATTCTTTCTGGATTTTTTTGATTTTCACCAATCTCATCATTGATTTTATTTTTTCTATTATTCAATTCGATTAGCATTTTTTCAGAATTAGTTTTCAAATTCTTCCAATTCTCCAATTCTAAGTCAATGTTTTTAATTCTCTCTTTTCTTTTAATTGAGTCACTTTTAATTGACTCATTTTTGCCTAAACTTAGAGCATATTTTTCTTGCGCATTTGTAATTTTATTAATTAATTCTTTTAATTTTTTGAAAAGATCTTTAGTGATCTGTTCGTTGTCATCAATGTAACTTTCTAATAAATCTATAAAATCATCTAATTCTTTAAGATAATCTTTTAATTTATTGGAATTTACGTTCAGCTCTTCACTAGAGTCTTTTTCTGTAATTAATAATTCTTTTTCGGTTTTGAGCAACTCGTTTTTTTCATCTGAGATTCTTTTGTCATTTAGATCCGCGTCTAAAGAAATACTTTTTTCTCTTTCTAGGTCTGACTCAATAGTATCTAGATTCTTTTTTAACTTGTTTTGAAGATTTTTTATTCTACTTTCTTCTTCATCAAGATTTGTCATTTCTAAATTTAATTTCTGTAATTTAGCAACACCTTCCATCTTTTTGTCTCTCAGAGGCTGCAATCTTTTATTCTCCTCATCTAAAATCACATTATTGTGATTTAAATCTATTTTTATTGCACTAATCTCGTCTTCTTGTTCACTTAATCTTTCCTTGATATTTTTTTTATCTTTCTCAATATCTCTGATTTTTAAAAAGTATAGTCCAGCCTCAATTTTTTGAATTTGTTGTGATATTTCCTTGTATCTGGTTGCCTCTTCAGCTTGTTTTTTTAAATTTTCGAGTTGTTTTTCCTGTTGCCTTTTTAATTCGTCTGCTCTTTTTAAATTATTTTCTGCAGCATTAAGTCTAGCTTCCGCTTCATGACGTCTAGCATGTATCCCCGCTATACCCGCAGCTTCCTCTAATACGGATCTTCTCTCAACAGGCTTTGACGTAACTAATTGGCCAATCTTACCTTGACTAATTAATGAAGGCGAATGAGCTCCAGTAGATAAATCTGCAAAGAAAGTTTGAGCGTCTTTTGCTCTCACCTCTTTATCATTAATAAAATATTTTGATCCTTTGTCTCTTTCGATCTTTCTTTTGACTATTACCTCATCGAGATGTTTATATTGAATAGGACCGTCTTTTTCTATATTTTCCAAAAAAATAGAAACCTCAGATATATTCTTTGCAGGTCTGTTTGATGTGCCTGAAAATATTACATCTTCCATTCCAGAGCCTCTCATACTTTTAGCTGAAGTCTCTCCCATACACCATCTCAATGACTCTACAATATTTGATTTTCCACATCCGTTAGGCCCAACTATTCCAGTTAAACCGTCCTCAATATTAAAGGTTGATTTTTCAAAAAAAGATTTAAATCCCGTAATTTCTAATTTTCTAAATTTCATAATTATAAAATTTTATTTAGATATTTCTCAAATGATTTAAAATTATGTTTACCTTCATATTTTTCTTCGTTAATGAAAATAGTCGGAGTTGATTGTATCTTATATTTTTTTTGAGCATTAATTCTCTCTTCTAAGATTATATCTTGTAATTTTTCATCTTCCAAACACATGTGCATATTTTCTTTGCTTAAATTTGATGCCTCGCCCACATTAATAAGCATTTCATTAATTTTCTTTATATCAGATCCTGATGCCCATTTATTTTGTTTTTTATAAATTTCACTTAATAATTGAAATTTTAACTGATTATTCTTTTCGCATCTTAAAATCTTTTCAGCATTCAGTGCTGCAAGATCTAATGGAAAACCATGATGTTCAAATTTAACGAGGTTTTTATCAATAAACTGGTTTTTAAGTTTACTATATATATTTAAGTGAAATGTAGCACAATGAGGACATGTAAGAGATGAAAAAACTTTTACGGTGATTTTGGCTTCCTCGTTACCGATTTTAAGCACACTATCTTCTGAAGCGATCGCTTTTGAAGCTATTAATATAAAAAATATTATATTAATTATTTTTCTGGTCATAAGCTTTAATTAATTTATTTAAATTATTTTTTAATTCGGAGTTTTTTATATTTTCTAATTTCAACTTTAATTTAGAATTCTTATTACTAAAATTTTTAGATCTCTCAATTAATTTTTGATCTTTTCTTATTACCTTCAATTTAATATCTTTTATTAATTGGTAGCCAAAAAAACTATTAATCCTGTCTGTAATATCTTTTTTACTATACTCAATTTCAAGCTCTTTACCGTGAATCACATTTAAAAATATTATTCCTTTATCAAAATCTCTATTATTTTTCACCTTAATGGGATAACAACGAGCTGCAATTTTTTTACCAACAATATTTATCCAATTATCAACAATATTTGAAAAGTTATAACCACCTTTCCTAAGGATATTTTTTAATCCCTTTGGAATAGTACTTGAAAATGGCCTCAAACCTTGTAAGGAATTACGGTTTTTAATATTATTATTTTTATGCATATAAGATTTAACTTAACAAAAAAAATTCTTGCTTGGTATGATAATAACAAGCGCAGTTTGCCTTGGCGTGTTAGTAAAAAATCACCAAAAAAGCTCTATTACAGACTACTAAGTGAATTTATGCTTCAACAAACTCAAGTAAAAACTGTAATTCCATACTTTAAAAAATTCACGCTTAAATATAAAGATTTAGACTCTCTCTCCAAATCTTCAGAGAGAGAAATTTTAAAAATGTGGGAAGGGCTTGGTTATTACAGAAGAGCAAGAAATTTATTAGCCGCAGCAAGACTAATAGTTGAAAAATATAATTCTAAACTTCCTAATGACATGGAGAAGATAAAAAAAATTCCAGGAGTTGGTGACTATACCGCTAATGTTTTATTAGCCTTAATACACGAAGAACCGAGAATAGCACTAGATGGAAATGTTAAAAGAGTTTTTGCAAGAATCATAAACAAAGACATTAATGATATAAATTATAGAGATTTTATAATGTTAAACCGAAATAAGTTATTAAAATCAAAAAGAAATTCAGATTTAGTCGAGTCTTTAATGGAATTTGGAGCCTTAATTTGCAAACCTCAAAATCCAAACTGTAACATCTGCAGTATTCAAAATAATTGTAAGTATTATAATTCTAATGATAAAGTTTCCATTACCAATAACAAGATAATAAAAAAAGAAAATTTTGATATTTTTTGTTATATCAATAACAGTAAACAAATTGCTCTAACAAAAAAACATAAAATAACTTTTTTAAACAGTTTTAATTTACCAAAAATCAAAGAAAGAAAAAAAAATTCAGAGTACAAAGATTGGAAATTTTTAAAAAATTATAAGAATTCGATCTCAAACAAAAAATTAGATATTGACATATACTACAAATTTGCAAATAAGATACCAGCAGAGTATGTTTGGCATCCAATGGAAAAAAATAATGATTTCGTACCATCATTCACAAAAAAAATTATAAAACAAATCTCAACTTTATTTTAATGAAAAAAAAAATTGCAATTCTTGGAGCCGGTATAGCAGGACTTACTTTTGCAAATCTTTTAAAAAAATATTCTGATTATGAATTTATTATATATGAAAAGAATGAAAGTTTACCACTCGATGAAGGCTATGGAATTCAATTGTCACCTAATAGTATAAAAATCCTTAATCAAATAAGTTTTAAAAAAATTAATAGGGAAAATTTATTTGAGCCAAGCGGTTTAGATTTTTATAATATTGATAATGAAAAAATTTGCGATTTAGATTTGTCCCAGTTTAACTCAAACGACATAAAATATACCACCTTACAGAGATCTACTTTAATTGAATTTTTAAATAAGGAAATTTATGAACAGCATTTAAGATTTGGAAAAAGAATTAAAGAAGTCTCTGAATTAAAAGGTAAAATATTAATAAAGTTTGATGATAATACTAATGATTTAGTGGATATAATTATTGGTGCAGACGGGATGTTTTCTAACACCCGGTCTTTTTTTGAAAAGAAGAAAAACGAGCCAAAATTTAAAAAAGCTATTGCGGTGAGAAAAATTCTTAAGGCAAAATTAGAATTAGATATAAATGATGAAAAAATTAGTTTGATGATGGGAAAAAAATGTCACTTAGTTCTTTATCCAATAAATAAAAAAAAGGAGTTGAATTTAGTTTGTGTTATAAGAGATAAAAAAAATAATATTAGTAACCTAAAATATTTAATGGATAGAGTTATAATTCAGAATCCTAAATTAGAAAAAGTTTTTAGTGAAGATTTAAAATCATGGCCATTATATTCTACACCCCGAATACTTCAGTCTAATAATGATAAAGTATTTTATATAGGCGATGCATTCAACGGTTTTTTACCAACACTAGCTCAAGGAGCTGGTCAATCTATAGAAAGCGCCTATGAGTTATTTAATTTATTAAAAGAAGAAAAAAAAGACATTCAAAATAGGTATTTTAAAGAGAGATCGAGAAGGGCTAAAATAGTAAGAAAAAGATCAGATATCAATTTTTTTATATTTCATTTTTCAAGTACAATTATGCAAAAAATCAGAAATTATTTTATTAAATTTTTAGTTAAAAAAAAGAGTTTTATCAGCTCTTATTTGGGCGTTGTATACAAGAATTAAATCTGATTCTCGGCGATAAACTTTTTCCTCAGACTATCAATTAAAACCTTTGATCCATTTAAGTAATAATGCCAATAAGTCCAACCGTTGTAGCTTTCCGTTCCATTAATTTTGGCTGCGATTTTATGAATTGAACCCTCGGAGTCTTTATATTTAATGCTCCCGTCTGCCATTATTTTTGCGTTAATTTTATTCTTTGAGTCTATCAAGGATGCACCAGGTTTAATTATTCCGAGTTCAACTAGTGAGCCAAACGGTATTCTAGGTTTTGCTTTGTTATTTTCAATTGTATCGAGATAATCATCTTCAATTCTAACAGTTTTATTAATTCTTTCCAAAGCTGCTTTGAAATAAACTTTATCTTTTTCGATACCGTAATAATTTCTACCAAGTTTTTTGGAAACTACAGCGGTTGTTCCAGTTCCTAAAAAAGGGTCCAAAACTGTGTCTCCTTTATTTGTGGTCGCTAAAATTATTCTATGAAGTAATGCCTCGGGTTTCTGAGTTGAATGAATTTTTTTTCCATTTTTTTTTAAACGCTCGTTTCCGTTACAAATTGGAAGCATCCAATCAGATCTCATTTGCAAGTCATCGTTTAAGCATTTTATAGATTGATAATTAAAAGTGTATTTTGATTTTTTATTTTTTGAAGCCCAAATTAAAGTTTCATGAGCATTGGTGAATCTTGTTCCTCTGAAATTTGGCATTGGATTGTTTTTTTTCCAAATAACATCGTTAAGTAACCAATAATCCAAATTTTGCAAATGATAACCAATTCTAAAGATATTATGATAGGAGCCGATTACCCAGATACTTCCATTATCTTTTAAAATTCTTTTACATTCAATCAACCATCTTATTGAGAAATCATCATAATCTTTAAAGCTATTAAATTGATCCCACTTATCATTTACACCGTTTACTTTACTCGCGTCAGGCCGAGTTAATTTTTCACCAATTTGCATATTGTAAGGTGGATCAGCAAAAACTAAATCAAAAGTTTTGTCTGGAATTTTTTTCAATTCTTTCAGACAATCACCATTTATAATTTTGTTAGAGAACTTTATCATTTTATAGATTCAACTCTAAATTGAATCCATGGTCAAACCTTTTTAGAAAAAAAATGTGCCAATTAGTGTGGGGGATTCTTATCTAGACAACATCTTGTGTATTGGTTTGAAACCTATCCTGTGATGAGCTGTTACACCAAACCTTTTTAAACCATCGAGATGTGCTTTAGTCCCATAACCGAAATTGCTCTCCCAAGAATAATTTGAAAACTTTTCGGATAACTTTATCATTAATCTATCCCTATAAACTTTTGCAATTATTGAAGCAGCACTAATTACTTTAATTTTTTCATCACCATTTATTATTGTTTTATAATTTTTAAATCCCTTAGGAGCAAAAATACCATCGAAGAGAATTAATTCAGGTTTTATCGACAACTGCATAATCGCTCTTTTCATTGATAGAAGAGATGCTTGTAAAATGTTTAATTTAGAAATTTCTTTTACAGATGCTATCCCAATTGCATAAATTGAATTTAACTTAATGTGATTTGAAATTTCCACTCTTTTTCTGAATGAAATTTTTTTTGAGTCCTTTAAAATATCTTTATTAATCCCTTTTTTCAAAATTACTGCTGCTGATACAACTGGTCCTGCCAAACATCCTCGGCCTACTTCATCAACTCCAGCTATTAAATTTTTATTTTTCAATTTTTATTTTTAATTCTTTTATTTTTTCTCTTATCATTTTTAGGTCAATCCAAGAAAATTTTTTTTGATCCGGTTGTCTCATCAAAAAGGCAGGATGAAATGATGCTATTACGTTAGTTTTACAATAGCCAATATTTTTAGTTATCCATTTCCCTCTCGCTTTAGAGATCACGTTTTCCTTTCCAATTATTGCATTAAGTGCAGTGCTGCCGAGCAACAGTAAAATCTTAGGCTCAATAATTTCAATATGTTTCATTAAAAAAGGTAAATACCGATTAATTTCTTCGTCCGATGGCCGTCTGTTAGACGGTGGTCTAAAATTGACAACATTAGTTATGTAAACATTTCCTCTATCTAAGTTTATTGACTTCAACATCTTATCTAAAAGTTGCCCTGCTCTGCCAACAAAAGGCAGTCCCTCTTGGTCTTCGTTTGCTCCGGGACCTTCACCAACTATCATAATTTTAGCATTTGGGTTTCCATCACAAAAAACAATATTATTTGCATTTTTTTTTAAATCGCAATTTTGAATCTTTAAAATTGATTTTTTTAAAATTTCTAAGGACTTTTTTTTATTTTCACTTCCTAGCTCAATTTGCTGTTTATATCTGTTTATTGAGTTATTGCTAAATATCAATTGATGATTTATTAAACTATAATATTTGATTAATTTTTGTAATTTGATATTTTTTTTATACATATATGGTTAGTTTTAAATTAATAATAAAATTATTATCACAGATATTATTTTTGACTATTGTTTTTACAAGTTTAAATGCCAAAAGTTTGGATAAGTATAACAAAGCTAGTAATATCTCTAATTATTTCTCGGGAATTTTGTCAATTTCCGAAGACGAACACAACAAATCATATAATTTCTTAAAAAGATTAAATGGACTAGAGGATTATCATAAAAATTATGCCAGCGTATACTTATCTGCTCTTGTCAAAAATAAACAATTTAAAGAGGCCTATAGATATGCAAAAAAAATTGAAGCAAAAAATATTGAATATTTTAACAGTGATCTGATAATTGGCACATATTATATTAAAAACAATAATTTAAAAAAAGCTAAAATTTATTTCGATAAAATCAATAACATTGAAGAACAGTCGGTGTTTAATAGAATAATAGCACAAACTTTAAATTTCTGGATGAATGCTGATACAAATGAATTAACTAAAAATAATAATTTCAACGTATTTGGCGCTGAGTTTGAAAATATCAAAAAGATTCAAAATGTTTTTTTTAACTGTTTTGCAGATAATGAAGAAACCGAAAAGAGTTTTATCGAACTAATTTCTAATAATAAAGTGAATTTCTCCAGATATAATTATTTTTATGCTAATTATTTAGTTTCTAAAAATAAAGTAAGTAAATCATTAGAGTTTTTGAACGACGCATTATCTGAAAATCCTCGAAATTTAATGCTGAATCAAATGAAAATTAATTTACAAAAAGAGAGAAAAATTTTTGCCAATCAGTTTGATTGTAAGAAATTATCCCACAATATAGCTGAGTTTTATTATCTTCTTGCTAATTTGCTTTCTTCGCAATCTTTATACTCAATGTCTAATTTCTATTTGAGCTTAGCAAAGTATTTAAATCCTAATCTAATTTCATACGACACTCTTTATGCGGAAAATCTGAGTTTTAATGATAAACTTAAAGAGGCTAACAAAATTTATAATCAAATAAAAATTTATGGAGAAATTTACAATTGGCATGCAACTAAAAAAATTATTTCACTAGATTTAGAAAACAAGATTGAAGATGAAAAAAAAATTAAAATATTAGAAAATAGTTTTAATAATATCACGGAGCCGAACGTTTTTCATAAGTATGATTACGCAAACTTATTGAGGAGATATAAAAATTATAATCAGTCAATATCACAATACTCATCAATTCTTAAAACAATAAACTTTGAGCATGAGTTATACGCCAAAGTAACTGACGGTAGAGGCATAGCTTATGAGAGAATTGGAAATTGGGAGGATGCTGAAAAAGACTTTTTAAACTCATTAAGCCAAAATCCAAATCAACCATACGTAATCAATTATTTAGCTTACTCTTGGGTTGATAAAGGTATGAATATATCAAAATCTTTAGAGATGTTAAGAAAAGCAAATGAATTAAAAAAAAAATGATGGATACATTATCGATTCACTCGGTTGGGCTTTATACAAACTTAATAAATTCGAAGAAGCCAAAAAATATCTAGAGAAAGCCGTCACACTAATGCCTTCAGATCCAGTGGTAAATGATCACTATGGAGATTCTTTGTGGATGAATGGAAACAAGTTACAAGCCAGATACTATTGGAAATATGTATTAAAACTTGAGGACACAAAAGAGGATTTGAAGAAAATATTAAGGGATAAATTGATCTTTGGTCTTTAAAAATTTTAATCATGCAAATTAAATCTTACGCAAAAGTCAATCTATCTTTAAGAGTTATATCAAAACTTAAGAATGGTCTTCATGATATACAATCAAATATATTTCTTATTGATTTATTTGATAAGATCATTATAAAAAAAAATTTAAAAAAAAAAGACTCCATTTTTTTTAAAGGAAAATTTAAAAAAAACGTTAGTCCAAAAAATAACACTGTTACAAAAATATTAAGAGCATTAAGAGAATATAGCATAACAAAATCTTTTTATGATGTTTCTATAAAAAAAAATATACCAATTTTTGCCGGTTTAGGTGGAGGGTCAAGTAATGCGGCATTTGTAGCGAAATATATCAAAAAAGGCCTGGTTAAAAATAAAAATTTTAGAAAAATAAAAAAAAACCTAGGTACAGATTTTGAATTATTTTTTTTTAACCGTTTGTATTTAAATGGTCTAAGTAAAATAAGTATAATTAGAAATCGATTTAAACTTGATTTAATACTTGTGTATCCAAAGATAAATTGCAAAACTAGTGAAATTTACTCAAAAGTTAAAAAATTTAGTAAGAAAAATAACTTTAACTATTCAAAAATTAGGAGCAAGTCGAAGTTTATTAATGCATTAAAAAATGAAAAAAATGATCTTCAAAGAATTGTTGTGAATAAATATCCAAAAATTAAAATTATACTTGAATATTTAAGTAAACAAAAAGGGTGCTATTTTTCAAGAATTACGGGGTCGGGTTCGGTTTGTTTCGGACTTTTTAAAAGCAATAAAGTCGCTATAAAAGCTCTAAAAAAAATTAAAAAAAGATTTCCAAAATACTGGTGTGTTGTTACTAAAACTATTTAAATTTTCCAATTTATGGTATATCAAAATAGTATTTTGGGGCATAGCCAAGCGGTAAGGCAGCGGTTTTTGGTACCGCCATCCTAGGTTCGAATCCTAGTGCCCCAGCCAAATAAATGAATAGTATTTCTAATAAGCTTAGTTTTATAAGAAAATTAAAGAATAAAATTTTTCCTTTTTACAAAAAAAAGGAAGTCAAAAAATTATTTAGTTATATCAACGATAGAAATTCTCAAAATCAAAAAGTAGCAATGTTCGTTGGTGGATGTGTTAGAAAATTTTTATCCAATGAAGAAATAGATGATATTGATATTGCCACAATCTTTACCCCTGAACAATTAAAAGAAAGATTTAATAAATCTCCAATAAAAATTGTCGATACTGGGTTAGAGCATGGCTCAATTACAGCTATAGTGGATAAGATTAAATTTGAATTAACTACGTTACGAAAAGATTTAAAAACAGACGGCCGGCATGCAGAAATTGAATATACTGATGATTGGAAAATTGACTCTGATAGAAGAGACTTTACTATTAACGCAATTTATTTAGATGAAAATGGAAATTTATTTGATCCACAACTCGGCACTAAAGATCTTGAAAGAGGTATTGTAAAGTTTATTGGAGATCCTGAAAAAAGAATAGAGGAAGATTATTTAAGAATTATTAGACTGCTTAGATTTGTTCTCCAATATAAAAGTAACATAGATGAATCAACTTTAAGAGCTGTAAAGACAAAATTAAATGGAATAAATAAATTATCAAAAGAAAGAATACTTAAAGAATTGATAAAAATAATCGAACTTGATAATTTCAAGTTTATAAATAACTACAAAAACTTAATACACATATTTAATCTGATTTTTCCAGAGTTAAAGCATTATAGAAGACTTGTAAAATTATCTGAAATAGATAATTATTTTCAATTAAATTCAACCTCATCTCTCGCGCTTTTGTTGATAGATAATTCTAATAATTATGAATATTTTTGCCATAAATACAAGGTTTCAAATAATTTAAAAAACCGATTGAAAAATATATTTATCTGCTTCAATGAAACTAAGTTTGATAAAAATTTTTTTTCAAAGAATTTAAAAAAAAGTTTATATTTATACTCATATGAAATCTTAAAAGATGCATTCTTAATTAATTATACTGATAAAAAGAATAGTAATTCGGATTATTTTTTGAGTCACCTTAAAAAGTTAGAAAATACAAAAAGGCCAGTATTTCCGTACAATGGTAGATATTTAAAAAAAAAGGGCTTAACGGAAGGTAAAAATTTTGGATTAATATTAAAAAGTATAGAAGAACTTTGGCTAAAAAAAAATTTTAATCTATTAGATGAGGAAGTTTTAGAAATTATAAATAAACACAGGTAAATTTTTACTTACACATATTCAACTTTTAAAATCTCAAATGATCTTTCTCCAGATGGAGTGTTGACAGTTACAATGTCTTCAACTTTTTTTCCTATAAGAGAGTTTGCAATAGGACTTTTAAAATATATCAAATTTTTTGATATGTTAGCCTCATCTTTACCTACAATTTTGTATTTTATTTCTTTCTCTTTTTCCAAATCCTTTACAGTTACTGTCGATCCAAAGATTATTTTTCCATCATTTTCAATTTTAGTCACGTCAATAACATTAGCTCTTGCTATTGTATCAGTAATTTCAATAACTTTACTTTCAAGTTGCGCTTGCTGCTCTTTGGCTGCGTGATATTCAGCATTTTCTTTCAAATCACCATGTGACCTTGCTTCGGCAATAGCTGATACAATTTTTGGCCTCTCAATATTTTTAAGTTTATCCAATTCGTTTTTTAAATTTTGTAAGCCAGTTTTTGTTATGGGTTCTTTTTCCACTTTATCTCCACTTTGCTTCAGGAGGCATAGACATTAATATTGAGTCAACATTACCTCCAGAGTTTAAACCAAATTTAGTTCCTCTGTCATATAACAAATTAAACTCTACGTATCTTCCTCTTTTCAGTAGCTGAACTTCTTTATCTTTTCTTTTCCACTTAGTTTTCATTTTTCGAGTTATAACGAATCTAGCTATATCAATAAACCCAGTACCAAGTTCTCGAGCAAATTTAAAATCTTGTTCCCAATTTTTCATTTCATAATCGAAAAAAATACCGCCAATACCTCTTGGTTCTTTTCTGTGCGGAAGATAAAAATAATTATCACACCATTTTTTATATTTGAAATAATTTTTTTTATTATTTTTACAAATAAATTTTAATTTATTATGAATATGCTCTCTCTCTATTTTATCTTTAAAACATGGTGTGGCATCTATACCCCCACCAAACCAATTTTTTGTAGTGACTATAAATCTTGTGTTAAAGTGTAAAGCTGGAATTTTAGGGTTTTTCATGTGAGCAACAACTGAAACACCAGAAGCCCAATATGAACCATTTTTTTCTGCTCCTAAAATCTTTGATCTAAATTTTTTTTCAAATGTTCCACTTACTGTAGATTTATTTACTCCCACTTTATCAAAAATTTTACCATTTTTTAATAAATAGGATATACCACCGCCCTCATTTTTTCTTTCCTTCCTCCAAATCCTTTTAAAAAATTTTTTAGGTTTCGGGGATAATTCCTGTTCTAAAATTTCAAATTGTTTACAAATCTGTTGCTGGAGGTAATCAAACCAACTTTCAACATATTTTTTTTTGTTTTGAATATTTATCATTTCTAATTAATTTGTCTTAATGCTTCAGAGGTTGCTATAGCAACTGACACTGCTTGATTTAAAGATCTTGTTTTTTTATTAATTGGAATTCTTAATTTCTCATTTACCGATTTATGCACTTCATTAGGAACACCTGCGCTTTCTCTTCCAAATAACAAAATATCTTTTTTTTTAAATTTAAAATTATAATAAATTTTTTCCGCTTTAGTAGTCATTAATATTATTCTCGACTTTGAATTCTGCTTTAAAAAATTTTTGTAACCTTCATATTCATAAATTTTAGTCACATTTAAATAGTCCATTGCTACTCTTTTAAACCTTGAGTCGTTTAAATTAAAACCACACGGTTTAATTATGTGAACATTAATGCTGAAACATGCACTAAGCCTCAAGATAGCTGCAGTATTTTGAGGAATATCAGGTTTAAATAGAGCTATATCAATCATTTAACTTGCCTTATGTGTCATTCTGACCCTCTAGGAAATATTATTATTTAGTTTTATCTAATAAAATACATTATAAACGAGATTATCAATGGGTAAAACAGATAAAAAAACAACAAGAAGAGATTTCTTATATACAGCAAGTTATACGGTAGGAATAGTAGGCCTGGGTGCAGCAGTTTGGCCATTGATTGATCAAATGAATCCAGATAAATCTGTGCAAGCTTTAGCCACAACTGAGGTTGACATCAGTAAAATTGAACCTGGAAAGTCAATTACTGTTCTATGGAGAGGTAAACCTGTATTTTTAAAAAGAAGGACTCCAGAAGAAATTGCCGAAGCGCGGTCTGTAAATTTGAATGAATTAAAAGACCCGCAAAAGGATGAGGATAGAGTTAAAGAAGGAAAAGACGAATGGCTCGTCATGTTAGGTGTTTGCACACATTTAGGATGTGTGCCGTTATCAGACAAAGGTGACTATAAAGGTTGGTTTTGTCCATGTCACGGCTCTCACTACGATGTGTCAGGAAGAATTAGGAAAGGTCCAGCACCGATTAATATGGAGATACCGAAATACGAATTTGTTGATAGTAATACAATTAAAATAGGTTAAAAATGAGTGATACATACGTTCCAAAATCAAAAGTCGGCAAGTGGTTCAATGATAGATTACCACTGTTGTCTTTAGCTTCACATTTGAGTGATTATCCTACTCCCAAAAATTTAAATTATTGGTGGACGTTCGGTGGTATTTTAACTTTTTGTCTATTAACGCAAATTATCACGGGCATAGTTTTAGCAATGCATTACGTTGCCCATGCCGATCTTGCTTTTAAAAGTGTAGAGCACATTATGAGAGATGTAAACTATGGGTGGTTAATAAGGTATATCCATAGTAACGGTGCTTCAATGTTTTTCTTAGCCGTGTATATACACATTTTTAGATCTTTATTTTATGGTTCTTATAAAGCTCCAAGAGAAGTGATTTGGATTACAGGTCTCTTAATTTATTTTTTAATGATGGCTGCTGCCTTTTTAGGTTATGTTTTACCTTGGGGGCAAATGAGTTTTTGGGGCGCTACAGTAATAACAAATTTATTTAGCGCTATTCCATTTGTGGGTGAAAGCATTACCACTTGGCTTTGGGGAGCTTACTCTGTGGATAATCCCACATTAACAAGGTTTTTTAGTCTACATTACTTAATTCCTTTTTTAATTTTGGGGTTAGTTGTTCTTCATATTTGGGCTTTACACGTACCAGGTAATAACAATCCGGTCGGTATTACTATACAAAAGCCTTCAAAAGATACAGTTCCGTTTCATCCATACATTACTGTAAAAGATATATTTGCTCTTCTAATGTTTATGATAATTTTTGCTGGATTTGTATTTTTCGCTCCAAATGTTTTAGGTCACTCCGACAACTATATTCAAGCCAATCCCATGGTAACACCTGCACATATAGTACCTGAATGGTATCTTTTGCCATTCTACGCAATACTACGTTCAGTACCTGATAAATTAGGTGGAGTGATTTTAATGTTTTCTGCAATATTCATCCTTTTCGTTTTACCTTGGCTAGATACCTCTAAAGTGAGATCTTCAGTTTTCAGGCCAATTTATAGACAATTCTTTTGGGTTCTAGTAGCTGATGTTTTAATGCTTGGATATATAGGCGCTATGCCAGCAGAGGGCATCTATTTAGTTTTAGCTAGAGTAGGTACGATCTACTATTTCCTACATTTCTTAGTTATACTACCGGTTGTTGGGTATTTAGAAAAAACAGATCCATTACCAATTAGCATCTCTGAACCGGTGATGTCAGGTTCGGCAAACTTGTCAATGGCTAAATTAAAAAATGAGAAAAATTAGGAATATTTTAATATTAGTTATAACATCGCTTTTCTTTTTTAAACCAACATCGTTTACAGCCGAAGCAATTAAGCCAATGTCAGTTGACTGGAGCTTCAAGGGTTTAACCGGGAAATTCGATAGAGCTTCCCTTCAGCGTGGTTTTCAAGTTTACAAAGAAGTTTGCGCTTCTTGTCACTCAATGAAGTATTTAAGCTATAGAAATTTAGGTCAACCAGGTGGGCCAGAATTTTCCGAGGCAGAAGTGAAAGCGATAGCCGCAAGTTTCGAGATTGTTGACGGTCCAGATAGTCAAGGTGAAATGTTTACAAGGCCAGGGCGACCTGCTGATAAGTTTTTAAACCCGTATCCAAACGAACAGGCAGCCAAAGCTGCGAACGGAGGAGCTTATCCTCCCGACATGTCAGTCTTGGTTAAAGCCAGGAAGGGTGGGGCGAATTACATTTATTCAGTCTTACTGGGTTATGATGAAAAACCAGAAAATATCACTCTAGATGAAGGTGTTTATTATAATAAATACATGGCAGGTAATAAAATTAAAATGCCCAAAGTTTTATCGGATGGTTTGGTCGAATATTCTGACGGAACGGTTTCTTCAGAACAGCAAATGGCAAAAGACGTAACTACTTTTTTAGCCTGGGCTGCAGAACCTGAACTCGAAACTAGGCATAAAACCGGTGTTAAAGTAATGATATATTTAATTTTATTATCAGTTCTTGTCTATTTAAGCATGAAAAGAATCTGGTCAAGAATTGACACGGAAGTGTAAAACGTCACCATCCTTAACAATATAATCTTTACCCTCAATTCTAAGTTTTCCGTTTTCTTTACACTTTTCAATACTACCATACTTAATAAAATCATCACATGAAACAGCTTCTGCCTTAATGAATTTTTTTTCAAAATCTGTATGTATCACTGACGCTGCTTTAGGTGCTACAGTATTTTTTTTTACTGTCCAGGCTCTACTTTCCTCAGGTCCTGATGTGAAAAAAGTATCTAAACCTAAAAGATCATATCCAGTTCTTATAAGTTGTTTCAGACCTGTTTTGTCTAAACCAATTTCCTTCATAAAAGTTTCTTGTTCTGATTTATTTAGACCCATGATTTGATCCTCGATATCTGCACAAATTAATATGATCTTTTGATCAGAGTATTTTTTTACAATATTATTTGTAAAATTATTTCCAGTTGCAAGACTCTTCTCATCAACGTTACATACTATTATTTTTGGTTTGATACTCAGCAAACCAATGTTACTTAATAAACTTTTTTCAATATTGCTATCTAAATTGATTTCTTTCCCCGAATTAAGTATTTTTAATTTAGCTTCTAATATATTTCTATCATCATTTGACAGCAGTTTTTTTTTACCTTTTTCAAGTCTTTTTTCAATTACTTCAATATCTGATAGCAGAATTTCTGTCTTGATGGTTTCAAGATCTTTCACCGGATCTATTTCATTATTCACATGAGTAATTTTTTCAGACTCAAAACATCTTACTAAATGTATAATTGCATCTACTTCCCTAATATGTGATAAAAATTTGTTACCTAATCCCTCACCTTTGGCCGCTCCTTGGACCAGGCCAGCAATATCAACAAAAGTAATATTAGTGTAAATTTTTTTTTTTGATTTTGATAACGTTGAAAGTTTATCAAGTCTTTCGTCTAAAACATCAACAACACCGATATTTGGATCAATTGTACAAAAAGGGAAATTACCAGCTTCTGCATTTTTTGATGCGGTCAATGCATTAAATAAAGTCGACTTACCTACGTTAGGCAATCCAACAATGCCACATTTAAATCCCATTCAAATTTTGATTTACTTTACTCGAAAAAAGATCAATTTTTTTATCAATAAGAGTTGGTACTAATTTTACAATATTATCGGCTATTTCTTTAATTCTATCCTCCTCATCTTCTTTAAAATCTTCTAAGACATGTTTATTAACTTTACCATTTCCTTTCGGGTGGCCTATACCAATTCTTACTCTGGAGTATTCTTTACCAATAAATTTATCAATGGACTCAATTCCATTGTGTCCAGCACTGCTCCCACCAAATTTGGCTTTAACTTTACCAAAATCGATATCCATATCATCATGAAAAACTATTACATCTTTAGCATCGATCTTAAAGTAATCTATTAACTCTTTAACTGCAGTGCCAGAATTATTCATAAATGTTAAAGGTTTCACCGCGTAAACTTTTTTTGACTCAATACTCCCCGTAGTTAACAAGCCTTTAAATTTTGGTTTCTGTTTTGAAAGTTTAAATTCTGCGTTTATAGCATCTATAATTTTAAAACCAATATTGTGTCTATTATTGGTACTATTTGTTCCGGGATTTCCTAATCCAACTAATAAAAGCATAATTATTTCTTTTTAGGAGGTGCTTTTTCTGCAGCAGGTTTTTTATCTTTTTTATCGCCAGCTCCATCTTTTGATTTTTCATCTTTTTTCGATGCATCACCTTCTTTAGCTTTGGCAGCCTCACCTTCTTTACCTGGAGCGGCTGTTGGGCTTGCTCCATCGGCCGGCGCTGTCTCTCCCTCAGCTCCCTCAACAGCTTCTCCCTCAGCTGGTTTTTCTGGTTCCTTAATTATTGTTGGTGGAGCTACTGTAGCTATTACAAAATCTCTGTCTGTGATTGTCGGTGTTACGTTATCACTGAGTTTTACCGAAGTGATTTTTAAACTATCTCCGATATCAGTACCAGCTAGATCAACTTCAATCTCGTCTGGAATATTATCTGCTGGACATTTAAGTTCAACTTTACGTCTTACTATATTAAGCACTCCGCCTCTTTTAAGCCCTGGTGAGTCTGAATGATTTTTAAATTTTACTGGTATCTGTAAAATTATTTTTGAGCCTGCAACTATTCTCATAAAGTCAATATGAATTGGTTCTTCAGAGATCACATTGTAGGCAATTTCTCTAGGCAGCACTTTTTCATTTTTACCATCAATATTCATCTCGAACACTTTTGACAAAAAAGACTCTGAATTAATAAAATTTTTTACTGAGTTTTTTTCAACTGAAATCTTTTGATTTGGATTTTTTCCACCATAGATTATTGCTGGAATATATCCTTCTCTTCGAAGTTTATTGTTTATTCCGGTTGATGATTTATCTCTTTTTATTGCTTTTATATTGTTCATTTTTATTTATTAAAAAAAGGCTATTTAACTCAACTTTGAAAATAAAACAAGAGTTAATTAAACAAATCTGATACTGAAGTAGAATTTGATATCCTTTTTATTGCTTCTGCCATTAATGGAGAAATTGATAATACCTCAATTTTCTTATTATTTCTAATTTTGTTTGTATTATCTATACTATCAGTAATTATTAATTTTTTAATGTGCGATTTTTTAATTTTATCTGCTGCATTATTACTCAAAACTGCATGTGTAATAAAAACATAAACATCGCTGGCACCCTTAGACTTCAAAGCTTTTGCAGCGTTAACTATTGTTCCACCACTGTCAATTATATCGTCAACAATTATACAGGTTCTACCTTTAACATCACCAATAATATTCATAACTTCAGATTTTCCTGGTGAAGGTCTTCTTTTGTCGATAATTGCTAAATCTGCTTTTATTTTTTGAGCTAAGCCCCTAGTTCTTTGAACTCCACCAACATCTGGAGAAACGCAAATCAATTTTTTATTTTTCAATTTTTTTTTTATATATCTAGCGAATAAGGGGGTCGTGTATAAGTTGTCAACCGGAATATCAAAAAAACCTTGAATTTGCCCAGCATGCAAATCAACAGTAACAACTCTATTTGCTCCAGCGTTTGTAATTAGATTTGAAACAACTTTTGCAGATATGGATGTTCTAGGAGCTACTTTTCTATCTTGTCTCGCATAACCAAAATAAGGTATTACAGCTGTAATATTTTTTGCTGAAGATCTTCTAAGTGCGTCTATACACAGAAGAAGCTCCATTAAATTATCATTTGCAGGCGTGCATGTAGATTGAATAACAAAAACACTATTACCTCTTATATTTTCATTAATTTCTACATAAATTTCCCCGTCTGCAAAGCTTTTTATATTTGAATTTATTAGTTTAAGTCTTAGCTGCTTTGAAATGTTTTTGCTCAGCTTCGGATTGCTAGTGCCAGAAAGAATTTTCATTAGAAAGCTTATATATACATTTATTTATTCTTATTTTCAATTAAATTTATCTACTTTAAACAGATTACTGAAATACACCTTCCATAGTCTCTCTGGCCCATTTTTCTGGACCTTCTATAGCTAAAGAAATGATCTTTTTTTTGAAAAGTATCAAAATCAATGTGATCAATTTTTGAAACACCAAGTTTTATAAGTTTGGCTTCAATATAATTTCTAATATTAAAAAAGTATTTATTTTTATTTTTATTAGCGAAGAAAACTTTATTAACTCTATTTTGTTTAAAAAATTTTTTATAAAAATCACGATCTACCTCATAACTTTTTTTTCCAATACAAGGCCCTATACAAGCAACCAGATTATTTTTCCTCTTTAACTTTTTAATTTTTTTTATTGTTTTTTCAATAATACCATTGAATGCACCTCGCCAACCAGCGTGAATACATGCGATTACATTATTTTTTTTATCACAAACGATAATTGGCACACAGTCTGCGGTAAGTACGCCTAACGCCAGACCTTTGACTTGAGTGATTAAAGCATCGCAATTTAATTTTTGCTTTCTAGAATAATGCTTTTTAATATTAATAACCTTATTACTATGTGTTTGATTCATCAGGATTAAATTATTAAAATCAACACCTATTTTTTTTGAGACATATCTTAGATTTTTTACAACTTTTTTTCTCTCATCTTTAGATCCCAAACCACAATTTAAACTCTTATAAATTCCTTTTGAATGACCATTTTTCCTTGAAAAAAAACAATGATTAATTTTATTTATTTTCTTTAATTTTTTTGAATAAAACATTATTTAAAACCAAGTAAATTTTTTTCTTTAGTTTTGTAAGCAAAAATGACTTTAAATAATTTGCCCATAAATTTTTCTCCCAGCAATCTCTCCAATCTAAAATATAAATCCGATTTATCTTTAAATGACATTTTTGATGCTAAAATGTTAGCTCGCTCGATTACACCAAGTTTCTGTAAAAAGAAACTTTGAGAGACAATATTGTTTGTTATAAGTTTTTTAGATTTGAAAAAATTTTTAATCAAATTAAAATCAACGAGTGAGGTTATATCAGCATTTCCAATGTTTGATAATAATGAGTTTTTTTTATGTGATTTCACTGATTGAATTGTACTTTTATTTTTGGGTTTAATGTAGCCATAGTCAATTAGAAGCACACCCCCACTAAATTTTTGTATGATATCTATTATTCTTTCTAGTTCATTCAAACCTTGCTTTGGAAATTCAATTACTCCTCTTCTTTTTAAGAGATTAAAATCTTTCAGTTTTTTTAGCATAACGGTCGGTGCTTTTTTATAAATAAAAGTGGGATTAACTTTCCCATTATATTGAACACATTTTTCAAATAAAACACCATCCTTTTTTATAAATTGTTTTATTGGAATAGCATCAAAAAATTCATTCCCGAAAAAAATACTGACTCCTTTTTTTATCTGACCCATATTATTTATCCACTTTACTTTGGAACTTGTGATATTTTTTTTTTGTATTTTTTTCAAAAAAGCACTTTTCTCGTACATATATATATTTAATGACTCATAAAATTCAGGGAACTTTTGAAAAATTTTTTCTACTTCTTTACATAATCTTCCATCGCCTGGCCCTAATTCAATAAGATTAAATTTTTTTGGTTTTTTTTGTTTTTCCCAAAAAGAAATAATCCATATCGCTATCATTTCGCCAAATAAATTAGAAATGCCAGGAGCTGTTATAAAATCTCCTTTCTTTCCAAAGGGATTTTTTTTTGCGTAATAGCCCGCGCTTTTATCATAAAGCGCTTTTTCAACAAATTCGTCTAATGTAATTATTTTTGTTTTGACCATTTCATTTTAATCTAGTTAAAATTAAAATTCCAAAAATTATCATAAAAAAACTTAGAATACTTCCAAGTGTGAATAAATTTAAAATGTAACCAATTTGCTGGTCTGGTTCTCTGAAAATTTCAGATATAATTCTTGAAATACCGTAGATTATCAAAAATATTGATGAACAAAAACCATCTAAATATTTTTTTTTGAGCATAAAAAAATTTACTATTAAGAACAATATAACGCCTTCTAAAAAAGCTTCATATAATTGTGATGGATGTCTAAGAGAATTATCTACCTCCGGGAAAATTACACCATAAGATAGATTTGTTACTTTACCGTAAAGTTCTCCGTTGATAAAATTAGCGATCCTTCCTAAAAATAAACCAATTGGTGTTACACATGCTAAGACGTCTAATAAATGAAAAATCTTAATTTTTTTGTTAATTGAAAAAAAATAGCATCCTAAGATTACGCCTATTAAAGCGCCATGAAATGACATTCCACCCTTCCAAACTTTAAATATTTCTGAAGGATTATTTAGATAAAAGTCAAAATTATAAAAAATCACATATCCCAATCTTCCACCAACAATTATTGAAATTATGATGTAAGAAATTAAATCATCAAAATGAGATAGATCTAAGTTTTTTTGCTCTTTATTGATAATCTTTACGATAATAAATTTACCGTACCACCAACCAATTAGAATGCCTAATATATAGGACAATGAGTACCACCTCAGTGAAACAATACCTAAATCGATTAATATTGGATCTAAATTGTGAACATACATAAAAAAAAAGTATAACATAATTGATATAAACTTTCTTATAAAATAAGATCAGATATGTCTAACTCAGAGAAAATAGTAAAAGTAATATCAGACTTGATAGAAAAAGGCGTCCTATCTTCACAAGATGCAAAAAAAGAAATTATAACCAATATGAAATTTCAAAGAGATAATTTGGTCGATAAACTTCAATTGGTTTCTAGAGATGAATTTAACATTTTAAAAAAGTTAGTACAAAAACAAGCTCTTGAGCTAGAGAAGTTGAAAAAGAAAAAAACTAAGAGGGCAAAGAAATCTTAACCATCAAGCCTCCCAAATCACTTTTAGAGAGTCTTATGTTTCCTCCATGAGCGTTTACTATATCCTCTGAAATAGCTAGACCGAGTCCCACGCCAGATTTATTTAAACTTCTACTTTTGTCTAATCTATAAAAAGGTTTAAAAACATTTTTGTGGTACTCCTCAGGTATCCCAGGTCCATTATCATCAAATATAATGTTCACCCAATTATTAGTTTTTTGGACACTTACAGAGGAATTTTTTGCGTATGTCAGGCTATTTTGTATTATATTAGAGAAACATCTTCTTAATGATCTAATTCTACCAGTGTAAAAAATCTCTTCATCATAACTTATTTTTAAATTATCTGTGTTAAAACTAGACTTCAAATCCTTTAAAAGATTGGTTAGACTTATTTTACCAGTGTTTTCCTCAGACTGGGATTTAGCAAATTCCAAATAATCATTAAGCATTTTTTCCATTTCATCAATATCCTTAGACATTTTTTCTGAAATTTTTTTTTGGTCTATCATGGCTAACTGTAGCTTAAGTCTAGTAAGCGGAGTTCTGAGATCGTGACTTATTCCTGAAAGCATTTCAGACCGTTGATTTAAATGCCTATTAATTCTTTTTGCCATTCTATCAAATTCATATGATGCTTTTCTTATTTCGAGTGCACCTGACGTTCGAAACTCATTGACGTAATTTCCTTTACCAAAACTTTCTGCAGTCTTTGCAAGCCTTACAATAGGTCTTGTTTGATTTTTAAGAAATAATATAGCTATCAAAATTAATATAATTGATGGCAATGTTATCCATAATATAAAAAGGCGCACTGAGGAAGTGGCCAACTTTTCTTTTGGAAAAAAAAACTGTAAAGTTCGATCGTTAGATCTGATTTTAACTTCCACAATATTTAAGTAACTTGTGGTATTGAACCAATATCGGTCACTTCCAAAAGTTGATTTAAGCTCTCTTCTTAGGGATCTGTCCATTGGGCTGAATTTTCTCTCAAAATTCTGACTTGGAAGATCCTCATTTAAAAGATTTATTTTAAAATCAAAATTTTTCTTATACGAATTTGTAACAAACTCTGTTTCCTTATCCCCAAGATTATTGTGTATATCAACTAATGTTTTAATTTCACCCACCAAAGATCTCGTCATTCCTTTATTTGCTTTAATCCAAATACTGTCAAAAAAAACAATTGTGATAATTAATTGTAAAATTATTGTTGGTGCAGCAACAATTATCAAAGATCTATAAAAAAGACTTTTTGGTAAAATTATTTTAAAAAAATTATTCAGTCCAGAGAACATAACCTGACCCTCTTATTGTTTGTAGATATTTTGGATTTTTTGGATTTTTTTCTATTTTTTGTCTCAATCTAGTTATCATAACGTCAATCGATCTTTCTTGTGTAATACCTGAAATTTTTCCAATATCATTTCTAGAAAAAGTTTTGCCTGGATTTGAAAGCATTTCGATTAAAACTTTTTTTTCTTTTGAATTTATCTTGAAATTTTGACCCATGTTATTAACTTCCATTTTATTAAGATCAATATTAGCTGCACCTATTTTTTGTTGTTTATTAAGATTAATTGTATTTTTTTTTGAAATTATATTGTTGATGCGCAGCAAAAGTTCTTTTGGTTCAAATGGTTTACCCAAATAGTCATCTGCTCCAAGCTCTAAACCTTTGATTCTGTTTTCAACCTCACCTTTTGCAGTTAAAAGAATTATTGGAATATCATATTCTTTTTTTATATCTTTAGTGAGCTCATAGCCATTTTTACCAGGCATCATAACATCCAAAACAATCAAATCAAATTTGAATATTTTTATTTTTGCTGACGCTTGATTTGCATCATTCGCAGTTGAAACTGTGTAATCGTTTTCATTAAGAAATTCTTTTAATAGATTTCTTATTCTATCATCGTCATCCACTATCAATATATGTATTAAATTATCAACCATTGATTATTTTTTTTAGAACCTCTTTAAATTTTATTACAGAGTCTGGCTCGGAGTTTCTCAAAGCTTTAAAAATCCTTTTTTTTTGGGCATTATAAACTGTTTCAAAAAATTGTTTACCATCCTTATCTAAAAAAAGGTTTTTTTTTCGCGTATCCTCAGTATTTTTGATTTGTTTAATCATTTTGTTTTTAATCAAATCTCTTAAAACTCTATTTAGGCTTTGTTTTGTAACTTTTAATCTAAATATTAAGTCTGTTAGACTTATTCCTGGATTTCTTTCGATAAGATTAAGAGCTCTTAGGTGAGCTGGCCCAAAGTATTTTTTTGACAATAGCTCTCTAGGGTCGGCAAAAGTTTCTCTATAAGCATAAAAAAGCAGTTGAATAAAATCTTTAATTTGTTCATCTTTTAAATAAAGTAAGTCTTTCATAATCGGTAAGTCTTATTGACTTATCTTATTAAGAAATATACTTTTTTGGAACAAAAAAATAGATATATTAAACTTTTATGGAAATGGTTCCTTACGATAAAAGATCAGGAAAAATTTGGTTTAACGGCGAAACGGTGAACTGGCAAGATGCAAAAATTCACGTTTTAAATCATGGTTTACATTATGCAAGTTGTGTTTTTGAAGGTGAAAGAGTGTATGAAGGCGAAATCTTTAAGCTTGAGGAACACACTGATAGACTTTTTTATTCCGCAGAGCGGTTAGGTATTAAAGTTCCTTACACAAAGGATGAGATTAATGAAGCATGTCGAAAAATAATTTTGATCCAAAAAGTTCAAAATGGTTATGTTAGACCAGTAATATGGCGAGGTAGTGAAATGATGGCTATTTCAGCTCAAAAAAACAAAGTTCATGTTGCTATAGCTTCATGGGAGTGGGGATCTTATTTTGATCCAAAATTAAAAATTGAGGGCATAAAACTTAATATTTCAAAATGGAGAAGGCCGGCACCGAATACAATCCCTTGGGATACGAAAGCGGCAGGTCTTTACATGATATGTACTCTCTCAAAGCATGAGGCAGAGGCACAAGGCTACACAGACTCAATGATGCTAGATTATGAAGGCAATATTGCAGAAGCAACTGGCGCAAATATTTTTTTTAAAACACGAAATGATGAACTACACACTCCAATTCCAGACTCTTTTTTAGATGGAATAACAAGGAGAGCCGTTATTGAAATAGCAAAATCAAAAAAAATTAAGGTTGTAGAAAGAAAAATCAAGCCAGAAGAAATGAAAAATTTTGTAGGCTGCTTTCTGACTGGTACAGCAGCGGAGGTAACACCTGTATCTCAAATATCTGATTACAAATTTAAAGTATGTAACTTAATAACAGAATTAAACGAAAGTTATCAAACTTTAGTGAGAAAAAAAACTGCAGCCTAAGCTTTTTTTGCAGATATTATTACAGACCAAGCTAAAAATCTTAAAAAATTTAATTTAAATATAATCTTATCTAGTAATGATAGAAAATTAAATACATTTGATTTTTTTGAGTCTTTATATAAAGGAAGAAATAGAATAGTAAAAAAACCGTAGTATCTTATTTCTACTTCACCAAAATTTTTTTTAATTAAATCTAAATCTTCTCTTTTAAAAGGGTGCTCATCTTTTGATCTAGATTTTGGTGTCAAATACCTGTAAAGATTTATTAAAGGGTTTGTTCCCATTGGTTCTACAAAAATTATTTCACCGTCTTTTTTTAAAATTCTAAATATCTCTTTTAGACATTTTTCCAACTCAAGGTGGTGTAAAACCCCAGTACCGTAAATAATATCAAATTCATCATTATCAAAACGAGTTTTTTCACAATTATCTACCTCGAGTGTACAAATTCCTCTTTTATCAGAAATATTTCTTTTAGCTTTTTCTATAGAAACATTAGATATGTCAATCCCATTTAATCTTTTTGGATTAAACAGTAAAACTTTCTCTGCGGAACTACCTATTCCGCATCCATAATCTAAAACAATTTTATTGTTACATTTTTCTTTTAAAAAAAGAAAAAAATCTTCTGAAAGGTTGAAAAGTGCTCTATAAAAACTGTTTTCATATCTACTTTTACCACTTTGTAATTCGTCATGAAAATTTTTCTCTCTTAAATTAGTTTCCGTTAATTTCATAATTTTTATTTGTCGTCCTCGCTTAATGCATGATCTATTCCTTTAGCAATATAGTCATACCCAGTGTAAAGCGTTAAACCAGCTGAAAGCCACAGTAGAATAATTCCTATTGTTTGCGCGTTGTAATCTTGAAAATTTATCAATTTATTTCCAAAATCGCCTGTTAGTAAAATCGCAATCGAAAACATTTGAATAAACGCCTTAACTTTGGCTAGTCCAGAAACCGGCATTGAAATGCTAACTTTAGCTAAAAATTCCCTTAAACCAGAGATAATTATTTCCCTTGTTATAATTATAATAGCCGCAATTACCTCAAAATTTTTTATTGTTCCGTTCATAATTAATAAAACCAAAGCAGTGGAGACAAGTATCTTATCTGCAATTGGGTCTAATAATTCCCCAAGTTTAGACTCCTCTTTGAAAATTCTCGCTAATAGTCCATCAAGATAATCAGTGAAACTTGCTAAGACAAATAGAAAAAAAGGTATTAAATCTCCAAAAAAACCAGGTAAGAAAAAAGTTGCTACAAAGATCGGTACTATGATAATTCTACCGATAGTAAGAATATTGGGTATTTTAAATTTCATATATTACTCGTGAAAATAATCATATATTTTTTTGGCGATATTGTCTTCTATTCCATCAACAGATTTGAGATCTTCAAGGCTTGCTGACTCAACGGACCTAGCAGAACCAAAATGATTAAGCAAAGCTCTTTTGCGCTGTTTACCTATTCCTTGTATTTGATCAAGTAAAGATTTACTTAAACTTTTCTTTCTTTTAGCTCTATGCGTGCTGACCGCAAATCTGTGGGCTTCATCTCTTAATCTTTGAATAAAAAAAAGTAATGGATTATTTTTTTCTAGAAAAAACTCTGTGCCTTTATGATAAATTTTTTCCTCTCCAGCATTACGATTCTTACCTTTTGCAACGGCTAAAATTGGTAAGTCATGAAGCCCTAACTCATTTAAAATTTCTCTGCTTACAGAGTATTGGCCCTTACCCCCATCTATAATAATTAGTTCAGGCAAAGATAAAGATCCTGATTTTTCTTTTAATGTTTTTGAAAATCTCCTAAATAGAACCTCTTTCATCATTCCATAATCATCGTTTTTAACTTTGTCATTTTTAATATTAAATTTTCTGTATCTTTTTTTTACAAAACCCTCATTACCAAAACAAATCATTGCACCAACCGAGTCATTACCTTGGATATGACTGTTGTCATAAACTTCAATTAAATTAATATTATTGTTTAATTCAAACTTTTTGCTAAGATTTTCAATTAGATTATTATTACTTTCTGTTTGATAAATTTTTTGTGTTAGAGCCTGTTTAGCATTTTTTTCTGCAAGTTTTGAAATATTTATCTCATTCTTTGTTTTTGCCACCTTAACTAAAATCTCTTTTTTTTCTTTTGATGAAAAAGCCTTTTCTAGAAGAATTTTATCTTTTATTTCTGAGTTGGTAATGATCAATCTGGGTATAGTTTTATTTTCGTAAAATTGTACTAAAAATGAGGACATTATATCTTTTATATTATCGTCCGCATCATGTTTGGGATAATAAGCCTGATTACCCCAATTTTGTTTCGATCTAAAAAAGAAAACTTGAATACAGGTTTTTCCTGACTCTTTATAAATACTTACAACATCAGCCTCGTTTAGATTGGTCTGATTAATTTTTTGAGAAGTTTGTATTTGAGTTAAAGCTTTAATTCTATCTCGGGCAACTGCAGCTTTTTCGAAATCTTGTTCTTTGCTTGCATTCTCCATCTCTAAGGATAGGTTTTTTTGTATCCGTCTAGATTTCCCTGATATGAAGTCGATTGCATCCTTTACAGTTGATTTGTAATCGGATTCAGAAATATGCCCAACACAAGGTGCAGAGCATCTTTTAATTTGATAGAGTATGCAAGGTCTTTCTCGATTTTTAAAAACTGTGTCATCGCAAACTCTTAAGTGAAAAATTTTTTGTAGAATTTTTATGGTCCAGTTGGCCGATCCTATAGAGGCAAAAGGTCCAAAATAATAACCATCTCTTGTCTTTTTCCCTCTTAATTTTGTAAGTTGCGGCCATTTATCTTTATGGCCGATATAAATATATGGAAAAGATTTATCATCTCTAAGTAAAATGTTGTATCTAGGTTTATGTTTTTTTATTAAATTGGCTTCTAATAATAATGCTTCGCTCTCATTTGTAGTTGTCGTAACTTCCAAATTCTTTGTCAAAGACAACATTCTTTCAGTTCTAATAGGCAAATTAGACTCTGTAACGTAACTCTTTAGCCTATTAGGAATAATCTTTGCTTTTCCAATGTAAAGAATTTCACCTTTTTCACCGATCATTTTATAAACACCAGGGTTTTTAGGTATTAGGCTTATTTTATCTTTAATAATTTTTTTTCCTCGATCTATATCTCTCATTTAAATTTCTCTTTTAAAATTTCATTGTAGACTAGTTTATGACCTTTTTCTGATAAATGCATAGGGTCAAATTTATAAAAAAGTTTTTTTGGATTATTATTTTCACAAAAAACTCTCGTAAAATCAAAAAATTCAACATCAGATGATACCAAAATATCCCTAATCTTACTTTGAGGCAACAATACTTTTGAATTACAGTTTCTTGTCTGAAATTCATAAGGAAGTATAAAAATCGTTAATTCAGAGCCAAGATCTTTACTTTTGTTTTTTAAATTATTAATAAAAAAATTAAAATTTTTAAGGTCATTTTTTTTATAATAATCTAGAACATTTGTGAACCAAACTTTCTGCGGATCAATTAACTTGCCTTTTAAAAACATCCAAAAATAGGATTTATCTCTCAAATTATCATTCAAATTTTTTATAAAATTAAGATTGATAATTTTTTCTAATTTAGTCTTATCATAATTGTTTTCTCGATTAATTTCTTTTTTAATAACATTAGATGATTTGAATACGTCATTTAAAGTTACAAAATAAAAAATTTTCTTAATAGGTTGAAATTTATCCAGTTCATTTAATCTTAAGTTGTAATGTTTAGTTTGATAACCAAATACAGAAGTATTGTATATTTCATAATTTTTTAAATTTTTTCTCATAATTCCGGGGAAAGATAAATTTTCAAGAACGCCATTGCCAAATGCAACACTATCTCCAATTACAAAAATTTTATCCTCACTTTTATATTTATAATTTAAACTAGGTACCCTGTAGCCATAAAAATCAAAAAAAGCATCAGCACCAAAAACCTTGCCACTACTGTTAGGTTTTAAATAATGAATTTTTTTTTCTGTATCATCAATTATTTTAACTTCTATTCCCATTAACTGTGAAAGATTAAATATTCTTGCTCCACTCTCTAAAAGTACTAAAATGATTAATATCAAAAAGACATTTATCAAAAAAACCTTTAATATTTTTTTTGTCATAAAATTAGTTGCCTGTAGCTATAATTTTGTTTTTTCAATTTCAATTCCAACTGAGGAAGTATTTTTTAAAATTTCAATTTTTTCTATACGCAATTTTATAAGATTAACAAGTTGAATTTCAAAAATTTTATTGAAAATACTTTCTGCCAAATCCTCTAGCAAATTATGGTGTTTGTTTTTTGTTATCTTAATAATTTTTTTTACGATATCTTCATAATCTACTAAAGTTGAAAAATTTTTTAAGTCTGGTTTTACTAAAGGATTAGATATAATTTCTAAATTAAACTTGACCTTTTGTTTTTTCTTTTTTTCAAAACTATGTATTCCAACTGATATATTCAAAATAAGATCTTTAATGAAAACTTTTCTTTTATATTTGTATTTATTATTTATTTTAAGTTTTATTAATTTCATTCTTTTACATTAATTATATCTGGGGTTAGCCAAGCTAATCTTTGACCGCTATCTATATTTATAATTTGACCAGTAATATTATTATTCTTTATTAAAAATTTAACACCCTTGCAAATATTGTCCAACTCAACTTTTCTTTTTAACAAAGTCGATCTCCATTGTTTATTAAAGTGCTTCTTTGATTGCCTTTTATTTTTTAAAGTTGGGCCAGGAGAAATGCCATTCACTCTAATATTTGGAGCTAGTTTCATCGCAGAAATAGTTGTTAAAGTTCCTAGGCCAGTTTTACTTAAAGTATAAGAAAAAAAATAAGGAGTTAGTTTTTCAATCCTTTGATCAATGATATTGATTACTATACCATTATTTTTTTTTAAAATTTTTTTTAGATTTTTTATCAAAATTGCCGGTGATATTAGGTTAATATTTATATGTTTCTCAAAACTTTTTGTTGTGAAATTTTCAAGATTATCATTTTCAAAAATTGAGGCATTATTTATCAAACAATCTATGCCTTGCATTTTTTTAAATGCAGTTTTTATAATCTTATCTGTCTCTTCAGTATTTCCTAGATTAGCCTTTATCAAAAAAACTTTACTACCTAACATTTCTAAAGTTTTTTTAAGTTCTAATGCTTTTTTTTTTGACTTATTAAAATGCAAGCATATATTCGTATCATAACCAGCTAAACTCTTTGCGATAGCCGCGCCAATTCTTGTAGCTCCTCCAGTTATAACTATTTTTTTGGCTTCCACTTTTTTATTGCCTTCCTAGGTTTAGTGCCTGGCATCCCCATTGTCGATCTGCCTTTAGGATACACTTTATTTTTAAGTTTATATTGAGAAATTTTTGGATTCAAAGTTATTTCTAGCTCACTTGCCTCTAGTTTTCTTATTTCATCTCTAATTTTTGCTGCTTCTTCAAATTCAAGATTTGAAGCTGACTCTTTCATTTTTCTATTAAGTGCTTTTAAATGTTTTTTTAAGTTTCCACCTACATTTGAGCCTTCACTAATTTTTACATAGTCTTTTTCATAAACAGACTCTAAAATATCACTTATTTCTTTTTTTACTGACTCCGCTGTAATCTTATTTTTTTTATTATATTCTAGTTGTTTATTTCTTCTTCTATCTGTTTCTTTAATTGCTTTATTTATACTTTTAGTAACTTTATCAGCATATAAAATTACTTTACCATCTACATTTCTTGCTGCTCTTCCAATAGTCTGTATCAGAGATGTTTCAGATCTTAAAAATCCTTCTTTATCTGCATCCAAAATTGCGACCAATGCACACTCAGGTATGTCCAGTCCCTCTCTTAATAAATTTATACCAACTAAAATATCAAATACACCCATTCGTAAATCTCTTATAATTTCTATTCTTTCTAAAGTGTCTATGTCTGAGTGCATGTATCTTACTTTCAATCCGTTTTCATGAAGATATTCCGTGAGATCTTCAGCCATTTTTTTGGTTAGTGTAGTAGCCAATACTCTATAACCTTTTTTCACTATCTCTACAGCTTCATGCATCAGGTCATCAACTTGAGTTTTAGCCGGTCTAATTTCTACCGGAGGATCAATTAGACCTGTTGGGCGAATAATTTGATCTATATATTCATTTTTAGTTTGTTTTAATTCCCATGGACCTGGCGTTGCAGATACAAATACCGTTTGAGTTCGCATTAAATCCCATTCTTCAAATTTTAAGGGGCGGTTGTCCATGCATGACGGAAGTCTAAACCCATATTCTGCTAATGTTTTCTTTCTTGTATGATCACCTTTATACATACCATTTAATTGTGGGACCGTAACATGACTTTCATCTACAAAGATTATTGCATTATCTGGAAAATACTCAAATAAAGTTGGGGGAGGTTCACCTGGTTTTCGTCCAGACAAAAATCGTGAGTAATTTTCTATTCCAGCACATGTTCCTGTTGCTTCGATCATTTCAATATCAAATTTGGTTCTTTCTCTTAATCTTTGGGCTTCAAGTAATTTATTGTTTTCTTGATGTTTTTTTAAAGTTACTTCTAATTCACTTTTAATTTCCTTTATCGCCTGATCAATCGTTGGTTTTGGAGTTATGTAATGACTGTTTGCATATATTTTTATTATTGAATAATCATTTGTTTTATCGCCAGTTAAAGGATCAAATTCTTCAATTTTTTCTAATTTGTTTAGGTTCAGACTTAATCTCCAAGCTCTATCTTCAAGATGTGATGGAAAAATTTCTAAGTTTTCACCCCTTACTCTAAAAGTTCCTCTAAAAAAGTTTTGATCATTTCTTTTATATTGCAAATTTACGAAAGCCCTAATTAATTGGTCTCTATCGTATTCGTAATTTTTTTTTAATGTGATGGTCATTTTAGAATAAGCCTCAACCGAACCCAAGCCGTAAATACATGATACACTTGCAACAATTATTACATCATCCCTTTCCAATAAAGACCTTGTTGCAGAGTGTCTCATCCTATCTATTTGTTCATTAATAGAAGCTTCTTTTTCAATATAAGTGTCAGATCTAGGGACGTATGCTTCAGGTGTATAATAATCATAGTAAGAAACAAAATATTCAACAGCATTGTTTGGAAAAAAATTTTTCATTTCCCCGTATAACTGTGCCGCTAAAGTTTTATTTGGAGCTAAGACAAGAGCAGGTCTATTCACATTTTCGATGACTTTTGCCATAGTAAAGGTTTTACCAGAACCAGTTACACCCAGTAAAACTTGCTCTTGTTTATCGCCTTTTAAGTTTTTAATAATTTTTTTTATGGCCTCTGGTTGATCACCGCTGGGTTGAAAATCACTCTTGATTTTAAATTTGATACCGCCCTCAAGTTTTTTCTTTATAGCAGCTGATCCAGTCTCTAGCACATTAAATTTTTCTTGATACGAATTACTCATTTTATGTTATTAATAATTTAAATAAGATATTATAAATTTCAATGAGCATAGTTTCCAACAATTTAAAA
>MDTG01195454.1_pt1 | contig 73402 bp, 68 predicted proteins | sample 811421 | NCBI WGS metagenome assembly MDTG01 (sample SAMN05326645, study PRJNA326480) | marine metagenome | isolation source: seawater | place: Pacific Ocean: South East | collected 2011
GAAGAACGACCCGACGTGGATTACATATACCAATCAGCCCTTGGCATGATGGGGGAACATGGTGGCTGGCCATTGACTATGTTCCTCACCCCGGACGGAGAGCCCTATTGGGGAGGCACCTACTTTCCGCCTGCCGCGCGATATGGCCGGCCAGGGTTCCGCGATGTTCTGACATCAGCAGCAAATGCCTATACGTCCCAAAAGGACCGCCTGGAAAGCAACATCGCCCAACTCAAGCAAGGTCTTAAGAAACTGGCTCGGCCCGAGGGTGGCGGCTCGTTGAGCATGCCCACCCTGGACGCCATCGCCACGTCTCTACTGCGAACCGTTGACCCGATTACCGGCGGCACAATGGGCTCGCCAAAGTTTCCCCAGCCAGCCCTGTTTCAATATTTATGGCGAGCCTACCAGCGGACCGGCTCGCCGTTATTTCGCGGCGCCGTCACCTTGACGCTCGACAACCTATGTCAGGGCGGCATCTATGATCACCTGGGCGGCGGCTTCGCACGATATTCTACAGACGCTGATTGGCTGGCACCGCACTTTGAGAAGATGCTCTATGACAATGCCCTACTCATCGACCTGATGGCCGATGCGTGGCGGGCAACCAGATCGCCCCTCTACAAAGTTCGCACCCGGGAAACCATCGAATGGGTGTGTCGGGAACTTGGCGCCTCCGCCGGTGGGCACACGGCTTTCGCAAGTGCCTACGACGCCGATAGCGAGGGCGAAGAGGGCAAATTCTATGTGTGGTCCGAGGCAGAAATCGACGACATACTCGGCGAGACCGCAGCCCAGCTAAAGAAAACCTACGGCGTGTCCAGTTATGGTAACTGGGAGGGTCACAATATTTTGAGCCGCTCGGCCCAGTTACAACTTGGTGATGACAGCTTCGAAAATACCCTCGCGGCCGCGCGAGAAAAGTTGTTTGTTTTTCGCGCGAACCGTGTATGGCCACAAAGAGACGAGAAGGTTTTGGCGGATTGGAACGGCTTGATGATTTCAGCGCTAGCCCGAGCCGGCGACATTTTCGCAGAGCTCGATTGGATTGCCGCCGCCATTAGCGCATATGAATTCATCCTGGCAGAAATGACCGCTGGCGACCGCCTATACCACAGCTGGTGCGCTGGCCGGGCCCAACATCCGGCCGTCATCGAAGATTATGCCAACATGTCGAGTGGCGCGCTGGCGCTGTACGAAGCAACCGGCGAGGGCGCCTATCTGGCCCAGGCCGAAGCCTGGGTGAAGACCGCCAACCTCCATCACTGGGATAGCATCAATCATGGCTACTTCATGACCGCCGACGATACCGCCGGCTTGATCGCCCGCCCAAAACCAATCCACGACAACGCAACGCCGCCCGGCAACGGCACTATCGCAAGCGTTCTAGCCCGCCTCTATAATCTGACCGGTAATGAAAACTACCGCAACCGTCTTGAAAAATTACTGGCCGCGTTGACCCCACCAGAACCAGAGAAGGCGCTTCATCAGCTGTCCATGCTCATGGGCTTCGAGATACTGGAAGCCGGCGTTCAAATCGTCATCGCCGGAGAACGCGAGGCGGCAGCGGCGCTGAGGCGCGTGGCGATAATTCACGCGCCGTCGGTGCGTTTTGTGGTCAGCATCACCAGCGACACTGAACTTCCCGCGGAACACCCGGCGGCCGGCAAGGGCCCGGTGGGCGGCTCGCCAGTGGCATATGTCTGCGTTGGCACAACATGTTCACTTCCTTTCATGACGCCGCAGGATCTCGAGGATCACTTAAAAGCCTTGTGACCCCGGAGTCGTGCGGGCATGCTTCTCCCAAACAGGCGCCCGTCGTTAACTTGGCAGCAAACACGAGGTAATTGAGCGCGTATCGGGGTAAATCAGGTTGCCCTAGACGTCAATGCTTCGCACAATATCGCCAAGTATCCACGAAGAGTATCCGATTTATCCCGTCAGAGAGGACACCATGACCAAAGCCATACGCATTTACGAATACGGTGACGCCGATAATATGAAGTGGGAACGCGTTGACGTGGGCGCACCAGGCGACAGCGAGGTCCGCGTCAAGCACACGGCCGTTGGCCTAAATTTCATTGATATTTATCAGCGCACTGGCCTCTACGATATCGGAGCATTGCCGGCAACATTGGGCATGGAAGGCGCCGGCGTTATTGAAGAGGTGGGCGCCGGCGTTGACGATTTTGCAGCCGGCGACCGGGTGGCCTACGCCATGGGTCTTGGCGCCTATTCGGAGGCGCGCCTAATGACCACTGACCGGCTCGTAAAGGTGCCCGACGGCATCAGCGACAACACCGCCGCGGCGATGATGCTACAGGGCATGACTGCCCAATATCTGTTGAAGAGCTCCTATTCTGTGAAGTCTGGAGACACGATCCTGATCATGGCCGCCGCGGGCGGGGTTGGACAGATACTCAGCCAATGGGCTAAACATCTGGGCGCCACAGTCATCGGCTGCGTTGGGTCCGAGGCCAAGGCGATAGCAGCACAGGCCGCCGGATGCGACCATACCATTCTCTACAATTCCGAAGACGTCGCAGAACGTGTCCGCGATATCACCGGCGGTGCCGGGGTGCCTGTGTCTTATGACTCCATTGGTCAGGCCACGGTAAACGCGTCACTTGATAGTCTTGCGCCAACTGGATGTTTCATTTCATTTGGCAACGCCTCTGGCCCAATAACCGATTTTAATCCGGGCATCCTAGCCCTAAAGGGATCGCTTTACATGCAGCGGCCAACCCTTGCGACGTACACGCGAAACCGTGAATTGCTGAATGCGGTCGCCGGCGACCTATTCGCCGCAGTCGCTTCTGGCGCCGTCAACATCAATATTGACCAAACCTATCCGCTGGCCGAGGCGGTTCAAGCCCACAGGGACCTTGAGGACCGCATTACTACCGGCTCGACAGTTCTCATTCCGTAGGCGCGATCAAATTAATAGCGAATTCGGAGACTGGCTCAAGAATGTAGACGCTGTCTTGCCCGATACCTTCAAGACGATCTAGCTAGACCCAGTGGAGAATTTCACATAAGCGACCGCATTATAATATTGACGGAGGCTGTGGTTTCCAAAGCATATAGCTTAGAGACTTATAGCGGTGACAGCCATAACACCGTTGAAAAATATGACAGTAGAGGTCGGGCGGATAACGGAAACATTTTAAGCGCATCAATCAGCGGGAATTCGGTTAGTCATCAATAAAATGCGCAAGGGCACGAGCCTTAATGCGGCCTTAGCGACCCATCTGTATTTCAACGATCCGTGACCTTGGATAAATTTTGGCGGTATGTCTAGTGGGCACAGTTCTTGCCCTTAGGCTTTGGCTCACCTAAAATTTTGCCGGAATTAAGTATTCATGGAATCAAAAAAATCATCGTTGTTCTTGGAATGCTTAAGCTTGTCCAAGAGAAAATCCATAGCGTCGGTAACGCCCATGGGCATTAGTATCCGCCGAAGTACCCACATTTTTGACAGGGTGCCTTGGTCGACCAGAAGCTCTTCCTTGCGCGTTCCGGACTTAGTAATATCAATGCTCGGCCAGGTGCGTTTGTCAGAAAGCTTGCGGTCTAAAATAATCTCGGAGTTACCTGTCCCTTTGAATTCTTCAAAAATTACCTCATCCATCCGCGAGCCAGTTTCGATCAGGGCGGTAGCGATAATCGTCAACGACCCGCCTTCTTCGATGTTGCGCGCGGCACCAAAGAACCGCTTCGGGCGCTGCAAAGCGTTGGCATCCACACCGCCAGTTAACACCTTACCGCTTGACGGGACCACGGTGTTATAGGCGCGCGCCAAGCGCGTAATCGAATCCAGTAAAATCACCACATCTCGTTTATGCTCTACAAGGCGTTTTGCTTTTTGGATGACCATCTCTGTGACCTGAACGTGACGCACAGCGGGTTCGTCGAAGGTCGAACTTATAACTTCTCCCTTCACAGACCGCGCCATGTCCGTAACTTCCTCAGGCCTTTCGTCAATCAGTAGCACGATCAGATAACATTCGGGATGGTTCTCGGAAATGGATTGCGCGATATTCTGCAGCATCACCGTTTTACCGGTGCGAGGTGGTGCCACAATCAGTGCGCGCTGACCCTTTCCTACTGGCGCAATCAAATCGAGGACGCGGCTGGTTGGGTCCTTATGTTCTGGATTATTGATCTCCATATCCAGGCGCGCATCAGGATAGAGCGGTGTCAGGTTGTCGAAGTTAATCCGGTGCTTGACCTCCTCCGGACCGGCAAAGTTAACCTCGTTTACTTTCAGCAATGCAAAATACCGCTCCCCATCCTTTGGGGCACGAATCTGACCCTCTACCGTATCCCCAGTTCGGAGGCTAAAACGGCGAATTTGGCTGGGAGAAACGTAAATGTCATCGGGCCCAGGCAAATAGTTGGCCTCCGGACTCCGCAGAAAACCAAAGCCATCCTGTAATACCTCGAGAACACCATCGCCGAAGATCGCCTGGTCATCATCCGCAAGGTGTTTAAGAATAGCGAACATCATGTCCTGCTTTCGCAACATGCTCGCATTTTCAACTTCAAGGTCTTCAGCAAATGACAAAAGTTCAGGCGGGGTTTTGGACTTTAGATCTTTCAAATTCATGCTTAGGTTCCGGGTCGATCAGGAGGGTGGAGATGCGGGGAAGCAAGGAAGTCTGCGGACAAATCATTGGGATTCGGCGCTGGGCAAGGAGCCCAAGGGAGATTTGATCTTTCCGTACATTTCGGTGATTGCCGGAACCAATGTTTTAAATCCCGGAGAAGAGAGCCCACCATTACCGAAACGGTAGAACCATGTCAATTGGAACTTTTACGAAAGAACAACGTCCTTAGAAAGGCTGAACGACAACCATGATGACAATCACGATCATCAGGGCGGTAGGCACTTCGTTGGCGATGCGATAAAATTTCTGCGATCGCGTGTTACGGTCTACTTCGAATTCCTTGCACCATTTCACCATCCTGCTGTGCGCTACGGATAAAGCAACAACACAGAACAATTTGACAATCATCCAGGGGCGCGACCATAGCGCTTCACCACCGGCGGTCAGCATGACCAACCCAAAAACCCACGACGCGATCATCGCCGGATTAATGATCGCTCTTAGTAAGCGCCGCTCCATAACCTTCAAGGTTTCCGACAACTCCGAGCCCGGCGCGGCTTCACAATGATAAACAAATAATCGGGGCAGATAGAGCATGCCGGCCAACCAAGCTATCACACTTATCAAATGCAGCGCCTTCGCCCAAAGATAGGCCTCCCCTGAAAGCCCGATCATTGCGCCACACCAGCCGCAAACCGCGAACAGGGGCATTTGCCGAAAATGGCTGGACAGAGGCGCGCGCCCTCTCTGCCGCCAAAGGGATTGGAGCCCCGATCCGCACGGGCCTGGCGGACCGCCTCGGCTAAACCCCGAATGAATGCAGGGTGTATACCAATTGCCGGCACACGGACATAGACGGTTAGCCCCAGGTCATCCGCCAGCTCTCGATATTCAATATCCAATTCCACAAGGGTCTCCGAGTGCTCGGATACAAACGCGATGGGAACGACAATCACCCCCATTCCGTCCTTGGCGGCACGAGCCAGTTCGTCTTCCGTGGACGGACCAATCCACTCCAGGGGCCCAACGCGACTTTGATAACAAACCGCCCAATCATCGTGGCCACCCATAGCGGATACCACCGCTGCAGCCGTTTGCTCCACCTGCCACTGATACGGGTCGCCACCGTCGACCACCTTGCACGGTAAGCCATGGGCGGAAAACAAGATCCGCGTTTGGTCTGGTGAATCGGCCACCGCTTGCCCGACCAGATCTGCCTGAGCCGAGATCCAGCCCTTACCTGTCGGGTAACAACAGATCGCACGGGTCGGCGCCGATAGACCGATCTTTGCCGCTGCCCGACGCCAATCCGTTAACGACGATCCAACAGTAGTTGTTGAAAACTGCGGATATAGCGGCAGCAGCACGACTTCATCAGGCTCAAAAGCTTTTACCGCAGCAGCAACCGAATCAGACATGGGGTGCCAGTAACGCATACAGACGAAAACCTCCACGATATCGTCACCCCTAGAGAGCTCTAAGCCAAGGGCGTCGGCCTGCGCTTGGGTGAGTTCTAGAAGCGGCGATTTGCCCCCCAGGTGAGCATAAATTTCCCTAGCGATGGGGGCTCGCCGGCGGGATATTAACCCTGCCAGAAGCCAACGAAAGGGCTGTGGAAGTCCGATGATCGCGGGATCATGGAAAAGATTAAACAAAAACGGTTGCACAGCCATCGGCGAATCCGGGCCACCGAGATTGAATGTAACAACCGCCAACCGTCCCATGAATAGTTCGCCTGCCTAAACCGCGCCGCGAATAATGTCGACGGCACGGCCCACATTTGCGATAGGTGTCGAAGGCAACACACCATGACCTAGATTAAAAATAAAGGGCCCATTTCCCAAGACCGAGAGGATCTTACGCACCTCCTCCTCCATTAGCGCCCCACCATTAAACAACAAGTGGTTATCTAAGTTCCCCTGAACTGTGCACAGGGGTTGCAGCTCCTTCGCCGCCCAACTCAGAGGCACCGTCGCGTCGATGCTAATACCCTGCACCCCCGTATTTTCGACGAAATCACGATAAAGGACGCCGGCGTTTCGTGGAAAACCAATGATCGGTACATTTGGATGAACTTCATGCACCAACTCGACAATTCTTCGGTTGGGCTCAATAATCCATTTTCGGAATTGGCTCTCCGGTAGCAAACCGGCCCAGCTATCAAATAACTGCAGCGCTTCTGCACCGTGGTTGACCTGTTCGATAAGATAATTTGAAGTTGCTAAACACAAAACATCCATCAGAGCTGTAAATTCATCTGTCCGTCCAGCTGCCCAACGACGAATCTTAGTACCCTCCGTACCGCCGCGGCCTTCAATCATATAGAGCGCCACAGTGAACGGCGCACCAGCAAACCCAATCAAGGTTGTGCTATCATCCAATCCAGCGGCAACCTCGCGAACAGTCTCCATCACTGGTGCTAACCGCTCTTTCACCATCGACAGATCGAGCTTTGAAATATCCCGAGATGTCTCTAAAGGATCCAGAACAGGTCCCTCCCCTTGTTTGAAAGCAACTTTCTGACCAAGCCCATGGGGGATCACTAAAATATCTGAGAATAGAATGGCTGCATCGAACCCGAAGCGCCGTATCGGTTGGTGTGTTGCCTCTACCGCCAACTCTGGCGTGAAACAGAAATCTAAAAAATTTACCGCTGTAGACCGGATTTTGCGATATTCCGGGAGATATCGACCAGCTTGACGCATGAACCAGCAGGGCGGTGGAGTAATAGTCTCGCCGCGAAGAGCACGCAGGAGGGGTTTGACGTTGTACATGGGGGCTCCGCCGGTTTTCTAACCTACTCCCTAAATAATTAAATATATAAAGAAAAGGTAGTAGTAGTTGTAGTATACCAATTATCGAGGATTATTTATCATACTCAGTTTATATACCATTTAATTCGCAGTATCAGTCATCATAGGTAAACATATGAATAACCTGTGACCAATTGTGATGAGATTCAATAGTATCCTGATTTAATTCATATTTTTAAGTTTATTATTTAAACGGTTTTCTCTTGGAAACATGAATAATAACACGATTAGGGTTGTTCAGTAACCGGTTCCTGAATAGATATCCACCTGAGTAAAATAATGAGAACGGAATACTAGAGTTGGGCATTAAATTTAATAAAACCAAAAATATTTGAGATATCCGCCTTATGTCTACTGCTCACACACAGGTATATGTGAATAATTTATGACACGTATTCCCATACATCTTGTCTCCGACTCGACTGGTGAAACTGTGACCCTGGTGGGTCGTGCGTGTTTGGTACAATTCGATCATGTAGAGCCGGAAGAACAACTTTGGTCATTAGTTAGAACCGATGAAAAGGTTCAGGAAATTCTCGCCGCTCTTGAAGAAGAGGGCGGTGTTGTAATCTATACAATGGCGGATCAGAAAATTCGGAAGCTATTAGAAGAGGGATGCGCAGTCCTACAAATTCCATGTATATCCGTACTAGACCCAATAATTGGTGCACTTGGCCAATATCTCGGTACAAAAGGCCACGCGCGGCCTGGCTCTCAGCACGTGATGAATGCGGAATACTTTAGCCGCATCGAGGCCATGCAATTCGCCTTAACCCACGATGATGGTCAATCGACTTGGGATCTGGATGAAGCGGACGTGGTTCTTTTGGGCGTTTCACGCACATCAAAAACACCAACATGCATCTATTTGGCTAACCGCGGGATTAAAACTGCGAATGTTCCAATCGTACCTGGATGTCCGATCCCCAAGGAGGTTTTTGAAATTGACAAGCCTTTGATAATCGGATTGACCAAGGATCCGAAACGACTGGTAGAAATTCGCCGCCAACGACTACGCCTTTTAGATCAGGACGAGAACACCGACTATGTAAACCTGGAAATGGTGTCGCAGGAAATTAACGAAGCCCGCAGGTTGTTCTTGAAGCATGAATGGCCAATTATTAACGTCAGCCGAAAGTCCATCGAGGAAACAGCGGCGACAATTTTGCAGCTGCATCAAGATCGTCTGGATGCCCATTTCTGAAGCGTGAGCAATTTGTTGATACTTGCATCCCGAAGCGCCGCACGCCAACGCCTTCTTGAACATGCTTGTGTGCCCTTTAAAACTATAGCGTCACGTGTGTCTGAGGCGCCGATTAAGGCTGCTTGCAAGGCGGAAAAGTTGGGCCCGATGGAAACGGCCATGGCCTTGGCCCGGGCCAAGGCCAATGATGTCGGCAAAGATTGCCCCGATGATCTTGTATTGGGTGCCGATCAAATTTTAACCTGTGGCGATATTTGGCTTAATAAGCCAGTAGGGCGAGATGGGCTGCGAGCCCATTTGAGACAATTGGAGGGGCGATCTCACAAACTGATCAATGCGGCGGTCGTCGTTCAAAACGGGGCTATTGCGTGGCAGCACCAAGACGCAATTACAATGGTCATGCGGCAGCTTAGTGAAGCTTTCATCGAGGCGTACGTAAACGAAGTTGGAGAAATTGCAGCTCAATCGGTAGGAGGCTATCAGCTGGAAGGACTGGGCGCACAACTGTTTGATTCCGCGGATGGGGATTTTTTCTCGATCCTTGGCCTTCCACTCCTACCCCTGATGGCATTTTTGCGGGGCCGTAACGTGGTCCCCTCATGAATTGCACCGGGATAGGAGGGGCGCTTTGCTAATTTTAGGATTAACCGGTTCTATAGGCATGGGCAAAACCACAACTGCAAATGAGTTCAGGCGCCTTGGCGTGCCGGTTCACGATGCTGATGCGGCGGTTCACCAACTTATGGGTGTTGGCGGTGCAGCTGTGTCCATGGTGTCCGCGGCATTTCCCGGAGTGGAAGCTGGGGGCGCAATAGACCGAGGAAAACTCGGTGCCAGGGTGTTTGGCAATATCAGTCAATTGCACCGCCTGGAAAACATTATCCATCCCATGGTTGCCGAACATAAATGTCGATTTATTAAATTTGCAGCGCGCCGCCGTGTCCCTCTGGTTGTCTTGGATGTACCTTTGTTGTTTGAGGCGGGTGGCGATGCTGCTTGCGACGCGGTGGTAACGGCCTCGGCTCCGGGTTTTATTCAGGTCCGGCGGGTTTTGGCCCGACCGGGAATGGATCGTGCTCGCCTAGATCAAATTCTGGAGACGCAGATGCCAGATGCGGAAAAACGCCGCCGCAGCGATTTTGTTGTGCCCACCGGTCTTGGGCGCCTTGAGAGTGTGCGCACAATTCGTAAAATCATAAACGAAGTTTCTACGTGGCCAGCCAGGCATTGGCCGCCCTGGTTGGCGCGCCGACCCATCAAATAATCTTCAATCTTCTAGTGAAAGAAAGACAACAATAATGCGTGAGATTGTTCTAGATACAGAAACCACCGGCTTAAATCCGAAATCTGGAGATAGGATTATTGAAATTGGCTGTGTAGAAATAGTCAACCAGGTGGCCACTGGCGAGATATATCATCAATACATCAACCCTAAACGCGATATGCCTGAGGAGGCGTTTTCCATTCATGGTCTTTCGACGGAGTTTCTTTCCGATAAACCAGTGTTTGCCGATATAGCCGACGCGCTCCTTGACTTTTTTGGTAGCGCTCGGCTCGTTATCCATAATGCCGAATTCGATATGAATTTTTTAAATTGGGAACTTGAAGCGCTGGGGCGAGAGCCCTTATCTATGTATCGGGTAACAGATACCATGCGTATGGCCCGAAAAAAATTTCCCGGCGCGCCGGCGAGTCTGGACGCCCTGTGCAGGCGGTTTCAGATAGACAATTCAAATCGCCAGTTGCACGGCGCGCTGCTAGATGCGCGACTATTGGCAGACGTCTACCTGGAGCTCATTGGTGGGCGACAGCGCGACCTGTCCCTCGCTGGTCAGCATGCTAGTTCGGAAATCGCGGTGGACGCACCAAAGGTGGATCGACTGGTCCGGCCGCATGCTGCGAGCGCCGATGAACTGGCGGCCCACAAGGCGTTTATTGAAAAAATTACGAATGCCGTCTGGTCGTAATTGGGTCCACCTCGACACCGCACCGCCCAGATTATATAGGATCTACGCCGCTTGCCTGTGTCTGTGCAGCCAACTGCTGCTGGTACATGCCAGCAAAATCCAAAGGGCCGAGCATAAGCGGCGGAAAGCCGCCGTCACGTGAAACGTCGGCCAGAATGTTGCGAGCGAAGGGAAACAAAATGCGAGGGCACTCGATTAACAGAACGGCACCCCTGACCTCGTCCTCAACATTTACCGTGAATAGCCCCCCGTATTCCAGTTCTAGCACAAACGCCGTTTCATCGCTTACGTTGCATGTCGCCTCCACCTTCAAAACCACTTCGAAGATATTGTCCTCGAACTCTGAAAAGTCGACGTTAACACCAATCTTTACGTCGGGATCTTCCTGCTGCATTGCTGCGAAAATCCCTGGTGCAGTTGGGGCCTCAAAAGATAGATCCTTTGTATATTGAGCATTGACGATGATGGGGGGGACAGCCTGTTCAGGCTGAGCACCATCCTCTACGGGCGAAAACTCTTCGGCCATGGAACCTCTCCGTGTCTGGGAGGCTCTGGCTAACATGGATGATCTGTGACGACAACTCTGAAAGATATCATCTTGGTAGCGAGGCGATACCTAGCGCGGCGCCGGTGGCTCCGGACCTGATTTCACCGGCGGCGGCGGACAATCGGTGACGTCGGTGAACTCGCCATCGATAGCTTGTCCGCCTAGATTGGGGCTAGCGCCGTTAATGCTGGAAGCACGCAACCGAATGCGGCTGGCGATACAAGACATGAAACAATGGCGGGCCAACGGCACCAATAACAAGAAACCCACAGTGTCGGTAATGAAACCGGGTATCAGCAATAGGGCGCCAGCGATCAACAAACACAATCCGTCGAAAATCTGGCGGGCCGGAAGCCTTCCAGCGCCCATCTCATATTGCACATGGCGAAATACGGCCACGCCTTGGTGGCGGATTAGAATGGATCCAGCGATAGCCGTTGCGAAGACGGCCCCGATGGTTGGCCAAACGCCCCACTGGCCGCCAATTTCGACAAAGACCGCAATCTCGACAATGGGCACAATAATTAAGGCAGCGAGAATCCAGGGAAGCATGCTTGTCCTTTAGGCTGGAGGCGCTTATTTAATGTGTATGCCTGATGACCGGTTCTGTCGAGAATCATCCGACGGCATATTGAACCGCATGTGGACCTGCCCGATACAAACGGCTATCTTGATGGTGGCAGGGTTGACATTGCGAAACCTGGGGATCGTGAGCGGTCCGCGACAATACGCCAAAGGAGCCGAGCGACGGCGATGGGCAACGGATTTCAATTTATTGACATAATTTTGTTCGCAATGATCGCGGCATTTTTGATCCTACGTTTGCGTAGTGTTTTGGGGCGCCGCGACGGTCACGAGGGTGGGTATCAGGACCGGTTAGAGGCGGACCCCCGCGAGGAGCGGCCCGACGATAAAATTGTCCAGATTTCCAGCCGCAGGTCTGACGCCTATTCGGAGCCCGACCCCATGGAAAGGGATGTGAGCCCCACTGAAGAGGAGCTTGCTAACGAGGAATTGATGGCAGGGGTCGCTGATCTTCGCACTGCTGATCCCGACTTCAATGCTGAAGACTTTCTCGTGGGGGCCCGGGTGGCCTTTGAGATGATTCTTGGCGCCTATGCCTCTGGCGACCGGGAAACTCTGGAAAATCTCCTGAGCCCAGAGGTCTATGACAATTTCCGCAAAGCTATCGACGACCGCGAGGGCGCGGGCCACGAGATGGAAGAGACCCTAGTTGGGATCCGCTCGGCCGAAATTGTCGAGGCTCTTATGGACGGCTCACATGCCCACGTCACAACCAAGTTTTTCTCCGAACAAGTCCATGTGCTTCGCGATAGCGCAGGACATGTGATTGAGGGCAATCCTAATCAGGTAACTGATGTGGTGGATTTCTGGACCTTTGCTCGCGATACCAGCGCAAGCGATCCCAACTGGCATTTGGTGGCGACGCGCAGCCTTGATTGACCCAGCGTTCAGGGCTTCGGCCGCGCGCTTGCTTTTCGTTTTGGCGGTCGGCCTTGCACTGACCGCCTGCGAAAATGTTCTGAGAACCAAACATAAATCGCTGAGCGGACCTCCGGCAATTGCCAAGGCGGCCCCCGGAGGCTTTTCTATTTTTCCGGTAGCCTTTAAGGACATCCCGGGTTGGCGCGCAGACCGGCATAGCGATGCGCTGCCGGTTTTTTTGCGCAGTTGTTCGCGTTTGCGCAAGCAGGCGCCGGAAAAAGCTATGGGCTCCCGGGTGGAGATGGGGCGAGTGTCCCAGTGGGCCCGTATCTGTGATGATGCGAAGATCATTCGGCCTGGCAATGAAGCCGAGGCCCAGTATTTTTTTGAAAGCCGATTCGTGGCTTATCGGGTTTCCCATAATCATGGCAATACGGGCCTGATTACCGGATATTACGAGCCGAACCTACGCGGGTCATGGGCTGCAGATGCTCGGTATCGCTTTCCCCTTTATGCCCTGCCGAAAGATCTGATTTCGTCGGATCTAGGGATCTTCGACGTCAAGTGGAAGGGCGAGCAGATTGCTGGCCGCGTGGATGATAACCGTTACGTCCCCTACTATTCCCGGGCGGAAATCGAACAGGGGGCCCTTCAAGGACGACAACTGGAGATTGTTTGGGTCGACAGTGCAATTGACTCTTTTTTTCTCCACATTCAAGGGTCTGGGCGAGTGACCCTGACGGATGGAACACATGTGCGCCTCGGCTACGCCGGCCGCAATGGACGACGGTACACAGCGGTCGGGCGCGAGCTGGTGGCTGCTGGCATCATGCCGCGAGAAGAGGTGACCATGCCGACCATTCGCGCGTGGATGGACGCAAATCCCGTGGCCGCACAGGCGCTGATGCGAAAGAATAAGTCGTTTGTTTTTTTTCGGGTCTTAAGAGGAGATGGCCCCATTGGCGCACAAGGGGTGGTCTTGACCCCAGGCCGGAGCATCGCGGTCGATAGAAAATATTGGCCGTTAGGTGTTCCTATCTGGATGGATACCACCGATCCGGGGACGCATCCAGCAGCCCCGCTGCGCCGACTGGGCATTGCGCAGGATACTGGCAGTGCGATTAAGGGGGCGGTTCGAGCCGATTATTTTTGGGGCCATGGCGATGCGGCTGGCGAGAAAGCTGGCATTATGAAGGGTCGGGGTGTGTTGTACATGCTGTTGCCGCGAATGGCCGCAATCAATCCGCCGTCTTGAGGGGGCAGAATGGAACAAAAAACCAGATCGCAGAACACCACGCGGGTCGGAGTTTTTGCTACCTGTTTGGTGGATCTGACACGCCCCGCTGTGGGTTTCGCCACTGTACGCCTTTTGAAGCGTGTGGGGTGCGAGGTTTCAGTTCCAGCGTCGCAGACTTGTTGCGGACAACCGGCCTATAATTCCGGAGACAATAAATCTGCTATTGCAATCGCGCGGAAGGTGATCACCACCTTCGAGCCGTTCGATTATGTTGTGGTCCCGTCTGGGTCCTGCGCGGGCACTCTGAGGAGACACTATCCCAGAATGTTTGCTAAGGACCCGATATGGGCGCCGCGCGCTGAAGATTTATCAAAGAAGACCTACGAGTTAACCCAATTTCTCGTTGACATCATGCGGTCTAACAATGTGAACGCAAACTGGCGAACTTCAGCGACCTATCATGATTCGTGCTCCGGCCTTCGGGAGCTAGGAATCAAAACGCAACCCCGTACCTTGCTCAGGGAAGTCAGAGGATTAACGCTATCAGAGGGCGCTGAAGCCGAATCCTGTTGTGGTTTTGGCGGCTTGTTTTGTGTGAAATATGGGGACATCTCAAACGAGATCGTTGGAAAAAAAGTAGCGGATATCCATGAAACCGACGCCGATATAGTATTGGGCGGAGATTTAGGTTGCTTAATGAACATTGCTGGCAAGTTGAAACGCCAAGGCAGCAACATTGAAGTGCGCCATGTGGCAGAAATTTTAGCTGATATGCACGATCATCCGGGGATCGCGGACCCTGACAGCGCGGGAGGCGCTTGATGGATCCGCAAATTCGACAATTCAAGGGTAGCGCCCGGAAGGCCATAAATAACAAAAATTTGCAAAGCGCCCTAGCTAAACTGTCCAGCGGTTTTCCTGCTCGCCGCCAGCAGGCCGCCGCCCGCCTGCCCGAATTCGAGTCCCTCCGCGATGAGGCACGCGCTATCAAGGACCATGTCTTGGAAAACCTGGATATCTATCTGGAGCGCTATGAGGCTGAGGTGCTGGCGGCAGGCGGCCATGTACATTGGTGTATTGATGCCGAGGCGGCCCGCGCCAAGATCTTGGAGATCTGTGAGGCCGCTTGCGCCAAAACGGTAACCAAAAGCAAATCGATGATTGGCGAGGAGATTGCCATCAACGGTTACCTGGAAAACAAAAATATAACGCCGGTGGAAACGGACCTTGGCGAATATATCATTCAGCTGCGCGATGAACCTCCCAGCCATATTATCGCGCCGGCCGTGCATCTCACGATGGACCAAGTCGCTGATACATTTATGGCGCATCACGAAGACCTAGATTCTTCGCGTGCATTGGATGAGCCGCGTAAGCTCCTAGAAGAAGCCCGAGCTCAACTGCGGGACCAATTCATCGGCGCGGACGTGGGCCTGACGGGCGCCAACATGTTGATCGCTGAAACTGGCTCCAACGTTTTGGTCACCAATGAGGGAAACGCCGATCTGACCTATTCCCTGCCCAAGGTCCACATCGTCATCGCTAGTCTGGAGAAGATTGTTCCCACTCTGGAGGATGCGGCGACTATTCTGCGGGTTTTGGCGCGCTCGGCGACGGGGCAGGAAATGTCCGTATACACTACATTTTGTACGGGTCCTCGACGCGACGTGGATACGGATGGTCCGGAAGAATACCACGTGGTGCTTCTGGATAACGGCCGCTCAAAGCTTATCGGCACGGAGTTTCAGGAGATGCTTCGTTGTATCCGATGCGGCGCTTGCCTCAATCATTGCCCGGTCTACCAGACCGTTGGCGGTCATGCCTACGGGTGGGTCTATTCGGGACCCATGGGTTCTGTGCTGGTTCCGGGTCTGATTGGACTGGACGAGGCGTCTAACCTTCCCCACGCTTCAACGCTGTGTGGTAAATGTGAAAGCGTGTGTCCTATGCGAATCCCGTTGCCGCGCATGTTGCGGTCCTGGCGCCAAAAGCAGTTCGAAACGAAACGTTCCGGCATCTTTGCGCGAGTTGCGCTTCGCGCTTGGGCGGCCCTGGTGCTCAGGCCCGGGTTATATCGCCTGGCCATGGGCCTTGGCATTGCGGGGCTTGGGGCCTGGGGCCGCCGGCGTGGTCGTTTCGCCTGGTTGCCCATGGCCCGTGGCTGGACTAGTGGACGAGACTTTCCGGCCCCCACTGGTGACACTTTTATCGCTCAATGGCATAAAGGCGCGCGCGGCGACGCGAGTGGCGTGTGGCTTCGGAAACAAGATCCATGAGCAGCGATCGTGCGGCTATTCTCGGTGCTCTTAAGCGTGTCCTTGACCATCCGGCTCGGGATTCGGGTGCGCCCGCTGCGCGTATTGCTGCGCACCAGGCTAACCTGATCCCCTCCCGCGGGGCTGGCGATCGGGAATCCCAGATTTCCCGGTTCACCAAAGAATCGGAGATGGTTTCGGCCACGGTCGCTCGAATTTCCACAAAGGAGGACCTTCCAGGAGAAATCGCCCGCTATCTGATCAGCCAGAACCTGCCGGCGGAAATCCGAACGGCGCCGGCGCTCGATGATATTCCTTGGGATCACCAGCCAACATTGACGGTCAATGGTGGTCCGGTCCTAAAAACTGACACTGTTGGGGTTAACCGAGCCTTTGCGGGGATTGCCGAAACCGGCACCTTGGTATTTAGGTCCGGCCCAGACAGCCCAACAACTCTGAATTTTCTGCCACGGACGCACATCGCTGTCCTCTCCACAAAGGATCTGCATGGCGATTACGAGACTATTTGGACAAAACTGCGTGCGGTTCAGGAAAACGAGCCCACCCCCATGCCCCGGACCATAAATATGGTCACCGGCCCTTCTGCAACGGGCGATATCGAGCAAACTATGCAACACGGCGCCCATGGCCCCCAAAACGTTCACATCGTGCTGATCGATGAAGAAAACGAAGCCGGGTAAGAATAAAAAAAATTCAAAACACGAACCCGGCTCCTTGAGCCCGGAAGACCGGGCGCTTTGGGCCCGCGTAACGCATGACGTGACCCCTCTTACGGCAAAAAGAACAAATTCTCCTGACTTTAGCGATCCAAAAGACAATGACGACCAACCGCAATGGTCTAAGCCGCATGACCAGTGCTTAGCTGAGCCCTCTATGATCACGACCCAATACACATCATACATACACGGTCAGGCGCCCGGTTTAGACAAACGGACGCAAATGCGTCTAAGAAGAGGCCAAGTGGATATCGAAGCACGCCTTGACCTACACGGCATGACCCAATCGGAGGCCCATGAGCGGATGTGCGGTTTTTTGGAGGCTTCCCGAAATAGCGGATACCGGGCGGTCCTGGTTATTACTGGGAAGGGCCTGCGTCGGGACGGTCAAATTGGTATTTTGAGGAGTGCCGTGCCGCGATGGCTAAACGAGCCGCCGCTTCGGGATTGGATTAAGGCGTTCGATCATGCCATTCCCCGTGATGGTGGCGAAGGCGCCCTTTATATTCTTCTGCGGAGGCGGAAATGACCCCATTTGGCATGAAGGTGCGGGAACTCCGGAAAGCCCGTGAGATCACACTGAAGAAGATGGCCGAAGAACTGGGCGTGTCGGCGGCCTACTTTTCCGCGCTGGAACACGGCCATAGGGGCCAGCCAGGCTCCGGTCTCGTTCAACAAATTTGTGGCTATTTCGATCTGATCTGGGATGACGCTGAAGAATTGCGACGGTTGGCGCAACTGTCCCACCCACGCATCGTTGTTGATACCTCGGGCCTATCGCCCAAAGCCACCGAACTTGCCAATACCCTGGCAGCGACCATTCAAGATCTAGATGACGAAACGATTGATTGGGTCTTGGCCGAGATCCGTGGCCGGCATGCGCCGCTGGGGGGGCCCACATATTAATGTGAGCGCAGCCCGTCAAGGGGGTTTGTAAATCGCGATATAAAAATACGATTTTTCTTGTGCCGACCAGGCTCCAATAGTCAACAGGGCTCAAGTATCACTTGAGGCTACAAACAAGACGCCCCTGCAAAACGTCAAAATTACATTCTTCCGTGACCTTAGAGAATAAACTTTCGCACATCTGCGTTCTTGGCGAGATCTGCAACGTTTTTGCCGACTGTTTCGGAGGTAATGGTGATCGCCTCGCCGTCCCGCTCAGACGCATCAAAACTGATTTCCTCCATGAGTTTCTCCATCACTGTATGCAAGCGCCTGGCTCCAATGTTCTCAACGCCTTGATTGATTTCGGCAGACAAGTCGGCAATGGCCTCGATTGCATCATTTGTAAAGGTGAGATCTACACCCTCGACACCCATCAACGCCACGTATTGCTTGATTAGGCTCGATTCCGGCTCGGTCAGGATCCTAATGAAATCTTCCCGGTCCAAGGCCCGGAGCGCCACCCGGATCGGCAGGCGTCCCTGTAACTCGGGTAACATATCTGACGGTTTTGCCACATGGAAGGCGCCCGAGGCGATGAACAGAATGTGATCGGTTTTTACCGGGCCATGCTTAGTCGAGACCGTCGTGCCCTCAATCAACGGCAAAAGGTCGCGCTGTACGCCCTCGCGGCTCACGTCGGTGCCTATTCGTTCCGAGCGCGCAGTGATTTTGTCGATCTCATCGAGGAAGACAATACCGTTATTTTCAACAACCTGTATCGCCTCCTTCACTATTTGCTCCTGATCAAGCAGCTTGTCGCTTTCATCGTTTATAAGGGTGACATATGAATTTGCGATGGTCATTTTGCGCTTCTTTGTCTGCTGGCCAAAGGCCTTTCCGAACACGTCGTTCAGGTTAAGCATGCCCATCTGGGCACCCGGCATACCGGGTATATCGAAGGTCGGAAGGCCGCCGCCGCTAGCGTCACAGACTTCAACCTCAACTTCGCGGTCGCCCAGCTCGCCATCGCGCAGCATGCGACGAAATTTGTCGCGGGTTTCAGCGCCTGAGTTTTCCCCTACTAGGGCGTCGAGAACCCGCTCTTCAGCCATGATCTCGGCGCGTGCCCGAACATCCATGCGTTGGCGTTCTCGGACCATGTGAATGGCGCTCTCCACCAAATCGCGGATGATCTGTTCAACATCGCGGCCCACATAACCCACTTCCGTGAACTTGGTCGCCTCAACCTTGACGAATGGCGCTTGTGCCAGTTTGGCCAAGCGGCGTGAAATCTCCGTCTTGCCTACCCCCGTGGGGCCGATCATCAGTATGTTTTTTGGCAATACCTCCTCACGCATCGTGCCGTCCAATTGCTGGCGCCGCCAGCGATTGCGGAGTGCGATGGCAACGGCGCGTTTCGCGTCCTTCTGACCGACTATGTAGCGGTCCAACTCAGAGACAATTTCGCGTGGAGTAAAACTGGTTTCGGTCATAGCTTCTCGACAATAAATTGGGTGTTAGTATAGACGCAGATTTCGGCAGCGATCTCCAGGGCTCTACGTGCAATATTTTCGGCGTCCATGTCGCCCCGATCCACAAGCGCTCGCGCTGCCGCTAGAGCATAGTTCCCGCCCGACCCAATGCCGATTACACCGTCATCGGGTTCGAGCACATCGCCGTTTCCTGTCAAAACCAAGGACACGTCCTTGTCGGCAACGGCCATCATGGCCTCCAAGCGCCTTAGGTAGCGGTCGGTGCGCCAATCCTTGGCCATCTCTACGCAGGCCCGGGTTAGCTGTCCAGGGTACTGCTCTAACTTGGCTTCTAGCCGCTCGAACAGGGTAAATGCGTCTGCTGTGGCGCCGGCGAAGCCGGCGATGACGCCGCCGTCTCCCAGCCGCCGAACTTTGCGGGCTGAGCCTTTAATGACCGTGTCTCCAAGGCTGACTTGGCCGTCGCCGGCGATGACGACTTGATCGCCCTTGCGAATGGAAAGAATGGTCGTACCGTGCCAAACTGGAGTGCCGTCCGTCATGGTTTTTTTCAGTTCCTTAGATTTATGGAAAGGGTGTGAACGGAGGTAGGTGTTGACGAGCGCGCCAGACTATACCCTAGGATTTCGGCTTGTGAAGCACCCCTGTCAAGAGCTGACGCCTGTTCACCCCGGGCGGGGCCGTTCTCCGGGCTGGCGGCGTCCGGGCCGACCTGCTAAAAGATCGCCCAAATGGCCCCATTGGGGGGTCCTGTTATAAAGGATCACGCCATGCGGACTTCCACAGTCGCGCGCAAGACCAATGAAACGGAAATCGCCGTCACCGTTGACCTAGACGGCACCGGCATCTACGAGGTCGCAACGGGGATTGGATTCTTGGACCACATGCTAGAACAGCTCTCCCGCCACAGCCTCATAGACCTCACGGTAAGCGCTAAGGGTGACTTGCATATTGATTTTCACCACACTACAGAAGATACCGGTATCGCCATCGGTGAGGCAGTCAACCAGGCGCTCGGCAATCGTCGTGGTATCACGCGATATGCAGAAGCCACCATCCCCATGGATGAAACTTTAACCCGGGTCACCATGGACGTCTCCAACCGTCCCTACCTAATTTGGAGGGTCGATTTTTCGAAACCAAAACTGGGCGACATGGACACGGAACTGTTTAAAGAGTGGTTTCAGGCGTTCGCGCAGGCCGCCGGTATAACGCTGCACATAGAAAATTTGTATGGTGAAAATAACCATCACATTATCGAGTCTTGTTTTAAGGCACTGGCGCGGGCCTTGCGCAATGCAATTACCATTGACTCCCGCAAGGCGAAGGACGTGCCGTCGACAAAAGGAACATTGGGCGGCTCGCTTTAGCCTGCTTGGCACACACGCCGTGTGTTGAGCGCCCAAGGAGGCGAACCATGCGAACTTACAGCGTCCATATTCGCCGCCACGGCCTCAACCTCGATCGCGATTTTGCTGTGGTCAAGGAGGGGTTTAGCTGGCCAGCATTCGTGTTTAACATTTTTTGGGCGCTCTGGTACCGCCATTGGCTTGCGGCCATCGTTTTGTTCGCGATCCCCATTACCGTTGCCATTGTAACCAAAGTTATCGGTCTCGCGCCGGCCGGCAAAACCTTTCTAAGTTTGGGTTGGTTGGTGATCGTCGGCATGACGGCCAACGACGTGCGTCGCTATTATTTAGACCGCGACGGTTTTGTCGAACATGGAATCGCGGCAGGCAAAAACACAGATGATGCACTTTACAGCTATCTCCGGGACACGGCCGCGCCGCCCAAAAACACCTCCGGATCGATGCTATGAGTGTTTGTATCGTCGACTACGGATCGGGAAACCTACGTTCTGCCGCCAAGGCCTTCGAACGGGCCGTTGCAGAGGCTGGTTTGTCCATGACCGTCACCGTCACCGCCGACCCCGATCAGGTTGCTTCGGCCGATCGTGTCGTCCTGCCCGGTGTAGGGGCCTTTGCAGATTGCAAGCGTGGCCTGACTGCGGTAGATGGCATGCCTGACGCTGTCCACCGCGCTGTCCGCGAAGCCGGTCGACCATTTCTCGGCATTTGTGTTGGCATGCAGCTTATGGCGTCCCGTGGCCGGGAACACGGTGTCACCGACGGCTTTGGTTGGCTGGAAGGCGAGATCGATGCCATCAAACCTGTAGATACCTCTCTCAAAATACCCCATATGGGATGGAACGAACTCACATTTGCAGAAGCTCGCCATCCAGTTCTAAAGGGCCTTAATGATAACACTCATGCCTACTTCGTTCACTCCTATCACATGGTGTGCTCGGATCATGCCGATATCATCGCATCCACCGACTATGGTGGGCCGGTGACAGCTGCCGTCGGCCGGGACAACCTGATTGGGACTCAATTTCACCCAGAGAAAAGCCAGGCTACCGGCCTAAAGCTAATCAAAAATTTTCTTTTCTGGGCCCCGTGAACGTTCAACCCGGGACATTGCCATGATCTTTTTTCCTGCGATCGATTTGAAGGACGGTCACTGCGTCCGACTTCTCCGTGGCGAGATGGATGCCGCGACGGTTTTCAATGATAATCCCGCCAGCCAGGCCGTCACCTTCGAGTCGGAAGGTTGCAAGTGGTTACATCTTGTCGATTTAAACGGCGCTTTCGAGGGTCGCCCGGTCAACGGCAGTGCGGTTGACGCTATTCTTCAGGCGGTCTCCATCCCGGTGGAGCTGGGCGGGGGCATCCGTGACCGCGAGACCATCGCCATGTGGCTGGACAAAGGTGTCGCACGGATAATTTTGGGGACGGTCGCCGTCCGCGACCCGGCGCTGGTACGCGATGCTTGCCGGGCCTATCCGAGCCAGGTAGCCCTTGGGATTGATGCCAAGGACGGTTACGTCGCCGTCGAGGGTTGGGCTGAAACGGCGGAAGTCACCGCCTTGGATTTGGCCCGCAAATTCGAAGACGCGGGCGCGGCGGCTTTGATATACACGGACATAGCTCGTGACGGGGCGATGCAGGGACCGAATATTGACGCCACATTGGCCCTTGCCGATGCCGTCTCGATCCCTGTTATCCTGTCCGGTGGCGTTTCGTCCATTGCCGATCTGGTGGCCGTCAAGGAGGTCGCCGGGGACCGCCTGGAAGGTGTCATCAGTGGTCGGGCGGTTTACGACGGCTACATCGACGTCGCCGCGGCTACCGCCTTGTTGGCGGGAGGCACGTGATGCTGAAGGCACGGGTCATTCCCTGCTTGGACGTCGATGGCGGTCGCGTTGTAAAGGGCGTCAATTTTGTCGACTTGGTGGATGCTGGCGATCCGGTGGAACAAGCCAGCGTGTATGACGCCGCCGGTGCGGACGAACTTACGTTCCTTGACATCACCGCCAGTCACGAAAATCGCGATACCATTTACGATGTCGTCAGAAAAACCGCGGAACAATGCTTTATGCCGCTGACTGTCGGCGGAGGTGTGAGCACCACCGAGGACATCCGCAAGCTCCTATTGGCCGGGGCCGACAAGGTGTCCGTCAATACTGCGGCTGTTAAAAACCCGAAATTCGTGCGTGAGGCAGCGGAAAAATTTGGGACGCAATGCATTGTTATCGCCGTAGACGCGAAAAGCGTTGGACCGTCCAAGTTCGAGATTTTCACCCATGGAGGTCGCGAGCCAACGGGTATCGATGCCGTCCAGTGGTCGCAGCGGATGGCCGCGTACGGTGCAGGGGAAATTCTGCTAACTTCGATGGACCGTGACGGCACCAAACAGGGCTTTAACATCCCTTTGACCCGTGCGGTTGCTGACGCCGTGCCCATCCCCGTGATAGCCTCAGGCGGGGTCGGCACCCTCGATCACATGGTCGAAGGAATCACCGAAGGCCATGCCTCTGCCGTTCTGGCGGCCTCGATTTTCCATTTCGGCATCTATACCATCGGCCAAACGAAGGCGCACATGGCAGCGGCAGGGATTCCCGTTCGTAACGCCCCGCAGGCGGTCTGAAGCGAAATTGAATGGAGACAACTATGGCCGACAACAGCCCCACCATCGACCAACTGTATGAGGTTATTGCCGGCCGTCGCGGCGCTGACCCTCGCGAATCCTATACAGCGAAGCTTTATTCTGATGGCCGCGCTAATATCGTCCGCAAGTTTGGCGAAGAGGCCGTTGAGGTGTGCGTGGCTGCGCTCAGCGAAGGCCGGGACGAGGTAGTCGCGGAAAGCGGCGATCTCCTATATCACCTTCTGGTGCTTTGGGCCGACCAAGGCATTACGCCGGACCAGGTCTGGGCTGAGCTGGAAACTCGGTTCGGCACTTCCGGCATTTTTGAGAAAGCAAACCGCACCGCTACCCTGATTCTAGAGGATTGACCCCAATGTCCTACGACAACGACAACGTATTCGCAAAAATTTTACGCGGCGAATTGCCTTGTGACAAAGTCTATGAGAACGACCACGCTCTGGCCTTTAAAGACATTCAACCGCAGGCACCTGTTCACATCCTGGTCATCCCCAAGGGGCCCTATGTTTCCATGGATGACTTCTCCCAAAACGCTAGCGACGCTGAGGTTTCCGAATTTTTCCGGGCCGTCGGACAGGTAGCCCGCGATGCGTGTGTTGTCGAAACTGGCTATAGAATACTCGCTAACCATGGCGATCATGGACGCCAGGAGGTGCAGCATTTACATGTGCATGTGTTTGGTGGGTGCGATCTGGGAGGAATGGTGCGCCGTTCTCCGGCCTGAGCCAGGGTGTTTGATGGGCATGATTTAGAGCCCCGCCCGCCAACCCCGATAACGTGGCGGTGCCGACCCCATGAAACTTAGCCGCCTTACCGACATGCATTTCGTGCCTGTCGGCCGGCCTCTCTATGCAGATGTCTAGTGCCGGCTTTGAACCGCGCCGCGCCGCTAGCGGCCTCGTGGGCTTTGGCAGCCTGAGCACCCCTCTCCTCTTCAATCAGGCGCGCCGTCTCGTGGTTGTCAAAAGCCGCCCAAGCCGCGGCCCGGTCTGCGGCCATGGCCAAGGGCGGGAACGCCGAAATCTCTCGGCCAAGCGCCATGGCGACGTCCAGCGCCGTGCCGTCCGGCACCACCCGGTCCGCGAGGCCTATTCGTTGGGCCTCATCGGCCGCGATTGGCCGACCGGTCAACAACATGTCCAATGCGCGCGCTCGGCCGACGACGGCTGGCAGGCGGGTCGGCGTGCCGTCTGACATGGGCACGCCGAAGCGCCGGCAAAAGACACCGAATACGGCGCCCTCGCTGACGACGCGCAGGTCTGCCCATAATGCCATGCCCAAGCCACCCGCCACGGCATAGCCTTCCACCGCTGCGATCACTGGTTTGGCGCAGCGTTTTGCCAAAGGGCCAGACTGGCCGGCCCAAGACTTGTAGGCGGCGTTCGTATCTGCCATTTCGCAAAGATCGGCACCCGCACAAAATGTCCCGCCAGCGCCTGTTAATATCATTGTGGTGATGGTGTCATCGGCCTCGACTTGAGCGACAGCGGCACCAAAATCCGCGATCGATTGGGCATCTAGCGCATTTCGGGCACTTGGACGATCAATGGTTAAGATCGCCAATTCACAGTCCAGGTTCAGTTGAATGCCTTCCGTCATTGGTTGCACCCCTATTCGCTGATTGTCACAATATCATTAGGCGGAGACGATTTGATTTTGGCAACGATCTTCTGGGCGCTGACTAGAAATGCCTGACCGCCATCATTCAAGACATTAGCAAGCGCCGTTAGGCGCACACTAGCGAGAGCTATCTGATCCGCGAGTTGCAGGATCATATCAAAGCCCAATTCGCCCGCGAAGATATAGTGATGGAGGAACCCAAAGTGCCGGGTCTCGCGACCCATACGCAGGCGCAAGCCAAATTTATCAAATGGCTATATGTGGTCCGCCAGGCCTTCGCCGTATCAGGTAAATACAGATCCAATCAGCACCGCCGTTTTCACGCAGACCAACAACGGGGTAAGGTATTTGACTACGATGTAACGCAAGCAAGGAGCACGCTCATGAAACCGGAAGAAATTTTGTCCCATCCGGCCCGGGCCCTAAACCAGGCGCAGCGCGAGCACTACTTCGAAAAGGGTTACGTGAGCGTCGAGGGCTTGGTGCCCGATGATGTCCTGGCCAAGCTCTTGGCGGTGACCGACAGTTTTGTCGAGGCCAGCCGAGCGGAAACAGAATCGGGTAATGTCTTTGATGTCGGTCCCGGCCATTCCGTCGAGACACCGGTGCTTCGCCGAATCAAGATGCCCGACGATCAGCATGAGGCCTACTGGCTTTTCGCCGCCGAGACCTTGGCCAACGTGGCTGCTGACTTGGCCGGACCGAACGTCGTCTATCACCACTCCAAACTCAACTTTAAATGGTTCGATGAGACGGACAGAGTGAAATGGCACCAAGATATTCAGTTTTTCCCGCATACCAATTATAACGTCTTCACTATCGGCTGTTATCTGGCCGACACGAACATGAACAACGGTCCATTAGCCGTGATGCCGGGCTCCCACAACGAGCCCTTGTTTGACCAGTACGACGCGGATGGCAACTGGGCCGGTATGTTAAGTGACGACGATGCGGCGACATTGGATATTGGCCAAGCAGACTATCTGACCGGACCGGCGGGCACGCTGACCATCCATAACTGCCGCACCCTGCACTTCTCCCCGCCTAGCAAGTCGCCGGCTCCCCGGCCGCTGCTATTGAACTGTTTCTCCTCTGCTGATGCGAAGCCCTATACGCCACATCCGGACCCGTCCTCTCATGCGGAGGATTTAATCTGCGGCGAGCACGTGCGCTGGGCCGACCATGATCCCCGACCCTGCCAAATCCCGCCTGATTGGTCCGGCGGCTACACCTCTATTTTTGCGGCTCAGGCAGGCGAGGGCGCCATTTAGGGTCCATCTGGCACGGCGCTTGGTCGGCGCCGGTATCAGTCGTGGGGAAGTAAGTGCGCCTAGAGCGCAGAGATTACATGGGGCCACTCAGGTGGACTGTTGTCGAAAGCGCGGTCGCACCGGAATGCAGCGAGGGTGTCGACGACCAGTATGGAGGCTAGAGCTTCGCTTCAATCGCGTCCCAGATATCCGCTTCCAGGCAGACATCGTCGAAGGCGTTTATCTCTTGGAGGCCCGTTGGCGAGGTGACGTTGATCTCAGTTATGTAGCCGCCGATAACGTCTATGCCGACGAAGATCATGCCCCGCTCCTTAAGGGCCGGGCCGATGGCGGCGCAGATGTCGCGTTCGCGCATGGTGAGGTCCGCCTTCTTAGCCTGGCCGCCTACGTGCATGTTGGAGCGTGCCTCGCCTTTCTGGGGGACCCGATTGGTGGCGCCCATCGGTTCGCCGTCGATGAGGATGATTCGCTTGTCGCCCTCGCGCACGTCCTTAAGATAGGCCTGAGCGATCAGCGGCTCGCGGTTGCGCTCTGCAAACATCTCAAGAAGGGAATTCATGTTCTCGTCGCCGGGCGTCACGTGGAACACTCCCGCACCACCGTTGCCATACAGTGGTTTTAGGATGATGTCCTGGTGTTCATCCCGGAAGGCGAGGATCAAATCCGGGTTCGCGGCAATCAGTGTCGGCGGCATAAAATCAGCGAACTCGGTGACAAACAGCTTTTCTGGGGCGTTGCGCACTTCACTCGGATTGTTGACCACGAGGGTGCCCGGATACACACGCTCCAGTAAATGAGTCGTGGTGATGTAGGCCATGTCAAAGGGCGGGTCCTGGCGCAGGAGCACCACGTCCATGTCGGCCAAGTCGACGGCCGTCGCGTCGCCCAGCGTGAAGTGGTTTCCCGCTTCGCGGCGCAGCGTCATGGGCTGCATCTCGGCGATGACCCGTCCGTCAAGCATAGCCAAATTCGGCGGCGTATAGTGGTACAGCTGATGCCCTCGGGTTTCGGCCTCTAGACCCATGACGAAGGTCGAATCGCCACTAATGTCTATGGCGGACACGTGGTCCATCTGAATGGCCACTTTTAAGCTCATGGCGACCCCCTATTTTTGTGGTGTTTTCCGTAACTGTACCCGTCGCACTAGAAGATAGTCAGTGGAGCCGGCCGCGCAACTCCTGCAAAAGAGCCGATGCCTGATAGCGCGTCGGCTCTGAACCACTTTGGCGCAGGCATTCCTCCAGAGCTGCGATGGCCGCCGGGATCTGATTTAAGCGCGCATGCAGGATTCCCACTTCGCGCCAAAGCTCTGGGTAATTTGGCGCCAATGCCACCATGGTCTTCAGCGTCTTTAGCGCCGCACCGGGACGTCGCGCTTCCAGTTGACGAACTTTAATGTTGTTTTGGAGCCGGAGTAGAACGTCCCGGGGACCAGCCTTTCGATAGTGCATAGGATCTAGTTCCGCGTTAGGCCCTACCATGGCCTTGAGCACTTTGCGGAGATCGGGCGCGGTCAAGGCCTTGCCTCCCTCAAAGGCGTCGAAGATAATGCGGCCATCTTCGGCGTCCAATCGAAGCAGAAACCGGCCAGGAAAATCCACCCCCGCCGTCGGCCAACCCATGTGCCGGGCGGCATGAAGATACAAAATGCCGATCGCGACTGGCAGCCCCCGCCGCTGATCGATCACCCGCATCAGGTTGGCGGCCCCGATATCGTCAAAGCAATCCCCTGTGCCTACATAGCCGTAACGTCTGTGGATCACCTCAACCAGCGCCTCATGTCGGAGCGAAAGGGGCGCCGGGCCGCGATGGCCACTTACATAGCCTGCCACCTCGGCGGATAGTTTGTTTAAATGGCGCCGATAGGGTTCCTGGCGCGCCTCGGGATTAGCCACGGCCGCCAGTGTTAAGGCTACGGCGCCAATGTCCAATGCGTTTTCGGGGGTACGGCCAGCTGCCTCCAACTCGTTGATCTGGGCTGGCCGGTCTATCATTTAGGCCCCGGCTTTCAGGCGCACGTGGCTGATCACCTTCTTCACGTAGTTGAGGTCGCGTGCGTAGCCGATTACCCGGTCCATCTCTGCTTTGTTCTGGGCGATGCCGATTAGGTAGACGGTGCCGTTCACAGTTTCGACGACATAATTGATGGCATGTACGTTCTTATCAAACGTGATTTTCCACGTCAGCTGCGCGGTGATCCACATGTCGCGGGCCGTGTCGACGATGCCGCTGGATGAGATCTGAACCTCGTTCAGAACGTCCTTCACGCCCCCCACAGTCCAGGCTAGCCGAACTGCATCCGCGCGAACTTGTTCCGTCGGCACGGCGCCGGTTAACAGGGCCCGGCCTTCAAATATCTCAACACCTATTCTGAGCGCATGGTCGGCGAGCTTGTCGAGGATCAACAAGCGGAGCTGGGCGGCGGTCTTGGTGTCATCGGCAACGGTCCCGATGGTACGTTCCTCGAGCACCGCGACACCCACGGCGGCGCTTCCGCCGACGACCGCGCCGGCACATCCGGCCAGTCCTGGTGTGATGGCGATTATCATCAACAGGCCGAAAATACGGGCGTGTCGAAAAGCGGGTCGTGGCTCGGAGCCCACATCCTGAAGATAGATCATATCAGTATGCCTCTGTAATTCTATTCTAAAGGCCGGTGACGCCGACTCAAAGTTCAAATTCGCGTAATTGTCACACAAACCCGTTAAAGACCTGCTAATACCGCACGTGTCACGTCTTAGAATTCTTGTGGGATCAAAGGCTACGCCCAAATGCGACAGCATAGAAACGAAGGCCCAGTTGCGCCAGATTTACCCAGCGCTACAACTTTATGGCGGCGAGGGCGGCGTAGTCGGGGCAGGCAAAATCGCGGGCCTAGATGCGAATAACCGTTACCGTCAAGAACGAAACGCGCCGGCCCTGGGCTGGTGACTATTTCTCAGGCCTGGTCCTTGCCTAGCTCTAGAGCGAGGGCGTAGATGCGGCGTTTCGGTAGGCCGGTGGCGATTGCGACGGACGCTGCCGCGTCACGGACGGAGGCGCGTTTTAGGGCGTCAGCCAGAATCTGGACCAGTTCCGCATCAGTGACTTCGCTGGAGGCTGCTGGCGGGCCGATGACCACGGTCACTTCGCCTTTTGGCGCGCCGAATTTCGTATAGTGAGCGGCCAGAGACCCTAGGCCGTCTCGCCGAATTTCTTCGAACTTCTTGGTCAGCTCTCGGGTTACCGCGGCGGGGCGCTCACCTAGTTCTTGAGCGGCGTCACTGAGCATTGCGGCGAGCCGGTTTGCCGATTCCAGGATGACTAGGCTGCTAGGCACAGCCGCTAGGGCGCGGAGCGCGTTCCGGCGCTGCCCGGCTTTGTTGGGCAGGAATCCTTGAAAGAAGAACCGGTCCGTTGGCAAGCCTGAGAGGACTAATGCAGCCATCACTGCCGACGGGCCGGGCACGGCAGTCAACGGAATGTTTGATGCAAGCGCGGCCTCGACCAGACGATAGCCCGGATCTGACACTAGGGGCGTGCCGGCATCGCTTACCAATGCCACGGTTTTGCCGTTTTTCAGGTGTTCCATAATAAGCGGTAATTGATGGCGCGCGTTGTGCTCATGATATGAAAGGGTTGGCGTTTGGATTCCGTAGATGGCCAGAAGCTTCGCCGTTACGCGCGTGTCTTCGCAAGCGATCACGTCCACGTTGGCCAAAATGGATGCGCCTCGGTAGCCCAAATCGCCAGCGTTGCCTATGGGCGTGGCAACGACGATTACACCCGGCCCCACCTCGGTTTCTGGCGGTTTACTCTCCCCGGCCGGGCCGCTAGGTTGGGAGCCGTGAGGTTTGGCCCCGAGTGGGCTGCGATCGGAACGGTATTTGCGGTTCGGGGAACCGGATGACGAGTTTTTCACCATACTCACGCCTTCTTTGCCTCGTGCCCATGATGTCGGTGTTGGGTCTTTGCTTGGCCCTTTTGGCGCTCAGCGCTTGTCAGTCTCAGCAACAAGACAGTGGCTTGCAAGTACAAAGCCCGTTGGGTGCGGCAGTCGCGGCCCTGCCATCGCATCGCCGCCCGCTGGTAGCCCGCCCCGTTATCAAAAAGGCAACGTTGCCTGCCAGCAAGCGGGCGCCATTGGCGGCTGCTTCTGCGCGCCCGATTTCGTCGCCAACCCCGCCGCAACCCGCGCGGCCAGCGCAACCAGCCGTCGTTCCGGCCCCGGATCTGCCGTCACTGGCGCACCTGCTCAACCGGGGGTCGCAGGCGGACGTCGATATTCTCCAACCACAGCAGCCCCTGGTGCCGCCGCCTGCGACGACAGATACAGTGCGTGCCGCGATCCTATTGCCACTGAGCGGGCGAAACGCACCCTTGGGCTTCGCGCTTCTCAATGCGGCGCAGTTGGCAATTTTCGATTTTGCCGACCGCAGGCTGGAGCTTCTGCCCGTTGACACCAAGGGCACGCCCCAAGGTGCGGAGGAGGCTGCTGCCACGGCTATCGGCGACGGTGCGAGGATTATATTAGGGCCGTTATTATCCACCTCGGTGCATGCCATCGCGCCGGCGGCTCGCGCCGCAGGGGTGCCGGTCATCGCCTTTTCGTCGGATCGGTCCGTGGCCGGCGCCGGGGTCTACACCATGGGCTTCCTGCCCGCGGATCAGGTGCGGCGGGTAGTCAACTACGCCTTTCAGAAAAGCCTGTTCCGGTTTGCCGTACTGGCGCCGGACAACACTTACGGGGCGACCGTGGTGGAGGCGCTTAGGCGCACGGTGGATCACATTGGCGCGGAGTTGGTGGACGCCCAGTTTTACGATCCTTCAGCCCAGGACTTCACTGGCGTGGTGCGGCGGCTGGCAAACTATGACAAACGCCGCGAGGAGCTGTTGAAGCAGCGCCAAGAATTGGAAGCGAGGGAAGATAGTCTTTCAAAAATAGCCCTGAAACGACTGGAAAACCTGCAAACAATGGGCGATCTCCCGTTTGATGCGCTTTTGGTTGCTGACGGCGGCAAGAGATTGCAATCCGTTGCGGCGCTGCTGCCGTTCTACGACATCGATCCTTCCAAGGTGCGCATGCTTGGCACCGGTCAGTGGGATGTCCAGGGAATTGGCGCGGAACCGGCGCTGCTGGGCGGCTGGTACGCGGCCCCGCAACCTTCGGCGCGGTCTAATTTCGTGGCCACCTATCGCGAAACCTACGATGCCCTGCCACCACGGCTGGCGACGATGGCCTATGACGTGGCGGCCCTGGCCGCGATTCTGGCTCAGGGAGCAGCGGGACCTGATTTCTCCGCTGCCACGCTTACCGCGCCTAGCGGCTTCGACGGCTTCGATGGTATCTTCCGGTTCTTGTCCTCCGGCGTTGCCGAACGGGGTTTGGCGGTCCTGCAGGTTCAGCCGCGTTCCGCCAAGGTTATTAGTCCGGCGCCGCGCACTTTCGAATCCCTGACCAACTGACTATGATCACAAGATGAGCGATGCGGTCTCAAAGCGTCCAGGTCTCAATAAGGAGCGATCGGGTTAGGAAAAATTAGAACTGGAGAAACAGCTGATGGCGATGCCGGCGTCTCCGGAATCGAGAGCCAAAAGAATTAACTGGTGGCGCGTTCTTCACATGTCGTTAGCCGTCAGAATCGTACCGATCAGCGTGTTCAGGATTAGTCGTCCCGCTGGCGTCGTCTGCAGGCGCGCTCCATCGCGCACTAGGAGGCCGCCATCTATAGCGTGGCCCAATCGATCCGAATCGATTAATTTTGAAAGAGCGAAACCCGTTGCTGCGGCGAGGGCTGATGTGTCCAGGCCCTCGGCTAGGCGCAGCCCGGTCATCAGCATCTCCTCGGCCCGCTCCCGGCCATCCAGGATGCGGCGCTTTCCAGTGCCGTCGCCGTTCTTTTCGACGGCGTTCAACCAACGCGTCGGGTCGTGGATCTTGTGGGTGGCGACAAAACCTTCGTCATCGGTCAGACGGCTGTGCGCTCCGGGACCAATACCAGCATAATCGCCGCCCCGCCAGTAGGTCAGGTTGTGCTGGCTTTCGGCGCCGAGTTGGGCGTGGTTAGAAATCTCATATGCTGGTAGGCCCGCCGCGGCAGTCAACTCTTGGGTCAATTGAAAAAGTGCCACGCCGCGATCTTCGCCGGCGTCGGGAACGGCGTGTTGGAAGAAGGGTGTGCCGGGCTCGATGGTGAGCTGGTAGAGGGACAGGTGATCGCTGGCAAATTCAAGCACGCGGCTCAGCTCGCGCCTCCATTGCGTGTCGGTTTGGCCTGGCCGCGCGTAGATCAAATCAAAGGACACGCGGTTAAAAATCTCGCAAGCCTGGGCCATGGCCGTTTGGGCCTCGGCGGCGTCATGGCGGCGACCCAAGAACCGGAGCGCGTCGTCATCCAAGGATTGAATGCCCAGTGACAGGCGGTTAACCCCGGCGTCGCGGTAGGCGAGGAAACGGTTCTTCTCTGCTGATGAGGGATTAGCCTCTAAGGTCACCTCCAAATTGTCGGCGGCCGGCCAATAGGCGCGGGCGGCGTCGATAAGGGCGGCGGCGGTGCCGGGATCCATGAGCGACGGCGTGCCGCCGCCAAAGAAGATGCTAGTCAGCCGACGGCCCTGCGTCGCAGTGGCGTAGTGGTCCAGTTCGGTCAGCAGCGCGGCACGCCAACGCGCCTGGTCGACGACCTCGGCTACGTGGCTGTTGAAATCGCAATATGGGCATTTTGATTGGCAGAATGGCCAGTGGATATAAAGGGCGAGGGAATCCGTCATGTGCCCAATGATAACGGTAAATCCCAGCAGAGCAGAACATTTGGGCAATCAAGGTTTCGACCCAGTTCCCGCCTATTGTTGGCGCGGCCCAGATAGAGGAAGCCTAGGGCCCCGTTCATGTTGATTGCCGTATTCGTCGCGACCCAACTTGCGGCTAAGCTGGCCGGCTGGCCGGCTGGTTTCATGGGGTGAAGCAGGCCGCGACTAGCTGGTTGAAAGCGTCTGCGCGATGGCTAATTGCGTGCTTGGCGCTGGGCTTGAATTCCCCGAAGGTGATGTCATAGCCGTCAGGCTGGAACATGGGATCGTAACCGAAGCCCAAGTCGCCCCGGGGCGGCCAGACTAGAGTGCCGTGGACCGCTCCCTCGAAGACCTCCTCATGGCCGTCGGGCCAAGCCAGGGCAAGGGCGGCGACGAAATGCGCGCGTCGGTCCTTGTTGCCTAGTTCGCCCTGGACGCGGTTCATGGCCACGTTAAAATCTTTTTTCGGTCCCCCCCAGCGGGCTGAATAGATGCCGGGGGCACCGGCCAGCGCCGGAACGACCAGGCCAGAGTCATCCGATAGTGCCGGTTTTCCCGATCCCTCGACGGCGGCGCGTGCCTTGATTTTGGCGTTAGCGATGAAGGTAGGGCCATCTTCCACAGGCTCCGGGAGCCCCAGCTCACCAGCTGACAGCACCTGTATGCCGAAGGGCTCCAAGAGCTCGGCAATCTCGCGAAGCTTGCCCGGGTTGTGAGTGGCGATAACAAGTTCCGGGTCGCTGAACAAGGGCGCCATGGCGGTTTAGCTTTCCAGGCCCAGGGCACGGCGTTGGGCCGCGGCCAAATCCTTGCAGCCCTTTCTGGCGAGCTGCATGAGATCTAAAAACTGATTTTCCGAGAACGGGTCCTCTTCAGCTGTGGCCTGCACCTCGACGATACCGCCTGCGCCAGTGAGTACGAAGTTGGCGTCGGCTTCGGCGTTGGAGTCTTCGTCATAGTCCAAGTCTAAGACTGCCTTACCTTTGTAGAGACCGCAGGAGATGGCCGCGACTTCGCCAATTAGCGGGATCGTCTTCAGCACGCCCAGGCGCTGGCAATGTTCAAACGCCCTGTGGAGGGCCACGTAGGCCCCAGTGATTGACGCGGTGCGCGTGCCACCGTCGGCCTGTATCACGTCGCAGTCGATGCGCACCTGCATTTCGCCCATGGCCTTTGGGTCGGTCACGGCCCGAAGGGCTCGTCCAATGAGGCGCTGAATTTCCTGGGTGCGGCCGGATTGTTTGCCGCGCGCCGCCTCGCGTCCTGTTCGTGTGTGGGTAGAACGAGGCAGCATGCCGTACTCCGCTGTCACCCAACCGGTGCCTGAATCCCGGAGCCAGCCCGGTACGCGCTCTTCAACGCTAGCGGTGCACAAGACGTGTGTGTTGCCGAAGCGCGCCATGCACGAGCCTTCGGCATGCAGCGCGATATCTGGTTCTAAGGTGACTGCGCGCATTTCATAATTGGCGCGGCCGGAGGGGCGTGGGTTGGTGCTCATGACGGCCTCGTGACGATGGCGGGGACAGGGTAAGAGGCTTCTCTAGCGCGCTAGAAGGGCCGACACAAGGGGCCGTGTTGACATTGACGCCGCCTGCGGGCGAACCTATTTTCCAGCCATGTCGAGACACGGCCCCCGCATGGAACGTGCAACCATATGATTACGGAACTCAACGAACGCTCTCGTGAGATTTTCCGCCTTATCGTTGACGCTTACGTCGAGACAGGTGAGCCCATTGGCTCGCGCGCCCTTTCGCGGAAACTGTCGACGAAACTATCACCGGCGACAATCCGCAACGTCATGGCGGACCTGGAGAATTGCGGACTTCTGTTTGCGCCGCACACGTCGGCCGGGCGCCTGCCCACGGACGCCGGATTGCGTTTCTTCGTCGACGGCCTTTTGGAGATTGGCAACCTGTCGCGCCAGGAGCGCGACACCATAAAGGGCCAATGCGCCGGCACATCTGCTACTGTCGACGGCCTGCTGGAGGAAGCCACGGCGACGTTGTCTGGATTAACGGGTTGCGCCAGCTTGGTGCTGGCGCCGAAGTCGGAAAGCCCTCTGAAGCACATTGAATTCGTCAGCCTATCGCCGGGCCGAGCCTTGGTGATCATGGTCACCGAAAATGGGTTGGTGGAAAACCGTATTATCCAGATCCCAGGCAACCTGCCCGCCTCCAGTCTGGTTCAGGCATCAAATTACCTGAGTGCGCGCCTGGTGGGACGTAGTCTCGCAGAGGCCCACGACGAGATCATCACAGAGTTAGAGTCGACCCGTGCCGAGTTGGACGGCCTGACCTCCCGAGTGGTCGAGAGCGGCCTGGCTATCTGGTCCGGTGACGCGGGATCGCCCGATGCTTCGTTGATTGTGCGTGGCCAAGCAAACCTCCTTGAGGACGTTACCGCCATGGCCGACCTGGAGCGTATCCGCGCGCTTTTTGAGGCCCTGGAGACTAAGGAAGAAATGCTGAAACTGCTTTCCTTGACGGATACTGCGGATGGGGTGCAGATTTTCATTGGTACCGATAACACGCTATTTAACATTGGTGGTGTATCTATGGTGGTCGATTCCTTCCAGAACACCAACCAACAGATCGTCGGTGCCATCGGGGTCATCGGCCCCATGCGCATGAACTATGCGCGCATCATTCCAATGGTCGATTACACGGCCAAACTAATCGGCCGGTTGATCGGTTGAGCGCACCAGATATCACGGAGAAGCCCCATCAGATGAGCGAACACGAACCCAACAAGGCAGAAGGCAGGGACATGGACACGTCCGAGGCGGAAACTCCCGATGCGCCGGCAGATGCTGAAATCTTTAAGGTGGCTGACGCCGAAGATCCGGGGGACGACGTTCGCTCTGCCGAGGAGGCGTCCAATGTTCAAGGCGTCACCTCAGAAGCCGAGGTCGCTGAAGAAGACGCAGCCGCACGTATCGCCGCGTTGGAGGGCCAGGTCGCGGAGCTCAATGACAAACTCCTGCGCGCCCTAGCGGAGGCTGAAAACGTACGTCGCCGAGCCCAGCGGGACAAGGAAGACACAGCCAAGTACGGAATCAAGAATTTCGCTGAGGGTATGCTGGGCGTTGCCGATAACCTGGGCCGCGCCATGGCCAGCATCGATGTCGACGCACGCGCCAAAGATTCCAATCTGGAGAACCTCTTCGTCGGTGTGGAAATGGTGCAGAAGGACCTTATGAGCACCTTCGAGCGCTACGGTGTCACGCCGATCAAGGCGCTTGGCGCCAAGTTTGATCCTATGTTGCACGAGGCAATGTATGAAATCGAGGATAAGGAGACTTCCGCCGGCACTATCGCCCAGGTTCTCGAGCCTGGCTATGTTTTGCATGGGCGTACGCTCCGCGCAGCCAAGGTTGGAATTACCAAGGGCGGTCCGAAAGAGCCGCCCCCTCCCGTCGCAGATGCTTCCGCCATCGATGCGCCTTCCGAGGAGGCATCCGCTGAGGGAGATGCTGGCGACCCAGTGACACGCGAGGGCCAGGCTGCTTACGAAACTCATACCGAGCCAAAAACCGAGTCTGGCGGCAACTTGGACCAAGAACTCTAACTCGAACGGAGGCTCAATGCTCCGTGCAGGTTTGCACGAGACCGTGCCATGGCCATGCCGAGAGTTTGTGAACAGCGTCACCGGCTAGCTTGGTGGGCACTATGATGAGACTGTGTCTTTTCTCACAGACTGGTATTTCGTTATGGGGCACACCGTAGCTACGGGCAAGGTCGTTCCCCATGTCGCCGCTGAGGTCTCTGGGGCGCCTCGAAGACTTCTCTTTGAGTTGTCACAGCAGGGGTCTTCCTTGTAGGTATCGTTCCAGGTTCAAGTATCGAAGATTTTACAGAGTTTTCTGGAACCTAGACATTTGCCGCCAAACCCCGGGGTTTCCGAAGATCATATATAAAAAGTGGATTACTATCTGCATACATGGTCGTCTTTACGATTATGAACCAGGCTTATAAAAGTCCCTAAAGATAATGTGCAATCATTGCGTATACGGGTTTAGGAGCCTATATAATCCGCGAATAAGTACTTTTACCGGTTTTTTGCGGCAACAAATATTAGGGTACGAAGCCGGTGCCCGGGTATTTAGCGTCGGGAATATCAGCCGCATGTTAAAGGGGACGAGATGAGCAAAGTCATCGGAATTGACCTCGGTACCACAAACTCCTGTATCGCGTTGATGGATGGTTCCGACGCTAAGGTCATAGAAAACGTGGAAGGCGCGCGCACTACGCCCTCCATGGTGGGTTTCGCAGACGAAGGTGAGCGCCTGGTTGGCCAGCCAGCAAAACGCCAAGCGGTTACCAACCCGGAAAATACCCTTTATGCTATCAAACGCCTGATCGGACGTCGATTTGACGACCCGGTAACCCAAGAGGACAAGAAGCTGGTTCCCTACACCATCACCGAGGGCGACAATGGTGACGCCTGGGTCGAGGTAGATGGCCAGAAATACAGCCCCAGCCAAGTTTCTGCCTTCATCCTGCAGAAAATGAAGGAAACTGCTGAGAGCTACCTGGGCGAGGACGTTGCGCAGGCGGTCATCACGGTGCCCGCCTATTTTAACGACTCCCAGCGCCAAGCGACCAAAGATGCCGGAAAGATCGCAGGTCTCGACGTGCTTCGCATCATCAACGAGCCGACTGCCGCCGCCCTGGCCTACGGTTTGGAGAAGAAGGAGTCTGGCACCATTGCGGTCTATGACCTCGGTGGCGGCACCTTCGACGTCTCGGTTCTGGAAATCGGCGACGGTGTGTTCGAGGTGAAATCGACCAACGGGGACACGTTCCTAGGCGGCGAAGATTTTGATAGGAAGATTGTTGATTACCTGGCTGACGAGTTCAAGAAAGAGAGCTCTATCGACCTGCGCGATGACAAGCTCGCTTTGCAACGCCTTCGCGAAGCGGCGGAAAAGGCGAAGATCGAGCTCTCCTCAACCGCACAGACGGAGGTAAACCTTCCCTTCATCACCGCAGACCAGTCCGGGCCGCAGCACCTGAACATCAAGTTGTCGCGCGCCAAGCTGGAGTCGTTGGTCGAGGATTTGGTCGAGCGAACCATCGAGCCTTGCAAGAAGGCGCTAAAGGATGCAGGCCTTTCCGCCGGTGAGGTGGACGAAGTGATCCTCGTTGGCGGCATGACCCGGATGCCGAAGGTCCAGGAAACAGTGAAGTCCTTTTTCGGGCGCGAACCACACAAAGGTGTCAATCCGGACGAGGTCGTGGCCCTGGGCGCCGCCATTCAGGGCGGCGTGTTAAAAGGGGATGTCAAAGATGTCCTGCTTTTGGACGTAACGCCGTTGTCCTTAGGCATTGAGACCCTGGGCGGCGTGTTCACGCGTTTAATCGACCGCAACACCACAATTCCAACGCGCAAGTCCCAGACCTTTTCCACCGCTGAAGACAACCAGACAGCGGTAACCATCCGGGTCTTCCAGGGCGAACGTGAAATGGCTGCTGACAACAAAATTCTCGGCCAGTTCGACTTGGTCGGCATTCCTCCAAGCGCGCGCGGCATGCCGCAGATCGAAGTTACATTCGACATCGATGCCAATGGAATCGTCAACGTATCTGCCAAGGACCAGGCAACGGGGAAGGAGCAGCAGATTCGCATCCAGGCCTCGGGGGGCCTGTCGGATGACGACATCGATCGTATGGTTCAAGAGGCTGAAGTTAATGCTGAAGCTGACAAAGAGCGGCGCGAAGGTGTGGAGGTCCGCAACACTGCTGATACCTTGGTCCATGCGGCTGAGAAGAACCTAGCCGAATATGGGGACAAGGTGTCCGATGAAGACAAGACCGCCATCGAAATGGCGGTGGCCGAACTTAAGGAGGCCCTGGAAGGTGACAATGTCGAGGCAATCCAGGAAAAGACCAATACCTTGAACGAGGCCTCGATGAAGCTGGGCGAAGCCATGTACAAAGCAGCCCAGGCGGAAGGTGGAGCCGACGGCATGGCCGGAGCTGAGATGAATGCTGGCTCCGATGCCCAGCAAACGTCCTCGGGCGTTGACGAAAACGTCGTTGACGCCGATTTCGAGGAAGTTGATCCCGAGGCCGAAGCGAAGGACAAGAAGGACGACTAACTGATGAACCGGCCCCGCGACGCTTGCGTTGCCGGGTCCGGCTTACCGGAGGTCGCTCTTCGGACTCGCGGGGGATCGAACCATGGCTAAAGATGATTTTTATGATACGCTGGGCGTTGACCGCGGCGCTAATGATGCGGAGATCAAAAAGGCCTATCGCAAGCTTGCCATGAAGTACCACCCGGATCGCAATCCGGGAGATGGGGCGGCGGAACAAAGCTTCAAGAACGTAAATGAGGCCTATGAAGTCCTGAAGGACGGTGAAAAACGCGCCGCCTACGACCGATTTGGCCATGCCGCCTTTGAGCAGGGTGGTGGCGGACAGAGTGGCTTCGGTGGAGGGTTTGCTTCGGGTTTTGCCGACATCTTCGACGAAATGTTTACAGGCGGTTCGCGCGGTGGCGGCCAGGCCGTGGGCAAGGGCGCGGACTTGCGCTTTAATATGGAAGTCAACCTGGAAGACGCCTATCAAGGCAAGCAGACGGAGATCCGCGTACCAACGTCGGTAGCCTGCGGATCATGCAATGGATCAGGCGCTGAGGGGAATTCCGGGCCTGCCGCCTGTGGCACCTGCCAGGGCCATGGCCGGGTGCGCTCGCAATCCGGTTTCTTCACAGTGGAGCGCACCTGTCCCAGTTGTCAGGGCACCGGCCAAGTGATCAAGGACCCCTGCCGAACCTGCGGCGGTCAGGGCCGTACGCAGAAGGAAAAAACCTTGTCGGTGAATATCCCGGCGGGCGTGGAGGACAGCACGCGAATTCGCCTCTCCGGTGAAGGTGAGGCTGGACTTCGCGGCGCGCCGGCGGGCGATCTCTACATATTTCTGACGCTCCGCCCGCACCGATTCTTCCAGCGCGACGGCGCTGATATTTACTGCCGGGTCCCGATTCCTATGACGAAGGCGGCGTTGGGTGGCACCGTGGAGGTGCCCACCGTGGACGGCACCCTGGCACGGATTACCATTCCGTCCGGTACGCCCACTGGCCACCAGTTCCGGCTGCGGGGCAAAGGCATGAGCGTGTTGCGCTCGAAGTCGCGAGGAGACATGTTCGTTCAGGCCTCCGTGGAGACGCCGCAGAACCTGACCAAGCGTCAAAAAGAGCTTTTGAAAGAATTTGAAGCCGGTTCAGACGACGCCAAGCACAGCCCCGAAGCGCACGGCTTCTTGTCGAAGATCAAGGACATCTGGGAAGATTTAAAGGAATAGGCGCCTAGTGCCTTACATGCCCAGGCCAGAAGCGGCACGTATATTCATGGTCGGATTGGTTTCCAGCATTGGTCGTTCCGCAGGGGGCCACTTTATCCCAAAACAACCTAAATCTCGGAATTAGAGCCGGCAGCCTCTTAGTTGATAGGTTAGAACGCCTCATGATTTTAGACGTAAAAGTCAAAGGGGTTGACTAGGCTGACAACCAAAGTCGAAATGCAGACTGGATCGACCTTCTAGTCCTCAGGGACGTCGATGATCAGGAGGGCTTCATCAAGTGGCCAGCGCGCCAAATTTATAGATCTGGAGGAGATTATGGCACAAATCACTTGTTTCTTGTCTGCTCATATTTGGCGCTCGTTAAAGATTCCCTGGCCAACTCGTGACACCTACCCTAAGACATGCCTAGATGACCCACCGCGGGGGAATTAACGCAATGAAGATTGGCATTGTCGGCTGCGCCGGCCGCATGGGCCGCATGCTGAGCACCACCGTTTTGGAAACTGTCGGCGCGAAACTTGCTGGCGGGACCGAACGGCAGGGAAATCCGTCGATCGGCGAGGACTTGGGGACGTTAGTTGGCTCCCAGCGCCTGGGTGTCCCGGTAGGGGATGATCCGAGCGCGCTGTTTGCGGCCACAGACGCTGTGATCGATTTCACCACACCCGCAGCCACCATTGCCCATGCGCAACTGGCCCGAGAGAGTGGAACGGCGCTGGTGGTCGGCACAACGGGTCTGAGCGATGCGGACATGGCGGTTTTGGCGGAAGCTGGAAATAGAACCGCCGTGGTTCATGCCGGAAACATGAGCCTGGGCGTCAATCTTCTGGTGGGCCTAGTCAAACTGGTGGCGGGGGCGCTTGGTCCCGATTACGACATCGAGGTTGTGGAGATGCACCATAAACACAAGATTGATGCGCCGTCTGGAACGGCCCTCATGTTTGGCAAGGCCGCAGCCGCTGGCCGGGATATCAACCACGAGGCGGTCGCGCTAATGAGTCGCGAAGGAGAGACGGGCGCTCGCCCAGAAGGCGCCATTGGCTATGCGGCCCTGCGCGGTGGTGATGTAATCGGCGAGCATTCAGTCATTTTTGCTGGTCCCGGCGAATGCATCGAGCTGACCCACAAGGCAACCGACCGGGCCTTGTTTGCCAAGGGGGCGGTGCACGCGACGCTTTGGACCGAGGGCCGCGCCCCGGGCCTCTACACCATGCGGAATGTGTTGGGCCTGGATTAATCTAAGATCGATGCGGCTTGGCCGCGGCATTTAGCTGAACCCGAAGGCATCGCGCCACTTCCCGGCGCTCGTCAGGGGTCAAGAAAGCGCCGATCGCCAGAACGCGGCCGTGCGAGCGCAATTCCAAGGCACAGCCCCGTTCGCTGTCCTCATCCACATTGACTTGAAGCCAATGACGTTGGAAGTGCCATTCGTGCCGTCGCCCACACGGATCTATGCGCTCCACCCTGAGGTCGTCGGCGGTGATGGCGATGCGCTCAATAATGTAGCTCCGTTTATGGTGGTAGTTCAGCAGCGCGACTAGTGCCGCAAGCTCCAGCCCGAGAAACCCGAAGACTGGCCATGCACCCACGGAGATAAATATCAGCCCGGCGGGGATTAGGACTGCGGAAAGAACGAGTGCGAGCTTTCGAATAGCTTCGGGCGTGCTCGACCGGTTCGGGCGCAGCTCCGTCTGAAACAAGACGCATTCGGGGGATCGGGTGGCGGTGTCGACCATCTCAAGAAAACCTCTCTCAACTATCATATAGTGGCCCCGGAGCCCTGATTACAGAAATTCGTTGCTCTGATGTGCCCGGCAGATATCTTGGCACTGTGAGGAAAGTCGATATCCATACCTTCTACAGCCGTCTAGCGGCCGCCATGCCCGAACCAAAAGGGGAATTAAACTACGTCAATACCTATACGCTGTTGGTCGCAGTGGTACTATCCGCCCAGGCCACCGATGTTGGCGTCAACAAGGCGACAGGACCGCTATTTAAGCGGGTGAAGACGCCCAAAGATATGGTGAAGCTCGGCGAGGTCAGACTAAAGAGCTATATCAGGACTATTGGGCTCTTCAATACCAAGGCGAAGAACGTTATCAAACTTAGCGAGCTGCTGCTTCGCGATCACCGTGGAGAAGTTCCTAACGATCAAAAAGCCCTCGAGGTCTTGCCGGGCGTTGGGCGCAAGACGGCCAATGTGGTCCGCAATATTGCCTTTGGGGCTCCGACCATTGCCGTGGATACGCACATTTACAGGGTCTCAAATCGTACAAATCTGGCGGCAGGCCAGACAGTCTTGGCGGTTGAGAAAAAGCTCGAAAAGGTAACCCCTGACGAATTCAAGCTGCACGCGCACCATTGGCTGATTTTGCACGGCCGCTATACGTGTAAGGCCCGAAAACCGCTTTGCGGGTACTGTTTGGTGGAGGATTTGTGCCGGTTCAAGGGCAAGGAAATCAGCGCGTCCCGCTAACCGCGTTCGCCCGAGTAGGCTTTCGCCTTCAGGATGGCCACGAAACAGGCTTGGATGGATAGATCCTGATCCCCATGGGTCCTGACATCCAGGAAATCGACGCTCAAACCGCCGCCGTTGCGCGAATACAAAAACAGATCGACACTGCATTTGTCATGGCGGTATTGCCATAGCTCCGCAGGCCTGTCGGTTCGCCGAAAGTCAGGCGTGCCGAGCAATTCAGTAACCCGGTCCGATGTCTTGCCCTTCAAGGTTTCAATATCCGGATAGGTTAGTTCTGCCGCTTTGGGCGCGGCAGCGGGGTTTGCTAGTTGTTGTGTTTCAGGGCGGTAGGTGGGAGTTTGCTCTTGCTTCGGCGTCGGGACCGCAGCTGTTTCTGCTGGCGTGTCCAAGGTCGTCCCACAACCGCCCAAAAATGGGAGGGCCGCCAATACCCAAACTGGCGAACGTATCATTTGTCGCCGTTCGGGCTTTCGAGGGTTTGCATATCGCCGGAAACCTCACCGCCGGATTCAATTACAATGCGACCGTAACACACCTTGCCTTTGATATGACCGCCGGCCCGCACGATGAGTGTCTCCCGCGCTACCAGATTACCGTCATACCGGCCGCTGATGTCGGCTTCATCAACTTCGGCGGCTCCTTTGAAATGGCCGCTTGGCGTTACCTCGATAGCGCGAGCGTTGGATAACGTTACTTCAACGTGGCCTTCAACCACAAGTTTGTCACAGGCTGTGATCTCCCCGTTCAGCCGTATATCCCGCCCTACCACGAGGCGATTGACGTCGGACTCATTGCCGATGCTGCCCAGCGGTCGGTCGGGCCGACGAGCCGGTGAGCCGGGGATTTCTGGCTTACGGCGTGGAATTTCTGGCTGAAAGGATGTCGCCGTTGGCGGCTTTGCCGGCGCGTGCGAGCCTTTTCGGGAAAAGGGTTTAAGGGGTGGTGCGGAGGTCATGTCCTCGGCCTTGTTTTCACCGTCGACGGCAGTTTCGGTGCCGATCGTGTCCTTGACGTCTTTTTTCTTTCCAAACATGGGCTCTCCTTCCGGGCGCCGGGCTCAGTTGTGGTGGATCAGGTCGTGACCAGTGCGCCATCATCATGGGCGCGCCATTTTTCGAACAGGTGAACCATCGTCGCTGTCGCGATGATTGGGGTCAGCAGATTGACGATGGGGATGGTCATTAGGAAGGCGAAGATGGTGCCGATTATGAGTAAGGGGGCCTGAAACTGTTTTCTCAGCGCTGACATCAAACCGCTATCTATGCGGCGAACGGCCACCAGTTCAAAGAATTCGCGGCTGATTAAGTAGCCATTCACCAGATAGTAGAGGATGAGATAAAGCGGACCAGTGAAAATGAAAAATAATAAAGCCAGGTTAAGCGCCACTAGGATCACCAGGAATTTGCCCGCGGTCAGTACAGACTCCACGGGCGGCCGGTCTTCGATCGGTGGTAGCGTGGGATAATGTCGCGCCTCCACAGCTTTAACTGCTCGTTCCAAAAACAGGCCAACCACGGCGCTGATCGCGGCGGGGAAGAGTAGCCATGTTAAAATCCCGCCCGCCAAGCGGCCAAGAATGTCGGCAATTGCCTCCATCCAGCCAGTATGGAAGATGGACGTGAAGCGAAGGGCCATTTCGATGCAACCGAACAGGATCAAGAAGGTTAGGGTCGCGATCCCGATGCTCAACCACACGAGTTGTCGAGTTGTCGGGTCACTGAGCTGTCGTATTCCCTTGGTAAGAGCCGAAAACATTTATTCCCAGTTGGTTAGTTTGTTATCTGATATTATGCCTTAAAAACTACGAATACGATCGCAGCCAATGATTCTGCTTAGCCCAAATTTAAAAGAAACACCATAAGAATAGAAATTGGAGTGGGGACCTTCTCGATTTGAAACGTGATTTCTTAAGCTGCATTAACGCCGCCAGCCTTGAAAAAGTATATCTCCGCTCGGGCTGCCGCAGGCATGTGTTGCCCTAGCGGTGCTCGCCGGTATACTGCGCGCGCTTCAGCCTCCGCAATCTTCGTGAAAAGGGATCTTTCGTGACCAACACGCAATTCGACGTGCTCGCCATTGGCAACGCCATTGTCGACATTCTGGTTCATGTCGACGATAGGTTCCTTAACACCCATGGCTTGATTAAAGGCACCATGGGTCTCGTTGATTTGGATACGTCACAAAATTTGTATAATAAGATTGACTCGGCCACGGAATGCTCCGGCGGCTCTGCCGCGAACACTATCGCCGGGGTCGCCTCACTTGGTGGACGCGGCGCCTTCATCGGCAAAGTCTGTAACGATCAGCTGGGGCGCGTGTTTACTCATGACATGCATACAACCGGCGTGTATTTTGAGACTGCGCCAACGACCGATGGCGCCGCGACGGCCACCAGCCTTGTTCTGGTGACCCCAGACGCGGAGCGGACCATGCAGACCTATCTTGGCGCCTGCATTGAGCTGAGCCCCGATGATATCAACGCCGAGGAGATTTTAGCGGCCCAGGTCACTTACCTGGAGGGTTATCTTTGGGACCCGCCGGCGGCGAAGCAGGCACTCATCAAGGCTGCTGAACTGGCGTATAGTGCGGACAGGGAAATCTCCCTCAGTCTGTCCGATCCGTTCTGCGTCGATCGCCATCGCGCAGATTTTGCCGAATTGGTGAACCGCCATGTGGACATCCTTTTCGCCAACGAAGAAGAGATCATGTCTCTCTACCAGGCGGAGACCTTTGACGAGGCATTGGCCGCCGTGACGGGACAGTGCAAGATTGCGGCGCTGACCCGAAACGCTGAGGGCTGTGTTATCGCAAGCGGCAACGAAGTGTACACCGTGGCCGCGGAAACAGTTGATGAGGTGGTCGATACCACTGGCGCCGGTGATGCCTTTGCCGCGGGGTTTTTGGCTGGATATACGCAGGGCTGCGATCTCCTGACATCGGGTCGCATGGGCAACATTGCCGCAGGTGAGGCGATTTCACACCTGGGCGCGCGCCCTGCGGTCCGTCTAGCGGATTTGGTTGCCGAACGCATGGGCGGAAACTCACGGAAAAATTCATGAGCAATCTTCGTAACATTGCCATCATTGCTCACGTCGACCACGGCAAAACGACCCTGGTCGATGTGCTGTTGCGCCAATCGGGAACCTTTCGCGCCAACCAAAAGGTGGAAGAGCGCGCTATGGATTCTAATGATCTGGAGCGTGAGCGGGGCATTACCATCTTGGCCAAGTGCACGTCGGTCGAGCGGGCCGACATGCGAATCAACATCGTTGATACGCCCGGTCATGCTGACTTTGGCGGCGAGGTGGAGCGCATTCTCTCAATGGTTGACGGCGTCCTGCTGCTGGTTGACGCCTCGGAAGGCCCCATGCCGCAGACCAAGTTCGTCACGGCTAAGGCGCTTGGTCTTGGGCTCCGGCCCATAGTTGTGGTCAACAAAGTCGACAAGCTCGATGCCCGTCCCTACGAGGTTCAGGATGAGGTGTTTGAGCTATTCACGGCCCTAGATGCAAACGATAAGCAGCTGGACTTTCCGACTATCTTCGCCTCCGCGAAGGATGGCTGGGCCGCCGAAGACCCAGATGGTGAGCACAAGGATATGTCCGTCCTTTTCGACCAAATAGTTGCCCACGTGCCTTCGCCGCAAGCCGATCCAGACGGCCCGTTTCAGATGTTGGTGACCACCATGGAGGCCGACCCCTTTCTGGGCCGAATCCTCACGGGGCGCATCCAGTCGGGCGGGGTCAAGCCAAACGCGGCAATCCACGCAATCGGACGGGATGGCAATCTAATCCAGGCCAGCCGGGTGACGAAGGTATTAGCATTCCGCGGGCTGAAGCGCGAGCCAGTGGAACAAGCCACCGCCGGCGATATTGTCGCCATCGCCGGCTTTGGCGATACAACCGTAGCGGATACGTTGGCCGCAATAGAGCTCACCGAACCCCTGCCCTCGCAACCTATTGATCCGCCGACCTTGGCGATGATCTTTTCCATAAACGATTCCCCTCTAGCTGGTCGCGACGGGGACAAGGTGACGTCGCGGATGATCCGCGACCGCCTGATTCGTGAAGCCGAGGGTAATGTCGCTATTCGTATCACTGAGACCGAGAACCGTGATGCTTTCGAAGTCGCTGGGCGCGGTGAGCTGCAGCTAGGCGTATTGATCGAAACTATGCGCCGGGAAGGCTTTGAATTGGCGGTCTCGCGGCCCCGCGTTTTGTATAGCGAGAACCACGAAACGGGCGAGCGCCAGGAACCCTTCGAGGAAGTGGTCGTCGACGTGGATAATGAATTCTCTGGCGTTGTCGTCGAGTCTATGAGCCTCCGAAAGGCGCGCATGATTGACATGCGTCCGTCTGGCGGCGGCAAGACGCGAATTACATTCATTGCGCCGTCGCGCGGCCTGATCGGCTATCACGGCGATTTCCTGACCGAAACGCGCGGTACCGGTATCATGAGCCGCTTGTTTCACGCCTATGACGACTACGCGGGCCAGATTCCTGGGCGGCGGACAGGTGTGTTGATATCAAATTCAGCCGGGAAGTCGGTGGCCTACGCGCTTCAGAATTTGGAAGAGCGCGGCCCTCTTATGATTGGCTCCGGCGTCGAAGTATACGGCGGTATGGTTATCGGCGAGCACACGCGCGGTAACGATCTTGAGGTCAATCCGCTTAAGGCCAAGCAGCTCACCAACATCCGGGCCTCCGGCAAGGACGATGCGGTGACCCTAACTCCGCCGAAGCGGTTATCGTTGGAACAGGCCGTTGCTTATATATCCGACGATGAACTCGTGGAGGTGACGCCGCATCATATTCGGCTACGGAAGCGGTTCCTGGACCCCCACGAACGCAAGCGCCAGAGCCGCAAGGCGGAGGCAGATTTAGCTGCCGCCGACTGATCAGACCCCGCTGCCGAATAGGAATTAGACCAGTGTAACTCGCGCGATAGCAACGATTATCAGCGGCACTGTTAACGGGGATGGTTCAGAGCTAAATACCCTGCTGGCACTAACTCCATTTGCTAAACCGCTTTTGATGATCCCTGTCCGGGGTTGGTCTTGTTGGAAATGTCTGCACGGGTGTCGCTGGAAATGAAGATGGAAATCGAAGCCAGGGCCGTGATCGGCGCGTGATCGTCCACCGCCTGCCGACCGCATGCTCGCCATGTACACCTGGGGTGGCGCGGGCTAGATTCGTCTCATGAATGCGCTCTCCCGCCGTGTCTTGATTGTCGCTTCTGCTTTTTGGCGCCTTTTGCCGCAGGGCATGCGTCGGCGCTGGTGGCTGTTCCGACTATTTGACGGTTTGGCGCGGCGCTGGCCGGTGTTTCGTGGCCGGCGTGGGGTTCTCGTGATTCGTATGGACGGGATTGGCGACATGATCCTATTCCGCAACAGTCTGGATCATTACGCCAACGCCTTTGGTGTACAGGCGGATCAGATCACGGTGTTAGGGTGCGATAGCTGGTCGTCGATTGCCAGCGAAGTGTTCAACGGCTACCGGGTGATAGCCATAAACGAACATCGCTATGCTCGACATTTGTTTTATCGTCTAATGGTGAATTTCCGAGTCCGTTCTCTCGCGCCTCGAATTACCGTGGGTGATGCCTATTTCCGCCGTGCTCTTATGTCGGATAGCCTGGCCTGGGTCGCCGGTGCGCCGCGCACGGTTGTGGCGCTTCCATACATTAATGAACGTACGCGGGCTGAGTACACTTGGTATATGAGTCAGGGGTGGGAGGTCATTAACACGGGCGCGTACCCCGCTCATGAGACGGTCCGGCATGCCACGTTCGTTGCCGCCGTTACCGGGCAGGCCGCGGTGCCAGAAACCCCGGTCATTACTTGGCGAGACCACGCGCCGCCCGCCAAAATCACGAGGCCCTACGCAGTTCTCAACCCGGGCTCTAATGAATATGGCCGCCGCTGGCCCCTGGCTGAGTACGCGGCATTGGCAAGCTGGTTGCGCACGCGGGGCCTGTGCGTTGTCTTTGTCGGCAAAGCCGAAGAGAAAGCCTGCGATGATATGCTGGCGCCTCTTCGCGAAGATGAGGGAATTGCCGACATGACCGGGCAGTCGACGTTGCCTGAACTTCTCGACATTATGAAAGGCGCAGCGCTGGTGATAAGCAATGACACGGGCCCGGCCCATGTGGCAATTGCGCTTGGCACTAAGACCGTTGTGATTGTTGGAGGCGGCCACTTTGGGTGCTTCGTACCTTACCCCGACGGCGTCGCGCCCGAACACGCAAGATTCGTCTATGAGCGGATGGATTGCTACCACTGTTTCTGGAGCTGCCATAAGCGGGATGACCCGAAGGCATCGTTTCCTTGTGTTGCCGCAGTGTCCATGGACAAGGTCCAGACGGCCTGCACGACGCTTCTAAATTCGGGAGATGCCGCATGAGGTCCTGGAGAGCCGCCATATGGCTGTATCTGGACCGGCGGATCCTGGCGCTTTTTATCCTCGGTTTCGCCAGTGGTCTGCCACTACTTTTGGTCTACTCGACACTGTCATTCTGGCTGCGCCAAGAGAGCGTTTCCTTAACGGAGATCGGCTGGTTCTCGCTGGCTGGCTCAGCTTACGGGTTCAAGTTCCTTTGGGCGCCCTTAGTCGACCATATCCGTATCCCGATTCTAGCGGCCCGGCTTGGCCAGCGGCGTAGTTGGTTGCTGTGTGCCCAGGTTGCCGTTGCTGCCACCATTGTGGCTTTGGGCGCCACGAATCCGGGCGAAGCGCTAACGCTAACGGCCTTTTGGGCCGTGGCACTCGCTTTTGCCTCGGCCACGCAGGATATAGTCGTAGATGCTTTACGCATTGAAATGCTGGAAGACGAGGAACAGGGCAGTGGCGCAGCCAATTTTGTTAACGGTTATCGGGTGGGCACCTTGGCTGCCGGGGCTGGCGCGCTAATACTGGCAGACGCCTACGGCTGGTTCTGGGCCTACGCGGGCATTGCGGCGCTGATGATGTTGGGCATGGCGGTGACACTCTGGTTGCCGGAATCGGTACGTATCGAAGGACCCGAGCCAAGGCATGAAAATTGGCGGGATCGCTTCCAGAACGCGGTGGTCGCGCCATACCGCGAGTTTACGACGCGGGAGCACTGGATCGTCATACTGGTGTTCGTGACCTTGTACAAATACGGGGATGCCCTGTTGGGCGCAATGGCCAACCCGTTCTACGCTGACATGGGGTTTTCTGGCACTGAGATCGCGGTGATCACCAAGGGTTGGGGCCTGGCCATGTCCCTGACGGGGGCCATCCTAGGCGGCGTATTGGTGGCGCGCCAAGGACTGCTTATGGCGCTGTTCGTCACCGGGATTGGGCAGCTAACGGGGAATCTAGCGTTTGCCTGGTTGGCTATGTCCGGCAAAAGCCTGTCCGCGCTAACCTTTGCGATAGCGGTGGAGAACTTGACTGGCGCCATGGCCACGGCGGCATTTGTCGCGTATCTGTCGTCGCTTTGCAACGTGCAGTTCACGGCGACGCAATATGCGCTGCTGACGTCCCTGACGGCGCAGGCTCGGACATTGTTCGCGGCTGGGGGCGGTTGGTTGGCTGATCATCTAGGGTGGACCATGTTTTTTTTGACCACCATCGCTGCGGCGGTGCCCGGCCTTGTCATGCTGGTCTGGCTCATGCGGCGCGTAGCGCCCAGCGAGAGCCACCAATGAGTGGGATATGGGTGCAATTTTAAAAGGTGTGAAAGAAATACGATCGATTGTTCAAGCCCTGAAAGTTGGCCATAGTCGGAAAGTTTCGAGGATTGCTAATGGAGGCGAGCATGGGACGTAAGATCCTTCTCATTACCACCGATCAACAGCGGTTTGACGCGCTCGGCTGCAATGGCGGCCAGTTTGCCAAGACGCCAAACCTGGATGGTTTGGCGGCCACGGGTATAAATTTTTCTCAGGCCCGGAACCAGAGTACGGTCTGCATGCCGGCACGATCGACAATCCTTACCGGCCAAAGCATCCGCCGCCACGGGGTGACGTCGAACGGTATTCAACTTCCGCCCGACCAGAACAGCCTCGCCCATGTCCTCCAGGACGCCGGTTACAAGACAGCGTTGATCGGCAAGGCCCATTTAGACCCGCACGCGGGCAAGATCTTTTTCGAAAACACGGCGGCGACCGATGAGACGACCGGACCCTACAGGGGGTTCGATCATATGGAGCTTTGCGGCCACACGGGCCGGGCCGGGCGATCACTGTTTCATTATCCCAAATGGCTGGTTGAGAACCACCCAGATTTTGTCGAGGGGTTCCACGAATACGCTGTCGCTGGCGCGCCGTCGAACAGGGGGTGGACTGAGACTGGCGCGCCGCAGGTTGCCGATAATCCCATACCCATTGCGCTTTACCACACCCATTGGACTGCCCGTCGGACTATGGACTGGTTAGACGGATTGGTTGATGAGGCGGACTGGTTTTGTTGGATGAGCTTCCCCGATCCGCATCATCCATGGGATCCGCCGCGCGAGGCGGCCCAACGATTCGATTGGCGTGATTTACCTGTGCCTGACAGTTATCCTGGTTCGCAGGAGAAATGTCTGGAGGTTCTTGCTGACAAGCCTCGGCATTGGATCCAGTGGTACACGGGCGAGGCTCAATTTGCCTTTGAGGTGCCACCCACGTTCGTTCCTGCTGAGACAACTGCGGACCGCATCCGAGAGGTTAACGCGATGGTTCACGCCGAGAACGAGCTCATCGACGATGCCGTCGGTCAGGTTCTTGCATATCTTAAAGACCGAGGCTGGGACGCGGAAACAGAAATTATCTTTACCACTGATCACGGTGAGTTCCAAGGCGACTTCGGCATGTTGTTCAAGGGGCCATATCACATTGAGGCCCTTATGCACGTGCCCATGATCTGGCGGCCCGCGCCGGCTCGGGGCATCGCCTCAGCGACCGTCGCGGAACCGGTCGGACATGTGGATATCGCCCCAACCATCTGTGCGGCAGCAGGCCTTCCTGCCCCGAACTGGATGCAAGGGGCCCCGCTCCCGCAAGGCAAAGACGAAGGAGGTTGGGAGCGGACGATTACCGAGTGGTACGACACCTGGGACGGCAACACTGTGGAGCTCCAGACACTTTACCGCGATGGCTGGGTGCTGACGCGCTACGGCGCGACTAACTTCTACGATGGTACCGAAGGGGAGCTATACAACCTCGCCGATGATCCCAAACAGTGGACGAACCTCTGGGCGGACCCGGCTCGCCAGGGCATCAAGGCGGACCTTCTTGACGATCTGATCACCAACCTTCCCCCTGGGCGGGACGTACCCTTAGAAAAGGTTGCGTCTGTTTAGGCGTCGTCCGCAGCCTGCGCCGCCAAAGCTACCATGTTGACCATGTCCGATACCGTTGTCCCCATGGGAACGATCTGCGCCGGCTTGCTGAGACCCATAAGTACGGGGCCCAGCACAGTGCCACCGCCCAATTCCTTCAACAATTGGGTGGAAGCCTGAGAGGTGTGCAGGCTCGGCATGATCAGGACATTGGCGGGACCGGTTAGCCGACAGAAGGGATAGTTCTTCATGACCTCTTCATTGAGTGCGACCTCGACGGTCATCTCACCTTCGTATTCGAAACTCACGTTGCGTTCGTCCAACAGCTTCACGGCGTCTCGGACCACTTCCGCACGGGCCAGCTCCGGGTGGCCGAAGTTGGAATACGAGATCAGAGCGATACGCGGGTCATGGCCCAGGCTGCGAGCTACCTTCGCTGTCTGTTCGGCGATGTCGGCAATCTGCTCGACGGACAGGGCTTCGTGCACGGCCGTATCTGCGACAAACAGGGCCTGTCCGCGCGACATGACCAACGACAGCCCGAAGGCATGACGGTCCGGGGCGACTTCCAGGACATGCATGATCTGCTGAAGTGCGCGGTGGTAGTTGCGGGTCAGGCCTGTGACCAGGACATCGGCGTCGCCGGCCTCTACCATCAGTGCTCCGAACAGATTACGGTCGCGTTTTACTAGGCGCTCGCAATCCCGCTCCAGATAGCCGCGGCGCTGCATACGTTCGTAGAGCATCTCTATGTAGGCTTGCGTATCTGGGCTGAGCCTCGAGTTTGTGATTTCGATATCGTTCGACGCTGGTAGGCCCAAGCGATCCAGCGCATCCTTGATTCGCTCTTCCCGGCCGACCAGAACGGGGGTACCGAATCCCCCGTTCAGGAAGGCATAAGCGGCGCGGATACTTTTCTCTTCCTCCCCTTCGGCGAAGACCACCCGCTTCGGGTTGGCCCGTAGGTTCTCGAAAATCCCATGTAAGGAACCGGCCGTCGGGTTAAGGCGAGATGACAATTCGACCTCATAGGCATCCATGTCGATAATCGGCCGCTGGGCAACGCCGGAGTCCATGGCGGCTTGGGCGACGGCCTTTGGTACGGCGATTATCAGGCGCGGATCGAAGGGTGCGGGGATCAGATAATCCGGCCCGTAGCGAAGGTGCGAGCCGGCGTAGGCGGCGTCCACCTCGTCGGGCACGTCCTCGCGGGCGAGTTTTGCAAGAGCGCGGGCGGCGGCGATCTTCATGTCATCGTTAATAGTCGATGCCCGCACGTCCAACGCGCCGCGGAAAATATAGGGGAAGCCCAGGACGTTGTTAATTTGGTTTGGATAATCTGACCGACCTGTGGCGATGATGGCATCGTCGCGCACGGCGCGCACGTCTTCGGGGGTGATCTCAGGATCCGGATTGGCCATTGCGAAAATCAAGGGTTGGTCCGCCATGGATAGCACCATATCCTGGTTAACGGCACCGGCCACCGAGAGCCCGATAAAGCAGTCGGCACCCTTCAAGGCCTCCTCCAGGGTGCGGGCTAGCGTGGAGGAGGCGTAGGCCGACTTCCACTGGTTTATACCTTCCTTGCGGCCCTTGTAGATAACACCCTTTGAGTCGCACATGATAATGTTCTTGCGCGGCATTCCCATGTTGATGAACAATTCTGCGCAGGCGATGGATGCGGACCCGGCGCCGTTGATCACCATCTTGAAAAAATCGATCTTGCGGTCCGTGAGCTCTAGCGCGTTAATCAGGCCTGCGGCTGTTATGATGGCGGTACCGTGCTGGTCGTCATGGAAGACTGGAATATCGAGTTCTTCGCGCAGACGCTGTTCGATGAGGAAGCATTCGGGAGCCTTGATGTCTTCGAGGTTGATGCCACCAAAGCTGGGGCCGAAGCGCTTTACGGTCTCGACTACCTCGTCCACGTCCTCGGAGTGCACCTCGACGTTGAAGCCGTCTACGTCGGCGAAGCGCTTAAACAATACAGACTTGCCTTCCATCACGGGCTTTGCGGCCAACGCTCCGATATTGCCTAAGCCCAGAACGGCCGTGCCGTTTGATACAATAGCAACGATGTTACCTACGGCTGTGTAGTCGTAGGCCAGATCGGCGTCGCGGTGGATCTCCATACAGGGCGCAGCGACGCCAGGTGAATAGGCTAATGTTAGGTCGCGCTGCGTGGTTAACGGCTTGGTCGCTTGGACTTCTAGTTTGCCTGGACGGCCCTCGGCGTGCATACGCAGCGCCTCCTGGCCCAAGAGCTTGTTTGCTTGTTCGTCCATGATGATCAATCTGCCCCAAGAAATTTCGCGTGTCCGCACGGCCCGCGCCTTTGCGTTTCTTTCACCGCCGTGCCGAGAATGTTAAGGTCATTGTGCCAAAGCCCTACGGCGTGTAAAGCGCCATTGGTCCGCACTGTATCCGAGCCATAATCCATGTCATCGTCTATTTTCAAAAACCCGGCCCCCACTCTCATCGCCGAAGCTGCAACGCCGGCAGGGCACGCCCTGTCCGGCAAGGAGGAAAAGCCGGAGGGGGGAGGGCAATCCATAACGCCACCACCGCCATCCAAAATTGCGAAGGATGGCGTCACGCCCATGATGACGCAGTTTCTCGGTATCAAAGCCGATCATCAGGACAGCCTCCTGTTCTATCGCATGGGCGATTTCTACGAGCTATTCTTCGAGGACGCCGTGAAGGCGGCGGCGGCGCTGGACATTGCGTTGACGAAACGAGGTAAGCACTTAGGTGAAGACATCCCTATGTGTGGCGTCCCTGCGCATAGTCACGAAGCCTACCTGAACCGACTCATTCGTCATGGCTTCCGGGTCGCCATCTGCGAGCAGACGGAGGAACCCGCGGAGGCCAAGAAGCGCGGCGCCAAGGCCGTTGTGCGGCGCGATGTGGTGCGCGTTGTTACCCCAGGAACGCTGACTGAAGATACGCTGCTGGATGCCCGCCGCCACAACTACTTGGCCGCCATCGTGCAGGTCCAAAAGGCGTTTGGTTTGGCCTGGATCGATGTCTCGACAGGCGCGTTGATGACCCAGACGCTGGAAGCTTCCGATTTGGACGCCGCCCTGGCTCGGATTGACCCGGGTGAGCTTTTGGTAGCCGAAACAATGCTGGAGAAAATCGCCTTTGAGGGTCTGGCCGAGGACTGGGTCGACCGGCTAACACCATTACCGGCGACGCGCCTGGGGTCCACATCGGGCCGTAAGCGTTTGGAGGCGTTGTATGGTGTCGCCGCCTTAGATGCTTTTGGCGATTTTAACCGTGCCGAAATCGCCGCAGCGGGGGGCGTGGTCGATTACGTTGCCCTCACGCAGAAAGGTAAATTGCCCCGCATTGCGCCGCCCGTGCGGTTCAGGACTGGGGCAATCATGGAGATTGATGCCTCCACTCGTCGGAACCTGGAGCTTACGCGGACCTTGTCTGGTGAGTTCCAAGGCAGTCTGCTTAGCGTTATTGACCGAACGGTCACCGGTGCCGGGGCCCGGACCCTGGGGCGGCAACTGGCGCAGCCGTTGACCGACCCGGATGCCATCGCTAAACGCTTGGACGCGGTCCAGTTTTTTGTCGATGACGGTCGCGTGCGATCGGATGCGCGCGACGTTCTGGGCGCTGCGCCGGATGTGGCCCGGGCCCTGTCTCGCCTGACTATTGGTCGGGGGGGGCCACGCGATTTGGCCGCCATCCGCGATGGCCTAACTGCAGCAATGGCATTAGCGACTAAGATCGACGAGAGCCCGGCGGTGGCCTTGCCTGAGAACATTGCCGATGCGCGAGCGGACTTGGGCGGCCACGAGGCTCTGATCGCCCGGCTCTCCGGTGCCTTGGCCGATGAGTTGCCTTTGCTGGCACGCGATGGTGGATCCATCCGCGCCGGATATAATGCGAATTTCGACGAACTGGTGGCGCTCCGCGACGAAAGTCGCAAATTGATCGCTCATTTGCAGGCCCTGTATGCCGAAGATACGGGCCGTGCCGGCCTGAAGATCAAACACAACAATGTCCTCGGTTATTTCATCGAGTTGCCGGCGAAACAGGCTGAGGGTCTGGCAACCGGAGAAGACAGCCCTTACATCCACCGCCAGACCATGGCCAACGCCATGCGGTTCACCACATTGGAGCTTTCCGAGCTGGAGGGACGAATCCTAAAGGCGGCGGATCGTGCCTTGGCCCTAGAGCTCTCCCTAATCAATGATCTGGTGACGCAGGTCACGGCGGAGGCCGAGCCGGTAGCGCTCGCCGCGGAGGCCTTGGCTGGCGTCGATGTGATGGCGGCGTTGGGGGAGTTGGCGGTGACGCGACGATATGTGCGGCCCTCTGTGGACGCTAGTTATGCCTTCGCCATCAAAGATGGCCGTCATCCTGTAGTGGAGGCCGCTCTGGAACGGGGGGGCACCGGCCCATTTGTCGCTAATGATTGTCATTTGGACCCCGCCAACGAGATTGAGGGTGCGGGCCGGCTGTGGCTGCTGACAGGCCCCAACATGGCCGGCAAGAGTACCTTTTTGCGCCAAAATGCGTTGATCGCGGTGATGGCCCAGGCCGGATCCTTCGTGCCCGCGGCAGCGGCGCGGATTGGTGTAGTCGACCGGTTGTTTTCCAGGGTCGGCGCGTCGGACGACCTGGCCCAGGGAAGGTCGACTTTCATGGTGGAAATGGTCGAGACTGCGACCATCCTCAATCAAGCGGGGGTCCGCTCCCTTGTGATCCTTGATGAAATTGGGCGTGGCACGGCGACTTACGATGGCCTCGCAATCGCATGGGCAGTGGTTGAGCACCTTCATGAAGAGAGCCGCTGCCGGGCTTTGTTCGCGACACATTATCATGAGTTGACAGCTTTGTCCGGCCGCCTCGACCATCTCCGTTGCCACACTATGCGGGTGAAGGAATGGCGGGACGACGTAGTGTTCCTACATGAAGTGGCAGCCGGTGCAGCAGATCGATCCTACGGAATCCATGTGGGCAAATTGGCGGGGCTACCGGCCGGGGTAGTGGATCGTGCGGAGGCCATTTTGAAGACCCTAGAGGCCGATGAACAAGGGTCCGCCATGCGTGATCTTGCGGTGGAACTACCTTTATTCGAAAATCTGGTCACAGCATCAGCTGCCGCCGCGCCGACAGGGCCGACACCTGTCGAGCGGGCTGTTGACCGCATAATCCCTGATGAAATGACCCCGCGTGCCGCACTGGACTTCGTGTACGAATTAAGACGGCTTTTGGATGATAAAGCAGACGAGCACTCGTAATTGAAGAATTCCGATTGCGAACAAAAATAGATGCAATCCAATAATCTGTTTGGACTTTATCGTGAGGATTATGATCAACGTAGTTCGAAAGGTAGGTAGTGTGCATTTGTGTTGAAATCAAAACCTTTATTGAGGCTTCATTTCACCTTTGCTTGGTCGCCCTGACGAACTATATTTCCCCCCACCTCAGGAGATCGGCCAGTCATGCCGCGAGAGAGCATTCGCGAACCCCGCCAGATCATTGACCGCAAAGCCCTGAAGGCTGAGTTGGAATCGCTGGTGGCGTGGTCCGGGCATACGCTAAAAACTCAAGGCAAGGTCCTCGAAATCTATAAGCGCGCCTACCGGACCGGCTGGGATGAGGTGCGCCGCCGCTTTGAAGACGGCGAAGATGGTGGTCCTGAGACCACGCATGCCCACGCTCATCTGATGGATCAGGTCGTGCGTTTAATCCACGAATTTGCTTTGAGTAGCGTGTATCCCGCTGCCAACCCGACCACGGGGGAGCAAATGGCGGTGATCGCCACAGGCGGCTATGGGCGCGGCGAGTTGGCGCCGTTCTCCGACATCGATTTGATGTTTCTGTTGCCGTATAAGCTGACACCACATTCTGAACAGGTCGTGGAATACACGCTCTATTCGCTCTGGGACTTGGGCCTCAAGGTCGGCCATGCGACGCGCTCCATTGAGGAAACTATTCGGCTTGCTGGTGACGATTTGACTATTCAGACCAGCCTCTTAGATGCCCGCTGGCTATGGGGAAACCAGGCCTTATTCAGGGAGTTTCAAGCTCGGTTCCATGGGGAATTAGTGGTAGGCAGCGGACCGAAGTTCGTCGAGGAGAAGCTGGCCGAGCGGGATGAGCGCCACGGGCGTATGGGCGACACCCGCTACGTTCTCGAGCCAAATTTGAAAGAAGGTAAGGGAGGCCTACGTGATCTGCAGACCCTATTTTGGATTGCCAAGCATCTATACCAGGCGACCAACACGGATGAATTAAAGGATGTCGGCGTACTGACCCCCGTCGACGTGAAGAGTTTTGCCAAGGCGGAAAAATTTCTTTGGACGGTTCGCTGTCATCTGCATTACCTAGCAGCCCGGGCGGAGGAACGCCTGACGTTCAATGTCCAGGAAGAATTGGGCAGCCGCATGGGCTACAAGGACCGCGCCGGAACGCGTGGCGTAGAACGGTTCATGAAACACTACTTCCTTATCGCGAAGGATGTTGGTGATTTGACGCGGGTTTTGTGCGCGGTTCTGGAAGAGCAGCATAAGAAGCGCCGCGCGCCCTCATGGTTAAGCGGCATCCGGTTCGGCAAGAAAGAGATTGAAGGCTTTCGTGTCGAGGGTGGGCGGATCACTATCGACGCCTCTAACGAATTAAAAAAGGAACCAGTTCGAATGCTGCAGCTCTTTCATGTGGCGCAGCATCATGAGCTGGATATTCACCCACGTGCCATGCGGCTGGTGTCGCAGAACCTGAAACTAGTAGACAACGAGCTTCGCGAGAACGTGGAGGCAAACCGCCTGTTCCTGGAAATCCTGACCGGCCCGGACCCGCGCACGGCGCTCATGTGGCTGAATGAGACCGGAGTGTTCGGCCGGTTCATTCCTGATTTCGGACGGGTTGTGGCGCAGATGCAATACGACATGTACCACGTCTACACGGTGGACGAGCACACGATTCGAGCCATCGACATCTTGGACGGCATTTGCACGGGCCGCCTAAAGAAGGACCACCCTGTCTCCTGCGATGTTGTTAAGGAAGTGCAGTCGCGCCGGGCGCTTTTCGTCGCCGTTTTGCTGCACGATATCGCTAAGGGTCGCGGCGGTGACCACTCGGTGCTAGGCGCCGAGGTGGCCAACAAGCTTTGCCCGCGCTTGGGCCTAAGTGATTGGGAAACGGAAACCGTTTCCTGGCTCGTTCGGTATCACTTGTTGATGAGCCATTTGGCCTTTAAGCGCGATCTTGACGACCCAAAAACGGTGGCTGACTTCACTGATCAGGCGCAGTCCCCGGAGCGTCTCCGTATGTTGCTGGTGTTGACGGTCGCTGATATCCGCGCAGTAGGACCGAGTGTGTGGAATGCTTGGAAGGCTGGATTGCTGCGGGAACTCTACTGGCGTGCTCAGGAGGTTTTGAGTGGCGGCGCACCCGAAGAACGCCGAGTAGAGCGGGTTGAACGCGCCAAGGCCCACCTGAGGGCCCGCTTGGTAGATTGGCCTGAGGGCGAGATCGAAACGCACCTGGAGAGGGGCCGGCCCGCGTATTGGCTGGGCGTTGATACGGATACCCTCGTCCGGCACGCCGGCGTGATCCGCGCTGCCCGAACTCAAGACGAACCGTTTCTTATTGAGGCTCGCGACGACCCAGACCGAGGGGTTTGCGAGGTCACCGTCTATGCGCCGGACCACCCGGGATTGTTCGCCAATATTGCCGGAGCCTTAGCACTGTCACAAGCTTCTATTGTCGATGCTAAAATCAACACACTTACCGACGGAATGGCCCTCGACACCTTCGCCATTCTTTTGGACAATAGGAGCGGTCCGGCCCGGTCATTGGACCAAAAGCGTCTTCGCATGCGTATCGCCGACGCGATCCAGGGCAAGGTCCATCCGGCGCGGGAGTTCGCCGAACGTGCTACGGGCGCTATGCGCCTTCGCAACGAAGTGTTCACGGTGCCACCTCGCGTGCTAATCGACAACAACGCGTCGAACACCCTCACGGTTATCGAAATCAATGGCCGCGACCGCCCGGGATTACTGCATGACATGACCCAAGCGTTGACGGACGAGGGTCTGCAGATCTCCAGTGCTCACATCTCAACTTTTGGCGAGCGGGTCGTCGATGTATTTTATGTTAAAGATGTGTTCGGCCTGAAGATGGAAAGCGAAGCTAAAACCAACGCCGTTCGAACCCGCCTTCTGGACGCCATCGCCGTCGATAAACCGGCGGCGGCGGCGGAATAGGTATTTGATGCTGATTACGGACATGGAAATTGATGGCGAGGCTATTGCTGCGGCTATTGCGCGGTGGGCCGCTATGGAGAGCCCCAGTTACGATCCGGACGCCGTGAACTGCATGATGGATGAGGCGGCAGCCGTCATGGGCGAGCTGGGCGCCAACATCACGCGCCATGACGGTTGCGGACGGTTTGGCGATATCGTCCGCGCCCATTTTCCGTGGGGGGACAAGCCCGGAATTCTGGTTCTTGGTCATCTTGATACGGTCCACGACGTCGGCACAACGGATGGCGAGCTGCGGGTGCGCCGCGACGGCGACCGACTTTACGGCCCGGGGGTGCTCGATATGAAGGGAGGCATGTACATTGCTATCGAAGCGCTCCGACATTTGATTAAAACAGGTACGACGCCGCGCCTGCCTATGACTTTTTTGTTCATTCCCGATGAGGAAATTGGCAGCCCTTTTTCGCGCCCCTTCATTGAGGCCGAAGCCCGTGCCCATCAATATGTCTTGGTTCCGGAGCCTGGAAAGGAGAACTTCGTCACTGGTCGTCACGCCGTACTGCGGTACAAGTTGCGCACTATCGGTCAACCAGCGCATGCAGGACGGTCCGTGGGGTCCGGCCACAGCGCCATCTCTGTAATGGCCCAACTGATCACGCAGATTGAGGCCTACTCCAACATTGACCAGGAAAAAACCTACCGGGTCGGCAAGGTTCATGGCGGAACTTTCGTCAACGTGGTAACGCCCCATTGTTCTGCCGAAGTATTGTGTGTCGCTCCAACGTCGGACGCTTTCGACGAGATTCAGCAATGCATGGACGCACTGGTCTCCCCTGACCCTAATGTCCGGCTGGTCGTTGAGCGAGGACCGGTCCGGCCCTTGTTTCAGGCGAACGACGCAACAAGGGAGTTGCTTGAGGTTGCCCAACGAATTGCCCGTGACATCGGGTTGGAATTGGGTGAAGGGCAATACGGTGGTGGCAGCGACGGAAATATAACTGGTGCCATGGGCATCCCGACCCTGGACGGCCTAGGCGTGTGCGGCGACGGTGTGCACACGAAGACCGAATACCTGAATATTTCCTCTATCGTCCCGCGGACGCGGCTTATGGCTGGTCTTTATAAGGGTCTATCGGAACGCAATCTCTAAAGGGTCTGTTTCTATGTTGCCCCAGCGTGACTTTTCTGATCGGAGGAAGGTGCGCCGCTCAGGCATCTCAAGGGGGATGTATCCGACCGATTGCCGTCCTCTGTCGTGACGGTTCCTGAGGCAATTTCCTACGGCGTCATCGCTCCAGCACTCATGTGCTCCGATATTGCTGTCTAAGGTCCCTCACCGGCCTCGCTGATTCAAGAAATAATGTTCCGCTTTAGCCATGGATCCAACGAAAAGTTAGATTTATCCTTGGCGCCACCGACTTGGTGGATTTGGGCAGGGCGTGCTGCCAATGGGCCTGGGTCCGACCGGACATGATCAGGAGACTGTCGTGGTCCAAGGTAAGTGAGTATTTGTGGGCATGATTATCGCGCGCCCGAAATACAAATCGGCGCGAAGCACCCAGGCTCAGTGACGCGATGACAGGTTGGGGGCCCAATTCTGGTTCGTCATCACTGTGCCAGCCCATGCTGTCACGGCCGTCGCGGTACAGGTTAAGGAGAACTCCGTTGAAGGATGCACCGGCGAGTTCCTCAACGCGGTCCCGAATTGCGCGCAGCGTTGCCCCCCATGGTGCCGGTGGCCATGTTACGCGGGAATAAGTGTAAGCATGATCCCCCGCCCATGCGATCAATCGGGGCGATTGTATTCGCCGGCCAAACATCTGAAAAGACGAGGTGCGCCAAGAAACGCCAGTCATCAGAGCCTCGCGGGCATTGTCGGCCCTAGCCGGGCCCAGTGCGCTATGGATCAGGGAAATATCAGCATCCGGCATTTGTGCCGACTGCAACTCCGAGACGGGTTGTGCCGGACCCGCACCCACGGGCGTCATGTTTATCCCGCGAACCTTCTTCAATGGAGTCGCGGCTCCTGATAATAGGCGGATCGGTCTGCCGATTGGATCATGACGTCCATGAGTTGGCCGGCCCTGAGCACGTTAAGAGGCACCTCCGTACCTGCTGTCCCCAGCGACCATATGGCACGGAACAATTCGGGCAGGGTTTGCACCGGCTTTTTAGCAACGCCGACAATTAGGTCGCCGGTTTGTAGTCCGGCCAAAACCGCCGGCCCACCGTCCCACAAGCCGACAACGACGATTCGGCTATCCGACTCGGCGGTCAGCGCCCCAATCCATGGCCGGGCGGCCCGCTGCGGACTACCGAACTGGCGAAGGTCATTGAGGATGGGGCCCAATAGATCGATGGGTACGATCATGTTGCCGTCATAGGTTTGGCCGCTGGCCCGGTTCTCCTGAACATACAGGGATCCGATACCGCACAAGCTTCCGTCGGGGCCGATCAGCGCTCCGCCGCCCCAAAACGGATGCGCTGGCGAGGTAAATAGGGCCTCATCCAGCAAGTATTCCCAGTAACCCGCGAATTCGCGCTTGTCCTCTATGCGGGTGGCAATGGCGCCGGCTCGCCCGCCATGACCGGCAAAAACAACGGGGTCGCCGACCGTGGTCCGGGATGCGGAACCGATGGGTAGGGCCGGGGCATTCAGTCGGCCAAGGGCCTGCACGAGGCCGAAACCAGTTTCGTGGTCGTATCCGGCCACATGGCCTGGAACGGCCGCGCCCGTATGGTCCACCAACCAGATGGTTTCCGACTCGACGACCAAGTAACCGATGGTCAGGATCAGTCCATCTTCGCTGATCGCCACGCCATGGCCGGTTCGGTTTGTACCAAGGACACCTGCCGTGTAGGCGGTGTCCGGAACCTGGGATTGAAGTGCGACGACGCCGTTCAGGGCGGTTTTCAAATCAAAATCATAGGAGGCCGTATCCGGCAGCAGCTTGGGATCGATCTGGGGAGCGAAGAATTCTGTCATGAGGCGTATCTGGTTCCTGCCTGATCATTTGAGGGCGATGGAAGCATTATAGTGTGACGCTTGTCACTGACGAAACGCTCTGTTGGGCAATATTATGAAAATAATATTTATGTTGATCCGAAAATAGGAGTTGGCGACATGATCAAGCACTTGGCCAGCCGCGACGGCGATATTCCAGCCAGAAGGCCATACGATAAAGAACGGAGATCCGGAACGCCACGGCGACAGTCGCCTCCGTTTCATCTTCCCGTTGATCGGCGACATAGAGCGGAACGACGAAAAGACGCGGATTGGAGATTTGCGGTCATCCGCCAGCGGATGACTGAATTGCGGAACCTATCGCCGTCCTCCTAACGTTTGCTAAGGGGCAACAAGACCTCATCCAGGGCCCCAATGGGCCGACGCTAATTTTCCGGTGTGGTTTGCCGGAAGAGCCGCATAGACCGGTACCAGGGTATGTCCGAGCGCGACATCATCCACCGCCAGCCTGGTGGGTGCGGGAGCAGAACAAACTGTGCATACCCATGGCGGCGGCGGGATACCCTAATGCGGCTCTCATGGCGGCTAGGTTGTTGAGCGCAGGCAAATGGGCCGGGTCTAGCTCCAAGGCGGAGCCATAACACCGGGCGGCCCCGTTCAGATCGCCGGATTTAAGTGAGGCCGCGGCTTTGCGGTACAGGCGATCTACCGATGGCGGCTTAACCATCATCGAAATTCATGGGAAATGGAATGCCCGCGCCTTGCGCGCTATGCCGCCCTTGGGCAAGATCACGGCAAATCAAGGAGAGGCATGTGACATGGTCGAGGCTGCAACGAAAATCAGTGTCCAAGACGTGGTCAGCGACGCGGAGTGGCAGCAGCGGGTCGATTTGGCTGCGTGCTTACTATACCGTCGTCGGAAACCTGCGAGCACGCGGCGCGCCAGTTCGACAACATCCGCGGTTTGAACGAAACCGCATGGGCTGCCAAGCTCAGGATGCTGGACGGTACGGACGCCAGTTTCCGAGACTGAAAATCTTGTCTGTTCAAAGGAGAAAGCGAAGGTGACCCACGGAATGGTATCCGCCCCGCAGCCAGAGGCCGTCGAGGCGGGCGTCTTGGCCTTGAAAAAAGGCGGAAACGCTGTAGATGCGGCAATTGCCTGTGCGGCGGTGCAGACGGCTGTCGATCCGCAGATGTGCGGCATCGCCGGGTTTGGTTCCATGCATCTCTATCTGGCGGAGCGCCGCGAGCACCTCTTGCTCGATTTCCACGGGCGCGCGCCGTTAGCCGTAACCCCAGATATGTGGGCGGACCTTATAGAGCATGAGGCCGAGGATGGGTTTGGCTTCATCCTCAAAGGCCGGGTGAATGAGATGGGGTACGGTTCGATCACCTCGCCGATGAGCCTGCGTGCCTATGATGAGGCGCTCAAACGCTATGGGACCATGGATCTCGCGACGCTTTTGGAGCCGGCGATCGACTATGCGGAAAACGGGTTCATGGTGCGCCCACACGTGAGCTACTTCTGGGAGGTGAAAGAGGGAACCGGCCGTATCCCCCAGATTGAGAAATTCAAGTGCTCGGAAGGAAGCCGCAAAATCTACTTTAAGGCAGACGGCACCTTACGCCGGCCCGGGGAAATCCTGAGCAACCCCAACATGGCGAATACGCTGCGTCGTATAGCCAAAAACGGGGTCGACGATTTTTATACCGGCGCCATCGCTGATGAGATCGTTCGAGATATGCAGGCCAACGGCGGCCTGATCTCCCATGACGATCTGAAGGCGGCTACGCCCGAGGACCACGAACCTCTTTGGGGGAAATATCGGGGTTATCGCATAGCCGTGCCACCGCCGCCCGCAGGCGGGGTGATGGTGGTGGAAATGCTCAACATCCTGGAGAATTTCGACCTGGCCGCCATGGGCCATAACTCCGCTCGCTACATCGCGGTCGTGTCCGAAGCTATGAAGATCGCCACCGTGGACAAGGACAGCCACGTTGGGGACCCGCGTTTTGTGGATGTGCCCCTGGACCGCCTGTGCGACAAAGACTTCGCCGCCGGACTGGCCGAGCGAATCAAGTCTGGCAAAAAAACCCACGTGCCGCGCCTGGGCGCCGCCGGTGGCGCGGAGTCAAAGGACACAACCCAGGTGTCCACAGTGGATGAGTTCGGCAACTGTGTATCGATGACCCATTCGCTGGGCATGCCCTCCGGGGTGGTTACCGACGGGCTTGGGTTCATGTACAACGGCTGCATGGCCGTTTTTGACCCACGTCCGGGTAACCCTGACTCCCTGGCGCCTGGAAAATCTCGTTTCACAGCGATGACGCCAAGCATCATTTTCGATGGAGACAAGCCTTATTTTGTTGTTGGCGCGCCCGGCGGCACCTTCATTACAATGGGCGTTTTGCAGGCGATCCTTAACGTCATCGATTTTGGTATGGATGCACAGCAGGCTATATCGGCGCCACGTTTCTCCACGACCTCCGACACTATCGACATTGCCAACCGTATCCCGCGTTTCGTGGAGGCGGAACTGAAGGATTTGGGTTATCAAGTGCGCCGAAGCTATCTTAGTTACCATTTCGCCGGAGTGCATGGCATCCGGATCAAGGATGGTCAATGGGACGGAGGCGCCGATCCAGGTCGCGACGGCATGGTCATGGAAGTTTAGCCGCTGGGTGGGCTGAACCTCGTATCAGAGCAAGTCGAGCGCCGTTTTTCGAAAGCCCCGCCGCCCGTGTGGAATTTCCGATAGGCCTGTTTGGGCCTCGCGTGTTGGAAGTTGCCGTCTTATACTCGTCATCATGATTCGGTGCAAAAGCCTCCGATGGCGTTATTTGCGTATGGCTTCCATCCGCTTATTCGCGGCTGCATTCTCGCTGACTGGGACCTGGTCGATCGCTGGCCTATCGTTCGATCCAAAGATCATGAATTCCGTCGTTGCCGTCATACCCGCGAGGCCCGGGCAGTCGCCACGCGGCGGCACCGGAGCACGGGACGCGCCAGAGGGAACGGCGGTGGCGGTGTTTGGGGGTGGCTATCTGGTCACCAACGCGCACGTTTTGGGTCGAGCGGTGAACGTGGATATCCGATTGGCCGACGGTCGTCTTGTCGCGGTTGAGATTGTTGGCCGTGATCCTCGTACGGATTTGGCCCTATTAAAGGCGCCGATGGAATTCCCTGTCCCACAAACGGCGCCGGCCCCGAAGCTTGGCGGACGTGTTTGCGCCATCGGCAATCAGTTTGGCCTAGGCCTGAGCGTTACTTGCGGGGTGGTTTCCGCACGTCGGCGGACGAACGCTGGATTCAACCCCGTCGAGGATTTTGTCCAGACCGACGCGGCCGTAAACCCGGGCGGTTCGGGCGGCGCGTTGGTGGATGTCGAGGGCCGGCTGGTGGGCATTGTCTCTGCAATCTTCACTAAGCAAAGCGACGCTGATATCGGTGTCAATTTTGCCTCTACCATGGGGCTCGTGAAGCGGGTAGTCGGGGATATCAAGGATCATGGCAGGATCAAGATTGGATGGTCGGGGCTTCTGATGGCGCCATTGTCGCTAGAAGACCGACGGAAATGGAGCGGCGTGCGCGTCGCCCGGATTGTTCCGGGCAGTGCTGCCGGATTGTCGGATCTTGAGGTCGGTGACATTGTGACCCGAATCGATGACCGTCCGATCTTTCTACCGTCCGATGCCCGCGCCGCTATCTTCATGCGCCGGCCTGGCGATAAGCTTTTGGTCCATTATAGTCGCGACGGTAAGGATGCCGAGACAGACCTAACTTTGAAAGCGGGTCGATAACGCGACCCCGCTGCTTCGCCATTTGAGATCGTATCCCTGGATCGCTATGCTTGCCTCAATGATTTGAAAAAAAATTAGTGATATAGTGCGTTTCTCAATCACGTGGCGGCAGCGTCGGCCTTGATCAGATCGGCGCATTTTTCGCCAACCATGATGCTGGGAGCATTGGTGTTGCCCGATGGCATAGTGGGGAAGATGGATGCGTCTGCAACCCGCAGGCCCCCCAAGCCATAAACCCGCAGATGGTCGTCGACGACCCCATTCGGCCCCATCCGGCAGGTGCCAATCGGGTGGTAGGCGGTTTCCGAGTTCGATCGGATCCAGTGTTCGATCTCGTCATCGGTGCTGACGTCCGCCCCAGGTACGAACTCGACGCCGCGGATCTTATCCAGCGGCGCTTGGTCGGCGATTTGGCGGGCCATCTTCACGCTGGTGACCATCGTCTCGCGGTCAATTCGCTCCCCCATGAAGTTAAAGCGAATTGCGGGCTGTTTAAAGGGGTCGGCCGATTGGATATGAATAGAACCCAGGCTTTCTGGCCGAAGCTGGCAAACGGAAAACCCCATGGCCGGAAACGGCTGGGGTTTCCGACGCTTCACATCCTTGATGGCATAGGGGATGGCGAACAATTGAATGTCCGGACTTGCCAGTTCCGGACGGGATTTCAAGAACCCCATGATTGGAGCCGCGGGCAGGCTCAGGAAACCGCGCCGCGTTAACAGATACCGGGCAACTTCGCCGACTAGCCCGAGGCCTGACGCGCGGTGGTTATAGGATAGATGGGTTCGGCTCAGCTTCCATTGCATTCGGGCGATGATGTGGTCGCGCAGGTTCTCTCCAACTGCGTCCATTTCGTGCAACACCTCGATCCCGTGCGCCTTCAGCATGTCTGGTCGGCCAATACCCGAAAGCTCCAGAATCTGCGGCGATCCAATGGCGCCCGTGGACAAGATGACCTCTCGGCACGCGCGCGCCTCGTGAACTTGACCGCCCCGTTCATAGGTGACGCCGACGCAGCGCTTGCCTTCCAGGATAAGGCGGCTGGTGTGGGCTTCGGTGACGATGGTCAGGTTTTGTCGGTGGCGGACGGTTTTCAGGTAACATTCAGCCGTGCTCATGCGCCGGCCGTTTCGGATTGACGCCTGGGTGCGCACCATACCTTCCTGATCTGTGCCGTTGTAATCTGGATTGCGGGGGTGACCGGCGGCTTCGGCGGCATCCATTATGGCATCATAGAGTGGGTTCTGGTCTTCGATCTCGCTCACGCCCTGGGGGCCGTCTCCGCCGCGTAACTCGTCGCCCCCCTTCTCGTAGTTTTCCATCCGCTTGAAAATTGGTCCGACATCGGACCAACTCCAGCCTCGGTTCCCTAGTTGACCCCAAGTGTCGTAGTCGAGATGCTGGCCGCGCACCCAGACCTGGCCGTTGATCGCCGATGAGCCACCCAGAAGTTTGCCGCGCGGAACCGGAATTTTGCGATTCGCGGTGGTTTCCTCGGGTTCCGAGAAGAACCGCCAGTTCGGGCCAGGCCGGTCAATCAACAGACCGAAGCTGACTGGTAACGGCGTGAGGGGGTGGCTAGCTTTGCCGGCTTCGAGTAGGAGCACGCGGGAGCTTTGATCTTCACTCAGCCGATGCGCCAATGCTGCGCCGGCCGAACCGGCGCCAATGATAATGTAGTCTGCTTGGGGTTCCGGGCTCGTTTTCATAATGATGGCTCCTCCCACTGGTGGTCAGCGTAGCGCGGGCGCTGCCGGTGGGACAAGCTTAGGCGTTCCCTTGTTCATGGCTTCATTAACACGCACCTCATACGAAAAGAGCGACTGCCAACGCCGTCAGCGCCGTTGCCAAGGTCCCGGCGATGATGGATTTCAGACCCAGGCCAGCGATTTAGGCCCGTCCCCTGCACGCCCCGCCGCCCAGGCGAAGGGGAGTGTCGCAACTATACCCGGCACGCTCTGGATTCTGGTCCTCCTAGACCCCCGTTTCTTTTCGGCCTATAAGGCCATCAGTTGGTCTGCGATAAGGCGGGCTCATCTTGACCTCCAGCCTCCCAGCGCTTATGTCCAAGATCACGAGTTCACGGAACCTGAGTCCCTTGCCGCATGGCCCTGATCCCCATCATTATTGCGCCGGACCCGCGTCTGAAGATCAAGACCAAGCCCGTCGATCATGTCGATGCCGTCGTGAGAACGCTCATGGATGACATGTTAGAAACGATGTATGCGGCGAACGGCATTGGCCTCGCCGCTCCTCAGGTTGGCGATACGCGCAGCGTCATCGTTGTCGATTGCGCCCGACAGGATGATGGTCCCGCTCCTATCAAGATGGCCAACCCAGAAATCATTGCTGTTTCTCCTGATGACAGAACTCACGAGGAGGGATGCCTGTCTCTGCCAGAGCATTATGCCGATGTGGTCCGTCCGGAGAGCATCACGCTTCGTTATCTGAATGAGAACAATGAGATTTCGGAGATGGATGCCGACGGTATTCTGGCAATCTGTATCCAACACGAAATGGACCACCTCGAAGGCATCTTATTCGTCGACCACATTTCGGCGCTGAAGCGCAATATGATCCTGCGCAAGCTGAAAAAGGTGAAGAAACAGGCGGCAGAGGACTAGGGGGCGACGCGATGACAACCGCCATCGCGCCATTGCGTCTTGCCTTCATGGGAAGCTCTGACTTCGCTATGCCTGCACTAGTCGCCCTTTTAGATGCCGGCCACGACATAATTTGTGTATACGCGCAGCCGCCGCGGCCGGCCGGCCGGGGTCAGAAGGAGCGGCCTTGCCCTATCCATGCGGAGGCCTCAGCGCGGGGGCTGGATGTCCGCACGCCTGTCAACTTCAATGCGGAATCTGACCGCCAATCCTTCGCCGCGCTTGACCTGGATGCGGCGGTGGTTGCCGCCTATGGCCTCATTTTGCCAGCCGATATACTTGCTGCGCCCCGGCTGGGTTGCTTCAACGTTCATGCCTCGCTGTTACCACGTTGGCGCGGTGCGGCGCCCATTCAGCGCGCCATTCTAGCGGGCGATGCGATGACCGGAGTCACGGTCATGGGAATGGAGGAAGGTCTAGATACGGGGCCTATGTTCGCCAATTCTGAGATCTCCATCACGGCTCGAACGACCGCCCAAGTTCTTCACGATACCCTCGCGGATATGGGGGCGGCGCTCGTGGTTTCCGTCCTCGACCAGATTGCCGCCGGCACGCTGAGCGGGATACCACAGCCGGATGCCGGTGTTACCTATGCACCCAAGTTGGCGAAAGCTGAAGGGCGTGTCGACTGGTCCGCCTCTGCGGCTCAGATTGAACGCCATGTGCGAGGACTCAACCCTTGGCCAGGAGTATGGTTTGAACATGAAGGGAAACGCATCAAGATTTTGGTTGCGCATGTGACAGAACACGAAGGCCTGGCTGGTACGGTCGTGGCGCCGATGCTGACGGTTGCCTGCGGCGATGGCGCGATCAGCATCGACCTCTTGCAGCGCCCCGGCAAGGGCCCCATGACCGCCGCCGACTACTTGCGGGGAACCCCTATCAACGTCGGCACGAAGTTCGGGTAGTTGGCACCCAGCGCCGCCAGCATGTGCGCGCCCTCCTTAATCTTTACTATCTTTGCGGGCGCTTTGAAAATGTCTGGACCCATGAACAGCCAGATTATGTCGTTGCAGTCCTATATCTTCAGCTCGTAATGCCCATAGATTTCGACGATCGAGCGGCGGGTCTGATCGCGGCAGAAGATGCAGTGAACTCTATTATGGTTTAAGATCGTGCAATATTTGTCAGGTCGGCTGTTGATCTCAATGCATTGGTCTAAAATCAAAACCTCCCCCATACATCATACGGATGGTTAACAATAGGGCTGAAAGGGCATAGTCGAAGCCATATCCCATCCCAAAGGAGTGATCGGGTGCCGCGTTACAAATTGACCCTTGAGTATGACGGCCGCGGATTCGTTGGCTGGCAGCGTCAGGATAACGGTTTGGGTGTTCAGCAGGCCGTTGAAGAGGCCGTGCGGGCGTTTTGCGGCGAGGTGGTGACGGTGCAGGGCGCAGGTCGCACTGACACGGGTGTTCATGCCCTCGCGCAGGTGGCGCACATGGACCTGGCAAAAGATTGGCCCGCCGACACGATCCGGGACGCCTTGAACGCACACTTAAAAAAAATCCCCGCCAGCGTGTTGAACGTAGCGGCTACACCAGCCGACTTCCATGCCCGATTTTCTGCTCTGGAGCGGTGCTATCGCTATCGTATTGTGAACCGGCGTGCGCCCCTAACGATGGATGTGGGCCTGGCCTGGTGGGTGCCGGCGAGGCTGGATGCTGCTGCCATGGCAGACGCTGCGACGGTGCTTGTGGGCACGCACGATTTCACCAGTTTCCGGGCCAGCAAATGCCAGGCGAAGGTGCCCGTGAAGACTTTGGATGAGCTGAGGGTTCGGACCATGGGCAACGAGATCCATGTTGCTGCACGGGCTCGGTCGTTTCTCCACCATCAGGTCCGCAACATTGTCGGCTCGCTTACTTGGGTCGGGGGTGGGAAATGGACCTGCGCGCAACTAAGAGATGCCCTGGCTGCCAGAGATAGGTGCGCTGGCGGGCCAACGGCGCCGGCAGGGGGCCTTTATTTGACGGGGGTGCGCTATGGCGAAACGACAGAGATCTAGAAACTTTGATCCCATTGCCCTAGTGCGTCCATGCGCCTATACGGAGCTATTATGAGCAAAATACTTCTTAGCCTAAACAGGGGCAGTTCCCGGGCCTCGTTCAACGTCGCCGACCCGGGAGCGGTCCAACAGCAGGCCGTCGCGCCGATCAACCTGGTCATGGGCTATTGTGCCGTGGTCTTTGGTCTCTTGGGTATCTTCACGATTGGATTCGTGTTCATGCCGTTGGGGTTGATTTTTTCCATCGTGGCCCTATTTCTTCGCCAAACCGTGTGGGGCGTGGTCGGACTGCTTCTGGCCGTCGCCGGCTTCATCACCTCGCCGAACCTCTGGCTGATCATCGGCATGAGCGCCTTTTATGTCATGTTCGGATTCGACGAGATCATGAAGCCTGTCTTTGAGTTTCTAAGATTGATTGGGATAAAAGACGACTTAATTGAGGTTTGATGTCTCAACCTGGTCGACTAGTTAGCACCTCTATCAGTACTCCCAACAACAGATCCATAACAACAATTCCCGCCGCCGTTCCGAGCGGTACCTCGAGTGCCTTGCGGGTAACGAACAAGGTGGTGCCCAAGACCCACATTAGGGCAAGCATGGCCAGGAAATTGGATAAGCCCTGCGCAAAGGTACCCGTTATCCCGAGCATGACCACCGGCAAATAAATCCCATTTTGGATCACCGATAGCCAGTTATAGGCGACCAGGTAGCGGATTACTCTATCTTCTTTCCGCAGCACTGGCGCCAGGTACAGGATGACCAGCGGAAACGCCAACCAGGCAATGACGTAGGCCAACATCTCGGCAGCGATGTAAACGGGAAATGAGCCGTCTGTGTCAGATCCCACGTAGCGGATCACCAAGTAGAGAAGGAACAGAGGTGCAACCAACGTGGCGGCTAGGAACGACCGCCAGAAATCTGCGGCCGTATCGCCAAAATAATCGAAGCCCTGGCTATCCAGCTTGACTAGCCGCACCGCGCCTGAAAGCCCGACCGATATGTAGGCCAACATGTGCATCAACCGCGGCATCAGGCCAACCCAAAATAGCCAGTCAACACCCGCTCATAGATATCCGTCAACGCGTAGATATCGTCGACACGGGCGTTTTCGTCGACTTTGTGGGCGGTGGCGTTGATCAGGCCTAACTCGACCACTGGGCAATGGTCTTTGATGAACCGCGCGTCCGACGTGCCGCCCGTGGTCGATAGTTCCGGCGTCTCGCCGGTGACGGCCGTCACCGCGCCGGCTACCAGGTCGCTCAAATCGCCTGGTGGCGTTAGAAAGGCTTCCCCCGAAATGGAGATATCCATGTCGATGGTGCCCGTATTTCCAGCCATCTCGGTCCCTACCGTTTGAAGATATTCGGAGAGGCGGATGCCTGAGTGCTGGTCGTTGAAGCGAATGTTGAGCCTGGCTGTTGCCTTCTCCGGGATCACGTTGGTCGTCGTATTGCCGACGTCTATGGTAGTGATTTCTAGATTGGTCGGCGGAAAATGATCGGTACCCTCGTCAAAGATGCGGTCATTCACGGCCTTCAAAAACTGGAGCAGTCGGGGCACCGGGTTATCAGCGAGCGCCGGGTAGGCCACGTGGCCCTGAGTCCCGTGCGCGGTGATGTGTGCGTTCATGGACCCGCGTCGGCCGATTTTGATCATGTCGCCTAAGACGTTGACGTTGGTAGGCTCACCTACCACGCAGACGTCTAAGCTCTGGCCGCTGGCGCGCAGCCAATCCAACATCTTAACCGTACCATAGATAGCCGGACCCTCTTCGTCGCCGGTGATCAAAA
>MDTG01002630.1_pt1 | contig 73254 bp, 59 predicted proteins | sample 811421 | NCBI WGS metagenome assembly MDTG01 (sample SAMN05326645, study PRJNA326480) | marine metagenome | isolation source: seawater | place: Pacific Ocean: South East | collected 2011
CTCGTCGGGGAGCTCGCGGCGCAGGCGGGCCGAGCTGGACCCTGCGCGCGAGTCGCTCCGTGAGGTCCCCGTCGGTCCGCGGCTGGGGTCGGCCCAGGTGGCTTGGACCTCGAGGCGGGCGGACTCGAGCTCGCCCGGCTGGAGCAGGCCCTGCTCGACCAGGAGCGCCAGGGGCGAGCGGCCGCTCTGCTGGGCCTGGCCGAGGGCCGTCCGCGCCTGATCGGGGCTGAGGCGCCCGCGCTCGACCAGGGCTTGGAGCTGGCGGACGCCGGAGTCCACGCGGCGGCGCGAGCTACCCGACCGAGATCGTGCCGTGGTCTTCGACCCGCCGCAGGACCAGCACGTAGTCCTTGGCGACGAAGCCGAAGGCCAGCAGGGCGGCGGCCAGCGCGGTCAGGCGGTTGCCCGTCAGGGTGACGCGCTCCTCGAGCCCGAGCCCGAGCAGGGCCAGCCCCGCCACGAGCGCGACCACGCCGATCGAGGTCTCGGCGCAGAGGCAGAGCAGCTTCTGGGTGGCGGTCTTGCGCCCCTCGACGAGCAGCCGGACCACGTCGCGCACGAGGCCCTGGCCGAGGAAGAGCGCCGAGCAGTAGGCGACGAGCGCCCCGAAGCGCGGGCTCCAGAGCAGGTCGCGGGTCGCGAACCACAGCGCCGGGAGGGCGAGCGCGATCACGCCCAGCTCGATCCACTCGCGCCGGCGGAGGCCCTTGCGCTGCGCCGGGAGCGGGCAGGCCAGCGGTGCGTCGGCGGCGGTGTCGAGGGGAGCGTCGCTCACCCTGCGAGCGTAGCGCGCGGCTTCGGGCGGGACCAGCGGGTTAGCGGGTGCGCTCCAGGAGGGTCGCCCAGCGGTCCTGGGTCCGCTGCCAGTAGGGGAGCAGGCGGCTGGTCAGGCGGCGGGCCGAGCGGAAGCGCAGGCCGGGAGGGAGCAGGCGGGCCAGCTCCTGCTGTTCCTCGCGGGTCTGGTTGAACACCAGCAGCAGCCCGCCGGGGCGGAGCTGGTCGCGGACGGCGGCGAGCTGGTCCGCGGGGCGGAAGAAGCGGGCGGGGAGGCCCCAGCGCAGGAGCGGATAGAGGGTCAGGAAGGGGTAGAACCAGGTCACGAGGTCGAACTGGCCCTGCTCGAGCTCGACCACGTCGCCCGCGTGGTAGTGGAGCTGGGCAGCGCCCGTCAGGTTCATGTGGGCCTGGGCCACGTCGGCGCGGGTCGTCAGGTCGAGGTAGCGGGCCCGGGCGTCGACTTCGACCCCGTGCAGCTCGAGCTCGCTGGCGCCGGCGCGCTCGCAGAAGCGCTGGAGCGCGAACACGTAGCTCCAGTCCTTGCTGCCCACGTCGAGGGCGCGCGCGTCAGGGCGCAGGCGGAGCCCCGGCAGGCAGCGCTCGAGGGCGTCGAGCAGGTAGAGGTTCTCGAGGTAGTCGATCCGACGCGAGTGGTCGCGCAGGTCGTCGAGCGTGTAGCGGGCGCGCAGCTCGTCGGCGCGGGCCGCCACCGCTCGCCGCTCGGGTCCGCTCAGGTAGAGGAAGAGGTCGTCCTTGGGTTCGCCCTCGAGCTCGGGGACTCCGGGCGACCAGGACCACGCCTCGCGCAGCTTGAAGCCGAGGGCGTTGGAGGGGGCGGAGAGGACGGAGAAGGCATGGCTGAGCGAGATCATGCTCAGCCCTAGGCGAAGGGCGGGCCTGAGCTAAGTCCTTATCGTGTAGTCCGGAAGCCGGACGCGCGTCGCCCTCTTGGGCAACGCGCGTCCAGATCCGCTACACGATCGCCGGCCGGCTTTGGGTTACTGGCCGTCGCCCTCGGGCATCACGATCCGGATATGCAGCTCCTCGAGCTGCTCGGGGCGGACCGGGCTGGGGGCGTTGGCGAGGATGTCCTGGCACTTCTGGTTCTTGGGGAAGGCCACGACCTCGCGAATGTTGGGCTCGTTCAAGAAGAGCATGATCGTGCGGTCCACGCCCGGGGCCATGCCGCCGTGGGGCGGCGCGCCGTACTGGAAGGCGCGGATCATGTGCCCGAACTCGGAGTCGATCTCTGCGCGGGTGTAGCCGGCGATCTCGAAGGCCCGATACATGATGTCCGGGCGGTGGTTGCGGATCGCGCCCGAGCTCAGCTCGACGCCGTTGCAGATGATGTCGTACTGGAAGGCCTTGATCGAGAGCGGGTCGCTCGACTCCAGCGCCTCCATGCCGCCCTGGGGCATCGAGAAGGGGTTGTGGCTGAACTCGACCTTGCCCTCGTCGTCGAGCTCGTAGAAGGGGTAGTCGACCACGAAGGCGAAGGCCATCTCGTCCGGGTCGGCCAGCTCGCGGTCGGTCGCGACCTTGGCGCGGACTTCGCCCAGGACCTTGCAGGCGGCGAGGCGCTCGCCGAAGCCGAACACGACGAGGTCGTCGTCGCCGGCGCCCACGAGCTCCTTGACCTTGGCCTGCTCGGCCTCGCTGGTCGGCTTCTTGATCGTGCCGTCGACCTTGTCGCCCTTGTAGATCAGGTTGGGCAGGCCGCCGAAGCCCTTCTCCTTGACGTGCTTCTCGAGCTTGCGCGCGTAGCCCTTGCCCTCCTTGGCGCCGCCCGGGATCCGGAGCGCCTTGACCACGCCGCCCGCTTCGAGCGCGCCGGCGAAGAGGGCGAACTCGGTGCCCTGGAAGGCCTCGGTCACGTCGGTGAGCTCGAGGCCGTAGCGGAGGTCGGGCTTGTCGGTGCCGAAGCGGTCCATGGCCTCGAAGTAGGGGATCCGCGGGAAGGGGTACTCCTGCAGCTTCTTCTGGGGGATCCCAGGGATCTCGAGGTGGTCGCAGAGGTCCTTGTAGAGGCGCTCGATCACGCCGAACACGTCCTCTTGCTCGACGAAGGCCATCTCCATGTCGAGCTGATAGAACTCGCCCGGGGCCCGGTCGGCGCGCGCGTCCTCGTCGCGGAAGCAGGGCGCGATCTGGAAGTACTTGTCGAAGCCCGAGGCCATGAGCAGCTGCTTCCACTGCTGCGGCGCCTGGGGCAGCGCGAAGAAGGTCCCCGGGTGGAGGCGGCTCGGGACGAGGTAGTCGCGGGCGCCCTCGGGCGAGGAGTTGGTCAGGATCGGCGTCTGGACCTCGACGAAGCCCTCCTTGGCCATGTGGTCGCGCATGATCTTGATGATCTGGTCGCGGGCCACGATGTTTCGGTGGATCCGCTCGCGGCGCAGGTCGAGGAAGCGCCAGCGCAGGCGCAGCTCCTCGTTGTCGCGGTCGGCGGCGACGCCCTCCTGGGTGGCGCCCTTGGGCAGGCGGACCATGAGCGGCAGCTTCTCGACGATCGAGTCGACGATCACCTCGGTCGCGACGAGCTCGACCTCGCCGGTGGCGAGCTTGGGATTGGCCTTGCCGCGGGCGGCGACGGTGCCGACCACCGTGATCACGCTCTCGTCCTTGAGCTTGCGCGCCGCCTCGAGGACCTGGGGGTGGTCCTCGACGCACGCGACCTGCGTGACCCCGTAGTGGTCGCGCAGGTCGATGAACACGTGGTGCTTCTGGTCGCGCACCGAGTGGACCCAGCCGCTCAGTCGGACCTCTTGGCCGACGTGGCTCTGGCGCAGCTCGTTGCAGGTGTGGGTGCGGTAGCGGTGTGCTGAGCTCATGGCTTCTCCAGGAGAGGGCGAGACGATATGCCCGCTCCCTGGGGCTTACAAGCGCGGGGCGCGTGTCTGTCAGGGGCGGCGTTGGTCGGTAGGATTCGCCGCGGAGGAGTCGCTATGGAACGCAGGATCACCGCCGTCCTGGGCAACTCGCAGAAGCTCGACGGGGGCGCCATGTTCGGCAACGCGCCCAAGGCGCTCTGGTCGCGCTGGCTGGAGCCCGACGACGAGAACCGGATCCCGCTCCGCTGCCGCGCGATGCTGGTCGAGGAGCTGGACGAGGGCGGCGAGGTCGCGCGCCGGCTCCTGTTCGAGACCGGGATCGGGGTCTTCTTCCCGCCCAAGCTGAAGGACCGCTTCGGGGTGGTCGAGGACAGCCACGTGCTGCTCGAGAGCCTGGCCGAGCTCTCGCTCACGCCCGAGCAGATCGACGTGATCGTGCTCAGCCACCTCCACTTCGACCACGCGGGGGGGCTCTTGACGCCCTACGCCGAGGGCGAGGAGCCGCAGCTGGTGTTCCCGCGCGCGACCTTCCTGGTCGGCAAGGAGGCCTGGGAGCGCGCCAACCACCCGCACTTCCGCGACCGGCGCAGCTTCATTCCCGAGCTGCAGCCCCTGCTCGAGCAGAGCGGGCGCCTGGAGCTGGTCGAGGGCGAGACGAGCGCGACCCTGGGCGAGGGTTACCGCTTCCACTACAGCCACGGGCACACGCCCGGGCTGCTCCTGACCGAGGTCGCGACCGCGGCCGGTCCCGTCGTGTTCGCGGGCGACCTGATCCCGGGCACGCCCTGGGTGCACCTCCCGATCACCATGGGCTACGACCGCTACCCCGAGCTCCTGATCGACGAGAAGCAGGCCCTGCTGGGCGACCTGGTCGGGCGCGGGGGGCGGCTCTTCTACACCCACGACCCGCACACGGCGCTCTCGGGGATCTCTGAGGGCAAGGGCAAGTTCTCCGCCAGCGAAGAGCTCGCCGCGCCGCGCGGCTGGCCCGCGGCCGTCTGAGCGGGGCGCCCCCGAGCGTCGCGCGGGGCAGCCCCTGGCAGACGGCTGCCTTGGTCCTGCTGGCGCTGAGCGCCTTCTACGTGGGCACGCACCGCAGCGCGCTCCCGCCGGGGCGGGTGCTCTCGCCCGCCGACCAGCTCGAGCGCTTCGCGCCTTACGGGCAGGCGGAGGCGCACGAGATCCGGAATCACCTCCTGCTCGACCCGCTGCTCCAGTTCGAGCCCTGGCTGGCCTTCACGCGGCGCGAGCTGAGCCAGGGCCGGCTGCCGGTGTGGAACCCCGATCAGGGGCTGGGGGTGGCCCACCTCGGCAACGACCAGTCGGCGGTGTTCTCGCCGCTCTCGCTGCCCTACTACCTGTTCGGCCCCAACCCGGGGCTCTTCCTGGTCGGGCTGCTCAAGACGCTCCTGCTGGGGGGCGGGGTGTTCCTCTTCCTGCGCCAGCGGGGGGTGGGGCGGCGCGGGAGCCTCTTCGCGGGGCTGGCCGGAGCGGGGGCGGGCCCGGTCACGGCCTGGCAGCTCCACCCGCACACGGCCGCCTTCGCCTGGGTCGGGCTGCTGCTCTGGTCGGCCGACCGCGCGCTGGGCCAGGGGGGGAGGGGGCGGCGCGAGGTGTGGAGCGGCGCGCTGGCGCTCGCGCTCTGCACGGCGGGTTGCCTGTGCGGCGGGCACGCCCAGTCGGCGCTCTTCGCGGCGCTGGCCTGCGCGGCGCTGGTGGTGAGCGAGGCCGCGGCGCAGGCGCGCGCGCGCGGGCTGGAGAGCGCCGCGCGCGCGGCGCTCCCGGCGGCGGTCGGCGCGGGGCTGGGCGTGCTCTTGGCGGCGCCGCATCTGCTGCCCTTCGTGGACGCGCTGCGCGCCTCGACCGAGTTCGGCTCGCGCCTCGCGGGCGGGATCACGGGGCAGGCGCCGCTGCGCCTGCTCCCGCTCAGCCTCTTCCCCGACTTGCTGGGTAACCCGCGCGACACGATCTACCCGGCGCCCTTCCTGCCCTCGGGCTTCCTCGAGTTCGCGCCGGCCTACGCGGGGGCGTTGACCTTGGCGTGCGGGCTGCTCGGGCTGGCGCGCTCCCACCCTCGCCGGCGGCTGGGGTTGGTCCTGGCGAGCTGGACGGTCCTGGCTCTGCTCGTGGTGTTCAGCCCGGTCTGCGAGCTGGCGAAGGTGGCCCTGCCAGGGGTGCGCGTGCACCGCCTCGGCTTCCTGGCGGCCTTGGGGATCGCGCTCCTGGGCGGGGTCGGCTTCGACGCCCTGACGCGGACCGAGTGGCGACCGCCGCTGTGGTCGCTGCTGGTCCCGCTGGCCTGCGCTGGCGTGATCTGCGCGGCCCTCGACCCCTTCCCCGGCTGGCGGGTGGACGCGGTGGCGCGACCGGGGCGCGGGCCGACGCTGGCGCTCCTGGTCCCCCTGCTGGCGACGACCGGCGGGCTGTGGGCGCTGCGCGGCTCGCGCGGGCTGCGCGAGGTCGCGCTCGCGGGGCTGCTCGCGCTGGAGCTCTTCGCCTTCGCGAGTGACTTCGCGCCGGGCGTTCCAGCCGAGGCTGCCCAGCCCGAGCCCGCGGGGCTGCGGGGGCTCGAGGGGCGGGTGTTCGCGGTCGGCAAGCGCGTGCTGGGTCCGAATCGGGGGCTGGCGCACGGGCTGCGCTGCGTGCGCTCCTACGACGCGCTGGGGAACCGCTACGTGCAGGAGACCTTCGACGCGCTCGCGCCCTTCGAGGGCCCGATGATGGGCGCCCTGGGCTTCGACGACGCGGTCGCCGACCGCCTCGGGATCCGCTGGGTGATCAGCGACGATCCCAACCTGCGCGCCAACCTGCGCCGCGGGCTGAGCAACTGGCTGCCCGGGAGTCAGGGTTACGGCGGGCCTCACGTGCCGCTGCCGGCCGGGGGCGTTCAGCAGAGCGCGCGGGTGCCGGCCTGCGACGTCGTGAGCCTGCCCGAGGTGAGCTCGCGCGGGCCGACGCGCTTTCGGCTGCGGATCAGCGGGCCTGCGGGGGAGCGAGCGTCCGAGTGCTTCCTCCCCGGCGCGGGGCGGGGCGCGCTCGCGTTTCGCTTCGAGCCCCCCTTGGAGTCAGGGCAGGTCACCCTGCGCCTCGAGAGCGACCCGCCCGGGGCGAGCGCGATCTACTCGGCCAGGCCCGAGCTGGGCCGGCTGCGGGTCGGCGACCAGCAGGGTCCCGGCTCCTTGACCCTCCTCTACGCGCGCCAGCTCAGCGCTCCCTATCGCGAGCACCCTCGGCCCTGGCGGGGCGCTTGGCTGCTCGAGAACCCAGACCCCGCCCCCCTGGTCGAGGTGCTCGCCGGCGAGGGGGGCGCGCGCCTGCTGCCGCGGGAGCGGCCCGACACGCTGGAGCTCGAGCTCGAGGGCGGGGAGCTGCGTCTCTGCGTGGCGGAGGCCTTCAGCCCCGGCTGGCGGGCAGAGCTGGCCGGGCGCGCGCTGCCGGTCGGCTCGCGGGGCGGGCTGTTGGAGCTCGAGGTCCCTGGCAGCGGCCCGCGGCGCGTGCGGCTCCGCTTCGAGCCGCCCTCGCTGCGGCTGGGCTTCGGGCTGGCGGGGCTCGCGCTCGCGCTCTGGCTTGGGCTCGCGCTCTGGGCCGGACGCGGGCAGCTACACTAGGCGCCTTCAACTTCGAGGAGGTCCCTGCCGTGAGTCCCTTCCTGCGCGCTCGCCCTCGCCGCAACCGCAAGAGCGAGGTGGTCCGCTCCTTCCACCGCGAGACCCACCTCGGCCCGGAGCACTTCATCTATCCGCTCTTCCTGCACGAGGAAGGGGACGCGGCGATCCCGATCGCCTCCATGCCTGGGTGCATGCGGCACACGCTGGACTCGCTCCAGGCGGAGGTCGAGGCGGCGCGCGGGGTGGGGGTCAACGCGGTGGTGCTCTTCCCCAAGGTGCCCGACGAGCGCAAGACGCCCGGCGCGGAGGAGTGCTACGACGACAGCGCGCTGATCCCGCGCGCGATCCGCCGGCTGAAGGAGAAGTGGCCGGACCTGTGCGTGGTGACCGACGTCGCGCTCGACCCCTACAGCAGCATGGGGCACGACGGGCTGGTGGCGGAGGACGGGCGGATCCTCAACGACGAGACGGTGGAGGTGCTCTGCAAGCAGGCGCTCAGCCAGGCTCGGGCCGGGGCGGACATCATCGCGCCCAGCGACATGATGGACGGCCGCGTGGCGGCGATCCGCGACGCGCTCGACGGCGACGGCTTCACGGAGGTCTCGATCCTCAGCTACACGGCCAAGTATGCGAGCGCCTTCTACGGGCCCTTCCGCGACGCGCTCGACTCGGCGCCCCGGGGCGGGGACAAGAAGACCTATCAAATGGACCCAGCCAACTCGCGCGAGGCGCTGCGCGAGGTCGAGGCCGACGAGGCCGAGGGCGCGGACATGCTAATGGTCAAGCCGGCGGGGCCCTACCTGGACGTGATCCGCTTGGTGCGCGAGGCGACGACGCTGCCCGTGGCTGCGTATCAGGTCAGCGGCGAATACGCGATGCTGAAGGCCGCGAGCGAGCGCGGCTGGCTGGATGAGAAGCGGGTCGCGCTCGAGGCGCTGACGGCGATCCGGCGCGCCGGCGCGGACGTGATCCTGAGCTACTACGCGCGCCAGGTCGGCGAGTGGCTGGCCTAGCGTGGCCGACGCACGTCAGGCGCTGAAGGACGCGCTCAAGGCCGGCGACGCGGCCGCCATTCGGGCCGCGACCGCCGCGCACGAGCCGACCCCCAAGCAGGTCCACGCGGAAGAAGCTCGGCGTGCGCGAGTCGCGCCAGGGAGGCCTCCCGGCCTTGCGCCCAGGTGAGGCCTGGCCGACGGGAGCCAGCGGCGAGCCCCTGGACTTCGTCTGCCAGCTCGACCTCGCGATCCTCCCCCCCGAAGTCCTCGGCGACGAGCGGGCGGGCCTGGCGCAGCTCTTCTTCAGCGGTGAGACCAACGAGCACCTCGTGCGGCTCTTGCCGAGCGAGGGGGAGCTGGTCATGGCCGAGCCCTTGCCGAACCGAGAGCCGCACGAGCCGCGGCAGACGATCACGGGGTGGTTGAAGCCCAAGGAGGACTGGCCGCACCGAGATTCGCTCGAGGCTCAGCCCTTGGACGCCGAGGAGCGCGAGGCGCTCGAGAAGCTGAACCTCGCGGGCGACAAGGCCGGCGGCTGGCCGCACTGGATCCAGGGCGGGGGTGAGGAGAAGAGCGCGAGCGGCGTCGTGTGCGACAGGCTCCTCCTGCAGCTCGATGCGGGCGGCAAGCTGCCCTACACCTTCGGGGACAACGGGATCGCGTTCCTGCTCGCGAGCGCGAGCGAGCCGACCCAGCTCGCCTTCACCTGGCAGACGCCCTAGGCACGTGCCCTGAGACGAACGGGCAGATGTTGCCCGTCGACCTCACGAATCCAGCCCGCTGTCTCGGGACTTGTCCTCGGTCCGCCCCTTGCAGTCTGCGGAACCGTGACGATCCCTCGCCGCTTCCTGCCCAACCAAGCCCACGCGATCTCCCGCCGCTGCGCCGAGCGCCGGTTCTATCTCCGGCCTTCCCTGGAGAGCATGCACCTCCTGCTCTACGCCCTCGGCCGGGCGCTGACGGACAAGAAGCTCGCCCTCCTCGCCTTCTCGGTCCAGAAGGACCACTACCACGTCGTGGTCGTGGACCTCTCCCAGCCCGGCGAGCCCTCGGACCTGCCGCGCTTCTTCGGTCACTTCAACTCCATGGCCGCTCGCGGGCTGAACCACCACCTGGGCCGCATGGAGAGCGTCTGGACCCAGGGCAGCTACTTCGTCAAGGAGCTGTGGGGCCCCGACTCCCTCCTCGCCCAGCTGCTCTACGCCTGGATCCAGCCGGTCAAGGACGGCCAAGCCGCCAGCCCCGACGAGTGGCCAGGTCTGAGCTTCAAGGACCCCAACACCAAGGCGCTGGTCCAGTTCCTCCCCGAGGGCTTCGGCACGACCCTCGAGGTCTCCAAGCCCGACTTCGCCTGCTACGGCGGCCGTCGCTCCCCGCACCGGCCCCCGACCGACGAGCTGGCCAAGCGCCGCTGGCAAGCGATCCGTGACCAGGAGGAGGACCGCTTCCGGGCCCTCTTCGCCGCGGGTCTGCGCCACGAGGCCAAGCAGAAGGCCGGCAAGCGGCGGCGCGGCAAGAAGAAGGTCAAGCCGCTGACCGAGGCTCGCCAGCAGGAGCTCCTCGAGCTCCGGATGCAGCGTTGGCGCGCCAAGCACCGCCCGGTCTACAAGGCGCGCCGCAGTCGCTCGCAGCTCCCCGAGCGGGTCGAGATCCAGATCGCGGTCCCCCCGGGCTACGAGCACCTGAGCCTGCAAGAGGTCCGCCAGGAGTTCCGCCGCCTCCTCGACGACCACGTCCAGGCGACCAAGGCCAAGCAAGCCGAGCAGGGTCTCCCGCCCTTCCGGGGCGACGCGAGGGCCAAGGTGGAGTCGACGGACCCCTTCGCCGCGGCGGGTCCGTGCTGGCCCAACCCCAAGGACCGGATTCGCCTCGACACGCGCGGCCTGACCGAGGACGAGACGGACGAGGTCTACGACGCCTGGTGGGCCTTCCGGCGCGAGTACCAGGCCAGCCGAATCTCCCGCCTCGTCGGCCGCCCTGGCGTGACCTTTCCCCTCGGCACCTACGACCTCCTCGCCAACCACGGCGTCCAGATCGCGGGCGCGCCTCCCTAGGCCCCACCCGCGAGCCAGTCGAGCACTCGCCTCTTCCCCCACAAGCTCGACGCACGTAGCCCGCTCCAGAAGGAGCGGGCTACGTCTACGTACGCCTGGCTCGGCTGGGGTGCGCTGCGCGGTCAGCGCGGGCGAGGAATGGGTGGCGGCTGGGCGTGTTTGGGGGAGGTTCTTTGGCAGAGCCTTCGGCTTTGCCTAGAAACTACTTTGGGTTGTCGTAGCCGAAATTCTGGGTCCAGTAGCGGCCGCTCTGCGAGTTGCCGATGCCGATCGAGACGTGGCCCTTCATGAGCATGTTGCGGTGGTGGCCGCTCGAGGTGTACCAGGCGTTGAAGGCCCCGCGGCCGGTGTTCATGCCCATGGCGATGTTCTCGCCGGCGTAGCTGGCGCCTTCGGCCTTGCAGCGGTCGCCGGGGCTGCGCTTGCCTGGGACTGGGGACATGTGGTCGAAGAAGCGGCGCTGCTCCATGTCGTTGCTGTGGCCGCGGGCGGCGCGCATGAGGGGCTCGTGGAGCTTGAGCGCGCGCAGGCCGAAGAGCATTCGATACTCGTTGGTCGCCCGAATGCAGGCGCGCTCCTGCTCGGTCGCGCTGCTCTTCTTCTTCTGGTTGTAGAGCAGGATCTCCTGGCTCTGGCGGAGGACCTTGGCGTCCGTGCCGTCGACCGGGAAGCGACGCATGTCGATCGACTGCTTGGCCTCGGCGGCCAGCTCGGCTTCGATCTGGGCGTAGGTCGACTCGCTGCCGCCGTAGCGCTGGGCCCAGGCGGCGAGGCGCTCGACCTCGGCCAGGAGACCGACCAGCTTGTCGTCGTCGCGCAGGGACTCGAGGGGGTGGTCGTAGGCGCGGATCAACTCGCCCACGGCCTTGTCGACGACCGGCTGACCGCTCGCGCCGTGGTTGGCGTCCGGGTAGATCGACTTGTCGAAGATGATCCCGAGAGCCTTCTGGCGCAGGGTCACGATCTTGCGCGCTAGCTTGGCGCGGATCTTCCCCTTGCTCCGCTCGAAGTGCTTGCTGACCTTGGCGCGGGCCTGGCTCAGCTCCTCGTTCAACGCGTCGCGGAGGGCCTGCTGGGCAGCGCCGCCCTTGGCGGAGAGGGCGCGGGCTGCCTCCTCGCGGCGCTCGACGCTGCCCGAACCTCGCACCGCCTTGAGGAGGTCCTCCTCGGCCTGCGGGAGCGCGGGGCGAGGCAGCGCGCCCGCTTCGCTACGTCCCGCGCTGGCCGGGACGGGGCGCTTGCGCGCGCGGGCCTTCTCGGCCACCCGGGCGGCGCGCTCGGCCTCGAGTCGGCCCTGCTCCTCCGGCGTGATCCACTTGCCCTTGTAGAGCACCAGACCGAGCGCGCGCTTGAGCGCGTCGCCGCGCAACCACTCGCCCTTGACCTGGCGGTAGCCGAGGAAGCGACGGGCGTCCTCGTGGTTGGTGTCGCGCGCGATCACCTCCTTGCAGAGGCGCTCGGCGTCCTGGTCGAGGGCGTGGTCCTTGCAGAACACAGCCAGCTGGTAGCGACCGTCGAGGTCGTCGCGCTTCAGCTTCGCCTCGCGCTCCTGGAGGACCTTCTTCCAGTCCGTCTTCTCGACCCGGTCGATCTCGTCGCGGCGGATGGTGATCACCATCCCGCTCTTCTTCTTCACCTTGACGTAGCGACGGGTCTCCTCGACCACCGTCCCGCGCACCGCCCCCCCGTTGACGAGCACCACCTTGTCCGCGCGAGCCTCGCTCGGGCTGAAGAACAACACGAAGGCACCGACCAGCAGCGCAAGCGACAGGAGCAGGCGACGCGACATGAGACCTCCCTCTCAGCCGCAAACCCTAGAGACCCAGGGCTGAAGACGTGTCACTCCTCCGTACGGCACGTGTACGACGAACGTCATTCCAGGGATGAGTCGCATTTGGTCCGTAGTTGGCGAGGTGGACCGATTCTTAAGGAGTTGTGGCGCGGCTGCGGGCTTTGCGAGAGGAAGGGCGATGAAGCAATGCGTTCTGATCCTTGCCCTCCTCCTCGCCGGCCCCGTCGCGCTGGCGGAGACCTACCAAGTCAGCGCACCCGGCTATGCGGGGCGGCTCGAGGTCGGCTCGGGCGGCGAGGCGACCCTGACCATGACCCCCGGCAAGCGACCCCGCCGTGGCAAGAGCGGCGTGGTGACGCGGAAAGGGACCCTGACGGCGATCACCGGCGGGCTGCGCTTCGACTACTCGGTCCAGGTCAAGCCTGGCCTCCGCCGCGGAGCGGCCGCCTGGGTCCGCAACCCGCGCTTCAGCCTCGACGCCTGGGGTGAGCGGAGCGAAGCCCGCAGCGCGACCTTTGCCCGCACCCAGGACGAGGTGTTCGAGGGCAAGCTCGAGGGGCGCGCGCTGCGCCTCAACCGCGCCGTGAGCAAGAACTGGATCGTGCTCGTCGTGCCGGGCCTCTCGACCAACAACTGGAACAAGGTCGGGATCCCCTATCTGGACGAGAACCTGCGCGCGCTGCGCGCCCGCGGGGTCGAGGCCCGCCGGCTCGGGATCAAGACCGAGAACGGGGTCGCGCTCAACGCTGCCTATATCGCCGCCGAGATCCGCAAGGAGGCCGCGCGCGGCAAGAAGGTGATCGTGATGGCTCACAGCAAGGGCGGCACCGACACCACCGCCGCCCTGGCCCTCGAGCCCGACCTGGCCCGCTCCGTCCTGGGCGTGATCGCGATCCAGCCCGTCTACGGCGGCTCCTACGTGGCCGACTTCGTCGCCGGCCAGCGCCAGCTGAGCGGCACCATGGCCTTCGTGTTCGAGAAGGTCTTCAAGGGCGAGCGCGCCGCCGTGCTGGACCTGACCCACCAGGCGCGAGCCGCCTTCGTCGCGGCCCACCCCTACCCCGCCAAGCGAGTCCCGACCGTCGTCGTCCGCTCGAGCTTCGACCGTCGCGCCTCGGTCTCGACCCTCTACGCGCCCCAGAAGCTGATCAAGCGGACCAAGAACGAGCCGAGCGACGGCCTCGTGACCCCCGCCGACCAGACGATCCCCGGCGCCAAGGCCACGATCGACCTCGACGACCTCGACCACTTCGAGCCCGGCGTCCGCCTCGAGAGCCCCCACAAGCCCGTCGACGTGACCAACCGCGCCATGGACGAGCTGCTCGTCGTGCTGCGCAAGGAGCTCGAGGCCAGCGTCGCGGCGCAGTTCGGCGAGGGAGAGGCCCCCCCCCGCTACGTCGGTCAGCCCCTGGGCGAGTAGGCGTGTCCGACGGCGAGTGGCTCGAGGTCGACGAGGTCGGCTTCGAGCACCACCCGGACGCGGCCGAATGGATGGAGGCCGCGGGCTGCGAGCGCGCGCGCGTCGCATCCGCCGCCGTCGTCGGCGGCCACCGCTGGGCCCTGCTCGAGTGCGCCGCGGGCGAAGAGGTCCGGCTGAGGATCCTGGTGCGGGGAGAGGACGCCCTGCGTGAGGACGACTCCCAGGCCTGGCTGGAGGCCTTGGGCCAGTTTCAGTCCGCCGGCGGGTAGTCCGAGAAGAAGTCCTCGACCAAGTCGGACAAGGTCCCCTCGTGGATCGCACGCCGCAGCCGGCTCATGAGGCGCTGGTAGAAGCGCAGGTTGTGAATGCTGCAGTAGGTCAGGCCCGCTAGCTCGTTGGTCTTGAGCAGGTGGCGGACGAAGCTGCGCTGGACGCCCAGCCGACAGGCCAGGCAGTCGCAGGTGGGGTCGATCACGCGGTGGTCGTCGCGGAAGCGGGCGTGCTTGAGCCGCAGGTAGCGGCGCGGCCACATGAAGACCTCGCCGTTGCGCGCGTTCCGAGTCGGCAGCGCGCAGTCGAACATGTCGATCCCGCGCAGGACCGAGTTGACCAGGTCCTCCGGCTTGCCGACGCCCATCAGGTAGCGCGGCTTGTCGCTCGGCAGGAGGGGCGTGGTCGCCTCGAGGACCTCGTTCATGAGCTCGGGACCTTCGCCGACCGAGAGGCCGCCGACCGCGTAGCCGGGGAAGTCGAAGGCCGTGATCTCGTTCGCGCTCTGGGCGCGCAGGTCGGGGTGGACGCCGCCCTGGACGATCCCGAACAGGGCCTGCTCGTCGGGCCGCCCGTGGGCAGCCAGGCAGCGCTCCGCCCAGCGCGTCGTGCGGTCCACGGCGCGCGCGACCTCGTCGCGCGGGCAGGGGAAGGGCGCGCACTCGTCGAAGGCCATCATGATGTCGGCCCCGAGCTGGTTCTGGATCTCCATCGAGCGCTCGGGGCCCAGCTCCAGGATCAGCCCGTCGTAGGGCGAGCGGAAGCGGACCCCGTCCTCGCTGATCTCGCGCAGCTCGGCGAGCGAGAACACCTGGTAGCCGCCCGAGTCGGTCAGCATGGCCCGCGGCCAGCGGCTGAAGGCGTGCAGGCCTCCCGCCGCAGCCACCGCCTCGCCGCCCGGCTTGAGCCCCAGGTGGAAGGTGTTGCCGAGCATGATCCCGGCGCCGGTGTCTGCGACCTGATCGATCGTACAAGCGCGCACGGTGGCCCGCGTCCCCACGACCATGAACGTGGGGGTCGGGACCACCGCGTGCGGAAGCTCCAGCCGCCCCGCGCGAGCTCCCCCGCAGGTGGCCTGCAGGGTGAATCGCAGCGGGGCGGAGGACACTCTTACTCCCCGTTGTTGTCGGGGGTGGCGAGCTGCTCGAGGAGCTTCTCGATCCGGTCCAGGCGCTTGTCGAGGCCGCTCGACTGGCTGGCCTGGAGCTGGTCGACCTTGTTGCGCAGGCCCACGAGCTCGGCCTTGAGGTCGGTCAGGTAGCGCTGGTTGGCGGTCGAGCGCTGATCGCTGCCCTTGGCGACGCGATCCATGGCGGCCGCGGTGGCCTCGAGCCGGTCGATCCGGTTGTCGAGGTTGTCGACGGCGCCCTTCATCTGGCCGTGGCGGTTGCCGAGGCTGGCCTTGAGGTCGGCCAGGTCGCGGCTGAGGTTCCGGGTGGCGTCGGCCAGGTCCTTCTGCGCGTTGCCGATCGCGGCCTCGTGCTTGGCGGCCGTGTCGGAGAGCTCGCGAGCCTGGGTGTCGACCCGACCCTGGAGCTTGGCCAGCGCCGCCTTGGCGTCGCTGAGCTCCTTGGCCAGCTTGACGATCTCGTCCTTGCGGAAGCCGACCACCTTGTCCAGGCGCTCGTCCTCCGAGCCGAGGGCCGCGATCCGGTTCTCGATCCCCTCGAGGCGAGCGGCTAGCTCACCGGTCGCCTGGCCGGCCTGGCCGGTCTTGGCCTCGGTCCCGCTGGTGGTGGCCTCGACCTTGCCGTCCTCGCTGGCGGTCGGGACGACGACAGCGCCGCCCTTCTGGCCGAGCTCGGGGGCGGCGTCCTGGGCCTTGCCGTCGGCGAGCTGCGGCGCGATGACCAGCGCCACGATCGTCATCAGCTTGATCAGGATGTTGAGCGAGGGGCCCGAGGTGTCCTTGAAGGGGTCACCGACGGTGTCGCCCACGACGGCCGCCTTGTGCGGGTCGCTGCCCTTTCCGAGCACGTTGCCCTCGTCGTCCTTGAGGCCGCCGGCCTCGATGAACTTCTTGGCGTTGTCCCAGGCGCCGCCCGAGTTGGCCATGAAGATCGCGAAGAGCACGCCGGTCACCAGCGCGCCGGCCAGCAGGCCGCCCAGGGCCTTGGGGCCGAGGATCAGGCCGACGCCGAGGGGCACCAGCACGGCCAGGACGCCGGGGAGGACCATCTGCTTGAGCGAGGCGTCGGTCGAGATGCTGACGCAGGCCTCGTAGTCGGGGTCGACGGTGCCCTCCATGATCCTGGGGTCCGCTTTGAACTGGCGGCGGACCTCGTCGATCATGTCGTAGGCGGCGGCGCCCACGGCCTTCATCGTCAGGGCCGAGAAGAGCAGGGTGCACATGCCGCCCAGGAAGAGGCCGATCGTGACCTCGGGCTGGGTGATATCGATCGCGCGGCCCACGCCGGTCTGACCCTCGAAGGCCGACTGCTGGTAGGCGACGAAGAGCGCCAGCGCGGTCAGCGCGGCCGAGCCAATGGCGAAGCCCTTGCCGATCGCGGCGGTGGTGTTGCCGACCGCGTCCAGGGCGTCGGTGCGCTCGCGGATCTCGGGGGGCAGGTGCGCCATCTCGGCGATACCGCCGGCGTTGTCAGCGACCGGGCCGTAGGCGTCGACGCCGAGCGAGATCCCCAGGGTCGAGAGCATGCCGACCGCCGAGATCGCGATGCCGTAGAGACCGCAGGCCTGATAGGCGAAGAAGATGCCTACGCAGATCAGCAGGACGGGGAGGACCGTCGACTCCATGCCGACGGCGAGGCCCGAGATGATGTTGGTCGCGCTGCCGGTCTTGGAGTTCTCCGCGATCCCCTGCGCGGGGGGCTTCTTCTCCGAGGTGTAGTACTCGGTCACCATGCCGATCAGAATGCCCAGCACCAGGCCGGACAGGATCGCGACCATGATTCCGTTGTTGGTGAAGAAGGCGGGCAGGACGCTGCTCTCGACCAGGACCTTGACGTCGAAGGTCTTGACCGCGAAGAAGGCGCCGATCGCGAAGATCAGGCTAGCCAGGTAGAGGCCGCGGTGGAGCGCCTCGCTGAGGTGCTCCTCCGAGTCGGTGCTGACGGCGAAGGTGCCCGCGATCGAGGCGGCGATGCCAATGCCCGCCAGGAAGAGGGGCAGCACGACTGCGCGCAGGGTCATGTCGACGATCGGCAGCGCGGCCCCGGACATGGTCGCGAACTTGGGGTCCAGCTCGGTGGCGGCGGCGCCCATGCCGGCGGCGATGGTCATCGCGGCCAGGATCGAGCCGACGTAGCTCTCGAAGAGGTCGGCGCCCATGCCGGCCACGTCGCCGACGTTGTCGCCCACGTTGTCGGCGATCACGGCCGGGTTACGCGGGTCGTCCTCGGGGATTCCGGCCTCGACCTTGCCGACGAGGTCGGCGCCGACGTCCGCGGCCTTGGTGAAGATTCCGCCGCCGACGCGCGCGAAGAGCGCGATCGAGCTGGCGCCGAGCGAGAAGCCGAAGATCGCCTGGAGGGCCTCCTTGGGTCCCATCTTGGCCCCGAAGGTCCCGTTGGTGAAGCCGTAGTAGAGGCAGCCCACGCCGGCGATGCCGAGGCCGACCACGGTCAGGCCCATCACGGCGCCGGAGTTGAAGCTGACCTTCAGCGCGTCGGCCAGCGAGCCCTTGGCGGCTTCGGTGGTGCGCACCGCGGCGCGGGTCGCGATCGTCATGCCGACGTAGCCGGCCAGCGCGCTGGCGGCTGCGCCGATCACGAAGGAGACCGCGATCTTGCCGCCCTGCTCGTGCAGGGCGCCGAGCGCGAGGCCGACCACGACCACGTAGACGGCCAGCCACTTGTATTCGGTGAACAGGAAGGCCTTGGCGCCGGACTGGATCGCGCGCGCGATCTTCTTCATCGTCTCGTCGCCCTCGGGCTTGGCCATGATGCCCATGGCGAGCATCACAGCCCAGACGATGCCGAGCAGACCAATGGCAGGGCCGATCAACACGAACATGTTCATGTTGAGCTCGGCGAGGCTCAGGGGAGGCATGAGGAACTCCAGGTGTCTCTGCGCGGTCCGGTCTAGTGGCTCCTCGAGGGGCTGCGGACCGCAGGGGGTTGTCTTTGCGTCGTCGGAGTTCCGCGCGTGGCCGCCGCACCGCCGCTGAATCTGGGGCGGGGCAGGCGCTTCGACGCGGCGCGTCCTAATGGACACGGGGCCGCTTGTATACCAGGCGCTTAGGAGCCGGACAAGCGCGGCTCCAGTCTCGACTACCCATAGGGGGGGAGGGGGTCGATATACAGTGTGTGGTCATGAGTGACGAGCACCCCCGGGCGGTGACGCCCACCCGCGCCCCAGAGGACGCCGCGGCGGAGCAAAGCCTTCGCCCAGCTAGCTTTGAGGGCTTCGTCGGCCAGCCGCGCGTGGTCCGTAACCTCCAGACCTGGATCAAGGCGGCCCAGACCGGCGGGCGCTCCCTCGATCACGTGCTCTTTACGGGGCCCCCCGGGCTGGGCAAGACCACGCTCGCGACCCTCGTCTCGGGCGAGCTGGGCGCCGAGCTGACCATGACCTCGGGGCCCGTGATCGAGCGGGTCCACGACCTCGCCGGGATGCTGACCAAGCTCAAGCGCGGGGACGTGCTCTTCATCGACGAGATCCACCGCCTGCGCACCCACATCGAGGAGTACCTCTACTCGGCGATGGAGGACTTCCGGATCGACGTCGCGATCGACGAGGGCGCCTACGCCCGCTCCGTCAGCCTCTCGCTCGAGCGCTTCACCCTGATCGGGGCCACCACCCGCGCCGGCTTGCTCAGCAAGCCCTTCCGCGACCGCTTCGGGATCCAGGAGCGTCTGAGGGCCTACGAGGAGCGCGAGCTGGCCCAGATCGTGCGCCGCTCGGCGCGGGTCCTCGGCTGCGAGCTCGACGACGACGCGGCGCTGCTGATCGCGGCCCGCGCGCGCGGGACCCCGCGCGTCGCCAACCGCTTCCTGGCTCGCCTGCGCGACGTGGCCCTGGCCGAGGGCGCGCCCTCGGTGTCCCGCGAGGTCGCCGCCCGCGGGCTCGAGATGCTCGGCGTCGACGCCCACGGCCTCGACGACATGGACCGGCGGATCCTCGAGGTCCTGGCCCAGTCCCCTGGCACCCCCGTCGGGCTCAAGACCCTGGCGGTGGCCACCAGCGAGGAAGACTCGACGATCGAGGACGTCTACGAGCCCTACCTGATCGTGCGCGGCTACGTGCGCAAGACGGCCCGGGGCCGCGTGCTCGGGCCCCGCGGCTACGAGCTGCTGGGGATCGATCCCCCGGCCGAGAGCGGGGCCTCCCCGACCAAGCAAGGATCCCTCTTCGCGTGAGCGACACCCAGCCCGCGGGCCGCCCTGGCGAGGGCGTGTCCGCCTCCACCGCGGCCGCGCCGCGGACCGACGCTGCCGCCCTGCCGGGCGGTGGCCTGAGCGGCGAGACCCTGCCCGGCGGCGGCCTGAGCGGGACCGAGCTCCCGGGCGGCGCGCGACCGCACCCCCTGGCGAGCGCCCCCGCCGAGCCGAGCGGCCCCGCCGACGACTGGCGCTACCTGGGCCTGCCCCTGGTGCTCTTGCTGGCGCTGGGCGCCTACCTGCTCCTGACCCGCGACCCCGCGCCGATCGGTCCCCCGCCCGGAGACGACCCCCTGGTGCGGATCCTGCTCGTCGAGGGGGCGCCCGCGCTGCCCCTCGACCTCGAGGGGGACTGGCGCCTCTTCGCGGCGGCCGGCCCCCAGTGGACCCCGCAGGGCGAAGGGCTGCGGCTGAGCGGCAAGTTCGAGCTGAGGGGGGGGAAGCTCACGAGCCCCGACGGCAAGTCCCAGCCCCTCCCCGGCGAGCGCTGCCTGCTGGCCCCCGCCGAGCGCGGCCAGGGCCCGGCGCCGGCCTTCGGGCTGCTGACCCGGCGCTATCGCGGGACCTTGCGCCTGCAGCAGCTCGCCGACGGGCGGCTGCGGGCCGTGAACGCGATCGAGCTCGAGGACTACCTCTCGGGCGTGATCGGCCACGAGATGCCCCTCAGCTGGTCCGACGAGGCGCTCAAGGTCCAGGCGATCTGCGCGCGCAGCTACGCGGTGCGTGAGCTCAAGCCGGCGCGCGAATACGACATGGAGCGCGACGCGCGCAGCCAGGTCTACAAGGGCGTCATGGCCGAGGACGCGCGGGCGCGGGCCATGGTCGAGGCCACCCGCGGGCTGGTGATCAAGCACCAGGGCGAGGTGATCACGGCCTACTTCCACTCGACCTGCGGCGGCGACACGGTGCCCGCCAGCTGGATCTTCGACTGGGTCAAGCAGGACACGCCGCCCCTGATGGGCGCCAGCGACTGCACCTGCCAGGCGAGCAAGTACTACCGCTGGGAGAAGGAGGGCGTCGACCTCAGCGCGCTGCGCGGGATCACGGTCGCCTTCCCCCTCCAGAAGCTCGAGATCGAGCACTGGCCGCGCGGCGGCTACGTCAAGCGCGTGGTCCTGACCGGCAAGGAGGGCAAGACCCAGGAGATCCAGGGCTACCGGGCGCGCAGCCGCTTCGGCCTGCGGGCGCCCTGCTTCGAGGGCGCCCTGCGCCCCGACGGCAAGACCGCCGACTTCAAGGGCAAGGGCTGGGGGCACGGCGTCGGCATGTGCCAGTTCGGCGCCGAGGGCTTCGCCAAGCAGGGCTGGGCGGCGGAGGAGATCCTGCGCCACTTCTACCCGCAGACCACGATCGAGCAGCTCTAGGCCTCCTGCTCCCGCAGCGCCTCGCGCAGGCCGTCGCTGCGGAGCGCCCTCAGCATCAGGGCGGTGGGGATCCCGAAGATCGCGGCGTTGGCGACGCAGATCGCGAGGACGCCCACGAGCTCGGGGCCCGCGATCCCGCTCTCGCGGACCGTCCCGTAGGCCGCCGCGAGCGGGAAGGCCAGCAGGGCGAGCAAGATCGGCCAGGTCAGGGCTTCGAGGACGGTGCGGGCCCAAGCGCGGAGCCTGAGCAGCTGGTAGCCCGAGACCGCCCCAAGCGCGCCGCCCCCGACCTGGAGTGTGCTCAGGAAGGGGAAGATCTTCTCGGCGAACGCCACCTCGCCCCCCGGCGTCGGCGAGATCACCGACCAGGCGAGGAGCGCGCCGCCGCCCGAGAGGACCGTGAAGCCGCCCAGGATCACCCAGGCCCAGCCGACCACGCTCAGGCTCGTGGGCGGGCCGCTGCGAGTCGCCTCCAGGGCTGGCACCGCCAGGAACACCTCGGTCCCGCAGGACCCGCAGGCGCCGGACTCGCTCCAGCAGTCGCGGTGGTGGCGCGCCTGGCAGGAGCGGCAGGCCACCCACTCGCTGGTCTCCAGCTGGACGTCCTCGTGGCAGAAGGGGCAGCGGTTCGCGGTGACGCGGACGTCGCTCCGCTCGGCGGGGGCGGGGACGGGGAAGCTCGGCTTGATCGCGGTCATGGGGGTCTCCTCACACCCCCCTTCGCGCGCCCTCGGAAGTGTGCGGAGCTTCTCCCTAAGTCCTTTCAGCCGAGCGGCGAGGACCCCGGCCTCGGCGGGTCGCTCCTCGGCCTCGTAGGCCATGGCCTCGAGCACCAGCTCGACCAGGGGGCGCGGGACCCCGCGGCGCTCGAGCGCGAAGGCGTCGGGCCGGCCGGGGCGCGAGGCCTCTCCCGTGAGCAGGTAGGAGAGGGTCGCGCCGAGCCCGTAGACGTCGACCCGGGCGCGCAGCTCGGGAGCCACCTGGCGGCCGATCACCTCGGGCGCCGCGAAGGCGGGCGAGCCCGCCGCCGAGAGCGAGGTGTCCAGGTCGCGCGAGAGGCCAAAGTCGGCGAGGCGGACCCTCCCGTCGCTCCCCCGGAGCAGGTTCGCGGGCTTGACGTCGCGGTGCACGAGGCCGGCCTCGTGCAGGGCCCCGACCGCCTCGGCAGCCTCGCACACGAGCTCGAGGGCCTCTTCCCAGGCGAAGGGGCCCTCGCGCTCGACCCGGTCCCGCAGGCTGCCGCCCTCGAGGTATTCCAGCGCGATCCAGCCCTGACCCTCGTGCTCTCCGCTGGCGAGGGCCTGCACGATCCCTGGATGGCGGCGCTGGCGGCGCAGCTCCTCGACCCGCTGCTGGAGCTCGAGCTCCGTCTCGAAGGCGGCCTGGGCCTCGGGCGCGAACACTTTGAGCGCGACGGGCCGGGCCAGGCCCGCGCTCTCGCGCGCCAGGTAGACCCGCCCGTAGGCGCCGGCGCCCAGGAGGCGCTCGACGCGGAAGCCGGGGATCTGGGGGGTGTCTTGCATGAGCGACCTCCTCTCCTGCTTCGGGCTGGGCGGAACATGTGCGGCCGAGGTCTCGCGCGGGTCGCAGGATAGACTCGCCGGGTGCGCGACAGCATGTGGTTTACGACGCGCTCTGCCCTGTTCCGGCCGGGCGACGAGGCCTGGGAGGAGGTCGCGCGCTACGAGCAGCCCCTGCGCCGGCTCTTGGCGCGACGCTACGGGCACCTCCCCCAGCACGAGCGCGACGACCTGGTCCAGAGCGTCCTGATCGAGATCAAGGAGCAGCTCTCGGGGACCTTCGACCGCTCGCGGGGCAAGTTCCGCGCGCTGCTCCAGACCGTGGTCTCGCGGCGGGGCGTGGACCTGATGCGCCAGACCCGTCCCGCCTCGCTGCCCGAGGAGCTGCGCGCTCCGAGCCCCGCCGAGCTCGACGCCCTGGACCTCGAGGCCGCCCTGGTCGCGGCCGTGTCCGCCTGCCGCGACCACTTCAGCGGCGGACGGCACAAGGACCTCGCGGTCCTGCACGCGCTCAGCGACCGGCTCGTCCACGGGCTGACCAGCGTTCAGATCGCCCACAAGGAGGGCGTCAGCCGCGATCGGATCTCGCGCCTCCTGGCCAAGGGGCGCGACGTGATCTTCCAGCACCTGCTCGCGAGCGAGCTCCCAGCGACGGGTCCCGCCGGACTCGAGCAGGCTATGAGCGCCTTCAAGCGCATGCTGCGCAAACCCGGCGCGGCGCAGGCCGAGCTCGAGCGCCTGAGCGACCGCGGGCAGGCCGAGCAGCTCGGGGAGTTCTGGGAGCGCTTCCGGGCCGCCCTGCCACGCTTCGAGGGGGACCTGAGCGCGGCTGGACGGGAGCTGGCGACGGGGGTCGAGCTGATCTTGGGAGAGCCGGCAGAGGGCTAGGCTCTAGGCCACGGCGAGGAGCGCCAGGAAGGTGACCAGGTATCCGCTCCAGAACAAGAAGTGGCGCAGGCCTTCGCACTCGGAGAAGCCGACCCGGATCAGGGCCAGCTCCAGCGCCGGACCGAAGAGGAAGCAGGCGTTGGCGATCATGCCGCCCAGGGTGAGGCGGAGCGGATACTGGCTGCCGATCAGCAGCGCGATCGTGCCGACGCTCAGGTTGTAGAAGGCCCACAGCCGGCCCCACGCGTCGAGGCTCTGCTCGTAGACCCCGCGGCGATCGCTCGGCGCGGCGCGCGGCGGGACGAGCGGGGCGTGGGCGCGGCACACCGAGCAGCCCGCGCCCTCACGCCAGCAGGCCGCGTGGTGACGCGCCAGGCAGGAGGCGCAGGCGTAGGCGTCGCCTTCCTGGCAGCCCTCGCGGCAGAAGGGGCAGCGCGTGGTCGCGGCCGCGCGGTGGCGCAGCTCGAGGTGGAAGGGGAGGGCGTTCATGGCTGACTCGCTGGACCCTCTTCACACCAGGACGCCGCGCGCGCGGCGGGCCAGGCGCTGGGGCTAGTTCCTGACGGTGAAGTCCGAATCGTGCCCGTGCCCGTGCCCGGGCCCGGGGAGCGAGGCAACGGAGGAGCTGTCGCAGTCAGCGACAGCTCCTTGGCACCGTCTGATTCGGGCACGGGCACGGGCAAGGGCACGGGCACGAAGCACCACGCCAGTTTTCGCTCAGGAACTGGCCTACGCGCTGGGGTAGGCCCGGGCGACGAGGGCCAGCAAGAGCGCGCTGGCGGCCAGGAGGCCGACGAAGGGCGCGGCGCGGGGCAGCGCGAGGTCGGAGGGGGCGGTCGCGAAGGAGGCCAGCACGGGGCGAGGGCGCCGCGGGCGAGCGGCGGGCTGGGGCGCGGGCGGGACGGGCGCGCTGAGGGGCGGCGGGCCGGGGACGCGGAGCACCGGCCGGGTGTTCCTCAGGGCCGTGTCCTTCAGGGCCGCGTCGAAGGAGGTCACGACCAGCGTGTCGGCGTCCAGCCACTGGGGGTCGGCGCAGAAGCCGCTCTCGAAGCGGGCCACGCAGTAGCGGCGGGCGGGGTCCTCCAGGCGCTCGATCCACACCTCGTCCTCGACCGCGACCGCGAGGGCGCGCTCGTCGGGGGCCCAGGCGAAGCCTCGCACCCGCCGGGGCTCGCCCTCCGCGTCCAGCCACTGGAGGACCTCGGCCTGGTCCGCCTCGCCGAGGGTCGGGCGCAGGTGGAGGGCCTCGTTGCTGGCCCAGGAGAGGTAGGTGCCCTGGGGCGAGTAGTAGAGCGTGTGCACGTCGCGGCGCGGGTAGAGCTCCTCGAGCTCGGGCGGGCGGTCCCAGCGCTGGCTGGTCAGGTCGAGCCGGTAGACCCCGCTGTAGCGGCGACCGTCGGGGGCGCAGGTCGGGTTGCGGAAGAAGAGCACCAGCTCGCAGAGGTCGGGGTTGGGGTTCCACTCCAGGTTGTGCAGCCCGAGCGAGGGCAGGGCGCTGATCGCGGCGCGGCGGCCGTTGAGGGGGTCGAGGGTGGCCAGGCCCCTCACGTCGCCGAGCAGGAGCTGGAAGGGGGCGCTGACGCCCGGGCGCGCGGGGGGCGCGGAGACGAAGTCGATCGGGCCCGCCGAGCGGTAGAGCTCGCGGGCGCGCCAGCCGCGGCGCTCGACGCGCACCACCGCTCCCTGAGCCGGTCGGTCGTCGCTGACGCCCCACACCCCGACCACGAACAGGGCGTCCCCGCTGGGGGACCAGCAGAGGCCGTAGGGCAGGAAGCCCTCGGGGGGCGTGTAGACGATCTGGGGCTCGGGGACCGGGTCGAGGCGGCTGAGGTCGAGCAGGGCGACGCGCTTGAGCGGCTGGCCCTCGCTCGCGGGCGCCCACAGGGCCGCCTCCTGGCCTGAGGGCGCGAAGCAGAGGCCGCGCGGGTTGTGGGCCATGAGGTCGAGGTCGAGGTCGACGACGCGCTCTCCGCGGCGGATCCGCAGGCCGGCCTCGCGGTGCAGGACGAGGGTCTCACCCCCGGGCGAGGGGATCGCGGCCCGATAGGTCCAGCGCCCGACCATGAACTCGTCCAGGAGCCGACGCGGCGCGGAGCGCTGGCTCGCGCTCGACGCGGTGTCCACCTCGTGGACCTGCATCCGGCACTCGCCGGGGATCCCGTAGATGTTGGTGCAGGCCAGGGCGGGGGAGCCGAGGAGGCTCAGCAAGAGCAGAGCGAGGGGGGCGGTGCGCACGGGCGTCCTTCCTTCCAGCAGAAGGACGACGCCCGGCGGGCTCGTTCCCGCAAAGGGAATGCAACCCCTTCCTGGCCCGCCGGTGGACCGGGCCAGGCGGGAGCGGGCTAGTGCCCGGCCGCTTCCACAATGCGGAGCAGGGGCTCGGGGATCACCCGGCGCTTGCGGCCGACGCGGGGGAAGTGGACCACCCAGGCGGCGGCCTGGCTGCTGGGCTGCAGCGCGCGGCCGCGCTCGCCGGCGCGGATCACGACCTTGTCGTTGAAGACCTGGTCCTCGGTCAGCTCGACCAGCTCACCGCCGTGCAGGCGCATGTGCATGGGGGCCGGCAGGCCCTCGCGGGTGCGGCCGTCCTTGAGCGCGAGGTTGAGCTGGTCCGAGTGCGCGGGCAGCTGCAGCTCGGAGCGGGCCACCTGCTCGCTGGCGGCGAGGTCGCTGGGCTTGGCGAGGGCGGGGTTCTTCTTGCTCACGGGGTCCCTCTCAGTCGTCGACGTCGAAGCCCTCGATCACCTCGGCGAGCTTGGCCACCGCGTCGTCCGCGTCAGGGCCCTCGGCCGAGAGGATCAGGGTCGTGCCGCACTCCGCGGCCAGGGTCAGCATGCCGAAGATGCTCTTGGCATCCACCACCTGGCCGCCCTTTTCGAGCGAAACGCTGCTCGCGAAGGGCTTGGCGGTCTGGGCGATCAGGGTCGCGGGCCGAGCGTGGAGGCCATACTTGTTCTTCAACACGACCTCCATTCGGGCCGTGTTGGTCTCGCCTCCAGCGCTCGGTCCCTCGCTAGGCGACACTTCCCGCCATTTCCTGGATCGTGTCGACGAGGCCCTGGTGGTCCTCGGCGTTGCGCAGGAAGCGGAGGAAGTGCGTGTTCATGCGCAGGGCCGCGAGCTTGCGCAGCACCTGGATGTGCTCCTCGGTGGTGTTGGGACCGCCGAGGATCAGGAACACGAGGTGGACGGGCTTGCCGTCAATGGCGTCGAACTGGATCCCGCTGGACGAGCGACCGAAGGCGCCCGTCAGGCCCTCGACCTGCGCGCAGTCCTTGACGTGCGGGATCGCGATCCCGTCGCCGAGGCCCGTCGAGCCGATCGCCTCGCGGTCGAGGACCGCCTTGAGGATCGCGTCCTGGTCGTCGGCCGAGACCTGGCCCTGTTCGACCAGGACCTGGATCAGCTCCTTGATAGCGTCTTCCTTCGCGGCGGACTTCATGTCCGTGACGATGGCGTCCTGCGAGAGGAAACCGAGCATCTTCATGGCTGCTCCTTGCTTAGGGCGCAGATTATGCCCCAAGCAGAGCGAGCGCAACACCGCCGGGGAAATCCCGTGGGGCGTCGACGCCCGCTCGCTGTGCGGGCTTGGGGGAAGAGGTCTAGGGGATTTACCTATTCGCTGTCGAAGCGCTCGGAGTACTCGTCGACGACCTCCTGGTAGCTGTCGAGCTGCTCGTCCTGGACCTCGTCGCTGGGCAGGGGCGGGGCCGGCGCGCGGCCGCTCCGCTTGCGCTTGTCCTGCTTCTTCTCCTTCAGCTTGCGCAGCTGCTGGCTCATCTTGTCGAGCACGAGGTCGACCGCCGCCATGGGGTCCTCGTGGGTGGCGTGCCCGACGATGCTCTCGCCGCGCCGCGGGACCGCGATCATCTCGACCTGCTTGTCGTCGCCCTGGGTCGTGAGGATCACCTCGATCTTCTCGAGGCCGTCATGGAAGCGCTCGAGCTTGCTCGCCTTTTGCTCGGCGTACTCCTTGAGCGCGTCTCGGACGTTCATTCCGCGTCCGGTCACCGTGATGTTCATGCGTCGTTCCTTCCATGAGTTCGGCGGCGCGTTCCGCCAGCTCGTGGTCGTCGTAGAACACGCGCACCAGCGTCAGCCCATGGGCTGGAGCCGTGGGCCCAGCCTGCGCGCGTGAGCCGGAGCGGAGCAACCCGGCGACCTCGGTCACCGTGCGCTTGCCGCGCCCGACTTCGAACAGGGTGCCCACCAGCGTGCGCACCATCTTGTAGAGAAAGCTGTCACCGACCACGTCGACGTCGATCGTCGCACCTGCAGGGTCGGCTTGCATCGTGTCGAGGGGGCCCGGTCGAACCCGGACCGCGCGCAGGCGGCGGACCGTGCCGCGGTCCCCGTCGGGGCGGGTCACCAGCGCCGCGAAGTCGTGCTCGCCCACGAGCAGCCGCGCCGCGGCGTCCATGGCCTCGACGTCGAGGGGGATCGGCTGGTGCCAGGCCCGGTCCGCCGAGAGCGGGCTGCGGGCGGGGCGGCAGAAGATCCGGTAGCGGTAGTGCTTGCCGCGGGCCGAGAAGCGGGCGTGGAAGTCGCTCTCGACCTCGCGCACCGCTCGCACCGACACGTCGGGGGGCAGGAGCGCGTTGGCGCCGCGGCGCACCCGGCGCTCGCTCATGTCGCTCTGGGTGGTGAAGCTCGCCACCTGGCCGAGGGCGTGGACGCCCGCGTCGGTCCGGCTGGCGGCGACGAGGTGCACGGGCTCGCGCAGGATCTCGGCGAGGGCCCGCTGCAGCTCGCCCGCGACCGTGCGGCCCTCGGGCTGGATCTGCCAGCCGGCGAACCCTGAGCCGAGGTATTCGACCAGCAGTTGGAGGTTGCGAACCCCTTCGAGCGATTCCGCATCGGGCGGGGTGGCCGGGGTGTCGTCCACGCAGGGAACGTAGCAGCGAAGAGCGGCGCAGGCCAGCCAGAGTCTGGTGTTAGGCGGTGAGGGAGACGCTCCGTCAAGGCGAGGGAGCGCTCGCAGCCTGAACGCGCGCGCGGGCGTTCTCAGGACACCGTTGCCGCTCCTTAACGTTGCGCAACTCCTTCGCTTAACGGCCGGAATGGATGGATTCGCCCACGACCCTGTTTGGGAAACCCGACACCCTCGACGAACGAACAACGACTTAGGCGGTCGAGTCGGGGCCAAGTGCTGGCGGCGCATGGGTTGCTCTGTTTTTGGGCATGAAGAACGCGGCAGCGACTCCCTACCTCCTGTTCATGCTCGTCTTCTCCTTCGCCTCTTCGGTCGCCGCGGCGGACGAGGAGCAGGAGATCCAGGGTGAGACCCTGGCCGCCAAGATCGAGGCGACCGAGAACGAGTCGGTCCGCAAGCTCCTGCTCGAGGACGTGGACAAGCTCTCGCCCAAGCAGCAGTCGAAGCTGGTCGGCTACGCGCGCAAGCTCCGCGAGGAGGGCAAGGGCTGGAAGCACCTCGCCCCGGCGCTGGCCAAGGTCGGAACCAAGACAGCAGTCTTGGAGATCGTCTATCCGCTCACGGTCCCCAAGGACGGCTACGACGACGGCTACGGGAAGGTCGTTCTCCCATACCTGGCGGAGCTCCATCCTCGCTACGTCATGCCCCCTCTGGTAGAGGGCCTCGCGATTCGCTCGCGCAGCGTGTGGAAGCGCCTCCAGCCGGTGCTGGAGGGGCTCGTCCTGCAGGGCAAGTCGACCCGGACCTTCCGGGCGCTCTTCTACGCGATCGACGACTACAACAACAAGCTGGAGCGCGACTACGGCCGGCGCGAGCGGGAGCTCGTCTACGACCGCCTGTGGTCGGTGATCAGCCGCGCGGCCCAGCAGCTCGACGAGAAGGCCTTCCGCGAGTTCCGCCGCTCGATCAGCCTCCGCCGGGCGCCGGCGAGCGTCGCCTTCGGGCTCGCCCACGGCGTCCGCAAGCGGCTCGAGACCCTCTTCGAGCAGCGGGTCGCCGAGACGCGCAAGCGCCTCGAGCTGACCGACGAGGAGAAGCTGACCGTCGACGAGCTCGACGAGATCAAGGACGGCCTGCCCCACGAGGACTTGCTCTACGTGCTCGCGCAGCGCGAGGAGTCGAACATCCGCGTCGAGGCCTTTCGCGGCGCCAAGATCAAGCTGACCGTCCTCGACGAGGACTGGTTTGGAGTCCTCTACGCCGGCCTGGCCGCCTCCAACCCCCGCGGGGAGCGAGACGCCGCGTGGGCAGCCCTCAAGACCGTCTCCAACGTCAACCTCCGCCAGAACCAGATCACCTGGAAGCAGTGGTGGGACCAGCAGAAGCAAGGAGCCGCCGAATGATCCGGCCCAACCCCCGCGCCTTCACGATCCTCGAGATCATGGCCGCCGTCGCGATCCTGTCCTTCGCGCTCTTCGGCATGATGGCCGCGATCAACGTCTCCGCCCTGACGCGCTCCAGCGCGCGTGAGCGCGAGGTCGCGAGCAACCTGATCACGGGCGTGCTCGAGCAATATCACGGGCAGACGCCCCAGGTGATCTCGAGCGCGATCTGGTCCAGCAACGACACCTCGGGCAACGGCAACACGCCCGAGCAGAACCTGACGATCACGGCCAGCACGCTCAGCAACGCGACCCGCTGGGTGCGCGTCCTCTCGGAGGCCGAGGCCGAGACCGCCACCGGCATGGCGGCGGGCACCCTCGACCTCGACGGGGACGGCACCCCGGGCGAGGACGACGGCAACAGCGACCGGACCGCCTACTCCGTGACCGTCCCCCTCCAGTTCAACGTGACCTGGACCTCCCAGGCCGGCGGCAACCGGACCCTCACCGTCCTCACCTTCCTCTACGCGAAGAGTCAGTAAGCCATGAAGCGCGCAATGACCCTGCTCGAAGTCCTGATCGCCACCTCGATCTTCGTGATCGTGATCGGGCTGGCCTTCGGCGTCAGCGGCCGGACCAGCAGCAACGTCGGCGAGACCCTCGTGATCTCCGACGTGGCCATGAAGTCCAACCGGCTGGCGGAGTATCTCAACCAGTACCTGCGCAGCGCGCAGTCCTACACCCTGACGGCCACCGCGGCGCCCAACACCGCCTTCACGGCGGTCGAGTTCCGCACGATCACGGGCTACGACTTCGACGGCCTCGACCCCGACGGCGTGACCGAGAACAACGGGATCGAGCGCTCGCCGGTGCGCCTGATCCGCTTCGTCTATGACGCGGGCGAGGACTCGACCAACGGCGCCGACGACGACGGCGACGGGTTGATCGACGAGGGCTCGATCGAGCTGCGCGAGGACCTCAACAACGACGGCGACGCCACCGACGCCAACGAGCTCCTGGCCGTGCTCGCGACCAACGTCGACGCGGACAGCTTCAGCATTCAGTGCCAGCCCAGCGGCGGCGCGACCCCGGCCGTGGACGACGCCTTCCTGCAGATCAGCTACACGATCATGCGCCGGCTCCCCCGCCAGGGCGAGATCTACACCTTCACGAACAACCTCGAAATCGCTTTCCGCAACTCGCTCAGCAACTGAAAAGGTCCGCCATGAAGTTCGAACACACAGACCCTCAGCATGAGCCCAGCGGAGAGCAGGGCTCGGCCATGATCATCACCCTGGTCATGATCCTGATGCTCTCGGGGCTGATGATCATTACGACCCAGGGCGCGGTGATGCGCAGCAACGCCGCCGTGGAGCGCAGCGACGGCCTCGAGTGCATGAACGCGGCCGAGACGGGCCTCGCGCTCCACATTCAGACGGCCAACCAGTCGGGCACCCTGCCGACGGCGACCGAGGTCACGACCTACAACCTGCCCAGCTTCGGCACGGTCGTGGTCACCGTCGATCCCCTCGGCTCCAACGGCGTCGACGACAACGGCGACACCGTGGTCGACGACGACGAGGAGGCGGGGGTCTACCGCGTCCGCGCGGTGGCGACCAACACCCGCGGCATCAGCCGCGGCGTCGAGATCTACCGACGCCAGCTCTTCCACCCGCTCTTCTACAAGGCGATCTACGTGGGCAACGAGACGGGCGGGAGCTACACGCTCAACCTGGGGCCTGGCTCCGGCACGCCCAACGGCAACGGCACCTCGGGCACCTTCAACGGGAACTCGGCCGAGGACGACTACCCCGGCAACTCCTGGCAGGACTGGGTCCTGAACGGCGACTTCGTCGACGGTGACATTCACGTCAACGGTGACGGTGGAGCGGGCAACAGCATCCTGATCACCGGCAAGACGGACATCTACGGCGACGTGGCCTCGACGGGCGGCATCATGGGCAAGCCCGTCAGCGGCACGAAGACCACCTTCGCCGACGGGATCGCGCCGCCGGACTTGACCGCGGAGGACTATCGGACCTTGGCGCAGGACGCCACCCAGGGCGGCGGGATCTGGGGCAAGGGCGACTCTGGCCTGCCAGGCTGGCTCTTCGACAACCCGGTCGGCTCCGGCAGCAAGTCCTACGACTACAACTTCTACAACGCCGCCAACTACGAGCTCGACAACCTGCACTTCGGTGGCACGAGCAAGAACCTGGGGATCACCTCCAGCATGGACGGCAAGGTGTTCGTGGTGAAGGGCAACCTGTGGATCGACTCCAACACCGTGATCGACTACCTGTTCCCCAACACGACGAACGGGGTCAAGATGACGATCGTGGTCGAGGGCAACTTGATCGTGGGTGACGGCGTGCTCTACAACGACCCCGACAAGGACGGGATTCTGTTCATCGTCAAGTCCACCGACGACCCCACGAAGAGCAAGGAGAGCTACGACGACGACAACATGAACGGGGTCTATGACCCGGGCGAGACGATCCTCAACGACGACGGCGACGGCGTCTACGAGGGCCCCAAGGAAGGTCAGGGCAACATTTGGTACGGCGACAAGCACCTGCCCAAGGGTGGCATCAGCGAGGGCTACTACTACGCCCAGAACAACGTCTATATCGCGCCGACCAGCCAGACCAAGCAGGAGTACGGGGTCAATGGCTTCCTCAGCTCGGGCGGCAAGTTCTACGCGGGCAACCGCGCCAGCGGTAAGAAGTACCCCAGTCTGCGCGTGAAGTACGACCCGCGCCTCGAGAACGGCTCGATCGAGTTCCCGGGCATGCCCGCGCCCGCCGGCGGCGGCGACGACTCGCTCTCGGTGGTCCTGTGGCGCCAAATGGGCGTCCAGTAGCCCAGGCCGATTCGAGACTCCATGGCGAGGCCTCCGGGGAGTGACCCTGGCGGCCTCGCCTGCTTATAGGAGCCCCCCGCGGAATCCATGACCCGCGTTCCCCCTCTCGCGTGCCTGCTCTTGGCCCCGCTCTCGACCCTGCTCTCGGGCGAGGCGCTCGCTGGTCCGCGCCTCGTGATCAGCGAGGTGCGCCAGCAGCAGGCCGAGTTCGTCGAGCTGCACAACCCCAGCCAGGAGCCGCTCGAGGTGGGCGGCTACCGCCTGGCGGGCGACGTCAGCTACACCTTTCCTGCCAAGAGCCAGCTCGCGCCTGGGGCCTACCTCGTGATCGCCCAGGGCCCCGAGCCCTTCACGCGCGAGTTCCCCCAGGTCGAAGCCCAGGACTGGCTGTGGGCCCGGATCCGCGACGGCGAGGGCGAGCTGCGCCTCTACGACGGCGAGGGGCGCCTGGTCGACCGCGTCCGCTACGGGCGCGCCGAGGGCCAGCGCTCCTGGCAGCGTCGCTCGGCGAGCACGGCCTACCGTGGGCCGGAGAACTGGGCCCAGGCCACACCGACCCCGGGCGGCCCCAACGCCGCCGGGGCGCTCCCGAAGCTGGTGCTGGACGAGCCGCGCCTGGAGCCGGTCGCGAGCGCTGGGTCGGGCCCCGCCCTCGCGGCCTCGGTCCGCGTCCACGGCGCCCCCGAGCGGGTCCTCCTGCGCTGGCGGCGCGAGGCGGGGCCCTGGCAGGAGCAGCCCCTCGCGCTCCAGGGAGAGCGCTACGTCGGCGCGCTCAGCCCGGGCGGCCCGGGCCTGGTGCGGGTCCGCTTCGTGGCCGAGGCCGGGGGCGAGCGGAGCGAGCTGAGCCGCGCGCCCTGGGGGGCGCCCCTGGCGCGCTTCCTCCCGCCGCGCCTCGAGAAGAGCCAGCTCCCGCTCTACTCGCTGACGCTCGCGGAGAAAGACCGCGAGGCGCTGCTCGAGCGGCCCGGGCGCGAGCGCTTCCCCGCGACCCTGGCGGTGGTCTCCGAGGGGCAGGCCCGCGTGCTGGGGGCGGTCGAGGTCAACGTGCGCGGCTCGGCCTGGACCCGCTCCTGGCCCAAGCGCTCCTGGACCCTGCGCTACGCCGAACCCGACGGGCAGGGGGCGCGCGCCCCGCGCGGCGTGATCCTCCGCTCCACCCACAACGACGCGACGATGCTCCGCGAAGTCCTCAGTCACGAGCTCTTCAACCGGGCGGGCGTGCCTTGTCCGCGCGCCCGCCTGGTGAGGGTTCACCTCAACGGTGAGTTCCATGGGCTCCTGACCGAGATCGAGCTGCCCGACGAGAGCTTCCTCGCGCGGGAGGGCCTGAGCGGCGCGGCCCTCTACAAGGCGCAGGTGACCCGCACCGTGGAGGAGTGGTGCGACGGGCGCGCCTACCCCCAGGCGAGCTGGTACGAGGCGGCCTGGGGCAAGCAGACCCGCGGCCACGAGCCCTACAGCGAGCTGCAGCGCTTCATCGAGGGCTACCTGGGCGCGAAGCCCGAGGAGCTGGCGGCCTTCTTCGCGCGCGAGCTCGAGGTCGAGCGCTACCTCGACTACCTCGCCCTGTGCGCGCTGCTCGGCCACTGGGACAACGCGGTCAAGAACTACTACTGGTGCCGCGACGTCGAGGGCAGCGGCAAGTGGCAGGTGATCCCCTGGGACCTCGACATGACCTGGGGCGAGTTCCTGCGCAAGGGCGAGCTGACCTACGCCTTCCCGCTCCTGATCGGGACGCGCGAGGAGCGGGTCCCGCGCTACGGCTGGTGGAATCGGCTCCGCGACCGCTTCCTCAGCGTCCCGGAGTTTCGGCGCCGCTACTACGAGCGCGTGCGGCGCTTGACGCGCGAGCTGCTGCCGGTGGCCGATCAGCGCCAGGCGATCATGAGCCTCGGCGAGGCCTGCTGGCCCGACATTCTGGAGGACCGCCAGAAGTGGGGCGTCTACGAGGGCGAGCGACGTCCGCGGGCTCGCTTCCACCCGCGCCACTTCTTCTCGGGGCTCAAGGGGCTGACGCTCTACGTGGAGGAGCGGCACCGCTTCCTCGTCCAGGCCTGCGAGCAGGGGCTCGCGGAGCTGCCGCCGGCCCCCGCGGAGGGCGCCTCGCCCAGCCCACCCCCCGCGGCCCCGGTCAGCCTCGACGGGCGCTACGCCGCCCGGGTGTGGGGCAACTACGGCGCGCTGGCGGGGCTGCTCCTGCTGCTGGGCGTCTACCTCAAGCTGGGCGGGACCCGCAGCGGGGGGCCGCTGTGAGCGAGCCCCTGATCGCCCGCTACGAGCTCAAGTACTGGAGCACGCCCGCCCAGGACGGCGCGGTGCTGGCCGAGCTGGGGCCCCTGCTGGAGCGGGACCCGCACGCCAGCGAGGAGGCGCCGAGCTACCTCGTCAGCAGCCTCTACTTCGACACGCCCGACTTCGCGGCCTATGAGGAGAAGCTCGAGGGCCAGCGCCTGCGGGCCAAGCTGCGCCTGCGCCGCTACGGCGCGGACCTGGGGGGCTTCGCCGAGCTCAAGGCCAAGGAGGGGCGGCGGATCTACAAGTGGCGCGTGCCGCTCAGCGCCGAGGAGCTGCGCGCCCTCTGCGAGGGCGACGCGAGCCCCCTCGACGCGGCGCGGGGGCAGGGCTCCGAGGCCGCGGCCCGCCTGCTGGCGGAGCTCTCCTGCCGCGAGCTGCGGCCGGCCGCGATCACTCGCTACGAGCGGGAGGCCCACCGCCTGATCCGCGACCCGAGCGCCCGCTTGACCTTCGACCGCTCCCTGGCCGGCTGGGGGCGCGACCTCGTGGCCGCCTTCCTCGACCCCGAGCTCGGGGCCCGCCCCTTGCTCCCCCTCGACGCCCGCGCGCCGACGATCCTGGAGCTGAAGGTCTCGGGCCCGGTTCCGGAGCACTGCCTCGCGGCGCTGCGCGCGGCCGGCTTGCGCTGGTCGCGGATCTCCAAGTACTGCCTCGCGGTGGACGCCTCGCGCCGCCGCGCGCTGGGCCCCGCCCTGAGAGGCCGCTGAATGGACCCCCTCCTCCGCAAGCTCCTCGACGCCTGGAGCGGCCCCCTCGGGGTCTCGCTGGTGGACCTGGCCCTGGCCGGTCTGACCGCCCTGGCCTGCGGCTTCGTGATCGGCGAGACCTACCGGCGCACCTACCGCGGGCACGACTACTCGCGCTCCTTCCTGCAGGTCCTGCTGGTGATCACGCTCCTGGTCGCCTTCGTGACCCTCGTGGTCGGCAACGACCTGGCCCGCGCCTTCACCCTGGTCGGGGCCATGTCGGTGGTCCGCTTCCGGACCGCGGTCAAGGAGGCGCGCGACCTGGCCTTCATTTTTTGGGCCGTCGCGACCGGCATGGGCGCCGGCAGTCGCTTCGTGGCCCTGACCGTGGCCTTCACCCTGGCCGTGGCCCTGGTGGTGGTGCTCTTGACCTGGCGCGGCTGGGGCGTGCGCGACCCCGAGCTGCAGGTCCTGCGCGTCCGCTTCGACAGCGGGGCCGACTACGAGGGCCTGCTCGACGAGCCCTTCAAGCGCCTGCTCCTCGACTGGCGCCGCCTCTCGGTCGGCCTGGTCCGGCAAGGTACGCTCTACGAGGTGGTCTACCTGGTCCGCCTCAGCCCCAAGGCCTCGGGCCGCGAGCTGGTCGATCAGCTGCGGGCGCTCAACGAGGGCCACCCCGTGACCCTCTCCTTCCGCGAAGAGAGCTACAGCTAATGAGCGACGCCAAGGGTGAGTTCGTCGTCCACCGCTCGGGCGCCCCGCAGGACGGCGGCGAGGGCTTCAACTGGACCCTCCCGATCCTGGCGCTGATCGTCGCCTCGGGTCTGGGCTACTACATGACGCGCGGGGGCGAGGACGACCCCCAGAGCGCGACGCCGCGCCCGGCCGTGACCACGATCGCCGAGGTCCCCTCCAGCCAGCTCTTCCCGAACCTCCGGGTCCAGCGCTACAGCTCCCAGCCCGGCCACTTCGCCTTCGAGCACTCGGGCGACTGGAAGGTGACCAAGGAGGTCACCAAGCCCGACGAGGTCGCGGTGATCCTCTCGCGCAACAAGCGCGACCGCATGGTCCTGGCCATGCGGCCCCTCGCCCCCTGGGAGGAGGTCGACGACCGGCCCCAGAAGATCAAGGGCGAGTGGGTCGCGGGCGACCACGCTCAGGCGCCGAACTTCGGGCTCGACCTCCGCTTCCCCGGTCAGCGCTGGGCCTGCTACCGCGACCGCTGGTCGATCGAGCTCCACCTGCTGGTCGGGCGGCGGGAATACGTCCTGATCTGGCCGATGGCCTTGCGCAAGAAGGCGGCCCTCGTCGCCAACACCTTCCAGGTGATCGCTGAGCCGACCTGGGCCGAGGAGCAGCGCGCGCGCCTGGGTCTGAGCGAGGCCGAGGCCAAGGAGACCGCCTCGCGCGAGCTGCGGGACGAGATCGTGCAGCTCGTGACCAAGCTCCCCAAGCTGAGCCCGCGCAACAGCGCCGGGCTCGCAGCCCTGGAGAAGGGCAAGCTCGACCGTCTGGGGGCGACCTGGCTCAAGGACCGCCTGGAGGAGGAGCTCCGCCTCCAGCCGCCGCCCCTGCTGCGCCGCCAGTAGCCTGCTGCGCCGCAAGTAGGGCGCTAGTGCTCCTTGGGGCGCTTGCGGCGCGACTTGCGCGGCTTGCGTGAGCGCTTGCCCTTGGCCTGCTTCTTGGCGACGCGCTCCTTGACCTCGGGGAGCTTGGGGTCGAGGCGGCACTCGTCGACCTCGCTCAGGTGAAAGGTCCACTCCTCGTCGCCGACCAGGGTGACCTTGCCCTCGGCGAGGCCGGTCAGCTTGCCGGCGAAGTTGCGCCGGCCGAGCGGGGTCGCCTCCTTGAGGCGGAGCTTGATCGGGTGCCCGCTGAAGCGCTCGTAGTCGGCGGCCCGGACCAGGGGGCGGTCGACGCCGGGGGACTGGATCTCGATGTCGTAGTCGCCGGGGTCGAAGCCGTCCTCCTCCATGGCGCGCCGGATCGCGCGGTTGGCCGTCGCGCAGTCCTTGACGCTGACCCCCTCGGGGGGCTTGTCGACCCACACCATGATCTTGGTCGCGGGGTGGTTCTTGAGCTGCACGATCTCGAGGCCCTGGTCCTCGATCACGCTGCGGACGATCGCGATGACGCGCTTACGCATGATGATCACAGTGTAAGGAGCCGCAGGGACCCCGGGACTGTCAGCGCGCTAGAACTGGATCCGGAATCCGGGGCCGCCGGTCTTGGCCTTGGGCGGCGCCTTGCCGGCCAGGACGGCCTCGATCGCGAGGCGGAGGTGGTCGGTCCGCTCCTGCTCGTCCTTCTTGCCTTGGGGGTCGTCGTCGATCGCGCCCCGGTAGCGGAGCTTGCCCTCGCCGTCGAGCACGAACACGGTCGGGGTCACGAAGGCCTTGAGCTGCTTGGTCAGGCCGCCCTTGGGGTCGAGCAGGATCGGGAACGCCAGCTTGCCCTTCGCCTTGCGGATCAGCTCGGGGGTCTCGTACTTGTTGGGCGCGAGCCCCAGCAGCACGACCTTGGGCCGCTCCTTGTCGTCCTTGGGCTGGTAGCGCTGGGCCAGGGCGCGCAGGCGCGCGGCGTAGCGCTTGGAGTGCGGGCAGCGCGAGGCCCACACGATCAGGACCACGACCTGGCCCTTGTGCTCCGCCAGCGAGTGCTCCTTGCCGCGCTCGTCCTTCACGCCGCTGAAGGGCGGGGCCGGCTTGCCCAGCTCGGTCGCGCCCGCGGGGGAGAGCAGCGAGAGGAGCAGCAGGGTCGCCAGGAGCAGGCTGGGGGTTTGGGAGCGGGGCAGCACGGCGCACATTCTGGGGTAGGCGGGTCGGTTCCGTCCAGGGCGCGCCCCGGTCCGCTCCTCCGACGCAGCGGAGCGGCGGCTCTTCATCTCAGTCCTCTTCCTGCTTGAGCTCCTCGGCCAGGCGCAGGGCGGGGCGGCCCAGGGGCGAGTGGCTGAGGCCCTTGCGGAGGGGCTCGGGGACCTCGTTGCGCAGCTCGACCAGCTCGGTCAGGACGGGCTTGAGGGTCGCGAGCGCCGCGCCCTGCTCGCCGAGGTCCAGCTGGCGGCGGGCCTTGGCGGCGGCGGCCAGGACGCGGTCCTGCAGCCGACCCTCGCTGAGGGCGCGCTCGTAGAGCTCGTCGAGCAGCAGCTCCGCCTCGTCTTCGTCCTCGCTCAGGCGGGCCTGGACCAGCTCGTGGCGCAGCTCGAAGCGCGGCGAGAGCTTGCCGCGCTCCTTGAGGGCCTCGAGGTCCTCCTGGGCCGCGGCGGGGTCCTTGGCGTCGAGGGCCAGCTCAGCGCGGCGCAGCCAGCACTCGCCGACCCAGGGCAGGGCGCCCGCGCGGAGGAAGTCGCGCGAGGCGTCGGCCAGGAGCAGGCGGGCGGGGTCGGTCCGGCCCTCGACGGCCTCGAGCTCGGCGCGCACGCGCAGGGAGCTGGCGGCGGTGAAGGGGTCCTCGATGTGGTGCACGACCTTGGCCAGCGCCTTCCAGCTCCGCCCGGTGTCGCCCGCCAGGAGCAGGGCCTGGGCCAGGATCACGATCGCGGCCGAGGCGCGGACCGGGTCGCCCGTGGCCTCCCAGCCGCGGCGCAGGTTCTCGCCGGCGGCGAGGGCCACGCCGACCTTGCCGTCGCGCAGGGCGAGGGAGGCCTCCTCCTCGAGCAGGAGCAGGACCACCCGCGAGGCCTTGGCCTGCTTGGCCTTGTCCAGCAGGCCCACCAGCTCCTTGCGGGCCTGCTCCATGGCGCCGGTCTCGGCCAGGAGCTCGGCGGTCGCGATCCGGTGGGTGACCGCGCGTTCGAGCTCGCCGGCCTCCTCCAGCTTGTCGGCCGCCTGGCGGTGGAGCGCCAGGCCCTTGTCGCGCTCGCCCTCGCTGAGCATTTGCTCGGCGACCTGCGCCAGGGCCGCGGCCTCGGCGGCCGCGTCGCCATCCTGCTGGGCCGAGTCGCGCATGCGCTTGGCCTGGCCCAGCGCCATGTCGACCTGGCCCGCGGCGCGCAGGGCCTTGATCGCGCCGAGCATGGCCCGGCGGGTGGCGGGGCGCTGACCCATGCGCTCGTAGAGGTTGACCGCCGTGCGGGCCAGGGCCGCGGCGCGCGGGGCGGAGCCGGCGCGCAGGGCCGACTCGCGCGCGTACTCCAGCAGCTCGGCCACGGCGAGGTGGTCGGCGCGGATCGGGTCGGGCTCCTCGGCGGGGTCCTGCTGGGCGCCGCCCTCCAGCGCCTGGTGCAGGAGGGCCTCCGCGATCCGGTCCACCGCGGCCAGGGCGATCGCGTCGCGGCCGGCCAGGGAGGCGGCGTCGGCCAGCTCGCCCGCCAGGGAGAGCGAGCAGGGCGCCTTGGCGGCCAGGAGCTGGCGGTAGCACTGGGCCGCCTTCTCGTGCTCGCCGACCAGGGCGTAGAGCCGGCCGAGGCGGTAGCGGCGCAGGCCGTCGTGCTCGGCGAGGGTCAGCTTGTCCAGCTCGGTTCGCCAGGCCGAGGTCCCGGGCAGGCGCTCGAGCTGGCCGAGCAGGATCCGCGCCCCGGGCGCGAGCTCCTCGGGCAGGTCGTAGCGGCCGTCCGCGAGCAGGGCCGCGATCACCCCGGCGGGAAAGCCCTCCCCGCTGGCCAGGGCCTCGCCCGCGCGCCCGGCGCTCTCGGCGTCGAGCCCCAGGGGCGCGAGGAGGGCCGCCGCGAGCTCCGCGGGGGGAGCAGAAGGCGGAGCAGGGAGCTCCGGGCCAGGATCGGGAACGGGCATGGGCTCATGGTCGCTGGGCTGGGGACGGAGTGCAACTCGACTCAGCTCGGCGACGAGGGGGCGCCGCGGGGCTGCTCCTCCCTTAACCCCTTCTTTGGAAAGACCTTGGTGCGTCTCAGCGCGCCCAGATCTCGGTGAGACGGAGTCCGATTGGAGCGACCGTTGGGCGTCAGGCTCCGGGTCGTTGCACGACTTGCCGCGGCCGAGGGCGGGCACGCGCCGTGCGCTGGGCGGGGGAAACGCACCCAAGGACACGTCCATGAACCTTCGCACTCGGGGGCTCGCGCCCCTCGCGCTGCTGCTCTGCCTCGCCGCCGGGCCCGCCTCAGCGGCCCAGACCTTCGACACCGTGGCGGAGGCCCTCGCCGCGGCTCGGGCCGGCCAGGTCCGCCTCGACCGCGTCGTCACGATCCGCAAGGTGACCGTCGTCACCAACCCCAAGCGCTCGCCGGACGACGACAGCTACGACGACTACTTCTACGTCAACGACGAGGGCCGCGACGGTGACGGGATCCTGTTCAGCTACCCGACCTACTGGGCGTCTGGCTCCGACCCCTTCGACGAGGACAGCGAGGACCCCTTCGAGGACTCGATCGAGGTGCCGGCCTTCAAGCGGGGCTGGGAGATCAGCGTCTCGGGCTACCTCGACGAGCGCGACGACGGGCGCGGCTGGATGCTCCAGCGCCGGGTCGACTACTGGAGCTACGACGACGAGTTCCACGACCTGGTCGTCGAGCACGAGGGCACCGACGACGAGACCCACACGATCCGCGCGGTCTTCACGGTCCACAGCAAGACCGAGGCGCCGGCGCCCAGCGCCAAGCCGAGCCGGGTCCGGGTCTACCCGGGCAAGGTCGTCCGCCCCGGTCAGCTGATCGTGGTCGCCGCGCGCGACGTGGGCGTGCGCGGCCGCCTGCGCTGGGACTACAAGGACATGGACACCGGCTTCGACCGCCGCCCCGGCCTGCTGATGGCGCGGATCCCCGCCAACGCGACCCCCGGCGATCACCGCCTGCAGGTCCGCAACCCCGAGACCGGCAACAGCCGCTCGGTCAAGATCCGCGTGATCGCGCCCCCCGCGCCGCCGGCCCCCGTCCTGAGCGAGGCCAAGCGCGTCGGCGAGCTCCTGATCATCGAGGGGCAGAACCTCAGCGGCGGCTCGCTCGAGGTCGAGCTGGGGAGCCTGAAGCTGCGCGCGATCAGCCGCGACGCGGGCACGATCGTCGCCAGCTGGCCGGCGAGCGTCAGCGCGAGCACGACCCGCAAGGTGCGCGTCAGCGTCGGCGGCCGCGCCAGCAACCAGGTCGCGATCGCCAGCCACGAGGCGAGCGTCGGGATCGCGGGCTCGCTGCCCGGCAACTGAGCCGAGCCCCCTCGCCCTTCCAGGAGCCCTCGCCTCGGCGAGGGCCCTCGGCGCGTACTACCCGCCGCTGCGGCGGAGGACGCGCAAGGGCGGGAGGGCGTATTCTTCGCCTGCGTTGAGGGCCTTCTGCTCGGCGCGCAGCGACTCGGCGTCGGGGGACCCGGGGTCGAGCGCGAGGCTCTGCTTCAGGTCGGCCAGGGCCTCTGCGCGGCGGCCCTGGAGGGCGCGCAAGCGGCCGCGCTCGGCCAGGGCGCGCGCCATGAAGGGGGTCTCGGGGTCGTCGCCCTGCAGGTCCTCGCTCTCTCCCCGGCGGTCGTTGCGCGCGCTGAGGGTGTCCAGGGCGACCGCGAGGTCGAGCTCGGCCCCAGCCAGGTCTCCGGTCCGCAGGCGCAGCTCGCCGCGGACCAGGCGGGTCAGATAGTGGCCCGCGTTGAGGTGCAGGCCCGCCGCGAGGTCGGGCTCCGCGGCGGCGGGCTCGCCGAGGAGCAGTCGGGCCCTGGCCCGGAGCGCGAAGGTCTCGGGGCGGCGCTGGGTCAGCTCCAGCGCGCGCGAGTAGCGCTGGATCGCGGCCTGGAGCTCGCCTCCCGCGGCGAGGCAGGCGCCCCAGCGAATGAAGGTCACGGCGTTGCGCGGGGAGAGCCGAGCGTGAGCGGCGTAGCCCTCGGCGGCCTCCTGGAAGCGGCCTAGCCGCTCGAGGGTGCGGGCTCGTCCGTAGGTCGCGTTGCTGCGGCGCTGGAGCGGGCCTCCCTGGGCGAGGTAGCGGTCGTAGGCCTCGAGCGCCTCGTCGAGGCGGCCGACGGCGCGCAAGGCGCGGGCGCGCAGATAGAGCGCGGCGGGGCTGGTGAAGGCTGCCAGGGCCTGCTCGAGCAGGGGCAGGGACTCGGCGTAGCGGCGTCGGCGGTGCTGGGTCTCCGCCAGGTTCACGTAGGCCCGCGCGGCCAGGGCCCCTTGCGCCCCGAGCTCGAGCGCGCGGCGGGCGTCCGCGTCGGCGGCGTCGTAGCGCTTCAGCTCGAGCTGCGCGATCGCGCGCTGCAGCCAGCCCAGGGCGATCGTGGGGCGCTGGCGGACCAGCTCGTCGGCTTCGCTCTTGGCCGCCTCGTAGCGGCGCAGCTCGTGCAGGAGGTCGAAGCGGAAGCTGCGCAGCTCGTGGTCGCCCGGCTGGAGGGTCAGCAGCCGGTCGGTGTCGGCCAGGGTCTCGATTCGCTGGTTGGACTGATATCGGCTCAGGATTCGCACGTAGAGGGCGACGAAGGAGTTGGGCTCGAGCTCGAGCACGCGGCTGACGTCGGCCTCGGCCGCGGGATACTTGCCGAGGCTGAAGTTGGCGATCCCGCGCAACTTCAGCGCGTAGGCGAAGTCGGGGCGCAAGAGGAGCGCCTCGCTGGTCAAGGCGATGGTCTCGTGCTCGGCCTGCGCCCTGAGGCTCTTCGTCAGCGGGACCGAGCGGAGGCGCTGGACCTGCGCCACGAGCACGAACTCGTTCGTCTCGCTGCGCTCCGCCGCGAGCTCCAGGATTCGCTCCAAGTGGGGGGAGGCGTAGGCGGCTCGCGCGAGATAGTCGAGGCGCGCCTTGACCGTCACGGCGTCAGCGTGGCGCTGAGCCGCGCGCTCAGCCAGCTCGTGCAGCGCGAAGAGCTCGCGGTAGGCGGGCGGGTGGAGCTCGGCCGCGCGCTCCAAGCACTCGCGGGCCTCTCCCGGCTCGCCCGCCGCGATCAGGGCCCGGCTGGCCTCCCAGAGGAGGAAGCGCGGCGGCCGCTCGTGCTGCTCGAGGGCCTGGCGCACGAAGGCCCGCGCCCGGCTGCCCTCCTTGCGCGCGGCGGCTTGCCCGGCCTCGACCAGGAGCTTCATGGAGGACTCCATGGCTCGCGTGCGCGCGTCCGCCAGCTCGCGCTGGGCGAGCTCGGCCTCGGCGGCGCGGCGGGCGCTCTCCTCGCGCATCCGCTCGGCTTCGGCCGCGCGGCGGGCGCTCTCCTCGCGGACCCGCTCCGCCTCGGCGCCGAACCAGCCGGCGCCGGTCAGGCCAGCCACTCCGAGCAAGAGGGCGCCGCTCGCCGCGCCCAGGACGAGGCCCGGGCGGCGCCGGATCGCGCGCCGCAGCCGCTCTCCCGCGGTGTAGCGGTAGCAGCGGAGCGGGTCGCCGCGCAGCCAGGCGCGCAGCTCTTGGGCGAAGCGCTCCGCGCTCTCGAGGCGCTGGGCGGGCTCTGGGGCCAGGGCGGCGCGGGCCAGAGCGTCGAGGTCGCGCGGGACGTCGCGCCGGCGCTGGCGCGGGGTCGCGATCTGGCCGCGGATCGTGGCCGTCAGCTTGTTGACCACGCTGGCCCCCTCGATCGGGGGCTTGCCGGTGAGCAGCTCGACCAGGATCGCGCCCAGGGCGAACACGTCGGCGCGGGCGTCGACGCGCTGGCCGTCGGCCTGCTCGGGCGGGAGGTAGCCCAGCGTGCCGAGCACGGTCCCGGCCTGGGTCAGGCCGGCCGCGTCCGGGGGGAGGGGCGCCAGGCTGGTGCGCAGGCGCTCGTCTTCCTCCTCCTGGCCGCGCTCGAGGGCCAGGCCCCAGTCCATCACGAGGACCTCGCCGAAGCCGCCGACCATCACGTTGCTCGGCTTGAGATCGCGGTGGATCACGCCCTCGCTGTGGGCGTAGGCCACCGCTTCGGCGACGGTCGCCAGCACGCTCAGCAGCTCGCCGAGGGGGCCGCCGGGCTCGAGGGCGGGCGGCCCGGCCGCGTGCAGCTCCTTGACCCGCTCGGAGAGGGGCTGGCCCTCGACCACGCGCATCAGCAGGTAGCGCTCGCCGCGCGGGCTGGTGCCGGCCTCGTAGACGGGCGGGATCGCGGGGTGGTCGAGGCGGGCCGTGATCCGCGACTCGCGGGTGAAGCGCTCGAGCGCGGCGTCGTCGGCGCCGGGGAGGACGACCTTCAGCGCGGCGGGGCGGTCGAGGCGGCGGTCGCGGACCCGGTAGACCGCGCCCATGCCGCCCTGGCCGAGCAGCTCACCCCGCTCGAAGGCCACCTCCGCGTGGGGCATGGCCGTGGGGTCGAAGCGCACGGCCGCCAGGTAGGCCTGGGCCGCGGTGAGGCGCGGGTCGCTCACGCGGGCGGGCGATCTACTCCCACTCGATCGTGGCGGGGGGCTTGGACGAGATGTCGTAGCAGACGCGGTTGATCCCGCGGACCTCGTTGATGATCCGGTTGCTGATCTTGCCCAGCAGCTCGTAGTCGACCCGGGCCCAGTCGGCGGTCATGCCGTCGGTCGACTCGACGGCGCGGACCACGCAGGTGTCCTCGTAGGTGCGCTGGTCGCCCATGACGCCCACCGAGCGCACGGGGAGGAGCACGGCGAAGGCCTGCCAGATCCGGGCGTTGAGGCCGGCCTCGGTGAACTCGTGGCGCACGATCGAGTCGGCGCGGCGCAGGACGGCCAGGCGCTCGGGGGTCACCTCGCCCAGGATCCGGATCGCGAGGCCGGGGCCGGGGAAGGGCTGGCGCTCGATCAGGACCTGGGGCAGGTCGAGCTCGCGCGCCAGCTCGCGGACCTCGTCCTTGAAGAGCTGGCGGAGGGGCTCGACGAGCTCGAAGCCGAGCTCCTCGGGCAGGCCGCCCACGTTGTGGTGGCTCTTGATCGTGGCGGTCGGCCCGCCGAAGGCGGCCACGCTCTCGATCACGTCGGGGTAGAGCGTGCCCTGGGCGAGGAAGCGCGCGTCGTCGATCCCCTCGGCGGCCTGCTTGAACACGTCGATGAACACGTGGCCGATCTTCTTGCGCTTCTCCTCGGGGTCGGTCACGCCCGCGAGCTTGTGGAGGAACTGCTCGGCCGCGCGCACGACGCGCAGGCGCTCGCCGAAGCGGGGCGCGAAGGCGGCCTCGACCTCGTCGACCTCGCCTTCGCGCAGGACCGCGTTGTCCACGAAGATGCAGGTCAGGCGCTCGCCGATCGCTTTGTCGACGATCGCGGCGACCACCGCCGAGTCGATCCCGCCCGAGAGCCCGCACACCACCTGGCCCGTGTCGCCGACCTGGGCGCGGATCGTGGCGACGGCCTCGTCGATGAAGCTGGCCATCTTCCAGTCGCCGCTGCAGGCGCAGATGTGGCGGACGAAGTTGCGCACGACCTGCTCGCCGTGGAGCGAGTGGACGACCTCGGGGTGGAACTGGACCCCGAACAGGGGCTTGGTCTCGTGGGCGATCGCGGCGAAGGGGGCGTGGTCGGTGCGGGCCAGCGACTTGAAGGTGCCCTCGACCTCCTCGACCCGGTCGCCGTGGGACATCCACACCGTGGTCTCCATGGGGACGTCGGCGAAGAGGGGGTTGGTCGGGTCGACCTGGGCGTGGGCGCGGCCGAACTCGCGCGACTCGGCGGGCTTCACCTTGCCGCCCAGCTGCTCGACCATGAGCTGCATGCCGTAGCAGATCCCGAGCACGGGCACCCCGAGCTCGAGGATCCCGGGGTCGATCTTGGGCGCGTGCTCGGCGTAGACCGAGGCCGGGCCGCCCGAGAGCACGATCCCCTTGGGCGCGATCTCCTCGACCTGCTCCAGGGTCAGGTCGAAGCGCGCGATCCGGCTGAACACGCCGGCCTCGCGGATCCTGCGCGCGATCAGCTGGGTGTATTGCGACCCGAGGTCGAGGATGAGGATGGTCTCGTGGGACATGGTGTCCTCCGCTGGGGCCTGGGGCCTGAGGGCCGGGATTCTAGAGCCCACCGGCGACGAGGGGCCCTCTCCCCGTCAAGAAGTGGCTCGGGTAGGATTCGGGGCCCAGAGGTGAGACCCATGCGTACGCTCGCGATCGCGCTCCTCTTCCTCGGCTGCTGCGCGCTCCCGCTCAGCGCCGACGACGAGCCCCAGGACGACACCCCCTACCTCGAGGGCGACAAGCAGGTCTGCAAGCAGCCGCCGATGCTGCTCAAGCGGCCCAGCGACTCCTGGCAGTTCGTCGACCTGGAGAAGATGAAGAAGAAGGCGGCCGCCGCGGGGCAGGACGTCTCGACGCCCGCCTGGCAGCAGCTCAAGTTCCGGCTCTACTCGGGCAGCCAACGGGCCAACATCTTCGTCTACGCGCGGATCGACGACGAGGAGCGGGACGAGCCCCTGACGCCCGAGTTCCTGGCCGAGGGCAAGCTGGCCTCGCTCAAGGGCGCCTTCAAGGAGCCCAAGCTCAGCAAGCCCAAGAAGGTGCGCGTGGGGCGGACCGTGGGCGTGATGGTCCAGATCGAGGGCAAGCTGCTGCGGGGGGACAAGGACCACGCCGTGATCGCGGCGACGGCCTTCCGCAGCCAGGACAAGTGCATCCTCGAGGTCCAGCTCGAGTGCAAGCCGGACCAGGTCAAGAAGCTGGGCAAGGAGCTCAAGACCCTGCTCAAGAAGCTCAAGTTCTGAGCGCTCTCGGCCAGGCCCCCAGTCCCCGGCAGATCCTCTGCGTCGGGCGCAACTACGCGGCCCACGCGGCCGAGCTGGGCAACGCGCTGCCCGACGCCGCCGCCCCGCTCCTGTTCTGGAAGCCGGTCGGCTGCCTGGCGCGGGAGGGTGTGTGTCACCTCCCCAGCTGGGCCGAGGGCGAGACGGTGGTCCACTTCGAGGGCGAGATCGCGCTCGTGCTCGGGCGCGACATCGGCCCCGGCACGCCGGACCTGCCCGCGGACCCCTGGGACGCGGTCGGCGGCGTGGCGGCCGGGCTCGACCTCAGCAACCGAACGCTCCAGCAGCTGGAGCCGCAGTGGGTCCGCGCCAAGGGCTTCGCCGACGCTTGCGCCCTGGGTCCCGTCGCGGCGCGGCCCGCTGACCCCGAGGGCCTGTCCGTGGCGACCTGGCTGGGCGAGGAGCAGGCCCAGGCCGGCACCAGCGACCTGCTGCTCTTTCCGCTGCGCGGGCTGCTGCGCTACGTGCACGGCTTCCTGCGCCTCTTCGCGGGCGACGTCATCCTGACGGGGACCCCCGCCGGGGTCGGGCCCGTCGCGCCGGGGCAGCGCCTGCGGGTCGAGGTCGGCGCCGGCGGCGAGACCCTCTCGCGGCTCGAGGTCGAGTTCGCGGCGGGGCCGAAGGTGGGCGCCTTTCCCCGCTGATCAAGCTGACCCCCCCTCGGTCGGCGCGCGAACAACCTTCGGGATCTGGCCGGAGAGCGTGTTCGCTGACGTTCAGGAACCCTGCTGGGCCCGAAGGCGCGCCACCCTCGCTCTAACACCGGGGATGATCCGCAGCGCTGCGCGCCGCGGATCCTCCCCGCCTAGCCCAACCCTCTCGGGGCGGCTACCGTGTTGGCTCGTTCCACCGCAGCCGAGGGCCGCCCGTGAGCACCGAAGAGAAGGTCAGCCAGTGGATCCGCGACGCCGTCAGCCGCGGCGCGAGCGATATCCACTTCGAGCCCGACAAGGGCGGCAAGATGCGCATCAGGGTGCGCGTCGACGGCCTGATCAAGACCGTCGAGACCGGCGGTGACGCGCAGAAGATCCTCTCGCGCCTCAAGATCATGGCGGACCTCGACGTCAACGAGAAGAACGTCCCCCTCGACGGCCGGATCAAGGCCGACAAGTGGGTCTCGGGGCTGACCGGGATCGACCTCCGCATGAGCTCGCTTCCGTGCATGGGCGGCGAGAAGGTCGTGCTGCGCGTCGTCGACAACCGCAAGCTCAACATGAAGCTCGAGGACCTCGGCTTCACCCGCAAGATGCTCAACCGCTACGAGCCGCTGGTGCGCAGCCCGCACGGGCTGATCCTGCACGTGGGCCCGACGGGCAGCGGCAAGACGACCAGCCTCTACGCGATCGTGCAGACGCTCAAGCGGGGCGATATCAACATTCAGACCGCCGAGGACCCGGTCGAGTACGACGTGTTCGGGATCACCCAGACCCCCGTCGACCACGAGCAGGGCTTGAGCTTCCCGCGGGTGCTGCGAGCGCTGCTGCGTCAGGACCCCGACGTGATCCTGGTCGGCGAGATGCGTGACTCCGAGACGGCGGAGATCGCGGTCGAGGCCGCCATGACCGGCCACCTCGTGCTCTCGACCCTGCACACCAACGACGCGGTCGGCACGGTCGTGCGCCTGCTCGACATGGGCGTGGCGCCCTTCTGTATCGCCTACGCCCTGCGCTGCGTGATCAGCCAGCGCTTCGTGCGCCGGTTGTGCGAGAAGTGCAAGGTCAAGTCGCAGCCGGACGCCGCCTCGCAGAAGATCATGGGCAGCAACCGGCCGATCTATAAGGCCAAGGGCTGCTCGGCCTGCGGGAAGCAGGGCTACAAGGGCCGCGTCCCGCTCTTCGAGTTCCTGCCGAGCAGCCCCGCGCTGCGCAAGGCGGTCTACGGCGCCGTCACGCCGGACGGGCTGAACCGGGTCGCGCGGGCCAACGGTCTGATCACGCTCTGGGAGGACGGTCTCGACAAGGTGTGGTCGGGAGTGACCGGGCTGAGCGAGGTGGTCCGCGTCGTCAAGGGCGACGAGGCGATGCGCAAGGTCCAGGCGCTTCAGGAGAGCGCGACGGTGCCTCAGCCGCGGCAGGCAGCTCCCGGCCAGCCCGCGCGCCGGCCGCCTCCGGGCGGCCCGCCGCGGCGGCCCTCAGCGCGTCGGCGCTAAGGGGGCGCAGCTCCAGGGGTGAGCTTTCCCAAGCGGGAGCTGCGGCGGGCCTACGACCGGGACGCCGTGGGCTACGACGAGCGCTTCGCCGAGCTGCAGCGGGTCAAGTACGCGGCGCTGCTGGACGAGGTCGAGCTCGACCCGGGCGCGCTGGTGCTCGACCTGGGCGGCGGGAGCGGGCTCCTGCTCGCGGCCTTGGCGGAGCGGGTGAGCCTGGAGCGGCCGCCGCTCCTGCTGGACCTCTCGGCGGGAATGCTGCGAGAGGCGCGCGGGCGGCGCTGTCGGCGCGCCCAGGCGGACGCCGAGTCGCTCCCGCTCCGCTCGGGCTGCGTCGACATCGCGTTCGCGGTGACCTCTCTCTTGGGGACGCGCTCTCAGGTCCTGAGCGCGCTCCTCGAGGCGCGACGGGTCCTGCGCGCAGGGGGCACCCTCGCCTTCAGCCTGCTCACGAGCGAGACCTGGGAGGGGCTGAGCGACGACCTGGCGGCCTGCGGGCTGGAGCTGCGCGCGGGTCCGCTCGGCTGCGGCCAGGACACGGGCTACGTCGTCGGCGTGCTTTAGCGGAGGCGCGGTGCTAGCGTTCCCCTTGTGGAGCCGCTGCGCGTCGTCCTGGTCGAGCAGAACCCCGAGGTGGGAGCCCTCCTGCGGGCCGGGCTCGGCACCGGAATGGTCCACCCCCTGGGCGACGCCGCGCCCGAGGTGGTCCAGGTCGGGACCCTCGGCGAGGCGCTCGAGGAGCTGGGCGCGCGCCCGGACCTGGTCCTGGTGGGAGACGACCCGGGCGTCGAGCAGCTGGAGGCGATCCGGCGCCTGACGCGGGCGGCGCCCGCGATCCCGGTGCTGGTGTGGACGACCCGCGACGAGCGCCAGCGCGCGCTCGAGGCCGTCCGCCTCGGGGCGCGCGACTGGCTCGTGCGCGCGGAGCTGCCGCCCAAGGCCCTGTGGCGGGTGATCTGCTACGCCGTCGAGCACCAGCGCGCCTGGCGACGGCAGGGCGAGCTCCTGCAGCGGCTGCAGGCCACGCAGCGCCTGGAGACCATGGGCGCGCTGGCGGGCGCGGTCGTGCACGACCTCAACAACCTGCTCAGCGTGGTCTCGGCCAACGCGAGCCTGGTCCGACTCGAGGTCGAGGACGCCCGGCTCCACGCGCGCCTGGAGCAGATCCAGGCCGCCGCGCAGCGGGCCGGGGAGCTGACGCGCCAGCTGCTCGACTATGCGCGGGACGTGCCGCCCGCGCCGCAGCCGGTCCACCTCAGCGACGTGACCGGCGAGGTGGTCGGGCTGCTCGAGGCCTTCCTGCGTCCCCTCGCGATCGAGGTCGAGCTGCGGCCCGACCTGCCCGCGATCGAGGCCGACTCGGGTCGCCTGCAGCAGGTGGTGCTGAACCTCGTCACCAACGCCGTCGAGGCGGCCGGCGCCGAGGGGCGCGTGCGGGTCAGCACGGGCGTGATCGAGCTCAGCCCGGAGCAGCTCGGCACCTGCCGCGTCCGGCCCGAGGGCGAGGAGCCCGCGGGCGGTGAGCACGTCTACGTGCTCGTCGAGGACGACGGGCCTGGCCTCGCCCCCGAGGCGCTCAACAAGATCTTCGACCCCTTCTTCACGACCAAGGGCGGCGCGCGCGGGCTGGGGCTGGCCGCCGTGGAGTGGATCGTGCGCTCGCAGGGCGGCGCCCTGTGCGTCGACTCCAGCCCGGGCCAGGGCGCCAAGTTCCGGGTCGCGTTCCCCGCGCGGCCCGGGCTCTCGGTCTCGAGCCCGAGCGTGGCGACCGACACGGACCGCTGGCGGGCCGCGGCCGAGGTGCTCGTGGTCGAAGAGGACGCGGCGGTGCTCGAGACCTTCCGCGCCCTGCTCACGCGCCTGGGCTGCCTGGCGCATCTCACGCGGGGGGTCGACGACGCGCTGGAGGTGCTCGGGCGGCGGCGCAAGATCCAAGCGATCTACCTGGCGGGCCGCCAGCTGGCGGGCGCGGCTCCCCTGCTCGAGGCCGGCTTGCCGGTGGTGGTGTGCAGCAACGACGCCGAGGACGGGGCGCGCTCCCTGCCCAAGCCCTTCACCTATCAGGAGCTCAAGCGCTCGCTCAAGGACGTGCTGGGCTGATCAGCCGGTGAGGCGCGACTCGCGCTCCTCCATGGCGGCGATCGCGCGCTCGACGGCGGCGACCCCGTCCTGGCGCACGTCGACGCTCAGCGCCTGGCGCCAGCGGCGCGCGCCAGGGACGCCCGCGAAGAGGTTGAGCGGGCCGCGGAGCAGGACCTGCCAGCCGGCTCCCAGCTCGCGCCAGCGGGCCAGCCAAGGGAGGAGCGCGCGCGCGGCCTCGCTTCGGCTCGGCGGCGGCGGGGCGGGGCGCCCGGGGTAGAAGCGCTGGTCGAAGCCGGCGAGCTGGTAGGGGTCGTTGATCACGCCGCGCCCGATCATGACCGCGTCGACGTGTTCGAGGTGGCTCGCGACGGCCTCGGCGCCGCTGATCCCGCCGTTGATCTCGACGTAGAGCTGGGGGTGTTCGCGCTTGAGCCGGTAGACGTCCTCGTAGCGCAGCGGCGGGATCGTGCGGTTCTCCTTGGGGCTGAGCCCCGAGAGCCAGGCCTTGCGGGCGTGGACCGTGAAGCGGTCGGCGCCTGCCTCGGCGACGATCCGCACGAAGCGCTCCATGTCCTCGTAGCTGTCGATGTCGTCGATCCCGATCCGGTGCTTGACCGTGACCGGGACCTCGACCGCGGCGCGCATGGCCTCCACACAGCGGGCCACGACCTCGGGGCGCGCCATGAGCGAGGCGCCGAAGCTGCCCTCCTTGACCCGGCTGCTGGGGCAGCCCACGTTGAGGTTGATCTCGTCGTAGCCGTAGTCGACGCCGATCCGGGCGCACTCGGCCACCTGGGCGGGGTCGTCCCCGCCGAGCTGGAGCGCGCAGGGCTGCTCGAACTCGCGGTCCCAGCCGAGGGCGCGCGCGCGGTCCCCGTGGATCAGGGTCGTGACCGGGATCATCTCGGTGTAGAGCAGGGTCCGCTTGCTCAGCAGCCGCAGGAACACCCGAAAGAAGCGGTCGGTGGTGTCCATCATGGGCGCCACGCTGACCGGGTAGTCGGCGCCGCGCCGGACGTCTGCGGGCGAGCTCATGGTCCCGCGAGCTTGCTGGCGCGGGCGGGGAGCGTCAAGCATCGCGCAGATCAGCGCCCTGCTACGCTCCCGTGTATCCCGTGCCCCTGTTAGCATTTGGGGCCCTGCCCTGGCTCGGGTGGCAGGGAGAGGGAGGGAGCATGTCTAGCCGCGCGCTCGGGATCGGTCTCTTGGTCGGGGTCACCTTCCTGGCCCCTTGCGTGTCCCTGCCAGGGCCCTGCTCGCTGCTGTGCGCGCCCGCCCTGGCCCAGGACGACATGCCGGTCGAGGTCGACACCACCTTCGAGCGCAAGACCTCGGTCTCTCGCTTCTGGATCATCTACGTCGGCGGCGACCAGTCCTACCGCATGACCAACAAGGTCCACCAGCGCTATCAGCGCCTGTGGCCCTTCCTCAGCCGCGGGACCAAGATCCACCTGGTGACCAAGAAGGGCTGGATCACCACCATGCAGCGCGGCTGGAAGACGCGCGGCAAGACCGACACGGAGGGCGTGATCAAGAAGATCCGCTCCTGCCAGGAGGGCGACCGGGTCGAGATCGACGGGCGCGAGCACCTCTTCTTGCGGGCCAGCGAGACCCACATGTCGGCCGCGCCCAAGCTGCCCGGTGAGGCGGGCTTCGGCGACGAGCGCAAGTTCCTGATCACCTCGGTGCGCAACTTCAAGGTCCTCGACAAGCGCCAGACGACGACCGAGCAGCCCCTCGGCCCCGACACCCTCGACGTGTTCAAGGTCGCGGTCGGCGACACGGTCGCCGTGTTCATGGGCAAGGATGAGAAGCCGCTGACGGGGGCCTTCTCGAAGCTGGGCCCCAAGGCGGCCGAGCTGCGCGAGTGGACCTCGGAGGGCTGGGGCGGGAGCCGCCGGCTCCTGCGCCGTCAGGTGACCAAGGTTCGCCACGTCCCGCTCGAGCGCAAGGACTCCTTCGAGCTGCGGGGCGGAAAGCTCGAGCTCACGGTCGAGCACTACCGCCGCTCGGTCGAGGGGCCAATGGAGATCAAGGTCTCGGTCGTCCACGACGTGCCGAGCAAGATCATGACGGGGCTCCGGCTGCGCATGAACCTCAGCGAGGCGGTCGGTTCGGCCAGCACCCCCGACGCCGAGGAGATCACGCTCGTCCCCGCGCTCTTCGCGGGCGAGCGCCACCGCATCTCCCACACCGTGATCCACAGCCGCTACAGCGACGTGCTGGTGCGCCCCGAAGAGAGCAAGCTGCTCGACTTCAGCGACCCGCAGGCGATGCCTCAGGTCCTGCGGCAGATCGACCTCGGGCCAGAGCTCGGCTTCCTGACGCAGCTCTACGTGGGGGTCGGCTCGACCAAGGAGCCCAGGGTGCTCGGGCTGCTGATCAACCGCGCCCTCTACCCGCCGACCCGCGCGGACGAGGTCCCCGAGGAGCACGCGCGCGCGGCGCGCAAGGGCCTGCAGGCCGCGGGTCAGGACGCGGTCCAAATGATCCTCGACCAGATCGAGGTCACCGCGAAGAAGCTCAAGCTCGTGGCCCTCGTCAGCGGGGAGCTGCGCGACGACGTCCTGCCCGAGTCGATCCCGGCCGAGGAGCACCGCCAGAGCCTGATCAAGCTGCTCGGCCGCCTGCGGGGGGCGGTGAGCGAGGAGACGGCCCAGCGCCTGTTCAACATCAGCGTCCAGCAGCCGGCCTTGACCAAGGCCGTCGAGCGGGCCTTCGCCTTCCAGCCCGAGCACGCGGCCGGGGTCCTGCTCTCGGAGGCGGTCCCCCGCGACGGGGAGGGCTTCAAGGAGCGCGAGGAGCGCGCCAACACCCTCCTGCACGACCTGGCCGACAAGGTGATCGACCTCCTCCCGCCGCTCGTGGCCAAGCGGGGCGCGCCCGTCGAGGAGCTGCGCCAGGCGATCGTGGCCCACGGCAACGACGACCCGGGCAAGGCGGTCGACGTCGCGCTGCGCCTGGCCCGCGAAGGCGTGAAGGCTCTGCGGCGCCAGGCCTACGAGGAGAAGGTCAAGGAGGCCAGGGAGCTGCGCAAGAAGCTCGAGTGGGAGAAGTCGCTGCGCCTGCTGGAGGAGGTCCTCAAGGCTCAGCCGAACCACAAGGAGGCGAACGCGCTCCTCGGCTCGGTCCAGGTCGGGCTGGCCAACTCGCTGGCGGCCCGCGGATACCGCGGCGACGCGATCGAGATGCTGGAGCGGGCGGTCAAGGCCAAGGAGCCCGCGGCGAGGAAGCCGCTGGGCCGGCTCTTGCTCGAGGTCCTGCGCGAGGAGTGCGAGGGCGTGATCCTGCGCAAGGCTCCGCAGGTCGGCGCGAACAAGATCGCGACCGTGACCCCCGCTACGCGCTACCCGGGCAAGTCGGCGAAGAAGCCCGGCTGGATCGAGGTCGACACGGGCTCGACGGCCGCATACGTGCAGGCGGACTCGGCGCGCGTCGAGAACGGCACCGCGGTCTTCTCGCCGACGGCGCCCGAAGCTCGCGTCGCCGCCCTGGCTGCGCGCGCGCGGGAGCTGGAGCCGAACCTCGCTGCCCCAGCCGACAAGGCGCTGGGGACCTTCCTCGCCGGCCTGGCAGAGGCCGAATACAACCTCGGCAACTACAGCAAGGCCTACGGCCTGCTGAGCGAGCGCGTGGCGGAGCTCGCGCCCGACGAGCCGCGCCTCTCGCTCAAGAGCCGGGCCTGGCTCTTCGCCAACCTGTGGCTGATCCTGGGGACCCTGGTAGCCCTGGGCGGTGGCGGCGGCGTCCTCTACTGGCTGATCCAGCGGGAGCAGGAGCGGAAGGCCAGGAACGAGGCGGGCGACGGGACGCTCGAGATCGACCTCTTCGGCGGGCAGGACTACGGCACCGTGGACCTCGCGCCGGACGACATGGTCCCCTACCAGGAGGACCTGCCCGCCGGCGGCGGCGGCCTCAGCGTCGGGCCCGGCTAGTGCGGCAGCTCTTGGGGATCCCCGTCGTGGACGGGGTCGTGATCGCCGAAGCGCTCGTGCTCGACGCCGAGAAGTATCGGCTCCCGGCGCAGCGCCCCACGCGCCCAGGGGATCCGGCGGATCCGCAGCGCGTCGCCGACGAGCGCGCGCGCTATCGCGAAGCGGTCGAGAAGGCCAAGGTCGAGGTCGAGGCGCGCGCCGAGGACCTCGCGAGCGAGGCCGCGGCCGCAGCGATCCTGATGGTCCAGCGGGGGCTCCTCGACGAGGAGGCCTTTCACCAGGACGTCGAGGAGCAGATCGCGGCCGGCTTCGGCGCCGAGCAAGCGGTCAGCAAGGTGGTCAACACCAAGCGGAAGCAGTTCCGCCAGCAGGAGTTCACCCTCAGGCTCCTCCCCGACCTCGACGACCTCGAGCAGACCTTGATCGTTCAGCTCCTCGGCGAGGAGCGCGAGACGCTCAAGGACCTCACCGCGGAGGTGATCGTCATCGCGCGTGACCTGACGCCCAGCCAGACGATGAGCCTCCCGCTCGAGTTCGTGAAGGGCTTCGCGACCGACCAGGGCGGCAAGACGAGCCACACCGCGATCCTGGCCCAGAGTCAGGGCGTGCCGGCGGTCGTCGGCTTGGGGCGAGTGACCGACATCGTCACGGGCGGCGAGCTCGTGATCCTCGACGGTCGCTCGGGCAAGGTCATCGTCGACCCCGACGAGCGCACGCTCCACCGCTACCGCGAGCGGCGCAAGTCGATCCTGCAGCTGCAGAAGGAGCTCGAGGAGCTCAAGGCGCTCCCCGCTCAGACCCTCGACGGGCACCGGATCCGGCTCTTCGCCAACATCGGCTCCCCGGACGAGATCGCGCTCGCGATTCGCTCCGGCGCCGAAGGAATCGGTCTCTACCGGACCGAGTTCCTCTACAGCCAGGAGGAGCCCGACCCGAGCGAAGACGTCCACTTCGCCGCCTACTCGCGCGCGATCGAGCTGCTCGAGGGGAGGCCGCTCGTGATCCGCACCTTGGACCTCGGCGCGGACAAGTTCACCCCCGCGGGGCTGGGCTTCGAGGCGAACCCTTTCCTGGGCTGCCGCTCGATTCGCTACTGCCTGATGGAGCGCGAGGACGTCTTTTGGCGGCAGCTGCGCGCGATCCTGCGCGCCTCCGCCCGCGGCGACGTGCGCTTGATGCTGCCCATGGTCTCGAGCCTCGAAGAGCTGGTGCGAGCCAAGGAGCTGATCGAGGACGTCAAGGCCGAGCTGCGCTCCGAGGGGCAGGCCTTCCGGGAGGACATTCCGGTCGGGATCATGATCGAGGTCCCCTCGGCGGCGCTCGTGGCGGACCTCCTCGCGAGCGAGGCGGACTTCTTCAGCATCGGCACCAACGACCTCGTGCAATACGTGCTGGCCGTGGATCGCGTCAATCAGAAGGTGCAGGAGCTCTATCAGCCGGCGCACCCGGCGGTGTTTCGGCTCCTGCTGCAGACCGTCGAGGCGGCGCGGCGCAACAAGATCCCCGTGAGCATTTGCGGCGAGCTCTCCGGCGAGCCCGAGTTCACACTGCCCTTGCTCGGGCTGGGGCTGCGAGACCTCTCGATGGCGCCGAGCCTCATCCCCAAGATCAAGCGCTTCATCCGCTCGATCACGGCCATCGAGGCGGGGCGGGTCGTCGACGAGGTGCTCAAGCACAGCGCAGCGACCCAGACGGCGGCCTACCTGGTCGAGAAGGCCCGCGACCTGGACCCCGAGTTCTTTGACTAGAACCAAGTCGCTGCAATCAAGAGGCTTAGGCGGGTCTTTCGCTCAACCCTGCTCGCTTCGTAGTTCCTGTGGCGGCGGACGAAGGGCTAGCAAGGGCGTGGTTGAGCGGGTGGCCGATCGAGGCCTTCACGAAGGACGTCCATGCCGGGCGACCTCGGGGTCTACTTCAAGGGACGTGAAGAACTTGCGGCCCTCGGGAGAGGTGAGTATAGTCCCCCGCGAAGGGGCGTTAGGGTCGTTTCGAGCGGCTCTACGGGGGACGAGGACGGTTGGGTGGAGATCTCCTCCCGTGCGACAACTGAGCTACTGAAGCGCGCGGACACTTTAATCGTGACTGCAATCGCGCGTGTGTCGTGCTTGACCGTCCCTGCCTTCAATCGCCCGCTGCAGGAAAGCGTTACGGGGGAGGACCACCGTGTTCGGTAGGAGTAAGCGCATTCTCGCGCTCGACATCGGCTCCAGCGAGATCAAGGCGCTGGAAGTCGCCGATTCCGGCGGCGGGATCAGCATCCACAACTACGCCTGCACCAAGATCGGTAATCAAAACGAGACGATCTACGCGATCAAGGAGATCATCCGGCGGAGCAACTTCAAGACGAAGCGCTCCGTCACCTCGGTCTCTGGTCGTTCGGTGATCGTGCGCTACGTCACCATGGCGCAGATGCCGGAGCAGGACCTGCGCCACGCGATCCGCTTCGAGGCGGACAAGTACATCCCCTTCGAGGTCGACGAGGTCCAAATGGACACGCAGATCCTCGAGGACCAGGTCGGCGACGGCAGCCAGCCCGAGATGAAGGTGCTGCTCGTCGCTGTGCGCAAGAACCTGATCGAGGAGCACCTGCACCTCCTGCAGGAGGCGGGGCTCCAGTCGGCGATCATCGACGTCGACGCCTTCGCGCTCGGCAACGCCTTCGAGCTGCGCGCTCGTCAGAGCGGCGGCTTGAGCCCTGAGAAGGTCGTCGCGCTGATCGATATCGGCGCCAACAAGACCAATATCAATATCCTGAAGGGGAGCATCTCCTACTTCACCCGCGAGGTCTACCTGGCCGGCAACGACTTCACCGAGGCCGTGTCGCGCAAGTTCAACCTCGACACCCAGGAGGCCGAGCGCCTCAAGTGCCGGCCTGACGACCAGGCTGGCGAGGTCGAGGAGGCGATCCTGCCGACCCTCGACGACCTGGGCAACGAGATCCAGCTCTCCTTCGACTACTTCGAGAACCAGTTCGATCGCGTCGTCGAGGAGGTCTACATCTCGGGTGGCTCGGCTCAGCTGCCGGGTCTGCAGCGCGCCTTCGAGGGCGCCTTCGAGAAGAGCGTCGTGTTCTGGAACCCGCTCGAGACCATCGAGGTCAAGCCGGGGATCGACGTCAAGACGCTGAACCAGTATGCCGGGCAGCTGGCCGTGGCCGTCGGTCTCGCCAGCCGCGTTAGGAAGTGGTAGCCATGCTCGCCATGATCGAGATCAACCTCCTCCCGGCGGAGTTCCGTCCCCGCGAGAAGACCAACCTCGGGTTGATCGCCACGGTGGCCTGCGGACTGCTGGTGTTCGGCGGCGTGGCCATGTATGGCTTCGACCAGAACAGCAAGCTGGCTTCGCTCGACACCGAGTACGACAGCTTGACCAAGACCAAGACCGAGCTGGACCGCAAGGTGAAGTACATCCGCGACCTCGAGAAGCGGATCGCCCAGCAGAAGAGCCGTCAAGAGACGATCATCGAGATCTCCCAGTCGAAGATCATGTGGTCGCTCAAGCTCCAGCAGTTCAGTCAGATCATGCAGGACTTCCCTGGGTTCTGGATCCAGCGCCTCGTGCTGACCAAGACCAAGGCGGGTCAGGCGATCCGCATGGAGTGTTCGGCCACGGGCAGCAGCCTGCGTGAGATCGCGCGCTTCCGCGACGCGATCAAGAACGACCCGAACTTCTACTACCACTTCGCGTCGCTCGAGAGCGGCGAGGTGGTGATCGAACCCCTCGAGCCGGGGCTCAACTTCAGCGAGCGGATGGACTTCACGATCGATCTGCCGCTGCGCAAGCCCGTCGTTGCCAAGAAGAAGAAGAAGTAGCTGTGAATAAGGAAACGCAAGTCGTCCTGATCACTGGCCTGGTGTTCGTCGTCATGACGGGCATCGCGCTCTACTACGTGAACGGACGCATCGAGGCGCGCAAGGCTCGCGAGCAGGACATCGCGACGATCAAGCAGGACATCGCCAAGGCGGAGTCCGTGATCGCCAAGAAGGAGGAGCTCGAGAAGGAGCTCGACTCCCTCGAGCGCAACCTGAGCCACTACATCACGATCCTGCCCAGCCCTGAGGTCGCCACCAAGGAGAGCCTCATGCGCCTGGTCCAGGAGAAGTGCGAGCGGAGCCAGTTCGTGCTCGAGCGCTTCGTCCTGAACGACGCCAAGGCCGCGGCCCGCGGCGCCAAGGCGCCGAAGAAGAAGAAGGACGGCGGCGGCTTCCAGGAGATCGGGCTGACCCTCGACGCCAACGGCACCTACGAGCAGTTCCTGCGCTTCTTGAACTCGCTCGAGCGCCACGAGAGCTTCCTGCGCGTGAACACCTTCCGGTGCGAGGCGGAGCCCAAGCCCAGGATCAACGAGGAGGACGGCACGGTTAGCTGGCCTCTGACGATCTCGCTCAACCTCTCCACCTTCCGCTACGAGGCGGGGAAGTAGGACGACCATGACGCGCTTCAATCTCCCTGCTGCCGTTCTGCTGGGCGCCCTGAGCTGCGGCTCGGCCTTCGCCCAGGACGAGCCCTCGGAGCCCGCCAAGCGGCAGGTCCTGATCACCAAGCTCTTCGAGGCGAACAAGAAGGAGTCGTGGAAGGAGGTCATCAGCAACTTCCTGGAGCTGGAGAACCTCCCCAACGCGAAGATCGACGATCGCCTCCTGTTCATGAAGGCGCGCGCCCACCTCGCGCTCAAGGAGGACCAGCTCGCGAGCGACGCGCTCGAGCGGCTCCTCGCAGAGCATGACGACCACGTCGAGGGCCTCTATCTCCTGGCGCAGATCAAGGCCAAGAGCGACTCGGCCGCCGAGCGTGAGCGGGCCAAGGACCTGCTGCTGCTCTCGGCCCGGGCGGGGCGCTTCGTCCTGCGCGACATCAACTCAGCTGAGGGCCAGACCTCGTTCAAGCACCTGCTCAAGGACCCGGGCTTCATCCTGAAGGTCATGAACGCGAGCAACGAGTTCACCGTCTCGGCGAGCAACCTGCGCAACCCCTTCCAGAGCCCGATCCGCGAGGTCGAGGAGGGCGCCGAGGAGGGCACCGAGACCCAGGTCGTGGCCGTGGTCCCCGAGCGCCTCAAGCGTCTCGAGGAGCAGGTCGAGCAGCTCTTCCGTGACATCAACACCCTGGCCGAGAAGCGCCAGGTCGACGAGCTGATCTCCAAGTTCCAGGATCTGCGGAACCTGATGGCCGAGTACGGCTCGGACGGCTCGGAGATGGTCCGTAAGAAGATGGAGAAGTGGAAGCAGCGCTTGGCCTCGTTCGGCGAGGTGTTGCTCTCGATCCAGCTCCAGATCTACATCCAGGAGGGTAACCAGCACCTCCGCGCGATGGCGGAGTCGATCAAGCGGGACGAGTACGACCTCGCCCTCGAGCGCTTCGAGCAGATCAAGGAGCTCAAGGACCAGATGCTCAACGAGGAGCGCGAGGTGTTCCACCGGAACGCCGAGGCCCTCTTCCTGCGCGGTAAGGCGCTCGCGGACCGCGCGGCGCGCCTGAAGCGGATCTCCGAGTTCGATCTGCGGGTCGAGGGGATCGTGGTCGCGCCGCCCAACGACGAGCAGGCCAAGGACAGCGCGATCATCAACGATCGAATCTACTACGAGGGCGACGCGGTGATCGATCTCCAGACGGAGGAAGAGATTCCGGACCTCTTCGTGGTTGAGATCATCCGCTCAACGGTTAGATTTCGCTACCAAGACACGGAGTTCGTCCGCGAACTTCAGCAGGAAAAAGCCAAGTAAGCAAGTAACACAGCAAAGCTCTCCGGTCGATTTGGTCGTAGGGCAGAGCGATACTTGCTAGGACTATTCCAAGTTACGAATCAAGTTTCGAAACACGTGTGGGGGAACGGAGAGAGCCCTAGCTGGACTCTCTCCTCGGAGCGCCCAGGAATCTGAACTGGGCACTCCTTGGCGTCGCAAGCAGCGGCGCTAGGACGAAACCAAGGGGGAAGCATGAAGATGCGCCACTTCGTGGCCGGTCTGGCCACGTGCTTCGCGCTCGCAACGAGCGCGAGCGCGCAAGATGACCAGCCCAGCCAATACCTCGGAACGGAGCGACGGCTCCAAACGATGAGGATCAACGTCGACGTCGAGGGCGTCGACCTGGCCGACGTGATGGAGCAGATCGGCCAGAAGGTCGGGCGCAACATCCTCGTCGATCCCAACGTGCAAGAGACCGTGACGGTCTCCTTGCGCGAGATTCCCTGGCGGGAGGCGGTCGACGTCATCGCGAAGATGACTCGCTGCGAGGTCGAGGAGCGTCCTGGAGACATTCTCCTGCTCACGCAGCCGCCCAAGGTCACGATCCAGTTCACGGACGCCAACGTGCGCACCGTGCTGCAGCTGCTCGCGGCCTACTCCGGCAAGAACATCATCATCTCGCCGCAGGTGACGGGCGACGTGACCCTGGACCTCAAGGAGGTTCACTGGCTGCGCGCTCTGCACGCGATCGTCAAGACCGTCGGCGACTACGAGGTCGTCGAGGAGACCGACGATCTGCTGCGCGTGGTGACGCGGAGCTCGATCGAGCAGCAGCTCGAGACCGTCGTGTTCAAGCTGAAGTTCGTGCGTCCTCCCGCGACCTACCGGGCAATTCCCCCGGCGAGCACGGGTCAGGCTGGCGCCGGCCAGGGCAACCAGGCCTCGGCCTCGGTCTTTATCGGCAGCGTCCAGAACGTGGCCGCGGCGTCGATCAACGAGACCTTCACGCTCTTCCGCTCGCTGCAGGCCGTCGTCCAGAACTCCGGGATCACCGGCGCGACGCTCGAATACGACGACCAGACGAACTCGTTCATCGTCACGGCGACCAAGCCGCTCTTGAACCAGCTCGAGAAGATCATTCAGAAGGTCGATGTCCGTCCTTCGCAGATCTACACCGAGGTCAAGTTCGTCTCGACCCGGGACAACAACAACCAGAACTACGGCCTCGAGTTCAGCGAAGGCTCGAGCGACCGCGGCCTGCGCTGGTCGAACCAGCAGCACGGTCCCTTCCCTCAGCAGGACTTGACCTTCTTCCCTGGGCCCAACCCGCTGATCAACTCGCTCAGCGGCGGGCTCCTCGGCAACGACCCGCGCCAGTTCACCCCAATCCAGCAGGCGACTAACTTCCAGCAAGGTCAGCTTCAGCTGCTGCAGACGACGGTCCCCGCGGGCAACCTGCCCTTCCTGATCGGTGAGGGCGGCGACCTCTTCAACGAGCAGCTCTCGATCCCCGCGCTGCTGAACTTCTCGCAGTTCAACGTCGTCCTGAACCTGATCGATCGTGACGACCGCTCGCGCACCATTCAGTCGCCTTCGCTCTTCATGCTCGACAACCAGGACGCCGTGATCTTCGTCGGCGACCAGGTTCCCTACGCCGAGTTCGAGACGACTCAGGACGCGAGCGGTAACGTTCAGGCCGAGATTCGTGAGGGCGCGCGTTCGCCGGTCGCGATTGGCTTCTCGCTCTTCGTGCAGCCCCACGTCGTCCCCGACGAGGACCGGGTCGCCATGACGGTGATCCCCCGGGTCAACGACCTGGTCGGCACCACGTCGTCGATCCCCGGCTTCGAGCGCTTCGCGTTCGGCTTCAACAACCTGGAGCTGAACCTGCCGCGCACCCGCGAGCAGGCCCTCGTGACTCACGTCATGCTCGAGGACACCCAGACCGCGGTCCTCGGCGGCCTGCTGACGGAGGTCGACACCGAGATCATCAAGCGGGTGCCGATCCTCTCGAGCATTCCGATCCTCGGCAACATCTTCACCAACACGCAGACCAACAAGCGGGTCGAGAACCTCACGATCTTCATCACGCCGACGATCATTCGTCAGCGCAAGACCGTCGACTCGATCTTCCTGCGTGCGACCAAGCGCCTCGAGAAGGCTGATTACTTCTATCAGAAGTACGAGAAGCCGAGCTTCGAGGACGACGAGGCTGACGAGGACGAGGACGAGTAATCCTCTCCCCCTCTAGCCGTCCCCACAGAGACGCCCCGCCATGCCTCTCCAGGCGCGCGGGGCGTCTCGCGTGTGGGCTGGTATCCTCCTTCCCGACAACTTCGAGGCAGCCATACTCGCCTCCTCGATCGGTCATGGACATGACCGCTGACCCAACGCACAGGAGCAAACACGCGTGACCAAGCGCATGTTGATCAACGTCGCCCAGGCCGAAGAGGCGCGCCTCGCCATGGTCGAGGACGACCTCCTCTCCGAGCTCTACGTCGAGCGGAACACCGAAGAGAAGTACCTCGGCAACATCTACAAGGGCCGGATCGCCAACATCGAGCCCAGCATTCAGGCCGCCTTCGTCGACTTCGGGAGGGAGGTGAACGGCTTCCTGCACGTCAGCGACGTCATGCCTGCCTATGGCAGGAGCGAGGGCGAGCGTCAGGACATCAGCGAGGTGCTCTCGCGGGGGCAGGAGGTCCTCGTCCAGATCACCAAGGACCAGATCCGCTCGAAGGTCCCCACCCTGACGACCTACATCAGCTTGCCGGGTCGCTACCTCGTGCTGATGCCGAGCATCAGCAAGTGCGGCGTGAGCAAGAAGATCACGAGCGAGGAGGAGCGCAACAAGCTGCGGGCCCTGCTGAAGGAGCTCAATCCGCCCGCTGGCATGGGCTACATCATTCGCACGGCTGGTATCGACCGGACCCGGGAAGAGCTGGCTCGCGACCTCGACTACTTGCTCAACCTCTGGAAGGCGATCCTGCGCAAGGTCAAGGGGCAGGAGTCCCCGGCCACGATCTACAAGGAGACCGACCTGGTGATTCGCTCGATCCGAGACCTCTTCACGGGGGACATCGACGAGACGATCATCGACGACTACGAGGTCTACACCCGCGCCAAGGAGTTCCTCAAGGCGGTCATGCCCCGTCACGAGGACTCGGTGAAGTTCTATCCGGGGCCTACGCCGCTCTTCCACAAGTACAACGTCGAGCGCCAGATCGAGGGCCTGCAGGCTCGTCGCGTTCCGCTGAAGTCGGGCGGTTCGCTCGTGATCGAGCAGACCGAGGCGCTGGTCGCGATCGACGTCAACTCGGGCAAGTTCAAGGGCGAGAAGAACCTCGAGGAGACCGCCTACCGGACCAATCGCGAGGCGGCGGCGGAGATCGCCCGCCAGGTCCGGCTGCGCGACCTCGGCGGCCTGATCGTGTGCGACTTCATCGACATGCGGGACTCACGCCATCGCACGCAGGTCGAGCGGCTGCTCCGTAGTCACCTGCGTCGCGACCGCGCGCGGGTTCGGGTCGCGCGGATGTCTCGCTTCTCCCTGATCGAAATGACCCGTCAGAGGGTGCGGGAGAGCCTCAAGCGGACCACCTACGAGCAATGTCCGACCTGTCAGGGAACGGGCTACATCAAGACCATCGAGTCGACGGCGCTCGAGGTCCTGCGAGAGATCCAGCTCCACCTCGTGGACCACCCCAACTCCGGGGTCACGGTGGTGGTCAGCGGTCCGGTCGCGGAGTATCTCCGCACTCGGAAGCAGGGCGCCATCGATCAGATCGCCGAGCGCTTCAGCCAGGAGGTCGTCTTGCACGCTTCGAAGGACTTCCGGCGGGAGCAGTACAAGCTCAGCTGAACGAGATCACAGGGGTTGCGCACCTCGCGGCGACTTATCTCCTTTGTTTCCAGCGAATCAGCGACTCAAAGGCCCGACCGACAGAATTCGGAATCCCTAGGTTGGATGCAACATGGGTGCGCTGGGCTCGTCTATCCCCACGTAGGCCCTTGGGCCCTTAGGGAAGCGGAGCCACAACCCATGTGGAGCGTTGACATCCTCCGGCGTCGAGCGCTACATTCCACCTCCCCAAATTCTTGGGCTGACATACCTTGGGTAAAGAGCACGGGTTGCGAGGGGGTCCCTGAACCCCTCGCGTGTCTTGCTCCACCCCCCGCCCCCTCAGCTGACGGGTCCATCCGTCCTTAGAGGTCGAGCCTTGCGAAGTGACCGCCCTTCCTTCCGCGCCTTCACCTTGATCGAGCTCCTGATCGTGATCGCGATCATCGCCGTTCTCTCGACGGTGCTCATGACTGCCCTGAGCGGGGCCAAGAGGCGCACCCAGATCGCCGTGGCGAAGAGCCAGATCACGGCCCTCAAGGCTGCTCTGGCCAACTACAAGTCCGACATGGGGCGCTTCCCGCGTCGAGTGCAGCGCCCGACGAGCGCCACGGACGCCACCGCCTACAACGACGACTGCGTGGCCATGTATGCCGCGCTGCGCAACAAGCCGACCCTCGCGGCGGGCGGCGGGCAGAACTCGCCCTACGTCGACGACTGGAAGGCCGAGTACGTCGGCTGGGTCACCGATCTCGGCGGGCTCAACGCCGGGACGAACTTCTACTCGGACGGCACGCAGTACGTGGAGCAGGTCCCCCCCGACGAGGCGGAGGATCTGATGACGCTCAACTACCAGAACCAGCACCTGCCCGCGAACGCGGGCGGCGGCAACGGGCCTCTGGTGTTCCTGGACCCCTGGGGCAACCCCTACCACTACCGCGAGTGGGCCTCGGTCCGAAGCAACTACAAGGACCAGATGATCACCACCCCGGTGGTGCGCAACGGACTCGCGACCCCGGCGAACGTCGAGGGCAACGTGATCACGGACAACATTCGTGACCGGCCCCACAACCCGGAGGGCTTCGACGTGTGGAGCAACGGCCCCAACGGGGTGAATGAGTTCGGCCACCCCGAGTCCGACGACGTCACCAGCTGGAGCGAATGAGCACTATGAGTGGAAGCCGACGCGGCTTTACCCTGGTCGAGGTCCTCGTCGCGATGACGATCGTCCTGATCCTGACCGCGCTGCTGGCCATGGGCCTGGGCGGGTCGAAGGACAAGGCGGCGCACAAGGCGAGCAAGGCCCTGGTCAGCAAGATCAAGGTGGCGCTCGAGTCCTACAACGCCGAGTTCCGTGACTACCCCCCCGACGGCTACGACGTCGACGATCCCGGTTGGAACGTGACCGCGGCCCAGGGCGTCGCTGTGCGCCCGCCCGACCTGCTCGACTCATCTGGGAACCCGACCACGACCTACAAGCTGCGGCGGGTCAAGGGCACCGCGGCGCTGATCTACTTCCTCTGTCGGCCGCAGATCAAGCGGACTCGAATGAGCTCCGATCCCGGCGACAAGACGATGAACGAGAAGCGGCTGGAGCCCTTCCTGCAGCTGGACACCCGGGACTACACCCGCCCCAAGATCACGGTCGCTGGCGAGGAGATCACCTTCGAGCCCAACCACCCCTGGGGCAACGACGGCTACTGGGACCGGAACGCGGGCGGGGGCATCCTGACCGAGATCATCGACGCCTATGGGCGCCCCCTCTGCTACGACAAGGTCCGCACGGCGCTGACCGTCAGCAACGTGTCCGCGGGTGAGATCGCCTACTTCAACCCCAGCCTCTTCCAGGCGGGTTCGGGCGTGTCGACGGGCGGGGTCGGCATCGCCGCTCACCCCGACGCTGCCGAATACATCCTGGGCGGGCTGATGCCGATCAACGCGGATCAGGAGCCCAGCGGGTTCGCTGACGCGGCCGAGAACACGCTGCTGACCTCTCGTATGGACCCGCGCTTCCGCAGCAACCAGGTCCAAACCGCCATCAACGCCCTCGAAGGCGGCGCCTCCACGGTCCCGGCCGGAGACACCACCACCCACGAGCCGAAGAACGTGCCTGGCTACAACGTGTGGTCGGCCGGGCGGTCCTGGATCGACTTCCGGGACGACATCGTCAGCTGGGCCGACTGAACAAGGCGCCGGGCCCTCGTCCGGCTGAGTAGGAGAGTGCATGCGACCGCGCCGAGCGAACTCGAGGAGGGGCTTCACGCTCATGGAGCTCCTCGTCGTGATCGGGATCATCCTGGTCATGACGGCCCTCTCCATTCCGGCGATCTCCAAGTTCATGGACGGCCAAACGCTTCAACAGAGCGGCCGGATCATGCAGAGCGCCTTCAACGAGTGTCGCCGCGCGGCGATCACTCAGCGCGCGCGCAACTACCTGGTGTTCTTCCGCGAGGAGGACCCGGGTCGCCCCGGCCTCTTCCGCTGGGGCGTGCGCCGCTACCGCGAGAAGGTCGGCTACGACGGTGACTCGCAGTTCCTCCTGCCTGGCGCGCAGTTCGACCTCGCCACGGGCACTGGCACCGCGGGCACCGACGTGGGCGGCCAGCCGGTGGTGGGCTACCTCAAGGGCCTGAACGTGAGCGGGAACCGGATCCCCGTGTTCCAAGGCCTGCCGGACGAGGCCGATACGACCTTGTTCCCCAACCGGCGTCCCTTGAACTCGTCGGTGTGGCTCGAGTTCCGTCGCGACGGGACCATCGAGCTCGTGCCCAACAGCGGCGGCGGCATGGGTGACAACACCCCGCAGACCGACGGCCTGTTCGACCCCAACGTGCCCGTGCAGCTCGACGTCACCGTCTACGACACCCTGGTCAACGCCGAGCAGGAATACGACTTCAACATTCGCGAGAGCGCCAAGGAGGACGCGACGAAGCGCTGCTTCGTCAACATCGACCTGAACACGGGTCGAATCCAGTTCCGCGTCCTGCAGGCCATGGACCCCAACTGAGCACGGAGGCGCAGTGAGCCGTCGTCTGATCCACGCCCGTCGTAAGGGCTTCACGATCATTGAGATCCTGATCGCGATCGTCGTCCTCGTGCTGGGGATCACGGGGATCGTGGCCCTCTTCCCGACCGCGATCGAGTCGGGCAACCAGACCGTCGAAGACACCTATTCGGCGACGATCACCCAGAGTGTGGTCGACGCGATCTCGGTCGGTCTGCGCGAGAGCCGCTACTCCTATCGCACGCCGCCTCCGGGCCGCGTGTGGACCTACTTCATCCTCAACCACGACGGGGTGATGGATCCGCCGGTTCGCACGCCGGAGAACTTCCTCGACAACGACCCCGCCGAGGGGCAGATCTGGCGCAAGGACTACTGCGTCGTGCTCCCGCAGGGCACCGTGGTCCAGAACCAGATCTCGGCCAACGAGGTGACCTTCGTCTACCCCCTGCCGACCTTCTTCGAGACGGGAGGCGACGCTTGGCTGGACATCGACCAGCGCCAGCCCTCGGCCCTCAACACGGGCAACCTGTCCAACGTGAGCTTCGCTCACCCCGACAACTTCCGGCGCCAGACGGCAGAGGGCCAGTCGGCCCTGTGGTTCCCGAGGGTCTATCACCTCGGCCGCTTCCGCGTGGGCGACCCCAACTCGCCGATCACCGACCCGGGCACGGGCGCCAGCGGCTACGACAACTACGTGGCCAACGTCCGCCGCGTCCGCGACGAATACCGCGGCGAGAACATCGCCTCGGGGACCTTGCCTGGCGGTGAGGAGACGATCGCGGTCGATCCCTACCCGAACTACTCCTTCGCCTTCACGCTCAAGCGGGCCCGCGTCGACACCATGACTGGCGCCGCCGCTCCGGGCACCCTGGGCGGCGACGGACGAATCACCGAGGCGGACCACTTCTCGAACAGCCTCTATGAGCTGAAGGTCTACATCTTCAAGAACTTCAACTTGAACGTGGCCCGCGACCTGCGCACTCCGCCGACCGGCGGCGGGCCGGTCGTGATCCGGACCAACCGTCCGGTGCGCCGGTTCATCACGCTCATGTCGCTCTAGCCGCACCGCCCTGGGCTGCGCCCGGGGGGTGGGAGACGAAACCTATGCGGAAACGACCCACTGAAGCCAAGCGCGGCTTCACCCTGGTCGAGCTGCTGGTCGCGATCGCGCTCTCGACGATCCTGACCGGCAGCGTGGTCTTCATCTTCATTCAGGCGCAGGAGATCTTCATCTCGGTTGACGCCAAGGTGCAGGTCTACCAGTACGCGCGCTACGCCTTCGACCGCATGGAGCGCGACCTCGCCAACGTCGTCCGCTCGCGCGACATGGAGTTCTTCAACGACGCCGCTCCCCCCAGCGGGATCAAGGGCCGCTACGACCAGGGCGAGGAGCTTCCGATCCGGGGGACGGCCAACACCGACGCCAACGAGCTGGGCGGGGACGACATCTACAACCACGCCTTCACCGTCCGCTCTCCCAAGGACTACACGGGCGTGGACGGCATCGATCGCCGCTGGGACTCGGTCTACTTCAAGACCGTGACCGTGATCGGCGGCCAGACCCAGGCCGCGCTCATCGAGTACGCCATGGTCGACACCGACAAGCCGCGGCCCAAGATGCAGCGGCGGCTGTGGCGCGTGACCGGCGTGGACGCCGCCAACCCCCTCGCCCCGCGCTACGAGATCAACGGCCCGCTCGGCGGTCAGCCCGAGCGGCAGGATCTCTGCCTCTACTGCATCGACGTGCGCTTCGAGGTCTTCGTCAAGAACCTGCGCCGCAGCGACGCTGGCGACTACTACGACGCCCGCGAGCTCGTAACGCCGCCCCGCGTCCGCCGCGTCTACGGCGACGACTTCGTGTTCCCCAGCCACCGCAACGACTGGAACGGTGGCCACTGCCTGGTGCAGACCTACTACGACGTGCGCCACGACAACAACCGCATGCAGCCCGACCTCGGCGTGTTCGAGCCGGGCGAGAACGGGCTCTTCCACACGCAGGGGAACTTCACCTTCCCCCAGCTCAAGGAGGGCGACACGCTCTTCATGTGGGGCGGGACCCAGGGCTTCAAAGCCAAGCCCTACACGATCAAGAAGTTCCTCAAGGTCGGCGGGGCAGCCCCCGTGGCCTGGACGCCCGACGCTCCCGCCGCGGAGTTCCGGATTCAGTTCGAGGAGCCGATCGAGGGCGCGCTGCCTGGCCAGCAGCTGACCGTGAACTACGCCGCGGGCTGGGTGCCCTCCGCCTTGCGCGCGACGGTCGTGATCAAGGACTCCAAGTCGCTCGAGAACCGCTCGGTCTCGCGCGTGTTCAAGATCCAGAGCAACTGAGGGAGACACAGGCGCTGGGGCTCGCGTCCCAGCCTCGTGCGCTCAGCCCTCCGCCGCATCCAACTCCTCGTCCTCGGGCGGCGGCCGATACTGTGCCGCGCGGAGCCCCTCTCGATAGCGCTCGGCGCGTTCGACGTAGGAGTGGGCGGCCTGGCGGATCGCGCCGCGCTCCTTGGCGCTCAGCTCGCGCTTGACCTCGGCGGGGACCCCCGCGACCAGGGTCCCAGGTGGGACCTTGAAGCCGACGCGGACCATCGCGTGGGCGGCGATGATCGCCTCCTCGCCGACTTCGACCCCGTCGAGGAGGACCGCGCCGCTGCCGATCAGGACGCGGTCGGCGACCTGGCAGCCGTGCAGGACAGCGCCCTGGCCGATCGTGACCTCGTCGCCGATCTGGCAGGGGGCGCCAGCGGCGCGGACCATGCACAGGTCCTGGATGTTGCTGGCGGCGCCGATCGTGACCCCGTTGACGTCCCCGCGGATCACCGCGTTGAACCACACGCTCGAGCCGCTGCCGATCGAGACGTCGCCGACGACTTGGCAGCCTGGGGCGAGGTAGACGTCAGCGGGGACGTGGGGGACCTTGTCCCCGATCTCGTAGAGGCCCATGGCGAGGATCCTAGCCTGTCCGCGCGGGAGACCGAAGGGCGGCGAGGCAAGGTCTACGGGGGGCCAGCGCGCGCTGTCTGGCTATACTCGCAGCAGGTGCTGAACTACACGACGCTCTTCGCCGACCTCGAGGCGCTCTACGCGGGCGCCGGACGTGACGCAGCCAGCTTTCGCCGGCTGCTGCGCGAGGTGCAGCGCGTGCGCGGGGACGTGGACGAGGTCACCCGCGAGATGGCCAGCGACTACGTCGCGATCCTGGCGCGCAAGCTGGCGGGCCCCAAGCGTCCGGCGCGCCTCTCCGAGCAGGAGATCGAGCTCTTGCGCGGCTTCCTCGGCCTGCCTCCCGCCAACCCCGAGGGCGAGCAGCGCTTGCTCGCGACGCTCGCCGAGCTCGAGCGGGAGCTCGAGGCCGTGCTCTCGCTCAAGGATCAGCCGCTGCGCCTGCGCAACGTCGATGGGCTGCGCCTGCGGCTGGACGGCATGGAGGCCGCGCTGCTGAGGATCATTCAGGACCTCAGCCGGCGGGAGGAGGCCCGCCGCTTCGAGCGCGCGGTCAGCGGGGCGACGCTCGATCACGAGTGGCTGCTGCGCGCGATCGAGCGCGCGCTGCGGGGAGACGCGGTGCCTGAGGAGAGCGAGGAGGCGCCGAGCCCCTTCGCTGGAGGCTGAGGTGCCCACCTCGACCGACGATCCGCTGATCGGGCGCACCATCAAGGGCTTTCGCATCGAGTCCTGCCTGGGCGCCGGCGGCATGGGCGCGGTCTACCTCGCGCGGGACGAGAAGCTCGCGCGCCCGGTCGCGCTGAAGGTGATGCGGCCCGAGCTCTGCGCCGACCCCAGCTTCGTGACTCGCTTCGAGCGCGAGGCGAAGGCCGCCGCCGTCCTGACGCACCCCAGCGTGATCACCGTCTACGGCTACGGCACGACCGACGAGGGCCTGACCTACATGGCCCTCGAGTTCGTGGAGGGGCGCGAGCTGGGCAAGCTGATCAAGGAGTCGCCGCGGGGGTTGCCGCCGGCGCGGATCGGCTTCCTGCTCAGCCAGGTCCTCGCGGGCCTCGAGGCAGCCCACGCCAAGAATATCGTCCACCGCGACCTCAAGCCCGCCAACATCATGGTGGAGGGGAGCGGGCGCGACGAGCGAGCCCGGATCCTCGACTTCGGGATCGCCAAGCTGCGCGACGGCGGCGAGCAGCTGACCGCGGCCGGGACCGTGATCGGGACCGCCGCCTACATGGCGCCCGAGCAGGCGCAGGGCAAGGAGGTCGACCATCGCGCCGACCTCTACGCGGTGGGAGTGATCCTGTTCCAGCTCCTGAGCGGGCGGCTGCCCTACAGCGGGGGCACGGTGTTCGACGTGCTGGAGAAGCACGTCAGCGGCCCGATCCCCTCGCTCGAGCGGCCGGACCTCCTCGCCTACGACCCGATCGTGCGGCGGGCGCTCGCGAAGGACCCCGCCGACCGCTACCCCGACGCGGCCGCCTTCCGCTCGGCCATCGAGGCGGCCCTGCTCCCCGGCTCGTCCGCGAGCCGCGTCCACTCCCCCCTCGCGGTCCCCTCCACGGACGCCTTCGCCAAGACCTCCGTGATCGACGCCCCCGGGTCGGGCTACGGGCCAGCGCCGGGCTCGGGCTACGGGAACGCCCCCGACACTCACGCCCTCGGGAGCAGCCCGGGCGGGGCGCACTTCACCGACCAGGTCGGCAAGACCCACGCCGCGCTCCCGCCACCCAGCGGGAGCGGTCTGGCGCCCGGGGCCTACCAGCCCGGCATGACGCGCGACTTCTTCAAGGGTCTGGTGGGGCGTCGAATCGGTAAGCTCACGATCGAGGAGCAGCTCGGGGCTGGCGGCATGGGCGCCGTGTTCCGCGCCCGCAACGAGATCCTCGGGCGCGCCGTCGCGGTCAAGGTCGTTCACCCCGCCCTCGCCCACCGCGCCGACGTCCAGCGCCGCTTCCTGCGCGAGGCCCAGGCGGCCTTCGACTTCATCCACACCAACGCGATCGCGACTCGCGACTGCGACGTCACGCCCGAGGGGCTGCTCTACATCGTTCAGGACTACTCGCCCGGCGAGAGCCTGCGCGCGATCCTGGCGCGGGAGGGGCGACTCTCGACCGGCCGCGCCCTCGGGATCACCCGCCAGATCCTCGCGGCCCTCTCCGAGGCGCACGCGCGCGGGATCGTGCACCGCGACCTCAAGCCGAGCAACGTGATGGTCGAGGCCAACGAGGGCGGCGGGGACTGGGTCCGCGTCTGTGACTTCGGCCTGGCCAAGCTGCTCGACCCCGACGCCGGCGAAGAGAGCATCACGGGGATCGGCGAGGCGATCGGCACTCCGCACTACATGGCGCCCGAGCAGACCGAGGGCGACGTCGACGGGCGGACCGACCTCTATGCCATGGGCTGCGTGCTCTACGAGCTGCTGACGGGGTCGCGGCCTTTCCGCAGCGACAGCATGCGCAGCCTGCTCTTCATGCACATGAGCCGGCCGCCTGAGCCGCCGACGCAGCGGGCCCCCGACGCCAAGATCCCGGCCAGCGTCGAGCAGATCGTGCTGAAGGCGCTGGCGAAGGAGCCGGCCGATCGCTTCCCCTCGGCGGCGGACATGATCGCGGCGATCGACAGCGCCGGCGTCGAGCTGCCGGCCCGCCGCGGCTCGACTCGGATCACGCCGCCTGGCCTGGACTCCGACGCCGACACGATCGCGCCCAGCGCGCCGCCGGGGAGCGAGCGCAGCTCTCGGTGGCCCTTGGTGCTCGTGGTCTGTGTCCTGGGCGCCGTGGCGCTCGCCTTCGGCGCCAAGCAGGTGCGCGAGCGGAGCCTGGCGCGGGTCGAGCCCACCCCTCAGGCGAGCGCCTCGGTCCCAGCGCCTGCGAGTTCTCCGACTCCGAGCGAGGCTCCCGTGGCGCAGCCGTCTCCGACCCCGGAGACCGACCTGGACGCGGAGGCCGAGGCGAAGCGGAAGGCGGACGCGGAGGCGGAGGCGAAGCGGAAGGCGGAGGCGAAGCGGAAGGCGGACGCGGAGGCGGAGGCGAAGCGGAAGGCGGACGCGGAGGCCGAGGCGAAGCGGAAGGCGGACGCGGAGGCCGAGGCGAAGCGGAAGGCGGAGGCGAAGCGGAAGGCGGAGGCGGAGGCGGAGGCGAAGCGGAAGGCGGAGGCGGAGGC